>ERZ808240.37-NODE-37-length-163203-cov-11.385460_pt1 | contig 163203 bp, 126 predicted proteins | sample MGYA00521084_ERZ808240 | MGnify/ENA primary metagenome ERZ808240 (study PRJEB31516, sample SAMN03275571) | gut metagenome | biome: mammalia-associated habitat; material: feces | host: Papio cynocephalus | place: Kenya | collected 2012-08-06 ...
AACACGAACAAAACAAAATGGTAATTAAAAAATGTGCCCAATGTGGCACATTTTTTGTTGGCTGTTTCGTTTGAATGCAAATAAGTTATATTCCAACAAAACTGATGTTAAACCAGATATTTAATAACTTGAATTTGACTTGTTAAATTTATCATCACAATGTTTTAAATTATTATTTAATTCATTTTTGTTTTTCCCTGCCACCTGTTTTAATTTTGTTCACTGCTGTCACCTTATTTTAGTCCTCTTGTTTTCAACAGCAAAGTTGGGCTACTTGTATTTCCCGCCATCTTAAAGGTAGTAGAACATTAAAAAATAAACAAAAAAAATCATAGCCTTTTGATGTGAACTTTCGGGGTTCACTTCATTTTACTATGATTTTAAATTTTAATAATTTGTTTGTTTTTATCTTTTTATAATCTTATTCCAAAATAATTTAACTTTTAATTCATTTTATTTTTGAAAGATTAAAAAACTTCCAAGGGGTTTCATCTTCTGGTGGGTAACAAATGAAGTTCATAATTTTGTGAGTGATTGGGTGCTCAAATGTGAGTTTGTAACTCCAAAGTGCCAAATTCCAACCCTTTACTATATCGCCCTTATACTTAACATCGCCAAACACTGGGCAACCAATTGTTGCCATTTGAACTCTAATTTGATGACTTCTGCCTGTCAAAAGTTTGCACTCAACAAGCGAAAGTTTGTCGGTTCTGTCCAAAACTTTGTATGTAAGTTCTGCTCTCTTTGCGCCAGTTTCAAGTTGAGGAACAACCTTTACAACATTTGTCTTTTCATCTTTTTTCAAAAAGTTTATCAAATAGTCAGCATCATATTTTGGTCTGCCAACAACAACTGCCAAATATTTTTTGTCAAGTTGACCTTGTTTGATTGATTCTGTCATTCTGCTTGCACATTTACTGGTTTTGGCAAACACCATAAGTCCACCAGTTGGCCTGTCCAAACGATGCAAAAGCCCACAATATACTTCGCCCGGCTTGTTATATTTTTCTTTTAAATATTCTTTGCACATTGTTTGAATGTCTTTGTCGCCACTAGAATCTGCCTGACTTGGCACATTTTGTGGCTTTACAACAACAAGCAAATGATTATCTTCAAAAACTACTTCCATCAATAATTCTCCAAAACATTGTTTATGTCCATAATGTCGGCAACACTAATAATGCCAATTGGCCTTTCGGTGTCACTTCCATTTTTTGTAATCAATATTACAAGCATTTTTCTGTTTCTATAAAACAAATTAAGCACTTGTTCAAGGGTTATGTCTGCATTTTCAATTGCATAATAGGTGTCAAAAATTTGAGAAGAAACAATGTCGCCAATCAACACTTTTTCACAAAAATCATCCAAATTTTTTCCGTTTGCAATAACTTTGCCCAAACAGTCAATCAAACGTTGTCCGTTTGCAATGCCAACAAGTTTGTCGCCTTGGTAAACCGGCAAGTTGCTGTAACCAGACTTGCTGATAAGCTCAATAACCTTTTTAAGTTTGTCATTTGCACTGACGCACAAAACATCTTTTCGGCAAATACTGTCAACTGCCTTTGGTGGCGTTGAAACGAGTTTTGCAATACGTTCAAACTTTTCAACCACATTTGTGTGTGGCTCGGCAATAATCTCTTCATTATTTCCACTGTGAACAATTGCATTTCTAAGTCTGCCATAGTCAATTAGGTCATCTTCATATTTACGCACAACACTGTTTAGCAAAACACTGCGCCTAATGATGTCAGAAAACGCCATACTGCGTTTGAAGTTGTATTGCGTGCGCAAACTATGGTCAAGCGTGTTGTATGCTTTTAAAAATCTCTCTGCATTGTTCATAAAATTCTCCTGATGCTAAATGCACAAACAAAAAATGCTTATATAGTATTTTATACCAAAAACGACAAAATGTGCAAACAATAAGACCTTAAAAAGCAAAAATATTAAATTTTTAACTCTATTTTTTGCTTTTTGCTTGAAATTTGTGCCAAGATGTTGTAATATAATATTACTGTGCTATGTGGGGAGTTAGCGGTGCCCTTTTCTTGCAATCCGCTCAGCAAGGCAGAACACCTTTCTCGGGGTTGCAATTTCAAGCAGAAGATATCTTTCTTGTGTTGAAATTAAGGTCTTATGCAATAAAAAACTGTGAACCATGTCAGGTCCGGAAGGAAGCAGCATTAAGCGGTGACTTTTATGTGCCATAAGGAAACTTTGATGGAGCAAAAAATTTGTTCGATCACTTGGGGTTGCGCCACAAAAAAGGTTGCACAGTTTTTTTATGCAAAAATTTATAAAATAAAAAATGGGGCAAATATCTTTGCTCCATTTTACATTAAAGTGAATAATCTTTTTCTTGTATTTTATGTTTTTCTATAATTTTTAACAATTTATCCAATTCCTTTCTAACTTTCTTTTCAGTATCTATTGGAGATAAATCATACACGCCATCATCAACTGCACTATAAATTGAATTTACAAGCTTTTTAATTTTTCTGTTATTAGATTTTATAATGCTGTTTTCTTCTGTCCATAAATTTCTAAAACAATTTTTTTCATTGTTTAAATCCCTTAACGCAACAGCCTTTTTCATTGATTTATTAAGTGCAATTAAAGAAATTGTATTGTTTGAATTATTTATTCTATCTGTTGCCAAATTTGTTTTTTGGACTTCTTCAAAGCCAAGCAAACATTCAGAAACGATTTCACTTCTCAAAATACATTTTTGTCTTTCTGGGCAATCTGTTTTGTTAACATATCTATCACTCAAATTTAGGCAAAGAGACTTATATGCAGCAAGATCTTGGTTTTTGATATAAGAAGTAACCTTGGCCATTACATTGAATGTGTCCGTTTTATCACCAAAACACAATTTTTCAAATCTTGGTCGCAAATATTTTGTCAAAATATTAAGTTTATAATATAAAAACAAGTTCAATACTTCTTGCTTACTAAGCATTTTTGTAACATCTCCATCATTTTTGTTTCTCATATAACCTCATGCCTCCAGTCACAATTCTAATTCATCAATTGGTGTGGTTTCATAAATAAGTTTTTGCAAGAAAAATTTATCACCAGATTGTGCAATTACGTCTTTATGGGCTTCAATGTCAGCGCCAACAACCTCGGTGGCAAACAAATAATTGAGTGATGGGTCTTTTGAACGCAAAACAACTTCTCCGTGTTTTTTTACATCTGCGCCCTCAACATTTCTTGCAAATAGATAATTAAGTTCTGCATTATTTGTATCTATCACATTTTGACATATTTGTTTAAATTCTATGCTGTTTTTATCAAGGTCTTGTGCCTTTTCAATTAACATATTACCCAATCTATATTCTCTACTATTCATAGCAACCTCACTTTTCACTCTTTCTAAGTTGTGCCAAAACAACAGGGTCAATTGCATCTAAAAACTTTTTCAAAATTGCGTCCTTGTCATAAGGAATATCCAAAATTTCATATTGAATAACTGGAATTGAAACACATTCAAGTGCCTTTTGCACTGCTGGGTCAAGTTTTTGCATTGTGCTATCGGCAATGCTTGGATAGTATGTGTCAAGCACGGCAACAGGCTCCATATTGCTCATTTTTACAACACAAAAATCAACGTGTTTGTGCATAATTTGATTAAACAAAACCAAGCTTCCACCATTTGGCTTAACAATTTCATCAACGCCCATTTTTGGAATTACCATAAACCCCTTTGGCAAAACAGATTTAAAAATTTCATAAAATTCAAGTTCCTTTGGCCAAAGAACTGGCGTATGTTTTTTAAGCTCTCCTTTTGCATTATATTTGTTCCAATCAACATGTTTTGAGTTGTTTGTAACCTTTTTATTCAATTTGATTGCGAGATAAACACCACAAACAATTGCCATAACAACAACTACAATACCGACTATGGTTATTACATCAATTAAAAGCATACTTGTCATAATTACTTTCTCCTTGTAAATATTATAGCAAATCATAAACAAAATGTAAATACCCAAATTGAAAATATCACAAAAGTGTTGTTGCATTTTACAAAAATTGCATACAAGCAAAAATATTAAACATAAATAATTTCAAACATTTAAAAAGTGAGTGTTTTGCAAAAATTATGCTAAATGTTCCCCTTAAACTTATAGCAACAATTAGAATTTGTTTGTTATTTTTTTTGTTGAACATTTTAACGCCTAAACATTTGCTTTAAATTTTAGCAAAAAAATAAAAACAGCTCACACTTTAGTAAATGTAAGTTGCTTTTAATAAATTTATTTTATGATGTTTTTTACAAAATTGCCATCAACATCTTTTTCATAAAACAATTCTTGCATCGAATTTGACAAATAGACATCAAGGGTCTCACCAAATGTGCTTGCAAGATTTGATTTTTTAAGCTCATCAATTGTAAGCCACATATTTTCGCCTTCGGCACATTTTGAAAGCAAATTGCCACTGAACTTGTTTGTTTTGAACAAAAAAACAAAATAACGTTTGTCAGCTTCATCAATAAACCAATCTTTAAAACCAACACATTGCAAATCTGAAATGTCCAAATTTGTTTCTTCTTTCACTTCTCTTATGGTTGACCTAATTACACTTTCGCCCTTTTCAATATGTCCACCGGGGAATGCCATACCGTCCCAATTATGTTTTGTTCGCTTTTGAACAAGCACTTTGTTGTTTTTTTCATCAACAATCATACACATATTTGTAAGTTCCACTTGCTCTGGAATATGTTTTGCCATTTTTTCTCCTTTGTTATGTTCTCCAATCAATTGGAGTTTCTCCGTTCTTTTCTAAAAATTCATTAGCTTTTTTAAAATGCCCACAGCCAAAAAAACCGTTGTATGCTGAAAGTGGACTTGGATGTGCGCATTTAAGCACCAAGTGGTTTGGGTTAGTGACCACTGCACCAACTTTTTGTGCGGATGCACCCCAAAGCAAAAACACAATTGGTTTTTGTCGCTGATTTAACAAACTTACAATTTTTTGTGTAACTGCTTCCCAACCAAGCCCCTTGTGGCTGTTTGCTTTGCCACGTTCAACAGTTAAAACACTGTTTAAAAGCAACACTCCTTGCTGTTCCCACTTCATCAAATTGCCATTTGTGTTTTGAAAGCCAAATTCCGCCTTAATTTCTTTAAAAATATTTACCAAACTTGGTGGAAGCTCCACTCCATTTTCAACACTAAAAGCAAGCCCGTGTGCTTGATTTGGTTCGTGATATGGGTCTTGTCCAATAATGACAACTTTAACATCATCATATTTTATATGATTGATGCTATTAAATATATTTTCTGGTTTGGGATAAATTGTTCTTGTTTGATACTGTCTATCCAAAAAGCTCAAAAATTGTTGAAAAGATGGCTTTTCAAGTTCTGGTTTCAATAATTCATACCAATTTTTTGTTATGTAAAGCATATTTCTCCTGCATCTGACACTAAAAAATCACGTCAAAATTTTTCATTTAATTATACAATATAAATTTATTTTTAACAATCAAATGTAACAAAAACTATTTGATGTCCATCAAAACTTACATATAAATTGAAAATGATAATCTTTTATAAAACTATTGCCAATAGCATTAAAATTAAAACTGAAACTTTTGTTTAGTTCAGCGCATAAAATCATACACATATTTAGACAAAAAATTGCTTAAACCAAAATAGTGCAAAAGCACTATTCAAACAACAAGTTTTTTCTTTCTAAGTTTTGATAGTTTTTTTGAACTAATTTCTTCTTTTCTAAAAAAGTGTTATATGTGCACAATAACATATCATCAATCAACCCTTGAGTTTTTTTGCCACAAATTTTGCCATTTCCATCAAAGATTTTAACAAAAGTTTGATTGCCTTCTTTAAAAAAGAACATTCCTATATCACAATTTTTATAGTGCACCTTATGTGCAAATTGTTTTTCGCTATCCAAAACCAGCAAAACATCAGCTTTTTTATCAAAAATTTCTAATAATTGTCTATTGCAAAAATTTGTTGCAATTTTGGGGTATAATGTAACACTAAAAATTTTTGCAAGACAACCAGTTGCAACCCTTTCAAAAAATGTGTCATCAACCATTACAAATTTAATATCTTTCATTTACTTTGCGGTCTTGATATATTTTTGAGCATTTGTGCTTGCTAGCGCACCATCTGCACAAGCTGTTACAATTTGCCTTAATGACTTTTGCCTTATGTCGCCAGCAACAAACACACCTTTTGCACTTGTCATCAAATTGTTGTCACAAACAACATAACCATATTCATCAATGTCAACTTTGCCATGCAAACTTTCAGTGTTTGGTTCTCTGCCAATTGCAATAAACAAGCCGTCACAATCAATCGTTTCCACTTTTCCAGTTTTTGAGTTTTTGAGTTCAAGTTTTTCCAGCTTTTTCTCGCCAACAAGTTTATTTACAACACAATTGTTAAGCACTTCAACTTTTTGTGCTTGTTGTTCTGCCATCAAACATTCAACGTAAGAAGCCTCTGCTCTAAATTTGTCTGACCTATTTATTAGATATGTTTTCTTTGCTAGATTTGTTAAATACAACACATCTTCCATTGCAGTGTTTCCGCCACCAACAACAGCAACAACTTTATTTTTATACAAGCCACCATCGCAAACGGCACAATAACTAACACCTCTTCCAGTAAGTTGCGCCTCATTTTCTAAACCGAGCTTCCTTTCTCTTGCACCCATTGCCAAAACAACTGCTTTCGCAAAATACTTATTGTTTGATGTCTCAACAACTTTTTGAGGACCTGAAAACTCAAAATCAACAACTTTTTCAAAAGTTTCATCAATCCCTAATTCTTTTGCCTGATTTTCCATTTTTTGAGCAAGGTCAAAGCCACTTATACTTTCAAATCCAGGGTAATTTTTTATATCAAGCGAATTAACTGCTTGTCCACCACAAGCAAATTCTTCAACAAGCAATGTCTTAAGCCCATTCCTTGCACCATATATGCAGGCAGTAAGTCCAGCAGGACCACCACCAACAACAATCAAATCATACAGCTTTTGTTTCATATCAATTCTCCAACATCATTATATAAAATTTTTTACAATTTGAAAATAAAAATAACTACAATCGTTAAATTGTAGTTATTTTTTGTTTAACCAATGTTGTTTATGTTAAGTTCAATGTCTGGATATATTGAATTAACTGACATATCTTTTGGCAAAATCATACCATAATTGTTTTTGTTTGTTTTGCTATCTAGTCCATAAATCTCATTCATAAATTCGTCTTTTTTATTTAACAAATAGTATGAAATCATAGCATTATTGCAATCAATCTTTGCAAAATTGATATAATTTAATTCTTCGCCAAAGCTTCCAACACCGGTAAGGTATTGACTAAATCTTCCAACAGTGTGAGTGGTTATGTTTTCTTTTGTAACTGATTCACTTGTTCTTATAAATGCTTGCAAAATTGTATTTGAACTAAACAAATTATCACTATTCTTATCTGTAATCTCAACATTTATTTGAGTATTCATATAGTTATTTTTTGAAGTGTAAATTGTTTTGCCACTTTCGTCAGTTTTGTTAAACATCTTGTCACAATCAAACATTGTTGCCATCATTTCTTCAATATCACTACCATTGCTACCATCATAGTTTACACAACCAATGAACAAACCTTTTGTGATTGTGAATGCAGACAAAATTTCACTATCCGTGTAAAACTCGTTTGGTTCTGCTGTCAAAAGCCATCTGTTTGATGCAAAGCAATTTGTTATGCTTGTCTTCTTGTCTGAATCTTCACCATTTTGACCTTTAACATAAGCATTTGGTTTATACAAATATACTGTTCCAATTTCACTTGCTTCTGCTTTTATTAAGTATTTTGCTGATGAAACTGTGCCAACAAGTCCACCAACTGTGTAATATGAAATTACACTTCCAGTTGCATAACAACCATCGATGGTTCCCTTTACATCAACGCCAACCAAACCACCGGCAGTATAGTTGCCTCTGTTTTTAATCCTTACATCAAGCTTACTGAAACTACTTTCAATTGTTCCACCATTGTTAAAGCCAACCAAACCGCCAATGATTCGTGGGCTACCAGTGAAGAAATTAAAGTTTCTATTATTTATACTATTTGTGCAGTCAATTACATATTGAGTTGAATAAGTGTGTGCAATAGAAGAATTTGAAATCACTCCTCTGTTTTCGGCAACCACACCACCAGCAATATAATATGCTCTTACATATTGTGTTGGGTCTATTGTTACATTTATAAGATTTGCTGTTGCATCGCTGTCAACCAAACCGATTCCAGCACTTGCGAAATATCCAATTGAACGGCAATTACCAGAAACTTGAATGTTGTTTGCAACGCTATTACCAGTTATAACACCAGCAATTGTTCCAACATAAGAATAATCAAATTCAATATCTTCTTTGTCGCTTTCAAAAGATTTAGGGAAGTTTGAAGCCAAATCGTCTTGAGCTTCTTCTTCACTTTCATCGCCATTGCCACGATAACTTGCATTTACACTTGCACTTATAGTCATATTTGTCAATGTTGAATTGTATGCAAGTCCAACAATGCCACCAACCATATACTTGCCTTGAATGACAACATTTCTTGCGTCTATATCAACATCCAAAATATCACTATTATCAATTCTACCGGCAAGTGAACCAACTAGGCCAATATTATTTGCAATCAGTTGCTTAATTTCTATATCAAGATTTTTAACAATGCTTCGGCGTGTTGTGTTGTCATTTTGATGAACATAAGAACTGATTTTCCCAAACATACCATAGTATTGGTTTGTATTGCTTGTTTTTGCATTTAGATACAAGTTTTTGATGTTCATATTGTTACCAAGCAAAATTCCACCAAATTCAAAAGATGAAGAATTTGTTTCAGTATAATCATCACAGTCAATGTCTTTAAGCAAAATGAACCAGTTATCTTTGTTTGTGCTTACATCTCCAGCTTTCTTTTCGCCATTGTTATTCAAAACTGAATTATATTCTGCAAAACTTGAAATTGTTCTTGGGTTGATGTAGGTCTTTCCATCGATTTCAGTTTCTCCGCCATAAATTGGTTTGTCAGAATCAAAAGCCCAAGTGTATTTATAGGTATTTGTTTCACTGTCAAGTGATGTGCCCTCGTATGTTCTTTGATTTAAAATGTTTAAATCTGCATCTACAAGGGTTGGCATCTTGTCTGTTTCAAACTTCCAAATGCCATTATATGCATCATTTACTTGTGGGGTTTCAGACTCGTGTGTAAACACAAACTTTGCAAATAAATTTTTTGTGTATTCTGTGTTATCTTTATCAATTTTAGCAATTCGTTTTGCAATTTCTTTTGCTGTTGAACCAAATACAACCAAGTTTTGATAGTAACAATCATCAATTGTTCCACTGTTTAAAACATTTCCAGCATCATCAACTGCTGTGAATGGATTGTGAGCAATGTTGTTTTCTTCAAGATAGCTTGCAGAATAACAACTTTGAATTGTTCCTCTATTGTTGTAAACAAATCCACTTGAACGTGTTTCACATTTAATATTTATTGCACTAAAGCTGTTTGAAATTGTTCCACCATTATTATAAACAAATCCACTTGATGACGCATAAGATTTAATTGCCTTTGCGTCATCTTTTATTGCCTTGCTACTGTCATCAGCATTGTTAGTTACATAACAACCAAATATTGAGCCACTGTTTGTTGACGCAAAACCTGCTGTCCTAGTTAAAAGATCTGTTGTGCTTGTGCTTTCCAAATTACCAGTTAAAACTACCTTTGATGCAGAAATTTTGTTTGTGTTTGTTCCAACAAATCCGCCCAAGTAACCACGATTTGCAGAAATTGGAAGCATACTTTGACAGTTTGAAATATAACCACCATTTTGTCCAACAACACCACCAATATATGCTTCAACCGAGCTAAGGCTTCCACTTGGGAATTTGAATGTGAGATTGTTCTCACCTTTTGTAACACTAACATCATAAATAATGCCATTATTTTCGGCAACAACACCACCGAAATTGATTGTGCTAATTTCTGTTTGTGAAAGGTCAATTTCGTTTTCAATGTCATATTTAACTGTCAAATTTTGAATTGTTGAGTTTTCATCTATAGTTGAGAATAATCCCAAATTTCCATCAAAATTTTCTGTATAGCTGAAGCTCTTTATTGTAATTGTGTGTTCATTTCCCTCAAGGTGCAAATATGAAATGTCAATTGGGCTATAATTTTCCAATGTAATATCACCTGTCAAGCCATAGTAATAAACCCCAACGCTGTTTGAACCATTACTCATTGACAAAAATTGTTCTGCTGTTTGAACTGGAATTGGATTTGTTGATGAAACATCGTTATAAAACTTTGTAGTGATGTAATCTCTTAAAATTTGAGTGGTTTCACCTTGTGAAGTACTAAAACCAATGTTTGAATTTACGCCCAATGTTCCATCTGTTGCAAGCACTTCTGGCAATTGATAGTTCAATTTTACAACACAGTAAATAAGTTCGCCTTCTGAACTAACCATTGGAGTAATTGCAATTTTTGTGTTTCCAGTTGAAGCGTCTTGTTTTTTTGCAACTTTATAATTAGTATAATGCCCGTCTTGTGCATCTACATCTGCAACCAGTGGTTCGTAGTCAGTTGATTGTTTTCGCTTTGCAAACCAGTTTCCAAGGGTTGCTTCAATCTTATTTTTCAAATTTTCAATTTTTGTTGCAATTGTTCCATCAGTATCATTTTCAACATCATAAACGCAATCAAGATTAACAAACAAATTGATAGTTGTGTTTGTAGGTGCTGATAAGTGGTTGTCATTTCCACTATCATCAATTGCAATGCTTCTTACTATGAAATCTGTAAAATGAAGTGTTAAAATGTTGCTTACGTAACTTACTTGTTGATTGTTTACTGTTTTGGTTATGCTGAAATATAATTTAACTGATTTAACCGTTTTGTCTTTTACCATAACACTAAATGTTGCTGTGCTTACACTCCCTGATTTTTCAAGATTTGTGCATTCAATGACAACTTTGCCATCAGAAATTTCGTTTCCATTTTCATCAAGTATTGTTGTTTTTACGCCAGTCAATTTTTTGTTTACAAGTGATACATCAAGTTTTGCAATTTTCAAAGTTAACTCACCACTCACGCCATAAGCGACATAAGAAATATCGCTAAAACTTTGATTTTCAAATCTGCTTGTAACTTCAAGTCCACTTGGAATGTCACTTGTTAGGCTTATGCTGTTTTGCATAACATTACCATTTGTGTAATTAGCCTCAACAATTACATCAAATTTTGTGCCTTCTGCCACAATTGATGGGATTAAGAAATTTACATACAATGAGCCATCAAAATCATACTTTTGCTGTTCTCTATTTGCCAAATTACTTTCATTGTAAAGTTGCAAACCCAAGCTGTTGTTTATGCTTGTTGCATAAGGTTTACGCTCAAAATATTTAATGTTATAGACAAAATATTTTTCATCTGATGGCAAAACTTTTATGTATGGACCATTTGCATCTTCAACATATTGTCCGCCAGAAAGGCTATAATATTTATCACTTGTTGCAGAGACATAGTCATTGCCACTCTTTTCAAACAAACTTGTCTTAAATCTGTAAGAAACATCACTTACTTTGAGTTGCTCATAATAATATGATTTAACAACTTGAAGCATACTGATTGGATAACCATTGCTTGAAGCAAGGTAAACTTTTACAGTGTTAATTTCTGCTTCAACAGGATACAAACTAATTCGTAGCATTCCAACTCGTCCAGCAACAATGTTATTGCTTGGAACTTCATTTACGCTGTAAATTTGTTCGCCATTTTGGTCTGTATTTTTCTCGGCACTCGCATAGAAATCAAGCCCAATATTTTGAAGTGGCAATCTTGTAATTGTAAATTCGGTAAGTGCATCCAAAGACTTTGATTGTCCATCTAATGCAGTGCCATTTGCAATTGTTAATGTCGCACCAACAACGGCAGAAATAGAAGCAATGTTTTTGTTGTTTTCTGAGCCAAAAAACTCTTTTACAACTTCAGCATTTGCACTAAATGTATAGAAATATTCAATTGTTGTAATCTCTTCATCAAAAGTGTCATCTGCATTTGCAGAAATAACAATGTTTTGATTGTAAGCAACAATTGACTTGCATGTTGCAACGATATAATTGTTTGCATCAAGTTTAAGCTCAAAGTTTGGAAGTTTCCCGTCCATTCTAAGGTCATCGCCAACTGCTGTATATTTAATTGTTACAGAATTGTTAAGTGTCATTGTAGATTGATTTATGCTTGCTTTGAGTTCTTTGATTGCATAATATGAAGTGAATACAAATTGTTTTGCGTCATCAAGTTCAATTGTTGTTTTGTCATATTCAATGTATGGAACATAAGAAAGTTCAACATCAAGAGAAATTGGAGATGAGATATACAATTTGTCTGAACTGTTTAACACATATTCGTATTGAGAAAGTGTATCATTGTAAGACATACTCTCATTGTTAATGCCAATGTATTGTGCTTTGGTGTTTTGAGAATAAATCTTAACTTTAAACATGCTGAGATTTGAATATCTAATTGATAATTGCCTACTTTCACCAACAAATGATTTAATCGTTTCATTTTCAATAGATTTTCCACCACTAATCAGTGCAAAATCTTCCAAACTATCATAAATAATTATTTCAATTTGTTGAGAAACAGTATTGTTAAGTTTGCTTGTAATTGTCAATATAACTGAACCAACAGAACGAAGTTCCAAAACATATTGTCTATTGGTTTTTCCAGTAACTTTTAAAACACTTAAATCACTAGAAGAAATTGTAACTTCTGAGCCGGCAACATCTGGTGAAACGCTAAGGTCAAACAAGTTAAGGAACTTAACACTGTTTTCCTTTTTTTCTGTGTGCTTCCACAAAACATATTCACCATTTGAAATTTCAATTATTTGTTTGTTTGAAATTGCACTCGCTTTTGCAGAAACTTCAAGTGATTTTGGAGCTTCAATTCCAAGTGCCTTGCCATCTAAACAAAGTGCTGGATATCCGTCATTTCTACCACTGCCATCAATTGACCAAACAGTGTCGTTATCAATTGTGTCCTTAATGTCCCAACCAACATAGTTAGAAATTGTCTTTAAATCATCGGCTGTGCGAGCATGTTTTCCACTTGTGTTGCCAGAAATGTAGTAACTTGCTGTTGCTGTAATTTTGAATTCATTTTCATTGCCAACAAAACCTAAATAATTAGAATTTGTTTCATTTATTGTGCTATATGAATTTGAAAGTGAACTGTTTCCACTCAAAACGCCAATGGTGTTTCCAGCATAAACAAAACTTCCAACAACTTGTCCTCTAGAATAACAATTTGCAATGTTTACATTGTTTGCATCGCCAACCAAGCCACCAATATATGAACCTGATTTTGACACATCATTTGCGCTGATTTTTCCGTTGAAATAACATTGTGCAATGTTTAAGTTTGTTGCTTTCCCAACAAGACCGCCAGCATAAATTGTTGTATTTCTGTAAAGGTCTGCAAATATATCTGCAATGTAGTTTGATGTGTTTCTTACATAATAGCTCTTTACAAAACTGTTTGTAACATTTGGCAATGTGTCAAGTGTTGTATATTCTGCAATGCCAATTAGTCCGCCAACTGCACCATTTGCCGTGATGTTTGGTGTGATTTCGCCACTATATGAAATTGGGGTTTCATCATACATATTAACGGCAGAAAAATTTATTGTTCCACCATCTTGAATTTTTCCAACCAATCCACCGACTACATTGTAGCCATTTACAATGCCAGTGACATAAACGCCTTCAATTTTGCCGGTGTTAATTCCAACTGCTCCACCAACATTTGTTGAACCTTCCACTTTCCCGGCAAAAGAAATGTTTTTAAGTTCAGAAGCATTTAAACCAACAAGTCCACCAGTGGCAACGCCATATTCAACTTTGTTACTCAAAGTGCCATCAGAAAGCAATGTCAATGTGCTTAATTCAAGTGTGCAATTGTAATATGTTGCAAGGTCTTTTTCGTTTACAAATTTCCCTTTGCCATCAATAGTTCCATCATTATAACCAACAACTCCACCAACATAGTCAAATGCGCCATCAAGTTTTCTTCCACTAACCACAACAGAAAGTTTGCCATCAACAAAGCAATTTTCAATTGTGCCTTTTGTTTCATTTCTTCCAACAATGCCACCAATGTATGTTTTGTATGAGCGTTGTGTGATTGTTGCTTCTTGTGTTATGTTTTCACTTTGATAGTTTAAATATGTAACGCTAACATTTTTAATGTTTCCGTTGTTTGTTCCAGCCAAAGCACCAAAATGTGTTTCGGCATCTGTGCTGTTTGCGTTGAATGTTAAGTTTACATCTTGAACAGTGAGATTGATGTTTTTAATTGTTGCACCATTGCCTATTTTTGCAAAAATGCCTTTGTAGTTTGAAATATTTTCGTTTTCCTCATTAAATCTAAGCCCAGTTATAACAGACAAAGTATAGTCGCCATTTACAACTTGCAAACCATTTAATGTTCCTGTGAATTCATTAACTTCTCCATCAATAATGCCAATTGGTGTCCAGTTTGCATAAGTAGAAAGATTGATGTCTGTTGTTATGAGATAAAATTTAGACAAACTTTCTTTGTTATTGTTCATTGAAGCCAAACTTTCAGCATCTTCAATTTCAAGGCTTGTGCGCTCGCTGTTTCCGTCTGCAACTTTGAAATATACAACCTGCTTTGTTGAGTAGTTGTTTGGATTTTGCAAGTCGTCAGATTTTGCACTGTCATTTGCACAGATGTATATCTTTGCAAGTCCTGCACTGCCAGATGGAACAATCTTGCCATCAACAACCTCAAGCACTGGTTGTTTTTCGTTTTTGTCATAACCCTCATAAATATAGGTTAAATCTTTGTTAAGTGCGTCAAATGGTGTGATTGTTGATTTTATTTCAAATGAATTATTTTTGCCAATGTTCCTAATGTCCAAATAAACAAAATACTTGTTTTCAAGATGTTCGTCATTGGCTGAAGAGTCACCTGCAAGGAAACGAGAAACCTTTTTTATTGCAGTTGTTTTGTTGTTTGATGACAATTGTAAGTTATAAATGTCAGAAACTTTTTGTGCTTTTCTAATTGAAATTTGAGATTTTAATATGTATGTCCTTTCATATTGACGATAGATTGCAGTGACAACAGCACTGCCAGTTGAACCAAAAACAGTTTTTGCTGTGATTATGTTTTGGTTCTGTTCATATTCACCTGCAAGGCCTGTAACAACCCAATCAAAGTCTTTTTCGCTTAGTGGTTCGCCATTTTCATTTTTAACTTTGCTGTCAAGCCCCAAAATTTTAAACTCGTGAGTGCTTAAATCTTTGTCCAAATAGCCAAGACTATCAGCCGTGTAAAGCACAATGCTTGACGCGTCAAGTTTAATTTTGCTGTCTATTGCGACATAAACAGTAACTTCAATTGTTTGTTCTGCAAGAGCAATTTCGCCATCATCTGTGTATGCAATTGCACTTACAATAATTTGTGCTTTGCCAGTGCGTTGAGCAACAATAATACCATTTTTGTTGCCAATTGCAATAACTTTGTTGTCTTCATCTTCATTTACTGCTTTAAAGTTGTAAGTTTTGAAACTTCCAGAGACAGAACTTGCAATTCCTTTTTCAAACAGATATGGATTGATTGAAAGCACAACAGAGCCATATTGACTTATGGCAATTGAGCCAAGAGATTTAAGATTTGTTTTTTCGTCATCAACAAGCACATCTTGGTTGTAACTGAGTGAACCAATGCTTGAATTTTCGTCAATTGTTGGGCAAGAAATTTGATATGTGTTAATTTTTGAATAAACTCTAACATCAACAGAAGTTGTTTCGCCATTTTCCGCAAAAAATTCAACAGTAAATGTTCCTTCTCTTTGTCCCAAAATTGAGAACTCTGCAATTCTGCTTCCATTGTCAACAATCATTTTGTCATAAGTGATGCTTGTATCAATTTTTGCGCAATTTGAACTGAACATTGACTTGATGTAACCAGTGTATTCACCATCTTTAAAACCTACCAAAATTTTTCGAGATGTGTCACCAATTGCAACTTGCAAAATATTTTCATTTGTTAGGTCTGCGTTTTTTATGCCAATTTCTGTAATGCCATTTTTAAGGTCAAGTTGAAGCACACTTTCAACAACATTTTCTTCCAAATTGATTGTTCCAAGTGCCACAATGTGCAAATTAACTCGCTCATTGCCGTTTTTTAGGTTGTAGTCTTGTTTAACCCTAACATAAAAACCATTGCCATTTTCAAAGATGTGATAATCTTCAGCATTTTGAGTTGCCAAAGCATAGGGTTTTCCATCGGCATCAACAACTTCAAACTTTTCTGCATCTTGGTCATCTACAACCAAAACATAGCGTCTATCTTTTGCAGTGTCTTCCAAAACATTAACTCTAACAAACATTCCAAGTTGATTTTTGTAATTGTTGAAAATGTTAAAGTGTGCACCACTTTCATAATTTGTGCCATCAATTGTTGCAACCACTTTTGAAGGTATTTCAACAACTTCAACCGGCAACTCAACAACAACAGAATAGTCATAGCCAGCAATTTTTGCCTTAATTTTTGCCACGCCACTGCCCTTGTTTATGGCATCAAATACAAGGTCGTGTTGATTGTTTGTTACTGCAACAATGTCGGTTGTGCCATCACCAATCACACTATCGGTCAAAATTTCATATTGCATTGTCGTGTCAACATCAACGCCAACAACTTTGTATGACTCTTTTGCAACATTGCCAATGAGGGTTAATTTTTCAATTGGTTGGTCAGCAATTTTAAGAGTTACATCTTCTTTTGCGATTGGTTTTATAACAGCAACATCAAATTGTTCAGAACTAATTTGACCATCTTTTGTGCTTGTTGCAACAACCTTAAATGTGCCAACTTCGGCATCTTTTGTTGCATTTACAACGCCATTTTCCAAAACTTCAACGCCTGCATAAGCACCAACCATTGAAAACTTAACATCTTGCCAAGTTGTGTTTGATGGAACAAATGTGAGTGCTTGTGCTTTGTTTAGAGTTGTTGTTCCTCCAACCAAAACATAAGGCTTGTAGTTGGTTTGAACATGAATTTCTTTAAGCCTAACTTCAATGTTAACTTTGATTTTTGTGCTTTTTCCACCCTCTTCGGTCATCAAAGTTATTTCAGTTGAACCACGCTCAATTGCACCAATTGTGTATGTCGTTTTTTCGGCAGAAACACTTTCGGCAGAAAGACTTATCATTGAGTGGTCATAACTTGCAATCACTTTTGTGCTAACACCTTTTTCTGCACCAGAAACAGTTGCATCAAATTTTGCAACGCTTGGTTTGTTGTCTTCTGTGTCTTCATCCAAAAACAATGTTATGCCTTCTGGCGCAACATCTGTGCTTATTTTCAAGTTTTTGTATTTGTCTCCACAACCAAACAAAAGTCCACTTGTGGCAACAACCAACAAAACGAAAATTGATATCATTTGCTTAAAGTTTTTCATATAAACCTCATTTTTTGTCCCAACAAAAGTTGAGAATTGGTCCTAGATTTTTGAAAAGAACCTAGGAAACTTTTTCAAAAACATTAAACACTGCAATAGTTTTGGCAAATTGCACATTTGTTTGTAAGATTTTTTAAATTTATGCTCTTTGCCCATGCAAGTTTAAATGCGTTTGAACAAAATTGATTAGTAAACTTCACAAGGAAGTTACGATATTTTTGCAAATTTTGAATTATAGAAAGTATGCCAATGCACCGCCGACAATACTTCCTGCCCAGTGAGGAATTACGTTAAACCTATATGAATACCCAGCTTTATCTTGCATTCCCATAGACCAATATGAACGATTGTATGTTACACCATCATATACAAATCCTGCAAACACCGAGTCCTTCACTTGCCCCCCGTTTTCCATTTTGTAAATCACGTGGTCTTTGTCATAAATAATGTCGCTTCCTTGCCTCTTGAATTCTAGGTGATTGGTGTACTCGTAGGTAACATAATCTAAGGACTTATCATTAAATATATTGCCTTCATTATAATTTGATTGGCTTAGATAAGAAGCATCTTGATTACTGAACAAATTATAGTTATATTTTTCTAAGTTATTTCCATAGCTTATAGGCAAATTGCAGGACGGCATGTAGTACTCTTCAATATTTAGATCTCCTTTATAGACATTGATATAACCAAGATAGTTGCCTTTGCCATCTTTAACCGGTATTCCAATGAATTGCAATCCATTTGTCTCAAATTTAAATGAACTATATTCGATCATTTCTTGCGTCCATGAGAATGTATTATTAGCTAGTATGCCATTAGGCATAAGACCAGCATAAGCACCAGCTCTACATTGTAATTCTTCATTGTTTTTTAACGCTGCTTTATATCGTTCATGGTAATACGTTTCATCATTTCTTTTAAGTTCATAATCTTCAGCATGATACCTTGTTGGCAAATTATCTTTGCTGTAGTTATAGACGGGAGGTAAATATGAAGCAAATGAGGAACCGCAATTTGTTAACAAAGCCCTTACAGATCCTTTTGTTTTGGAAACTCCGTTGCAAAAACTGCGTGTGTATCCAGCAACTCCACCAACCGCAAGTGGTATAGAAACTTGTTTATTCGCATACATACTGCTAATAACTCTTCCTTTATAAGTACTAAACCACTCAGAAATAACTTGATAATTTACAGATTCACCGCCATCTTTCCCAGTCATCAATTCCATAGTTCTAGCGTCCTTAACCGTATATTCTTCTACGCCTGTTTTTGCAGAACTTGTCGCAATGACGTCTCCAGAACTTTCCCCTGTCATTTCTGTTTTACCATCATCAAATCCAACAAAGCCACCAACAAAAGTATTGCTAGCGCCAGTGTATGATACCTTGCAATGGACATTATGTGAGATTGATTTGTCAAGTTTTACTCCATCTTCGCCGTTTACTATTTTACCAATTATGCCACCAATGCAATTGGTGCTTTTCTTAGAAGTTTCAAATTTCACAAGGTGTGGAGAGTATATTTTTTCTGCAACAAATTGTTTGGAAGATACTTTTCCAATTACTCCTCCGAAATTGTATTTTATGTCTCTTTCACCATTCTTTGCACTATTTACAACTGTGAAAGAAACATCACTCATATCAATATCAGCCAATGAAATGCTCCAATAGTCTGGGATTGCTCCAATCAAACCAACTGAAACCTCATACGCATCACCAGTTGTTGTAATGTTTATGTCAGACTTAACAACTTTTTTACTAAAACTATTGTTAAGTTCATTAGTATTACACCAAGAACCAAACATAGCTCCAATATAGAAGTTTTGGGATACTGTGCACTCCAAATCCATTTTAGAACCTGACAAAACAAAGTTGTATGATGATGTTTTACCATCATAATCATTTGCTGAACCAACAACTCCACCAAAATATATTGATGTAGATGAGCCAGCGAAAGCAATTGTATTGCTTAATTTTTCTATGCTAATATTCCCATAGATTTTAACACTACCATTATTCCCAATTTGGTCAGTTATTCCGCCCATATACACATTATTAGCACTAACATTAAAATAACTACCAGTTTTTTTGTCAAAGCTTAAATCGCAAATTTCTGTTCCTATGATGTATGCAGAACTTTGCTCATCATAGAGCAAAACGCCTGCAAGCTGTATGGAGCTTTGCGTGCTAATAGCTTCTGTTAATTGAATTGATGTTTGTTTTTCGTTACCGATTTGAACATTTCTGAAAATTGATTCATTTGCTGACTCCATTGCAAATGCAGAAGCACCTAGTCCAGAGATGTAAATTGTTCCATTTACTGAGCAATTATCAAGAACTGAATCATCAGCCATTGCTACAAATCCATAACCATTCATTTCTCCAACTGAATTGATGCCATAAACATAAGACTCTATTATAGTTCCAAACGCACCAATTGGATTTGACTTTTCCAAATTAGTTCCTTCATTTTTAATTTCACCGTTTGCAAGAACTGTGGTTCCGACATCAATTACACCACTCCTTGTTATGGTATGACCATTTAAGTTAATTACTTTATTGCTAATTTTTAAATATGTTTTTGAATCGACTGTTGAATCTTGTGATAAATAGATATGTCTTGCATTTATATTAATCACATCATTTATATCATCAACACCAATCGGACTCATTTTGCTCCCTGTTGCAACAGTATCGTCAATTTCAAGCAAAGTGTAAACAATGTAATTGTTTTTAAATACCTTTTGAATTGGCAAATGCGTTTTACTTGCATTCCCATCCTCAAATGGTGTTACTTCACTGGTCATAAAATTTGAAAGAGCATCATCAAACAAATTGTCATCTTTTTGTAGAGCGACTCCCTTGTCGTATAACGCACCAGAGAATTTTAATATAGAAATTCCACTTACATAGAAATGATAAGTTGTCTCTTGAGTATAAAAATTCCATTTTTTTGTATAATCAACTTTAACAGAATAATTTCCAACATCAGCATAATCAGGATACTTATCTTTCATATATCCAGATTTTTCAAATTCTGTTTTTAACACTACCTTATACACATTTATGAGCTGTATTAACTGGATGTCACTTGGAACCCTAATTGGATCATATACCACATCAACATATAGGCCATAGGCATTAACATCATTTTGAGAAACCACAATTGATGCAGTGTCATTATCCTTTTTTTGACTTGATGTTATATAGCCACTGCCAACAATTGGCCCAAAGTGATATTTATCCCAGCCATCAGTCGTGTTATTTAAAACAGAAACATTGCTATAAGAATTTTCAACTTTTGGTTTGTTCCCTGCTTTGCCAATAAATCCACCAATTGAAAAATCGCCATTTATGTTCGACCCTTGACTAGCAGAAATATCAATTGTCCCAGAAGCAAAACATTTCTCAATTGCAACATTGTTGTTATAGCCAACGAGTCCACCAATATAGGCGTTAACTGAACTGCCAATGCTACTTTTCAAATCAGATTTTATATTTCCACTTGCAAAGCTATTTTTAATGTAGCTATTATCAGACTGACTGTTCTCACTAACATATCCAGCCAAAATTCCAACTGAAACTTCTTCACCTGGCGTAACTGTCACATCAAGTTTCGTAAGAACATTTGGGTAAACAAATTGTTCTGAAAGCACCGCATAACAATTTTCAAGTTTTGTCGTTTCGGATTTCCCTACAAGTAATCCAAGATATGAAGCATATTGTGTAGATTTTACATCTTTAAAAATCGGTAATCCATGATTTTCGCCAATTATCACCTTTTGGGTAACAGTTGTTGAAACATTCATTTGTCCAACTATTCCAACATTTGTAACAGAAATGCTAGAGCCATTTTTTGTTGATGAAAACATACCAACAATACCAGTAGTTTTTTGATCAACATTTACAAAACTTGGATTTAACTTTGCACCATAGATTGAAACTTGTGAATTTGCTGTTACATCTATTCCGCCATTTTCATTTACAAGAGATTCAATCGGAATTGGAATTTCAAGCGCTTTATTCCCTGCAATTAGCACAGTTGTATTTAGACTTGCATCAATGTTATTTCTTATTTTAACAAATGTTGTGCCATCAATATTTGCAAACACATCTTTTAAGCTTGATAGACGACCAATATTATTAACAACAATTCTATCTTTTTCGGTTTTTCCAGTGCCAGTAATCCCACCTGTTGGTTGGTAAGTGAGTGGCATTGGATACTCAAAGTTATAGCCAGATTTGATTGCAAACAATGTTTGTTTAACTGTGCCAAAAACATTGCTTTCAGTTGTTTTTGTCCCTCGGTCGCCATCTTCTCTTGCCGAAAGTTCAGAATAGTTAATTGCTTCAACAGCACTTATTCCGTTTGAATTTGAAGAAGATTGTTTGTCATAATAACAGTTTGCTGTGTTTCCGACATAATCTTTTCCATTAAATGCAAATGTGTTTTCATAGTGTTTAACTGTGCTGTTGTTTTCAACAACAACATCAAAGATTGAAGTTGCACTGTAACTGTTTACAATTGCACTTGAAATACGGACACTATTTTCAACAAAACCAAAGTTTCCACTTTGAGCAATGTTTTCAGAATCGTAGTTCATATTTTCAATGAGACCTGTTGCAAAAGAAGATGCAATAAGACCGTTGTTTGTTGTTGCAAAACCAGATGCGTAAACATTTGCTTGTTTATTTACATCAATTTCAACCATTGTTCCACTTGAAACAATAGTTCCACTGTTTGTGCCAACAAACCCAGAAACATGCTTTTCATCATCAGTTACTTCACTAAGTTTGATGTTGCCACTAATAAATGTATTGAATATGAAGCCTTTGTTTTCTTCAATTGGCGTTTTGCCACCAAAATTGTTTGAAAGTTTAAATTCAACACCAGAAATCATTGAGCCATCTGCAATTGAAATTGGTGATGGAAGTGAAATGACATTGCTACTGCCAGTTTCATTTGCAATGATATTGCAATCAACAATATTCCCGTCTAGCTTATTTAAAAGGTTGTCAACATCGCTATTAACGTAATAGTATTTCCCAGTTTCAAGTGTAGTTACTTCTCTAGCATTGATTGAAATTGGATTTACCTTGTTGATTTCTTTAACCCTGCTGTCATTGTTAAAGGATTCACGAATTGATTTGCAAAGTTCAAAATATGTTGAAAGGTTTGTGTTTGTGGTATCTTTTCTAAATTGACCGGAAATATTTTGATAATAGTTTATAGATTTACTTCCGCCAACAACTGTTTCATATACATTTGGTCCATAAAGTTTTAATGTTGTTAAACAATAAATATCTCTTGGTCCACTTAATTTGTTTACATTTGAAAGTCCATATACGCTTGCGTTGCCGTAAACATTTGCACTTATTTCACCGGCAACTAACAATTGATTTAATGTTGCTGAAGCGCCATTTGCAGAATTAAGTTCATCAATCTCAAGGTTGTAAGCGCCAGAAGCAGTTAAGTTGTTTGACATTTGCTTGATGTTTATTTTTACAACTGAAACAAAATTTTTAATTTCGAGTTTTGCACTTAATGTTGAATAACCAACTATGCCTGCAACAAACATGCCACCAGCATCTGGTGTTAAGCCTGTTGTTACAGTGCCTGATGCTTCACCACCAATAATTGTAATTGCTTCATCAAATTTTCCAAGCATGCCACCAATTGCACTTTCATTTTTTAATTTTGAAAGTCCATTGGCAACATCTAGGTCAACATTTGAAGTGTAGCATGAATTTATGCTTTGTTGTCCTGCTTGTGCATAGCCACAAATTCCACCAAATGAAATTGTGTTGTTAAATTCCGCGTTATCTTCAGCCGAAATTTTCATGTCACTAATCTCAAATGTGTTTAATTCACTGTTGCTCATTGCACCAACTGCACCACCTGCATAAACCGGAGTTTTAAATGTTCCTGACAATAAAATCTCATTTAATTTTTCAACTGAATTGTCACTTGAAATCAACTTGTTTGTGCCGTTTTCGCCGTTATTTGACATATTTTTAATAATGCCAATAATTCCACCAATTTGGTTGTAGCCAATAATGTTTTCGCCATTGTCATCTTTAACAGCGTCAAAGGTTTTGCCAACAACTTCAATTGTAACGCCACTTATGCTAGCATTTCTAACTTCACCCTGTCTACTTGAACTTGCCTTTGCTTTTGTGCCTTCTGGAACATGAATATTACCAACAACACCACCAACACTTGTTTGATATGTATTTGGAGTGCTTATATTAACACCTTTAACTTCCACTTTTGAAATTGAAGATGATGTGTCCATATTCCCGACAATGCCACCGACATCAAGTGTTGCATTACTTGGAATATCTCTTAAGTCAATAACATTGTGTTCATCTGAAACATAAGAAATGCCTTTGTTTTCTGTTGAATAATCAACATAACTTACATCAGAATTTGTAATTACAGATTTCCCAGAAATCTTGCCAACAATTCCGCCAACACTGATTGTGGTTTTATCACCACTTGGCAATGTCCCGTTTGAAATTGAAGAATGGACTTCTTTTGTGGCTTTTGTGCCATCGCTGTAAGTTTCAATTACGTTGTTTACATAGTAAACTTGACATGAACCAATTTTTGAAGTTGAATTTACAACTGCCGCAATTGAACCCACATTGTAACTTTGAACTGTATCTCTTCCAAACTTGATTCCAGCTGAATCTGCATCAAAATTGTCTGTCCAAGACTTATCTTTCCATCCAACTTGGTTAGAAAGTTTAGATGGATCAATTCTAGTTCCAAACACGAAATTGATATTTGATACTTCTGCTCTATCAAAGTTTGTAAAGAAGCCAACAGCGGCATCAGGTGATGTGATGTTTATGTTGTAAATTGCATAACGAGAACTGCCTGCAATTCCAAATCCATCATCACTAACACGGCTTGCGCCAATAAGTGTTCCCACAAACTCTTTTGGAGTCCAAGGTTTTGAAAGATATATATCTGCAACAAGCATATATTTCAAACCAGATTGAATATTTCTGAGTTGGTCTTCTTTTTCAATATATATATACTCTGATGTATCTTTTGCTGCAAATTTTGGATATACTGGGTTAGCAAATTCCCAATACAACACATTCCAACCAGTGTATAAACCATCAATTGTGTTCTTAAATGATTGATATGTGTTTGATTTTATCTGATTTGTAACTTTTCCGTCTTCAATGACAACAAATCTGCCAACATCTAATCCTCTATAAAGCAAATATTCATTGTTTGGAGCAATGTAATATTCATTTGTGTCATTATTAACATAATTTGAATTTACATTTATGTTCAAACTGCTAAATACACCCGTTCTATAACCAGCAAATACTGTTGAACTGTGATTTATTTCTGCAATAAATGTGTATTTGTTTGAGCCTTTTATGTGTTGTGCTTCTATTGAAATATTGCCATCTGTGTTATTGGTTGTCTTTGCAATATAATTGATTTGTGAACCATTTGCACTTGTTGCACTTGAAACAGAAATTTGACCGTCGTTGTAAACATAATTTACAAATATAGCTTCTGTGTCAAAGCCAACACTTTTAATTACCTTTTCATTTGATGTCCCATTGTTTATTGAAATTTCACCTGCAAATGCACCAATTGTTGCATCGTGGTCAATAAGTCTAACTGTTCCATTTGATAAAACTACTCTTTCTGTGAAACCTGTTGCAAGATCTGCAAAGGTAATTTTGCTTATTCTTCCATTTTCATATTGTCTGTAACCATTTTGAACATTGTATGTTTGTGGCTTATGGAATCCATTTAAGCCAAAAGCGTGTTCAAGATTGATAAAGTTTCCAGAATCATCTATATCTGCATAACGGAATACCTCACCAGTTTCAGACATCATGTTAAATGAATCGGGAATGTAATAAGCTTCATATTTTCCGAACAACCCACCTGCGTGATTTGTTGATGTGAATGTTGCCGTTTGAACTCCCTCTACATCAGGTTTTGATACAGGGTCACTCATTATTCCATTTGCACCAGCAAACACATTGCCAGTTGTGTAAACTTCCTTTAATATTGTTGGACGATAGTTTTTGAAATCGTCTTTATCTTTTGCGTTTTCAGGAAGTTTTCCATTGTTTGTTGCAAGACCAATAAGCCCGCCAGCAAAACTAGCGTTGTGATGATATACATTTGTTTTTGAATATGAGGTTGTAATGTAGCCACCATAGTTAGCGCCAACAAGTCCACCAATATAAACGGGATTTGTGTCTTCATTTTCAAACAAATTGTTGCCCGTATTGTTGTTTGTTGCATTATCAAATGCATTTACACTTGTGTAATTTACTTCAACCTTACACAAGTTTATAACACCATAGTTTTCACCAACAAGTCCACCAGCAACATAGTAGCCCTTTAGGCGCTGACTATCATTTGTTGAAACTTCAAACTGTGAATTTGAAATATATGTGTTTGCACCCAAATATCCACTAACACCACCAACAATTTCACCAGTTATTGTTATATCGCCCTTAACAGTTACCATATCAACATTTGAGTTCCTACGTGATATGTTTGTATAGAAGCCATCATAAATTGATGTTTGAGGCTTGATGTCAATGACACCAGCGATACCGCCGGCATAGCTTGTTGTTCCGTTTGACTTGTCTAATTTTGTATGGTTTTCGCTTGTTAATGTGTTTTTAAAGTGACTAACTTTGCTTTCAAAGTTTGCTTGATATTCATCATTTTCCAAACTTACATACGCACTTGTAACATTTGCGTTGGAAGAAACATTGTAGAGCGTGCTGTTTTCCAAAATTGCACCTGCAACACCACCGGTAATGTTTTTGCCAAGAACTGTCAAATTTTGTGTGTTGATTTCAACATCTTTAAGTGCCGTGTTAATAATAACGCCAGCCAATATTCCTGTGAATGTGCTTGTTGATTTTGAAATTTCTTCGACGCTAAACTTTATATTCCTTATGTGAGTTAATTCGGAATTTCCATTTCCTCCACCGCTATTGTCGTAAGTTCCAATTTGCTTAAACAAGCCATAAGAACTGTCTGCAATAATTTGGTCTGCTTCTTGTCCCTTGGTTGTTGATGAAGCGCCAACAATCCTTACTCCAGAAATTTCCATTCCGTTGCCATCTAAGTCGCCTGCAAATATTTTTGTTTGCAAGTTGTTTATTGATGTTGCATCTGTAAGTGTTGACATATCAATGTTGTTAATAAGTCTAAATGAGTTATTAAATACCAATGCACTAGACTTAAATCTGTCAACAAATTGGTCTGCTGTTGCAATTAAGGTTGGGCAATTTTTATCACCTTCTACAATATCTTCATTTTTAGGGATGTAAACATAACTTTCATTTTCGTCTTCAGATGATATAGTTTTAAGTTTACGAGCAAAATTTTGAGATATTTCACTGTTATATTTGTTGGCAACAAGATACATAACATTTGATTTTGCATCATTTCTTCCCCATGTTGTGTAATCAGAACTACCATAGTCAAATCCAACATAGTTTTCTGCTTGACCAGCATCTTCAAATGAAATTCTTGTTGCTGGATCTGCAAATGTTTTGTCTGATTCGGTAAATGATTTGTCACTTACATAATAGCAGAATTTAATTTGACAAGTGTCATCATTTTGAACTTCACCAAGTTCATTTGTTCCAACAAAAGGCGTATTTGCTGTGCTGCTTTGAATTGCGCCATCATAATAACTTAATGTGTAACTACTTAAAATTGTAGCATTTCCTGTGTTGCTGAACACAAATCCACTTGTTCTTGACTGTGTGTCCATTGGCATATTTGTATAAGAGTCTTTAATTGCACCAGAGTTGTTGTAAACAAATCCTGCAACATTGCCATTTGAATGAATACGTGCAAATATTCCGGCAACCTTTTGATTTGCATTTTTAAGTGCGTCAATTCTGGAATCATTCTCACCAACGGTTTGGAAAAGTTCCTCTTGTTTCAGATGAGAATTTGTCCCAACTGGAAGGTATTGACCTTCTACACTGCTATAATAGATGTTTCCTGTGTTAGTTGAAACAAATCCGGCTGTTCTTGAACCCAAATTTTGACCTGTTTGGTTGCTTATTCCAACATACAAAACTTGACAATTTGAAATAAGATTTGAATTTTGAGAAACAAATCCAGAAACATTTCCCTTTGCACTTATTGTTGCGTTTTGATAAGGGTTGATATCAAAGCCATTTGAAAGTTTACTTATACCATTTGCAGCTGTAACAGTGCTATAAGTAATCATACCATTGTTATCACCAACAAAGCCAGCAATGTTTGTGCTAACGTTATCTTCTGTTTCAAAAGTAATGTTTCCATTGTTGTCTGCAGTGGCAGTGTTCAATGATGATTTAAATGTTACAATACAATTTGTAATAATTCCATTGTTTATTCCAGCAATTCCACCAAAATTAAGTGCCGTTGCACCTGTTCCGGTCAAATTTACTGTGCCAGCATTAGCGTAAATAACATAGACGTTCTTTACAATAGTGCCACTTGCAACTGTAGCAAATAGACCCAAATTTTCGGTAGTTTCCCCAGAAAAGTTGAAAATCTGACCCTTGTTTGAATTTATTGTGATGTTTTTGCAATTTCCATCAAAGCTCTTAACATTTAATGCAAAAGGTGTGTAAGCACTTGATGTTTGTGTTGTTACGTCTTGGACATTTTCAACACCAAATTGCAAATCATTCATCAAAATATAGTCTTTGTCTTGGTCCATAGACAAAAATTCACTGATTGTATAAATTGGATATGGATTATCAATTGATGTTGTTTGATTGATTTCAAGTGTAATATTTGAATCTATCAAATTAGCACTGTCAATATCTGCTTCATCAAACGCCATTTCGAATTTTGAAGAATCAAGTTCAAAACTATAATAATAAGCAAACTTAATTTTAAATTGAACATTTTCTGATAGCTTTGCTTCTCTCTTTGCATAGAGCAAATAAGATTGATTATCAGTTAAAATCTTATACTTTGGATCACCGGAATTATATTCACTGCCATCTTGCCAGTTTGTCAATGTTTCAATTCCATTTTTCTTTGAAACTGCAAACCAATATTTTGAATTGAAACCATCATTTTTGCTAATTAACTTTTGATCCTTTTCAATTTTATCAGTTATTTCCTGAGCGTATGTATCATTGTCAGCATCTCCTGTTATTGATGCGTTTATTGTTGCAAATTTGGCGTTCATATTTCTTGCAGTTGAAACATTTAATGACAAGATTTTTGATTGATTTGCACTTGCAACATTTACATCCGTCAAAATGTAATCAACAACGTAAAATTCTATGTTTTCACTTGAATAGGTTTCTTCTATTCCGTTGATTGTCTTTTTTGCTGTTGCGCTAAGCACAATTCTTGTGCCAGCAGGTGTTGAAGAATAAACCTCAAGATATCCAATTGTTGCGCCATTGTCAATAGAAATGTTGCCAGCATACGCACTGCTATTTTCAACAAAATTACCCCAACTACCTGCACTCAAAGCCTTACTCTGCTTGTTATTATTTTCATCAATGTAATCTCTGTAAGCAGTGCAACTGTATGTTAAATCTGGAACAGCATAATTTTTAAGTTCTGTAATTATATTTTGAACAGTGCCTCTTGCAATAACGTTGTATTCTTTACTCTCAATTACTTGACCATGATTTTTTTGATAGATGAATGAAGTATGAGTGTCTTTCTCGGCAACTCTAATTGAGACATCTGGTTTTGGAGAAATAATTAAATCAATACTTTTGTCAATAACTTTCTGTTTAATAATTTGTCCATTCTCTTCAATATAATTATAGCAAGAAACTGTGACCGTAAATACTTGTTGATTTGGAACACGAGTGCTAATTAAAGTTTTTACATAAAGTGTTCCATTGTATTTTGAATTTGAAATGCCAATTTGTTCATTTGTGTATGATTGTTTTGTTAACACAATTCCATTTTCAACAATAACAGGATTTGGTTTGATTTCCATATATCTTGTTGTTTCATCATTTTCTGTTTCAAAGAAAATAACTTGAATAAATGAAATTGCATCGCCATTTGAATTTTTACTGCTTGTAATTGTAAGTTCATCAAACAATGAATATTCTGGATATAAATCAATACTTAAAAGACCAACTTGCCCCGGAGTGAGTGTATTGCTTGGGAACTCTGTTGGAGTGTAAGCATTGTATGTTTTCCCGTTGCTGTCTGCCTTAATTGAACTTTGTCCACTTGGGAAGTGATTAAGATCAATTTTAAGCAATGATTGTGGTTTTGCAGAAATTTGGACAACTGCATCCAAGTTTTCATTGCTTTCTGGAACAAATCTCAAAGAAGTTGCAAGCGCTTTTGCAAACTCCTTGCTATCTGTAAGTGATAAATATTCGTCCAAAAATTGCAAATTAAAGGTAAATGTATATTGTTTATCTGCTGAATTGTAATCTTTTCCGGTAACTGAAAGTTTAAGTTTATAGTCATTTACGTTAGAAATGTTTTTTGACACAACATTGGAGTCGTTTGAATCAACTTGAATATAGTTAATTTTATCTTCACTATTTTCATAAACAAAAAGTCTTTCATTATCAATATCAGTTGCAATTGTAACTTGCAAAGAAATAACATTCATAAGCGTCATGTCAATATTTGCACGATTTACGCTTATTTGAGATGCACCTTCATAAATGTCAATTTCAAGAGATGCTCCTATACTGTTAACCTTTAAATATTCATTTTGCTCTTCACCTATCAAATCAACATAATTAAGTTTTGCATAAACATCAATTTCAACCGATGTTTCAATTGCACCCTTTGATTTTACAATTGCAGGATTGTTTGTGTAAACAATTCCATTTTGAGTCGTTACAATTTGAGAAAACTCAAAATAATCTGTGTAAGATGAAGTTTCTGTTTCAAGTTTAGAAATGTTAGCGCCCAAAAGGTAATTGTTTGCTTGAATTAAATTATCATTTTCGTCCAAGAACATTCCCGTAAATGTTCCACTCTTTCCTTTTTTAAGAGAAAGTGCTGACCTACTAAGTTGAACTTTTTCAATTGGTTTTACAAATGCAATTTGAATTTTGCATTCAATATCTGCATTTGAATACAATTTGAATGTCAATGTTATTATGTCTTCCGATGTTGACAAAATTGATGACAAGCTTGAGAATACGCTTTGGTCACAATTTTTAAGAACGCCATCTTTATTAGAAATTACAACCATTCTTGACGCACCAGAAATATTTGTTCTTACATTTAAAACTTCATTTAAATTGTATTCTTTTCCTGTTCGCAAAACAATAAATGAGTCATTGATTTTTTGAGTATTGCTCTTTGGAGTTACATATATTTCAGATGCTTGTTCTTTATCCAAAACATATCTTCCCATAAGAAGTGATGGATAGCCATCATTATAGTTATATCTTGACGTTTCATTGGTCAAATACCATTGTTTTTCATTGTCAATGTCTGCACTGATTGACCAGTCAGCATTTTCGTATGTTGAAAGCGTTTTAAGTTCATCGCTTGTTTTTTCTGAACTATCAGTTGATGTAGAAACAAGTCTAAAGCTGTTTGTTTGCGTGAACAATGTGCTCTCGTCTTTACCAACAAACGCCGTATCTAAAGTTGTTGTGTAGAAATTTGTAAGTGTTGTCGTTGCCAGTATCTCGCCAGCAAATGAACCAATTACATCTGCTGAATCTTTATTTACAAATGTTACTCTTGAGAATGCATTTAGAACATCAACATCACCTTCTGCAACTTGACCTATTAAGCCACCAACAATTTTTCCATCTACGCTAACATTTGCATAGCAACTTGAAATATCAACTGCACCTGCTCTACCAATAAGTCCACCGGCGATATTTTGACTTGAAACATAAGATTTTGCATTGTAGCTTCTTACGTAGCTATTTTTAATAGTTATTGAATATGTATCAGAAATTGTGCCTTGATCATCTCTTATAATGCTTCCTTTTGCAAATCCAACAAGTCCACCAACATTATCATTTCCAACAATGCCAGCATAATAAGTGTCATCAAGTGGGTCTTGATAAAGTTCAACAATAGATGAATCAATCTTTATAACATCTTGCATTGAGCCATTATACGCTTCAACACCAACCAAGCCACCAACATTGTTGTTTGCATGTATATCTCCATAGCTCAAGCTGTTATAGATTGTTCCTTCATTGTAACCAACCAAACCACCAACATTGTTTATTGTTGGGGCATTGATTTTTATGCTTGTTGCAATTCCACTTCCGTAGCCAGAACTTGTATTAGAACTTCCAAGCGTATGAATGTTTTTTGCAACCAAACCACCAATATATGAATTTTCAGCAGTTAAGTTGTTTACTGTGATGCTTCCAAGAGCATCAAAGCTGATTAAATATGAGTTTGCATATTGATAATTATTGTGTCCACCATAAATATAATTGTTGTTTGTGCCAACCAAGCCGGCAACTTCAAGATTTTTTATATTTGTTTGAGTGTCTGCTTCAATAACAATGTTTCCTGTCATTGAGCTATTCATAATGTAATAATTATTCTCAATAACCAATCCTGCAAAATAGATGTTTGCATTTGCATAAGTATTTGTAACTTTTGCATTGCCAAGAGAAACTTTTACATTGTTTATCATAGCATTGTTTTGTTTAGCAAGAACTGCAAATTCAAAAGTTTCATTTGAATTTGTCAAATTTACATTTGCAGTTATGTTCAAATCTTTAACTGTTGCTTGGTCGCAATATCTATTTTCTCCATCTGGTGTTGTGATTGCATCAAACAAATAGTTTTTTGCACCTTCAAAACTTACATTTTGCAAATAATGTCCATTTCCATTTAAAACACCACCAAATGTGCCCATGCATGAAATTGGATTTGTTAAAAGAATGTTATCTGTCAAAGAATAGAAATAATTTAATCCGTTTTTAATTGCAATGAAATCGGCTTCATTGCTAATCAAAAATGCAGTATCTTCTGTTTTACCATCTGCAACAATAACAGTAATTTCTCTATATGAGTCAGTAATTTCACCAAGCCAATTTTGTTTATCTTCAGCAAACACTGTGATTGTAGTCTTACCTGCTGAAAGTGGATAAACATTGCCTTGTTCATCAATATATACAATGTCACTGTCATAATTTGCATACTTAATTGTCTTGTTTGTTGCGTTTTCTGGAAGAACGGTTGTTACAATTGTTTTTGGTGCAACACCATTTGCGTCAAACGCACCTTCATTGGTAGAAAGTCCTTTTCTGCTGTCAAAATACATAGTTTTGTTGTCTGTTTGACCTTGAATGTTAACTGCAATGTCTGTAACCTTTTGTGGTTTAACTATTGTAATAATGCAACTTTGACTTATAGTTGTGCCATAAAGAGTAACAAATGCCTTTACAGTTGCTATCATTGTTGTTTGTTCAACATCTCCACGAGATGCCAAAACTTCACAACTTCTGCCATCTGCTGATGGAGTAAGTTCAAGGAAGTTCCCTGCACCATTTGATGCCACCCAACTTATTTGGTCTGCTTCAACATAAGCGCTTCTTGGGAAAATGCTCAAATCAAGTTTTGTGATATGTTCTTTGTTTTGATATTGAGTGTAGTTTGTATCTTCTTTCCAAATTAGCGTTGCAGTTTTTTGTGAAAGACTTATTGATGAAATTGGAATGTAAACCACAACATCAAAAGTCAAAGTCAACTCAACAACCGCAACTGTCCCGTTATCTTGTGTCTTCAATGTTTTAATTGTTACATTAACTGTTGCAGTTCCAACATTTTTTGAAACTATGTAGCCACTTGAAGAAACAGAAATAACATTTGTGTTGTCAGCATTCTCTGCAACGCAGTTAATATCATAAATCGTGCCATCATCTGGTTCAGTTGAAAATTTAACTGCAGTGCCAGTTCCAAGTGACATAACAAATTTTGAAAGTGAACCATTTTTATAGTCAGCTTGCGCAATGTTTTTATTGTCCAATGGGCTGTCAACAGATGCGAATACATCGGCGACAGGTTTAAATACATAAATTGAGAAATCTCTTGTTTCAGTTCCATTTGGCAAAACAAGCTTTGCACTTGATATTCCGGCTTTTAAACCAGTTATTGTTATCAATGGATTTTCACCGCCTTCCACAACTGCACTGATAAGTTTGTTGTCTGAATTTTCAACAACCAAAATTCCTTTTGTAGAAGCATTTTCGTTGTCTGCCTCATAACCAACAGAAACGCTTTTACCTTCTTCAACAAAAACTGTATTTGTTCTAATTGCCTTGTCGGCATCAACAAATTTAACATCAAGTGATTCAGCACCAATCAAGGTTGTGAGTGTAACTGTAATTGCAGTTTCATCTTCGTGGCCAATGCTTGCATAAGCAACAAACCTAAGCAAAGTTTTTGCGTTTGCATTAAGACCTTGAACATAAATTACAGAACCACTGTCAATAATATCGAAATCATCATTGATGTTTTCGCCATCAACAATCATTGGTTTAAGCTCTGTTCTGTCTTCTCTAAGAATTTTCACATTTTCTTCTTGCGATTTATCAAGTTGCAAAACATAGCGTTTATCATCAACAAATTCAGAACCAATTATGGTAACAAATTTAGTTCCAAGAGTGTTGTTATATTTTGAATAAATTTCAAGTTCATAATTTTCAATGTTCCCATTAACAGAAATTGAACTTGGAAGTTCATCACACACAACAGGCAAAGTGATTTCTTGAACAATTGCATCATAGCCCTGAACTTTAACTGAAACTTTCAAAAGGCAACTGCCCTTGTCAATTGCTCTAACAACAACGTCACTTCCGCCACCAATTTTTTCTATTGTTGCACAACTTGTATCACTCAAAGTTGTATCGCTTGTGGCAACAAGTGAAAAGTTTGTTATGTAATTTTCATCACTGTCATTTGTGATGTATGCCCTAAGCATAATTGAACTTTCATTTACTCTGTTTGTTGAAAGGTTGATTGCCGTAACAACATTGCCATTTGCATCTTTAATTACAACATCTTCTTTTTCAACTGCCCTAATAATTTTTACAGTGATTGTTTGGTCTTCCAAACTTGAGTTGTCCAAGTTGGTAGCCAAAATATCAACGCTGGTTGCTGTTGCGTCTTTTTCAACGACAAGCAAACCACTCTCAGAAATAGAAACGCCTTGCAATTGATTTGCAAGTGTGAATTTGATATGTTTTTGTGTTGTGTTTGATGGAGCAAACACAAGTGCATCACTGGCATTGATTGTCATGCTGTTTCCCGCAACAATCAAAGGTTTGTAGTTAGTGTTGGTTTTCATTGAATTTGCTTTTATAACACAAGAGATTTTTACTGATGTCGATTTGTTGCCTTCCTTTGTAAGTGCAACCAAAGTTGTTTCACCACCATTGCTGTTGTCTGGTGCTTGCAAAGTTACAGTTGTTTTGTTGCCATCTTTTTCAGTGTCAACAATTTCAACAATCCTATCTTCTTCGTGAGATTTAAAACTAAAAACAAGGTCTGTGCTAATTTTATCGCCAGCCCCATTAACTGTGAAAGTTATTTTCCCAGTGTTTGCCTCTTCATCTCCAACATACAAGGTCAAGCCTTGTTGTGCATCTGATGTAACACTCATATTTTTGTATTTGTCGCCACAGCCGGCAAGAAAACCGCCAGCCATAACAAACAAGACCAAAACTAATAATGAAAATCTTCTAACTTTGTTCATAACAAACCTCACTCTATCTTGTGCAGATTTTATATATTTATATATAAAAAGCAATTTATTATAGTTAAATTATATTTTTTTTGACGCATATTGTCAAACTTATTTATATAAGATTTAACATTTATGTTAAAAATAGCAAAAAAACTTTTGCTTAAAAAAACTTGTTAAATGAAAAAAATGTGTTATAATTGAAATTATGAAAATGCAACAGATTTTAGGCAAGGTTAGAAAAGCCTGCGAATTGTATGATTTAATTGAAGAAAATGACAAAATCGCCGTTGGAGTTTCTGGTGGAAAAGACAGCTTAACACTTTTAACAACATTGGCACTTATGCGAAGATTTTATCCAAAAAAATATCAAGTTGTGGCAATATCGGTTGACCTTTTTGGTGGCGCAACAGACTACTCAAAAATTGCAAACTACTGCAACCAACTTGGCGTTGAATTTGTTGTTGTTCCAAGCGACATAAAAAAAATTGTTTTTGACATAAGAAAAGAGCAAAACCCTTGCAGTTTGTGTGCAAATTTAAGACGTGGAATTTTAAACAACACGGCAAAACAGATGGGGTGTAACAAGGTTGCTCTTGGGCATCATTCCGATGACCTTGTTGAAACACTTTTACTTTCAATGTTTTATGAAAGCAGGTTCAACACATTTTTGCCTAAAACCCATTTAACAAATCAAGACTTAATCGTAATAAGACCATTGATATTGTTAGATGAAAAAGACATTGTAAACATAAGCAAAGATATGCCAATACTAAAAAACAACTGTCCAGCCGACCATCACACGCAAAGGCAATATATAAAAGAATTGATACATAATCTCAACAAAGACATATTCCAAGTTAAGCAACATATATTAAGTGCAATTATGCACCCAGAGCGAACAAACTTATTCCCTGATATTTCAGATAAATTGGACAAAAACAGCAGAAAAATAAATGATACAAAGTATCAAAAAAAATGAGTTTAACGCTCATTTTTTTTGTTTCAAAATTTCATATTTTAGTTTTGTTGCCCTGCCACCTCTTTCGCTTTTTTCCTCAAAGTTTTTATCCAAAATTTTTTTAATTTCACAATAAAGCGAATAGTCTATTGCAGGAAGCCTATAACATAGGTCATAATGCACAGTGCTTTTTGCCATTCCAAAACGTTTTGCCAAACTTCTTATTGTGGTTGGTTCGTCAAGCATACTATATGCAAGTTGTTTTGTCCTTAAAAAAATGTTTTTCATATATTTACCACCTTGAAATAAATATATGAAACAATCTGCCACAAAATGACATATTGCGACAAAATTTAGCACTAAAAACAAAAACAGAGCTTTCGCTCTGCTCTATATTTTATTTTGTATGTTCGTCAATGTATTTGACAATGTCGCCAACTGTTTGCAACTTTACAGCAACTTCATCAGGAAGTGAAATGCCGTATTCATCTTCAAGAGCCATTAACATTTCAACAACGTCCAAACTATCAGCGCCCAAGTCCTCAACTATTTTTGTGTCCATGGTAACCTTGTCTGGTGACTTGCCCAATTGTTCACAAATAAGTTGTTTAACCCTTTCGTAACACATAGTAATCCTCCAAATAATATATGCTTTATTATATAACATTTTTCACTAAATGTAAAGCATTTTTGCAATATTTTTAAGTAGCTAAACTCCTACATTTTACTGACAATTTCGGCATTTATAAAAAATGAGAAGGATTTTATTTTTCCCTTCTCACAAGCTTTTTTACTTTTCTGATGACGCATTTAGATAATTTGATGGGTCAACAACATTGCCATCTTTCCAAACTTCAAAATGAACTTGTCCATCGTCGATTGTTTCACTTGTTGCAGTGTTACTTGCCTTGCCAATAACATCGCCCTTTTTAACAATGTCGCCAACCTTTACACTAACATCTTTGTCCAAACTGCCATAGCGCGATTTCAAGCCATTGCCGTGGTCAATTTCAATGACAGTTCCATCTAAAAGATTGGTTGAAATGCTTGAAATTTTGCCATCGTAACAAGCCAAAACATTTGTTCCAACTGCAGCAGAATAATCAATGCCTTTGTGAGTTTCCCAAAGTTTTAAAGTGCTGTTGTATTGAAGTTCAGTGTCACTGTAACCCTTTAACACACTTGCGTTTAGCACTGGGCAATCAAAAGAAATCACTCCTCCACTTGTAGGCTCTGTGCCACCATTGTTCTTGTCAGCATTTAAACTGGTCAAAACAATTGCCACACTGAGAACAATCAAAAGCACTCCTAGTGAAATGTAATAACCATATTTTTTTAAGAAATACTTAAAATTTTTTGCATTTGTTGTTTTAACTTCGTTTTCCATATCTCCTCCTCGTTGAACTGATTATTGCCACATTTTTTCGTTTAATACAACAATTTTAAAAATCTCCAAAAATTATTGGATAACCAATTGTGACCAAATCGCCTTTAATTGCCACCTGAATGTTTGATTTATGCCCATCAAGCATAATATATCGGTTCAATGTTTCATCATAGGCATAAACAATGTCAGTTTCATCAACAACTTCCGACCTAAATGTTTTGTTTTTTAAATAAGCCAAAATTCTTTTCATTTGCTCTTTTGAGGGGTTTTGAACAACAACACTCTCTCCTAGCACATCACTCAAACAATTTCTAACACTTGAAACATAGTTTGCTTCGCACCTTACAATTGATGTATTGCCATTTTTAATAATTTTCGCATTTGGAATTTGATTTTCCACTTCATTTGTATAAAAGGTATAAATATAGTTGTTTCCATCAATTATTCCGTTTAGTTTTGGTTTTTGAAGTGGCAAGCAAATAACGCTAAACACAACCAAACAAAAAACGCTAAAAATTAAGCCATTTCTCTTCATAAAAAAAATTATTGCCCAATTTAAATAAATTAGACAATAATTTTAAATAAAACAGTATGTATAAAATTCCCATAAAGGCAAAATTTAAATGTTAAATGCAAACTTATGAGCTATTGCACATAGTTGTATCTATTTAATTAGCACAGCATTTAAAAATCACTTTTGTTCAACTCGCATTAAAATTGATAGCAAAACTATATTTCAAAATTAAGAAGACCATTTTGATACATCAAGTCCAAAAATCCATTTTCTTCAAACATATCAGGTTCAAAACTTAAATAGTTTTTAAATTGCTTGTCCATGCAGTAGTTAAACAAGTTGTAAAGGTAATCAATATTAAAATCTGAAATGACATTTTTTGCAAGGTCAATTTCTCTTTGGTCATCAAATGCAAGAGAAACAAGTTTTTTTCTAAATTCATTTAGCAAAAAGTTTATTTTACTCTCCGGCAAAACCTTTTGCGAAAAATTCCCAATCATTTTTGACTGCCCTAAATATTTTTGATGAACTTCATAGTTAATTGTTCCTTTTAAGTCAGTTGTAAAATTTTTGAAAAAATTACATTCCAAACTTGAGACAATCATTCTAAAAATGTATTTTATTTCAATTGATTTATTAAACTCATTTTCGTTGTTTTTTAAAAACAAATGACAAAGTTTATCTAAAACAGAAAATTTTGTTTTTGATTTTTTAATGCACAAATCAATCATTAACACAGACGCTTGATTAAAAAACTCATCAATATTTTTTCTGTTGCAACAATACATTCCCCTTATTTTTGCTTTTAAATTTAACAAATCACCTATTATGTCATAATCTATGCTAGTTCCAAAAAATAAATTTGAAATTTTATTTTCCAAAATTTCAAATGAACAATTGCTGGCATCTAGCACAAATTGCGAAACAAATTCTCGCTTGTTAATAACTTGAGCATTATCAAGAACAATTCCCATTGGAAAGTTGCATTCAACAATATTCTCATTTTGAAAAGCAAAATTGTTAAATAAAGAGCAACTATTCATTTTGGTCAAAATGCAAATGTATGGAATTTCATTTTTCTTTGCGATAATTTTTACTTCATTTAAACGATATGTATTTATACAAACAATGCAATCAAACTCACTCGTGTCAATTGCCATTAAATTTCTTGCAACAACAAACTTGCACCTGATGTTGTCTCGCATCAAACCCATTGCACCACTATATTCATATTTTTCATCAACAATCAAAACACTTTGATACAAAAAGCGCTGTTCAAGTTCTCTTTTAAGTTCATTTAAAACATCATTTGATGCATAAGCAAATTCTATGCCTACATTTATTTTCCTTTCTGCCATACTTAAATTTTAGCATATTTTGAAAGTCACATTTTGACACACTTTGCCGAAAGAATGAAAATTTAAGCGAAACAAAAAAAGAAATCTTATTGAGATTTCTTTTTATTATGCTTTTTTGCCTTTTTTATGTTTTTTTGTTCTTTCTTTTCTTGTTTAATATAAATTTTGGCACGCTTTTTACGCTTTTTGGAAATATCTTTCATTCTAACTTCTGTCAAAACATTTTCTGCCGGCAAAATTTTTTCTTCCATTTCCTCTTCGCTTACAAGTTCACTGTTCTTAATGATGTCTTCACTTTCTTTAACTTCATAGTCATTTGAAGGAACAAGTGCTTGGCTTGGGATTTTATCTTCTTCTTGAACCTGAATGGTTTCAATTGTTTGAATGTTTTGTTTAAGCATTTGCCTAAATGAACGATTTTTTGTGTTTTGATAATACATATCACTGCCAGATGCTTTAAGCTTTTCTGCTCTCTTGTTGCCAATGATGAAATCGTAAAGCAAAACAATAAAGCCACGCAAAAGGTTTGAGTAATAGGTTGCAATACGCCAAAACAAAACTGGCCAAAAGATTTTGTCACCAAATGCAGAGCCAAACACAATTGCAAACAATCCTTCTGCACCACCAGCACCACCCGGTGTTGGAACAAGTAACAATGACATATTGCAAATCATTGATTGAATAAATACTTCATACCACAAAAGTTCGCCTGCTGGCATAAATGCCTTGTAAATGAAATATGGCAAAAGCGTTTGCAAGAAATAGGTTGCAATTGCAAGCACAAATTGCAAAATCATAACGAAAAAATTTTTCATTAGATTTTTAAATGTTTTTTGATAGTTAATTACAAATTTAAGCACATTTCTAAATGACTTTTTATAGTCTTTTACAATATGCATTTTAGAAAGCAATTTAAGCCCACCAATAACAATTCGCGGTGCAATCTTTTTGCTGAGTGAAAGCATTACTGTTGCAAGCAAAATAACTGCACTAATTGTCATTGAAATCCATGCCATAAGCATTACAACTGGGTTTGACTGACCAACATTGTTAACTTGACTGTAAATCAACACAACAATGTTTGCAATGGTTGTTACAATTTGCCAAACAATATATTCCATAAGCGGAACACTTGTTGCCTTGTCACCTTGAACACCACGCTTGTTCATATAGTAAATTTGAAATGGCTCTCCACCAGTGCTGAGTGGTGTAACAGCATCATAATATCTACCAAGTGCCATAACTTTGTATGACAAAAATGGTCTTGATTTTTTTGTGGTTGCATAGATAATTGAATAGTGTTTTAATGAGTCAAGCAGTGCTGTGCCACAAACCATAACAATAACAATAGCAATGTATTTCCATTCTATATTTGGGATTAAAACCGAATGAGCATCTTCTTTAACAAGTGAATAGGTTAAAATGGCAGCAAGAACAAGAATGTTAATGATAAATGTAACCCAAGAAAGAATTTTGTTTTTCTTTTTCTTTTTGGCTTGCTTATCTTCTTCTGTCAATTTATCTTTTTCATCAATTTTTTCTGCAATTGCCTTCAAATTTTCTTCTGTATCTGGTTTTGCATTTTGAATATCTTTAACTTCCAAATTATTTTGAGAAATTCTATCTTCTTTTTTGCAAGCAAAAAAATTGCACTCCTCCTCTCTTTTTGGAGATGGTTTGATTTCGGAATGCTTTTTTATAATATGCTTATTGTAATTTTCCACATTTAACTTCATATTATAAGCTCTTTTCGCTATGTAATTTTAACATTAAAATATAATAAAGTCAATGGTTATACAAACAAAAAAAGACAAAAATGAGTTTTGTCTTTTTTAATCAATTTTAATACAAATCCTTGTATGCATCGACATAAATCGTAACTTGCAAATTTTGCTTTAAAGTGTCGGTTATGCTGGTTGTGTAGTTTGAATATGAACTTGAAACAATTGTGTCGTAAATGTAATCATAATATGTTTTGTCTGTTCCAAGCATAATCTTTTTGTTATAAAGCTTAATTGCATAACTTGCATCTAAATTTTTGACTTGGTCAATTGACAAATCATTGTGAACAACGCCTGCATTGAAAATGATGTGGAAACCAGAATAATTGTCACTGCTTACAAAAACTGGTTCACTCAAATTTCCGCCCTGTGGGTTCTCACTTGCAAGCTCTCTTGACTTGTCTGCAAAATTTTTAACCATTGCATCTTCAACAGATGTGTCTAGGTTAACAACATAGTAGTTTTCTTTGTTGATGATTCCTGTATCTTGATTGTATTTGTAAATGAATTTGTTGAAAGCAACTGCTTTTTCTTCAACCGTGCTGTATTTTGAAAGTTCATTGTTAATTTCCCTGTAAACTTCAGAAACAGTTTTCTTTGTTGAAGTCTCTTTTCCATCTTCATCTCTTGCATAAACAACAGTTTGGTCAACAATACGTTGATACTCGTAGTCGTGTTGCTCTTGGTTGATTTCGCCTGTTTTAAGTTTTGAATCTAAATCTTTAATTTGTGAAGTTTGTTCATCAGACAACTTGATTAAAACATGAGAAACTTCAACAAACTTGTTTTCAACTGGATGGTAGAAAACTTTGCTTGAGTCGTCTTTCATATCTTTGCAATATTGTTCATAACCCTTTTGTTCGCCAAGTTCTTTATATTTTTCATAACTTGCCAATACAAGATTTTTATAGTATTCAACAATTTTGCCATTGAGTTCATTATCTATCGTTTGATGATGTTCAAATTGGGTCTCAAATTCTGAAATGTATTTGTTCTCTTCGTAAATTTTATAAACTCTGTCAATTTCTCTTGCCAAAACTTCGCTTTCTTTTGTGCTAAGGTTTTTGCCCTTTTCGTTTGAGGCAAGTTGTTTAATGTATCTTTTGTATGCTTTTTCACTAATTGATTTGTCACCGGTTTCATTTTGAACAAAATCGCCAATTGGCTCTTCTTCTTTTGAAATGTCAGTTAAGATATTTGACCACTTGCCATCTTCATACTTAACTTTCTTTTCATAAACCTTTTCTGCATCGTAAGTATTTTTATCGGTGTTGTCATCACTTGTTTCTTCTTCAATTCCAAGTTCTTTGCGAATTGTTTTTTCAAGTGACGCAATTTGCTCATTTATGCCATCATAAACTTGTTTTTTAATTTCATTTTGCCAAACATTTTTGTTGTAGATGAGTTCACGAGATTTTTCTGTGCCATCGCTATTGTATGTCACATAATAAACCTGTTTTGTTTCATCATCAACTTTAATAAATTTTTTTGCTTCAGTCAAAACAAGTTGTCTATCAATAAGCCCGTCCAAAGTTGTTTTCAATGCTTTTTCAGTTGTGTAGCCATAACTTTGAACATATTGATAGCCGTAACTGTTGTAGGCAGTTATAAGGTCCTTTTTGGTAATTGTTATTTCGTTACCAATTGTTGCAACTGTTCTATTCAAATATCTATCCGTATTTCTTTGCACCAAATTACAGCCCGCAAATACAAACGAGCACATAAGGCACAAACAAATTATAAACTTAGAAAATTTTTTCACGCTATTTCTCCATAATAATATTGCAGTTTTAATTATATAATATTTGCCAACCAAAAGCAAATAATTACACATCATTTTTATTTTTTTGATATTTTTTCTTGTTCGGCATTATAAATTTTTAGTGCGTTTTCAAACACATCGCACACAAGTTGCAGTTTCTTTTTTACGGAATATGCACTTAACATAAAGTTCATAATTGCATCAGTTTGCGAAAAATACACCTTAATATCACAGTTTTTTAACGCCGTTGCAATAGATTTTTCAAGCATTTCTTGTTTGCTGTAGAAAACAGCCAAACAACGCTCACGGTCAATTGAAATACGTTTTACAGAAAATTCTCTTGCCATATTTCTAAGCATTGCAACATAAGAAAGGTTTTCAATTTCAACAGGCACACTGCCATAAGTTTTTTCTATTTGCTTAATTACATCTTCTCGCTCGGCACTTGAACAAATTTGTTTAAGATTTGTGTAAATTCTAAATCTATTTTCACTATCATCAATATAATTTTCAGGAACAAAGCAGTCAAGTGCAACATCAAGTTTAATTTCCTTGTATTCCTTTTGCTTTTGACCTCTTATTTCTTTTATTGCTTCATTTAAAATTTTGCAATACATATCATAGCCAACTTTTGCCATGTGTCCACTTTGTTCTGGTCCAAGAATGTTGCCACAACCTCTAATTTCCAAATCTTTCATTGCAATTTTAAAGCCACTGCCAAGCTCGGTGTATTCCATAATGGCATTAAGCCGTTTAAAAGCATCGGAAGAAAGTGTTTTGTCTTTGTTAAACGTAAAGTAGGCATAACCCAAGTTTTTACTTCTGCCAACCCTACCCTTTAATTGATACAATTGACTAAGCCCCAATTTGTCGGCATCAATAATGATTAGCGTATTTGCGTTTGGAAGGTCAATGCCGTTTTCAATGAGAGTTGTGCTGACCAAAATTTTTGTTTTGCCAGAATACAAATTCATAATTTGCTCTTCAAGTTCATTTTCGTTCATTTGACCATGTGCAACACCAATTGGGACATCTCTGTTTAAAAGTGTGCGAACATGCGAAGAAAAATTGTATATGCTTTCAACCCTATTGTAAACAATAAGCACCTGTCCATCACGAGCAAGCTCACGATTGATTGCTTGCAAAAGCAAACCATCACTATACTCTGCAACAGTTGTTTGAACAGGAAGTCTGCCAGTTGGTGGTGTTGAAATTATGCTTATATCTCTTATTCCAACCAATCCCATGTGAAGTGTTCTTGGAATTGGTGTTGCGCTGAGCGTTAAAACATCAACATTTGTTTTTAATGTTTTAATTTTTTCTTTGTCGCCAACGCCAAACCTTTGCTCTTCGTCCAAAATCAAAAGTCCAAGGTCTTTAAACTGAACATCCTTTGAAAGCATTCGATGTGTGCCACAAAGCACATCAATTTCGCCTGCTTTAAGCCTTTTTAAAATTTCTGTTTGCTCTTTTTTTGACCTAAATCTGTTTATACACTCAACCCTAATGCCAAAATTTGCAAGTCTTGTTTTTGCTGTGTTGTAATGCTGTTCGCTCAAAACAGTTGTTGGCGCTAAAAAGGCAACTTGTTTATTATTTACAACTGAAATAAATGCGCCCCTAAGTGCGACTTCTGTTTTGCCATAGCCAACATCTCCACAAACAATTCTGTCCATAATTTTGCCAGAAGACATATCTTTTTTTATGTCCTTAATTGCTTCAAGTTGGTCAGGTGTTTCATCGTATGGAAAACTGTTTTCAAACTCGGCAAACAATTTGTCATCAATTTCAAATTTAAAGCCTTTTAAATGTTCACGTGCACTGTAGATTTCAATCAGATTAAAGGCAAGCTTTTTCAAACTTGACCTTACTTTTTCTTTGGTCTTTTCAAAATCTTTTGTACCAAGTTTGTTTAGTTTTGGAGTGCCTTCGCCGGCGACATAGGCAGAAATTTGCCCAATTTGTTCGGTTGGCAAATACAATTTGTCGCCACCAGCATATTGCAAAACAACATAGTCTTTTTCATATTCGGTGAACTTCAACTTTTGAATTGCAACACAAAGTCCAATTCCAAAACTTTCGTGAACAACATAGTCGCCAATTTTTGGCAAAGTGAACTCTTCTCTCTTTTGCGATGAAACAATTTGTTTTGTTGATTTTTTTACAAGTTCTTCTGTGCCAATGACAACAACTCTATCTTCAACAAAAATTCCGCCATAGGCAACATCTTTTGGAATGATGTAAACTCCATTTGGCACAACTTCACTCAAAGATGCAATTTTGTTTTCAATTTTGTTTTGCAACAAAAATTTGCTGAGATATGCACTTTCATTTTTTGTCCCCGCAAAAATGATAACCGTGTTTTTAAACTCTAAATAATACTTCACATCTTCAAGCAAAAGGTTGTAGTTGCCAAAATAATTTGTTTGCGCCGTTGACCTGAAACTTAAAACAACTTGTGGATCAAAGACCCTGTTGCTTGATGTGATTGATTGAAAACTTAAAAGTTGAAAATCTATGTTAAAAACTTTATTTTGAGAAATGTAAAAATCTTTGTGTTTAAGCAAGGCGTTTCCACTGTTTATAAGTGAAGAAATTTGTTCATCAAATTTTTTATACTCCGAACTTACAACATCAAAAACCCGTTTGACATCATCAAACACAACAATTGCATCTTGGTTCAAAAAACTTGTTATGTTTGTGTTTGGCATAAATGGTGCAAGCCAATTTTGAACATACGAAAAATTGCCAGCATCAAAATTAACCCTAAATTCTTCAAATGCACTTTTAAGAAGCACTGCTTCGTTGGCAGGAAGCGTTTTTAATGTTTGTGAAAAATCCTTTTCAACTTCTGAAAATAATTGAGACTTGTTTTCAACATTAAAAATTACAAGTGGACATATGTCAATTTTTTCAACACTTTCAAGACGTTTGAAATCATCAGACGAATAATGATACAAACTCTCAATTTCATCGTCAAAAAATTCAATTCTAGTTGGCAAATCATCAGTTATGTTAAACACATCAACAATATCACCCCTAACCGAAAAATCGCCAACATTTTGTGCCAAATCTGTGCGATGATAACCTGCGTTTGTGAGATTTTGTATCAATTGTTTTTGATTGTATGTTTTGCCTTTTTTAATTGAAATAATCAAATCAAAAAATTGTTTTTTTGATGGAAATTTTTGCATCAAAACTTCTGGTGTAACAATCAAGCAGTCAACACTGCTTTTGCAAAGTGCTTGAAGTGAAGAAAACATATTTGCAACATTTTGTCCAAACGACAAGCTGGCAAGCAAAAACTCACTTTGCTTATAAAATATTGTTTTAACCTTTTTGCCAAAACATTCGAGTTCTTTTGCAAGTTTGTTTGCCTCTGCCAAATTTTCTGTTACAAACAAAATTTGTCTTTTTTGCGAACATAAAAAAAGTGACTTTTCTCCAAACGACAAACCAAAAACACTGCAATTCTTTTTTTCTTCAACTGCAGTTTTAAGTGGCATTAGTGTTTGAAAAATTAGGTTGTCACTTTCTGTCATTAAATTTCACCTTTCTTTTCTATCCATTGTTTTGTTTTTTCATAGGCTAGTTCCAAACTTTCTGCAAAAGCATCTCTATATTGTTTGCCAATTTTTGAAACCACAAAATCTGCAAGATTGTAAATCTTTTCTTCTGGTTTTGTTCCAATTCTAAGACGCTCAATTTCTTCTGTGCCCATAAGACTTACAATGTTTCGCATTCCATTGTGTGTGCCTGCACTACCCCTAACACGGTATCTAATTGTGCCATAAGGCAAATCAATGTCATCATACACAATCAAAATTTTGTCTGGTTTGTAGGCATTGTTAAGTTCAACAACAGCCTCGCCACTTGCGTTCATGTAGGTTTGTGGCTTGGCAATTACAACTTTTTCGCCAAACAATTGACCTTCATAAATAAGTGACTTGCATCTCTTTTTTGAAATTGAAATTCCGTTTTCATCGGCAAGTTTGTCAACAAGCATAAATCCAGCATTGTGGTTTGTGCCATTAAATTCAATTCCATAATTTCCAAGTCCAACAATCAACAACATTTTTCATTCTTCCTTTGATGTATATTTGCAAAAACTTTTAAGATGGTCTTCATTTTTAACAACAACGCCATCAACAATTGTTCCAAAAGGAACTGCCACACCATCTTCTATCTTTGCATTGTTTGATATTTTTGTGTATTGCTCAACAACACAATTTTTGCCAACAAATGAATTTTCTACAATTGCGCCCAAAAGTTTTGTTCCACTTTGAACAACACTGCTTTCTATTTTTGTGTTAGAACCAACTTCAACATCACTTTCAATTATGCTTTGTCCTGAAATTGTAACAAATGGGCAAATGGTTGTGTTTGGTTCAATTTGCACATCGGCATCAATAAAAGTTGTTGCCGTGTCCCTTATCACAACACCATTCCGCATAAAATATGTCAAAATTCTGTTTTTCAAAATATCACTTACAATAGAAAACTGTTTAAGGTCATAACAAGTTATAAAATCTTCTTCTTCAAAATATTCAGTTTGTGGATTTAACAAATTTTGCAAGTTGAGTAAATATTGTGTTTCAAAAATATAACCCCTTGTAAGTTTTAAAACGCTCAATTTTTTCATCTTGAAATATTCCATAATTTGCAAAAATGTTCGGCGCTCAAAAAGTGGCGTGTCACTAAAAAGCACAACTGTATATTTAGAGTTGATGTTTGTTGCATCTTTTGCAAGTGGCAAAAAATTGTCTTTAAAATTGCACTCAACAAATTTTATGTCTGCATCATAAACGGCATTTTCAACCCATTCGGTCATTGTCTTTCCAAAAAGTTTAAGTTCATAGGCAGGTGTTTTTGTTCCAAATTTTTCATTTTTAACTTTAAAAAGGACAACGCAAATTTCATTTTGCATTTTTTCTGCCATTCTAAACCCATTTATCATTGCTTTTGTGCTTGTTTCTTCAACTGCTATCATATTTAACCTCTACTTAAATAGTATATTTTTTTGTCAAAAAAGTCAATCATTTCACTTTTTGATACTTCGGCGCGCCTTGAAAAAATTTTGTAGTAAGGTTTTGCATTGCTCGTCCAAAACGCCAACTTCAACCTGCGTTTGCGTGTTTAGATTTTGATTGTTTAGCAAATCAACCCCACTTCCACACGCGCCAAAATTTGGTTCTGTAACGCCAATGACAACTCTTTTTATGCGATGATTGACAATTGCTCCAGCACACATTGCGCAAGGTTCCATTGTCACAAACAAAGTGCAATCATTAAGTCGCCAATCTCCTTTCTTTTTGCAAGCGTTTTTAATTGCAACAATTTCGGCATGATAAATTGAACATTTTTTTTGTTCCTTTTTGTTGTAGCCACTGCCAATAATTTTGTTGTCGCAAACGACCACTGCACCAACTGGCACTTCTTGTTTATCAAACGCTTTTTGGGCTTGCTTTATTGCGCAAGTCATAAAATATTCATCACTAAAATTTTGCTCGTTTTTCATAAAACAATTATGATGCATTGACAAAATAAAATCAAGTTGTTTGCAATTTTTTAAAGTAAAATTTTAACAAAAATGCAAAAATCAGCAATAAAACAAAATGCTTAAATCAAAATTGCACTAAAAAATAAAAAAATGTGCAACTGCACATTTTATCACTTGTGATATGTTTTGTTGTTTATTATGGTCAGTGCCCTATAAATTTGCTCAACCAAAACCACTCGCATAAGTTGATGCGGGAAAGTGAATTTTGAAAAAGACAATTTTTCATTCATTGAATCGCTAAATTGTTTGTCAAGCCCGTAACTTCCACCAATAAAGAATGTTATGTTAGAATTACCCTGCAACGCCAAGTTGTTTATGTGTTTTGAAAACTCAACACTATCAAACTGCTTGCCATTTATTTCAAGCGCGATGCAATAACCTTTTTTGTATTTGCTGAGTCTTTCGGCTTCTTTTTGTTTTGCAATTTCAATTTCTGCATCACTCAAAAAATATTCGCTTTCCTTAACCTCAAAAATGTTTATCTTTGCAAATGCACCAATTCGCTTTGAATATTCTTGAATTGCATCTTTAAAATATTGTTCCTTTATTGTTCCAACACACGCAATGTTTATGGTTATCATACGCAACCCCACAAAAATGTGTAAAGCGTTATGACCGTTGCCATAAATATGCAACAAATTGTTGGAATTTTATATGCAAAATCCAGTTTTTTATATTTCTTTTTATCATTTAGATACAAGTCAAGCCTGTTTTTTGGAGTTTTCATATTTGGGAAAACATATTTTTCAAACGCCATGATAACATCTCTATCGGTCATATTTTCATCGCCATTTCTAATTTGACTTTCAATTTGCTCCAAATTTTCAAGTTGTTGTTTCGCTTGTGTTTCAAGATACAATTTTTTCATCAAAAAGATAATCGCAACGATGCAAATAAACAAAACAACAGTTGACATCAAAAAGAACAAAATCATACTTGAATTTGCAACACTGTTAAGTGCACTAGATAGCCCACTGCCAAAATATCCATTTGCTTCGGCATAAGACATATAAACATTTATTGCATTGTTGCAAAAATGAACAATGATTGACGGAACTATGCTTCGTGTTAGAGTTACCAAAAGTCCCATCAAAAGTCCCAAAATTGTTGCGTAAAAAACTTGTTGAATGTTTAAGTGCATAAGTCCAAACATAATTGAACTTAACACAATTGCTTGTTTGTAACCAATTGTGCCAGCTGTTCCACGCAAAAGCATTCCCCTATGCAAAAATTCTTCACAAAGTGCAGGCAAAACTGCAATAGAAAACAACCCGAGCAAAAATTGTGGAAATGTTTGATATGGAAGCGAACCAGACGAAGTTCCAAAATTGAAACCAGACAAATGAATGATTATGCTGAAAAAGTTTGCAACAAATATGTTCAAAATGTAAACCAAAATGCCAATTGCAAAACAAATTAACACTGCTTTTGCGTTAATCTTTTTGTAGCCAAAATCTTTAAACATTTGCTTTGGTTTTTGCTTTGTCATTAAAACATACATTGCAAATGGAAGCAAAAACAAAATGCCAATTTGAATAATCAATGTGCTAACAAGGTCAGCAACCAAGTCATTCATTCCGTCAAATGCACCCAAGTTAGAGGCAATTCTTATGCCAACAAAAGCAAGCAAAACACAAAAATAAATTATAAATATCTTTTGAAAATTTTTTTCTTTTTCCATACATATTTCCTTTGATAAATTTAACTAATAATATTTTATTACTACACCAGAAAAATACAACCAAAATATCACTTAAAGTTGCTTACAACTGTGACAATCCACATCAAAACACCTGCAACAAGGGCAGTTGCCATAAATGGATTTTTCCAAAATGGAATTGGGTTGTTTGTTTGTGAAGTTTTTTCCGCTTGCTCTTTTGGGTCACTTTTCTCTTTCACAACGTTTTGTTTTGATAAATTTTTAGCATTGTTTTGCTTCAAGTTTGCAGTGGAATTTGTTTCTGTTTCTGCAAATTGAGCACTTTGAGTTACACCGTCCAATTCATTTTGTTTTTGTTTTGCATCACTCTTTTTCAAAATAAAGTAAATCAAAAACAAAAGTCCAATAACAATGCCAATTGACAAAATTGCAAAAACAAATGGTGAAATGACATTCCAAGCATTTGAATAGTCAACAGTTGTTGTTGCATTTTTTGATGCATAAGACACAATCAAAATGACTGCGTTGTTCATAAAGTGCAAAATCATTGTGTAAATTATACTTCCACATCTAACTGCAATGTATGCCATAATTGCGCCCAAAAACAATTGATAGATGAGTTGTTGCAAATTTTGATGCATAAGTGCAAACATAACGGCACTTAATGCAATTTGAGTAACAATACCCTGTTTCTTTAAACCATTTGTGATAACCCCTCTAAAAGTGAGTTCTTCTACAATTGCAGGCAAAAGTGCAATATACAAAAGTCCCGCAATAAGTTTTAATGGAGAGTTGATAAGCGAATAAATCATTTCGTTGTTCATTGAAGTTTTGTATCCCCAGCCCTCAACAACATGGTCAAACCAGTTGATAAGTGGTGTGAAGCCATACAAACAAACAATCCCAATAACCACAACTATTGCAAGCACCCAAATGTTAATTTTAAAATTTATTTGATTTGCTTTTGCATAGTTCACTTTTTTTCGCTCACTGACGAAAAAGAAACTTGCAAGCATTCCTATTTGTGGAACAAGAAAGCACAAAACATAATAAAAAGTTTTGTGAGTTGTTGTAAAGTCTTTTCCCCAAATGCCACCACACACAAGAAGCACAAAAAACATTAAAAGTGATGGCACAAAAAGAGCAAGCAAAAACATCAATCCACTGCTACTTTCATTATAAACACTATCTCGTTTTAATTTTGTCGAATTTTTTAACATAATTATATTATATAATATAACACTTTTTTTAACAAATAAAATAATAAATGTTTTGCTTATGGGAAAATATTGAAAATTTAATTGGCATTTGATTTTTGCTTGGAATTTAATTTTATACTTTAAACTTGTTTTCAATGTCTGCAATTTCTGGTGTGTTAATTAAAGTTTTTAAAAACTTTGTGCTGGTGTTAGAACTTATTTCAAAGTTACTCAAAACAAAAAGCATCTTTTTTTAAAGATGCCTCTGTTCTTATTAAATATTTTTCACAAAAAAATCTATTGCAAAGATTTTTCTATTTTTTAGATTTTCCGTTAATTTTTTTAGTTTTTGTTGATTTTTTTCTTGTTTTTATGGCATTATGTTCTGTTTTTTGTTCAAGTTGCTTGTTTTGTAACTTTTGATTTTCTTCTTCCATCTGGTCTGACGCAACAGCAAAAAAATCAACAAAGAAAGTGCTACCTTTGCCAAGTTCGCTTTCAACGCCAAACTTATAGTTATGATAATCGCATATTTCCTTGACGATTGAAAGCCCAATTCCACTGCCAACGACAACTCGTTTTGCATTGTTTGACCTGAAATGTTTTTCAAAAATATGTTGTTGGTCTTCTGCACTTATGCCAATTCCATAATCTTTAACAGAAAAGCGATAACACATTCCACACTTTTTAAGAGAAATATCAATTTGTTTTTTCTCTTTGCTGTAATTTATGGCGTTGTTGATAAGATTTATCATAACTTGTTCAATTCGTTTTCTATCAGCATGAACAATCACATCTTCATAATCAAAATTTATTCCCCAGCCCTTGTTTTTAAATTTTGAAGTGTAGAACATTTTTAATTTCTTAATTATTTCTGCCAAATTGAAGTTTTCCATGTTGTAAGTCATTGTTTTGGACTGCAATTTTGAAAGGTCAATCATATCATTAACCAAATATCCAAGCCTGTCACTTTCCTCCAAAATAACTTCTATGTCCTGTTTAAGTTTTTCTTCGTCATTCAAATGTAAATCACGCATCATTTCGCCATAAGACCTAATCATTGTAAGTGGAGTTTTTAGTTCGTGTGACACATTACTGAGCACATCTTTTCTGAGTTCATTTGTCTTTTTAAGTTCAGAAATTGAATAGTTTAATGTTGTTGCAAGCTGTTGCATTTCAGTGTATTCTCCGCCATCAAATTCAACATTTAAGTTGCCATTTGAAAGTTGTTTTGCACTTTTTGCCATTTGTTGCAATGGTGTTGCAAGTTTTTTTGATGAATATGTTGCCATAAGCAAACTAATGACAAAACTAATAAGTGTTATTATAAGTAGCAACAAACTGTTTACTTGAATTGTTGAATCTACAGGTGTAATGAACGAATTGCCATAGTAATATGTGGTTTGCTCGTCAATAACTGATTTGTTCACTATGGTAACAGTTTTTCCATCTGCGTTTGTTGAGAAAAATGAAACATTGCTTTCTGCTCCCAATTTTTGAAGTGACAAATTCAATTCAGTTTTAAGTTCATCTGATGTGTTTCTTGTGCCGTTGTAAATAATTTGTATTTCGCCTTCCGAGTCAATTTTAAAAATTGAAATGTTAATGTTGTCTTTGGTGGTTATGTTGTAAATTTTGCGGTTTAGCCCATTGGTTTGATATTCATTTTCAACAAACTGAACAGCGTTTTTAACATCACTTGTCTTAACATCTTCATACAAATCCTTGTAAAAAATGACTTCCGAAATCCAAGCCAAAAAGACGATTATGATAACAATCGCCAAAAATCTAATGAATGTTGAAAACATAACACCATTAGGGTCAAACTTTTTCTTTTGTTCGTTTTTGTTAGATTTCAAATTTATATCCCACTCCATGAATTGTTTTTATTTTGGTTGCCTCATCGCCAAGCTTTGCGCGCAACATCTTTATGTGTGCATCAATTGTTCTGTCATCACCCTCGTAATCAAATCCCCAAACTTCATTTAACAATTTTTCTCTGGTCATAACAGTGTTTTTGTTTTTAATGAGAGTTACAAGCAAAACAAATTCTTTGTTGTTAAGTGCAATTTCATTGTTTGATAAATAAACCTTTCTTGCCTTTGTATCAATTGAAATATTGCCAGCAACAAGTCTTTCAGAAAAGCCCATTGTTCGTTTTAAAATTGTTTTTATTCTTGCAATAACTTCTTTTGGAGAAAATGGTTTTGTAACATAGTCTTCAATTCCAAGGTCAAAGCCTTTAAGCTTATCATATTCTTCATTTTTTGCACTCATCATTATGATTGGAATGTTTTTTAATTTGTTAATTTCTTCAACAGCCTTGTAGCCATCTAAATTTGGCATCATAATGTCCATCAAAATCAAATCAACATTGTTTTTTTCTACCTGTTCAAGCGCTTCATAGCCATCATTTGCAAGCAAAACAGAAAAACCTTCGTGAATGCAATACTCTTTCAAAACATTTTGAATTTCTTTTTCATCATCAACAATTAAAATAGTGACCATAATTTTCTCCTTAAATGTATTATATCACAAATATTTTGTTTTCCATAATAAATTAAGGTTTTAATTTTCAAACAAATTGCATAAAAAAGGAAGAGAAAACTCTCTTCCAAAAATATTATCTCTTGCTGTATTGTGGTGCTTTTCTTGCTTTTTTAAGACCATATTTCTTTCTTTCTTTTGCACGTGAATCACGAGTTAAGAAACCAGCCTTTTTAAGTTCTGCTTTGTAAGCATCGTTAACGTTAACCAAACCACGAGCAATTGCATGACGAATTGCACCAGCTTGACCTGTCAAACCGCCACCTTGAACGTTTACTGAAACATCAACTTTTTCTTCAAGTCCCAAAAGAACAAGTGGTTGTTTAACAATGTATTGAAGTGTTCCAAGACCAAAATATTCTTCAAGCTTTTTGCCATTGATAACAATTGAACCTGTTCCATTAGCAATAACTCTTGCTCTTGCAATACTGCTTTTTCTTCTACCTGTGTTGATAGGTTCTTTTTTAACTGCTACTTTCTTTGCCATATTATCTTACAATCTCCTTCAAAACAAGTTTTTCTGGTTTTTGTGCTTGTTCTTTGTATTCAGCACCTTTGTAAAGTTTAAGTTTGTTAAGCATTTTTCTTCCAAGATTTGACTTTGGCATCATACCCTTAACGGCATACATAAGTGCTTTGTCGCTATCTTTTGCCATCAATGTTTTGTAGTCAACAAGTTTTTCGTTTCCTGCATAACCGGTGTGATGGAAGTGAGTTTTGTCAGTAAGTTTATTTCCTGTAAGAACCATCTTGTCAGTGTTTATAACAATAACATAATCACCCATGTCCATATTTGGTGTGTATGTTGGTTTGTTTTTTCCTTTTAATATTGAAGCAACTTGACTTGCCAAACGACCAAGAACAAGGCCATCTGCGTCAATTAAATACCATTTTCTTTCAACTTCAGTTGCTTTTGGCATATATGTTTTCATTTAATCCTCCGTTATAATAAAAAGCAAAAATTTGTTAAGGGGCTAACTTCAACAAAAAAATGCCCATCTCATAGACTTATTCATTCTACAACATTTGGCATCTTTTGTCAACATTATTTTGCAACTTTTTTCAAAGATAAAATTTTAACTATTTGTCACTTTTTTAGGTATTTGTTTTCAATTTCCAGCTTAAAGTTTTCATTTGAAAAATAGTCAATTCCCATTGCGTTTTTAACTTCTTCTAGCGTTTGATTTGCAATTTCATTGGCTTTTTTTGTTCCATTTTCAAGAATTTGCAAAATTTCATCAACGTGATTTTGAAGCTCAATTCGTTTTGTTCTAATTGGCTCTAATGTGTCGTTTAACACATCGTTCAAAAACTTTTTAACTCTGCCATCTCCAATTCCACCTTTTTTGTAGGCAGTTTCAAGTTCGGTCAAATTTTTGAAGTCGGCATAATATTTTTCAAAATGTTCATCTTGGCAAAATGCTCTGAGATATGTGAACAAAACACTACCATCAACAATTCCGCCCTCTTCAAGTTTTCGTGGTGCTGTTTTTATTGAGTTAACTTTTTTCTTTATTGTTTCGGCATCATCAGAAAGATAAATGCAATTGCCAATTGATTTGCTCATTTTTGCACCACCATCTGTGCCCGGCAAACGCAAACATTCGGCATTGTCTGGCAAAACTGCTTTGCATTCAACCAAACAATTTGTGTTGTATGTCCTATTAAACGCTCTAACAATTTCTCTTGCTTGTTCAAGCATTGGCTCTTGGTCTTCGCCAACAGGAATTAAGTTTGCCTTGAAAGCCGTTATGTCAGATGCTTGGCTGATTGGATAACAAGCAAAGCCAACAGGAATGCCACTTTTGTCAAACCCTCTAAGTGCAATTTCTGACTTTACTGTTGGGTTTCTTAAAAGTCGTGGCAAGGTTACCAAATTCATAAAATATTGTGTCATCTCTGGCAAGGCAGTTATTTGTGATTGCAAACAAAAGATAACTTTTTTTGGATCTAAACCAACAGACAAATAGTCAAGCATAACTTCCATAACATTGTCCCTAACTTTTTGTGGATTGCCAGAGTTATCAGTAAGTGCTTGCGCATCGGCAATCATAACAATAAACTTGTCAAAATCGCCTTGATTTTGCATTTTAACTCTCTCTCTAAGTGAGCCAACAAAGTGCCCCAAATGAAGTTTTCCAGTTGGTCTATCTGCTGTTAATATAATGTTTTTCATAAAATCTCCATAATTTAATTAAATAATATTATCATTGCAATTAAAAGTCAAATCTTATTGGCTAATAGCAAACTTTTTTCAAAAAAAGCCCTTTTGCTGGAACAAGATAGCCCGTTTTTGTCCTGTCTTGAAGTTCCATTGCCTGCTTTATGTCATTTGGTGTTTTTTTGCCATAGCCAGTTTCAAGCAGTGTGCCAACAATAATGCGAACCATATTGTATAAAAAGCCACTTCCACAAACTTCAAAAAGAATCTGATTGCCTTTTTTTGTAATTTTTATGTCAAATATTTCTCTTTCAAATGTTTTTGACTGTCCACCTGCACTCATAAACGCTTTGAAATTATGTTCGCCAACCAAAACATTGGCAGTTTCTTTCATCTTTTCAATATTTGGCATTTGTTTAAGCCAATATGATGTTTCATCTAAAATTGGCAATTCAACTTTGCTTACATAAGTTCTGTATTGATATGTCTTTTTTTTGACATCAAAACGAGCGTTGAAATTTTTTGACACAACTTTGCATTTTGTAACTTTTATATCATCTGGCAAAAGTTGATTGATTGCAAATGGAAATTTGCTTGCGGGGATTGAAGTTTCTGCATCAAAATGAGCAGTTTGTGCAATTGCATTAACACCTGCATCTGTCCTACCACTTGCAAAAATTTCTGTTGGAACTTTCAACAATTTTTCAAGAGCCGTTTCAATTGTCTGTTCAATTGTAGGTTTTCCGTTTTGTTTTTGAAAACCACAATAGTTTTTGCCCAAATATTGAATTGTGATGAGATATCTTTTCATACCTATACTCTATCACAAAATAAAAGTTTTATCAAACAAATAATTGCTTAACAAACAAGATATGAGATATAATAAATATATTTAGGAGAAAACTTTGAAAAGAGAAATTTTAGATGGCAACACAGCCGTTGCAAAAGCAAGTTACAAATTGAGTGAAATAAGTTTTATATACCCCATCACGCCAAGTAGCACGATGGCAGAAGTTTGCGATGAAATGGCAAATGCAGGCGAAAAAAATATTTTTGGCTCAACAATGAGTATAACAGAAATGCAAAGCGAAGGTGGAGCAAGTGGCGCACTTCATGGTGCAAGCCTTGCCGGAAGTGTGGCAACAACTTTCACATCAAGCCAAGGGCTTTTGCTGATGCTTCCAAACATGTATAAAATTGCTGGCGAAATGCTTCCGGTTGTAATAAATGTTGCAAGCAGAAGTTTAGCAACACACGCGCTAAACATCTTTTGTGACCATAGTGATGTTATGAGTGCAAGGCAAACCGGTTTTGCAATGCTGTCTTCTGCTTCGCCACAAGAAGCTTATGATTTTGCCGTTGCAAGTTTTTTGACAAGCATAAAAACAAGAGTTCCATTTTTGCATTTTTTTGACGGTTTTAGAACAAGCCACGAAATCAATGTTGTAAACACTTTTGAAGATGAAGAGTTAAAAAAAATATATCCATTTGAAAAGTTACAACAATTTAAGCAAAACGGAATAAGTCCAAATAACCCTCACCAATATGGAACAAGCGAAAGCGAAGACATATTTTTTCAAGGCAGAGAAAGAGCCAATGAAATATACAACACCCTTCCAGATGTTTTAAATGAAACATTTAAATCAATTGAAGCCATAAGTGGCAGACAGCACAAATGTTTTGAATACTACGGAAGCAAAACAGCAAAATATGTTTTGGTTGTTATGGGCAGTGCCACAAACACCATAAAACAATTTATTGACTTTGCAAAAAACAAAGATTATGGCGTTTTAAAAGTAAATTTATATCGTCCATTTTCTGCAAAAATGTTTGTTGATGCTCTTCCAGTAGCCGTTCAAAAGATGGCAGTTTTAGACAGAGTTAAAGAACAAGGTTCTGTTGGTGAACCACTTTATGAAGATGTATGTGCAAGCCTTATGGAAAGCAACAGACAAATTAAAGTTGTTGGTGGCAGATATGGACTTGGTGGAAAAGAATTTAATCCAGCAATGGTCAAAGCCATTTTTGAAAATTTGGAAAAAGAAAATTCAAAAAACCATTTTACAATTGGGATTGATGACGACATCACACACATCAGCCTAAATTATAAAAATTTTGAAATTGCAGACAATTGCTTTGATGCCATATTTTTTGGACTTGGCAGTGACGGCACAGTTTCAAGCAGCAAAAACATAATTAAAATTTTGGGCAAGGACACTCAAAATTTTGTTCAAGCCTACTTTGCCTATGACAGCAAAAAATCTGGTGGGCTTACAAGGTCATTTTTAAGAATTGACAAAAAGCCAATTGAAAAACCATACTTAATTTCAAAGGCAGATTTTGTTATGTGCAACAATGCAAGCTTTCTTTCAAAATATAACATAGCAAGTTTCATAAAGCCAAATGGAGTTTTGCTTGTCAACTCGCCTTGCAAAACGACCAAAGAAATTGACGCAATGTTAATTGCCGACACAAAAATTTTGTTGGCAAAAAACCACATAAAACTCTACTCAATTGACGCCTCAGAAATTGCAAGACAAAACAATTTAAGTGGAAAAATTTCAACCATTATGCAAGTGGCATTCTTCTACCTTTCAAAACTACAAAATTTTGAGAACTTACTTCAAGAAACAGCAAGTTTTGTAAAAAAGACATTTGCGAAAAAAGGCAAGCAAGTTGTTGAGAATAATATCAATTCAATAACTGATATTCCAAACAAAATTGTGAGAATTGATATCAACAACAATTGGCAAAATCTTTTGCCACAAAAATTTGAAAACACAAACAATCCATATCTAGACAATTATTTAAGACCAATTATCAATTTGCAAGGCAACAACTTGGCTGTTTCACAAATAAACAAATTTGGGCAAAATGAAGTTGGCACTAGCAAGTTTGAAAAGCGAAACATTTCAAATCAAATTCCAAAATGGTTCAGCGAAAAATGTTTGCAATGTGGCAAATGCAGTTTTGTTTGTCCACACGCAGTGTTAAGGGCAAAAATGCTTAGCGAAGATGAAATTAAAAACGCGCCGAAAACACTTGAATATGTAAAATGTTTTGCAGATAAAAACAAATTTTTCACACTTGAAATTTCGCCCGAAGATTGCACTGCTTGTGGCAGATGTGAAAGCGTTTGTCCTGTTAAGGAAAAAGCAATTAAACTCTGCGAAAAGAAAGAGATTTTTGAAGCAGAAAAACAAAATTACAACTACACAAATGCGCTTAAACCACTTGTTCCAAACCTTGCTCTTTCGCCAGTTAAAGCACAATTTATGCCACCATATTTTGAATTTAGTGGTACTTGCGCTGGTTGTGGCGAAGGCTCTTACATTAGGCTTTTAACTCAACTTTTTGGAAATCATCTCATAATGGCAAATGCAACAGGTTGCAGTAGCATCTTTGGTGGTTCTGCTCCAACTTGTCCATACACAAAAGATGTTTTGGGTCAAGGCACAGCGTGGGCAAACAGTTTGTTTGAAGACAATGCAGAGTTTGGCATGGGAATTAAAAAAAGCGTTGATTTAAAGCGTGAAAGTTTAAAAAATTTTGTTGAGAATAACTTAACCACTTTTGAAAATACCGAACTTGAAAAATTGCTGAAACTTTGGCTTGAAAATTTTGATAATTTTGAAGTTTGTGAAAAAATTTATTTGGGACTTAAAAACAATAAATATAATTGCAAAAAAGCAAATTTTGTGTTTGAAAATTTGGACAGCATAACGCCAAAAACAGTTTGGCTTGTTGGTGGCGATGGTTGGGCATACGACATAGATTTTGGTGGACTTGACCATGTTATGGCAAGTGGCGAAGACATAAACATTTTGGTGCTAGACACAGAACTATATTCTAACACTGGTGGTCAAATGAGTAAATCAACACAGGTAAATTCAATTGCAAAATTCTGCTCTGCTGGCAAAAAAACAGCAAAAAAACGCCTTGCACTTATGGCAATGTCATACAAAAATGTGTATGTTTCGCAAATATGTTTAAGTGCAAATATGTCACAAACACTAAAAGCATTTGAAGAAGCACAAAAGCACAAGGGCGTAAGCATCATAATTGCCTATGCTCCTTGCATAAATCATGGCGTTGATATGACAAAAGGTGTGCAAACAGAAATTGACGCTGTTGAAAGTGGCTATTGGCACTTGTTTAGATACAACCCTGATTTAATTGAGCAAGGGAAAAACCCACTTGCAATTGACAGCAAAGCGCCAACAACTTCACTAGAAAATCATCTTTTGAAAGAGCGCCGTTTTGCAAACTTTTATGAAAAATCAACACAAAAAGAAACAGCATTTAACAAAATAAAAGCAGAACAAGATGAATTTTATAGCACACTACTTTCAATAAAAAAATCTTTTGACGACAAAATCAATAATTAGCAAAACATATATAAAACAAAAAAGCGATTGCATCGCTTTTTTTGTTGTTTTAAATTGCTTACTACTATTCTGCTCTTTTTAAATTCTTGTTTTTCCTTGCTAATTTATTGGTTTTTTATAGTTTGTTTCTCATTTGTTATGTTATTTATTTTAAATATTTTAACATTTCCCTGATGCAAATATATGCAAATATTGTTAAAGTAAAAACAATTTGCAATGACAAGTTGCACAACTTATTTATTTTGTTATACACATGACAATTTACTATATGAAAGTATTTAACAAAACGCGAAAAAGTCTGCAACGGTAACATACTATTGCAGACTTTTCGCTACGTAATTAAAACAGTTTAGTAAATTCAAACAAATTTACATCACATAATAATTTATGTTTTCGCTTTAATTACATTTGTAGTTTGCGATAATTTTAAACTATTATTCATTATTTTTCAATTTTTTTAAATTTTTTTGCCACAAAAGTATTTTTTCGCTCAAAATGTCAGGTGAAAAACCAAAATATTGTGCAACATCACTAGGCTTTGCACTTGTGCCAAAACTCTCAACGCCCAGCACCAAGTCAGTTTTTTCTGCAATCTTATACCAAATTTTGTCATTGCTAGATTCCAAAAACACTTTTGGCATATCTTTTAACACAGACTTTTTGTATGTATTTGTTTGGCTTTCAAAAAGTGAAATGCAAGGCATACTTACAACTCTTGCTGTGATGTTTTTATTTTTCAAAATTTCTGCAACCTTTATTGCTTTTGAAACATCACTTCCCGTTGCAACAATGGTTAAATCTGCTTTTCGTGTATCTTGAATTGCATAGCCACCTTTCAAGCATTTTTCTATGTCACTGGTCAAAATTTCAGGTTTGTTTTTGTCAACCAGCAAAGCAACTGGCTGCTTGTTTTGCAAAAGCAAACAATATGCAAGCAAAATTTCCGTTGCGTTGTATGCCCTAACTGTAACAAGATTTGGAATGCTTCTTAAAGTGCCAAGTTGCTCAATTGGTTGATGCGTTGGACCATCTTCGCCAGACAAAAAACTATCGTGAGAAAACACCGACAATTTTCTAAGCCCCATCATTGCACTCATTCTTAATGCAGGTTTCAAATAGTCACTAAAACTTAAGAAACAACTCTCGTATGGCAAAATTCCGCCATAAAGTGCAAGCCCATTTGAAATTGCACACATTGCGTGCTCTCTAACACCATAATGCAAAAGTGAGCCATCATAATTTTTTGCCGAAAAATCTTTTGTTTGCACATAAGCCATTGTTGATGGTGCAACATCTGCACTTCCGCCGAAAAATGAAGGCACAATTTTTGCCATTTGTTGCATAACTTCAAAATTCAAATTTCTAGTTGTGGCTATGTTTTCAAACTTAATTTTTTTGATGCGTTCAATATCTTTTGCATAAAATTTTTCTTCAATTCTTGCCCTAAAATCTTTATATTCTTTTGGATATGCCTTTTTGTATTGTTTTGAGACATCTCTTTTGTCAAGCCTTTCTTTTGCACTTTCAATTTTTTGCTTAAACAATTGTTTTACATCAGTTGAAAGTTCAAAATCTGGTTTAATGACAGAAAGTTTAAGTTTCAGTTGGTCAAGTTCTTCAACCGAAAGTGGCATTCCGTGAATTTTGCAATTGTCAACATATTCTGTGCCAAAACCAATGTGGGTGTCAACAACCACAATTGATGGTCCTTTTGATTTCGTTGCTTTTTTAAGTTTTTTTGTAATTTTGTCAACATCATTTCCGTCCTTAACGCAAAAAACATCAAATCCAATTGCCTTAAAACGCTTTTTTATGTCTTCTGAAAAACTGAGCTCAATGTTACCCTCAATTGTAATTTTGTTACGGTCATATATCAAAACAAAGTTGTCAAGTTTCAAATTTCCGGCTAAACTCAATGCTTCATTTGCAACGCCCTCTTGCAAATCGCCATCACCACAAAGACAATATATATTGTTGTTAACAAGCGTGCAATCATCTTTGTTAAATTCGGCAGACAACTTCTTTTCTGCAATTGCCATTCCAACAGCATTTGCAATGCCTTGACCAAGTGGTCCAGTGCTACAATCAACGCCATTTGTATGGTCAACTTCTGGGTGCCCCGGCGTGAAAGAATTTAATTGCCTAAAATTTTTTAAGTCGTCAACAGTTAGTCCAAAATTCATTGCATACAAAATGGCATACAACGCAGAACTTGCGTGACCAGAGCTCAAAACAAACCTGTCTCTATTAAAGTTTTTGCTATCTTCGGGGTTAACAGCCATAACATTTGCATACAAACTGTATAGTATTGGCATACAATCAAGTGCCACGCCTGTGTGACCAGATTTTGCTTTTGTAATCATCTCCGAACTCAAAACTCTAAGTTCATTAACTGCTTTGTTGTCAATTTCCATAAACGCTCCTAAACACACAAAAATTTTGAAAGACTATTTTTTATAATTTCAAAGTCTTGCTCTTTTTCTAAAATGTCAATTGTTAGGTCAGAAAGTTGTTTGCACAATTTGTTTTCAACATCAAACGCAAAAGTTGGTCGTGTTGAAATTGATGATACTTTGTTTGATTTTTCAAACATCTTTTGAGTGATTTTTAAATACACAACAGTGCAATTTTCTGCAAGAAGTTTGTGATTGTTGCCCCTTATAAAAATTGAGCCATCAACCGTTACAAGTGCATTGTCATAACCTGAAATTTCTTTTATGGTTGCTTGCTCTTTTTTGTTGTAGTATTCTTCGCCAACATTTTGTTTCATTGCGTCATTTATCATGTTGTATTCAAGCATCTCTCGGATGTCAACAAAAAGCATATCCAAAAAGTCGGCAAATTTCTTGCCGATTTTTTTGCAATACTCAATATCAAAACACACAAACGCCAAATTTTTTTTCAAAATAATCTTCCTTGTCCTTACATATTGATAATATCAAAAAAAAATGTATTTATCAACAAAATAGGCAGTTAACGTAAATAATCAAATTGAAATGTTGCATTTTTCGACAAAAAAATAGCCATCTAACAAGTGTTAAATGGTTATTTTTGTTTTTTTGTTGCAAAACAGAAATAAAAACTTATGCAAATTGCACCAAACATTATGTATTCAACTCTAATGTAAAATTTTCCACTGCTATCATATTTAACAATTATGTCAGCAACTGCACCGCTTGCAACATTTGCAACTACATTCCCGTTTTTGTCAGTTCGGTAAATATCTGCTCCAACAGATGCAAGCCTGTTAAGTGCTTCAGTTGTTGGGTGGCCATACTTGTTGCCTTCACCAACACTAATCACTGCAATTTTAGGAGTGATTTGGTTTAAAAATGCTTGCCCGCTACTGTTTTTACTTCCGTGATGGCCAACTTTTAATATGTCAACTTTAGGCAAAGTTGTTTTTGCCATAACTTCTTCTTCACTTGTGATTGATGCATCACCCGTAAACATAATCTTTTTTCTGTTGTAATTTAGCACCATAATTGGCGAAAAATAATTTACAGTTGTTGTGCCATCCGGCAAAGTTTTGCCGGGAACATAATTTCTTATTGGCGCATAAAACACAAATTCATAGTCTGCACCAGCAATTTTTTCTGTTGAGTTTGCAGTGCTTAAATCAGTAAAAACAACTTTCGTTGGATTGCCATTTTCATCAATTTCGCTATTAAAACTAGAAATTGTATTGTAATAAACTTTTGTGTTGCAAACATTTTTGTTTGTTGCATCACCATTTGTTTCATCAAATGTTGGAGAAGATTTTGGATAAACGCTGTAAATTTGTGGCCTATAAATTTTGTTGATAACAAATTCTTCACAAACTTTTGCCATGCCACCACAATGGTCATCGTCACTATGTGTCAAAAGTAAATAATCAAAAACATTCTCATTTGGCTCAAAAAATTTATTTTTTAAGTAGTTTATCAATTTTGTGGTGTCTCTAGTTCCAGCATCAATTAGCATTGTCTTTTGGTCAGGAAAGCGCAATGCAATTGCATCACCTTGCCCAACATCAATAAAATGCGCAGTAAGTCCATTTTCATCAATCACATAAGTTTCAGCACTTTTGTTGTTTAATTTTGCTTCAATTTGAGGTTTAAAGCCAAAGCCAAAGCCCAAAATTGTTGCGCAAAGTAGCAAAAATATAATCAATCTTGTAACTGAAAAATGTGTTGTTATTTTATTTGTTTTCTTTTTTGTTTTTTTCTTACTCATGTATTATTTCTTTTTCTTGTTCTTTTAAAATTTTCTTTTTGTTTCGTTTAAATATATTCCAAAAACTAAACTTTTGTTCTTTTGGATTTAAAAGTTCTTTTATCTTCGGCATAAGCTTCATTGCACTTTCATAGCCAACCTTATACATCTCTTCGCCACCCTCAACACTTGTGCTCTTAAACTTGCTTGTGTCCGTTTCAATGACAATGTCGCTGTAAAGTTTGCCCTTGACTGCATTTGTTTTCATCATAATCCTTATTGATGCAAACAAAATGTCCATAAGTTTTGTGCTGTCTGTTCCATAGGCTCTGGTTGGGTTTACATCAATACTAATAACATATTTGCAACCATTTTGACGCAAAACATCGGCTGGAATTGTGTTTTGAAGCCCACCATCAACAAGTCGATACTCGCCAAAGTCAACAGGGTTAAACACTCCTGGGACTGCACAACTGCCAGCAACGGCTTTTACAACACTACCTTGCGTGATGTGCACTTCTTGTGTTGTTTTCAAGTCAACTGCAACAACAGTTAGTGGCTTTTTCATATCTTCAAAATGTGCATCACCAATCAGTGATTTAACAAGTTTTTCAATGCCTTCTGTTTTGCTTGGAACAAAAAACAATTTGCTGTTTCTTATGTCGTTGGTTTTAAGTTTTCGAGCAGCAGTCATCATTTCATCACTAGAAAGCCCAAAAGCATACAAACTTGCGACAATGCTTCCAACGCTTGTGCCTGCAACCTCATCAAAAACAATACCGTTTTCTTCAAAGGCCTTTAAAACGCCAAGATGTGCAAACCCACGCGCTCCACCGCCACCAAAAGCAAGTCCTATTTTATATTTTTTTTGTTTTTCTGATTTCATAAAGTTTTTCATATAATATTTTCAACCTTCAATTTAATATACCACAACATGAGCAAAATTTCAACAGTTAAGGCGTGATGTTTTTTGAGTATGTGTCTTTTTTAGTCAAAAACAAAATAAAAAATTTGTGTTTCCACAAACTTTTATTTCAAAATTTCTTCCAACTTTGCCAGCACATCTTTCGCATTTTCAAGTTTTAAAAGTTCAAGCCTTGTGTCAGCTGGCACATTTTCATCTTTTAAATACTTAACAAGTTGTTTTCTCATTGTTGTTACAACAAAATGCTCGGTGTAATATTTAAGCAACAAATCAAATTGTTCCTTTATTGTTTGAAGTCTATCAATCTTGACCGGCATTTTTAATAGTCTAGCAAAAATGTATGGGTCGCCAACTGCTGCCCTGCCAATCATAACAGCATCGGCATTTGTAATTTTTAAAACTTCTTGATATGACTTTTCATCAACAATATTTCCATTTGCAATAACGGGAATGGAAACTGCTTTTTTAACTTCGGCAATAGACTTATAGTCAACATCGCCAGCATAGCCTTGAGTTGCCAATCTGCCATGAACGGCAATTGCACTCGCGCCTGCTTTTTCAAGCATTTTTGCAAATTCAACAGCCACATTTTTGTCATAGCCCAAACGCATTTTCACGGTTATTGGCTTGTCCGTTGCGCCAACAGCACTTTTAACAATTTGTTCTGCCAAAGCAAAATTTGTCATAAGTTTACTGCCATCGCCATTTTTCACAATTTTTGTTGCCGGACAACCCATATTTATGTCAATAATGTCAAAATCATTTAGCAATTCATTACTGCAAGTTTTGGCAATGACATCTGGTTCGTGTCCAAAAATTTGCACTGACTTAATGTCTTCAAGTGGCGAAGTGATGAGTAAGCGTTTTGTCTTTTCGCTATCATAAAGCAAACCCTTTGCACTGACCATTTCTGTTGTTGTGAGCCCTGCACCATATTTTTTGCATTGCTCCCTAAAAGCAACATCTGTATAGCCTGCCATCGGAGCAAGAAATATGTTCGTTTTTGTTTCCAAATTTTTAATTTTCATAGATATATATTACAACAAAACTCAAAAATAAACAACCACTTTATTTGCTTTGCCTACGCTGTTTAAGAGATGATAGCAGTTTTTTTATGTTTAGCACCTTTGTAATTGCAAGAAGTGAAAAATATGTTGCAATGCCGAGCAAAACCATAATGATTGTTACAATTTTTGCTGACATTAAGCCCGAAAGAGAAATTTTAAACAATTTCATAACAAAACACATTGCAAAACAACACATTGCCGGCAAAACAAAAATTTTGCCCAGTCCAAAACTGAAACTTGCCCACTTTTTTATGGCAACCATATTCAAAATGAAACTCAAAGAATAAAAAACCATATCAACAAGTGCAGTTGCGTAGATGTTTAAACTTTTAACAGAAATTAACACGCACAGCAATAATAGTCGCATAATTGCACATATTCCCAAATTTACAACTGGAATTTTACTTTTTCCAATTCCTTGCAAAATACTAGTTGAAAGGCTAAGTAAACTTAAATACACAATGTTAAAAGCGTTTATCTTAATCAAATTTTCAAGCACATCAATCTCTTGCACGACCTTGCCACTAAGCCCACCAGAATACAAAAATGAGACTATATCTCTTGCAAAAAATGCATAAGCAAACGCACAAGCAATGCCAATAAGCCAAACAAGTTTGATGCTTTCAGAAACATTTTGTTCCCCAACAAGATGATTATCTGCATCAAGTTTAATGTTAGGCACGAGTGCAACACCAATACTTGTTGCAACAACGGTCGGCATATTGATGAGTGATGAAACAATGCCGTCTTCAAGACCAAACAAAGTGCATGCCATTGTGCCATTGAGACCACTTCTCACTAAAAGTGGAACAACAATTGCACTATCAACTGCACCTGTCAGTGGAATTATGCATGCTTGAAGAGAAACAAAAAATGCAAACTTAAACAAACGCCAAACAATAGTTTTTGAAGATGGGTTTCTTTTGTCACCAGCACATGAAAACAACTTTTTCTTGAATATATTGTTATCTGCTAGCAAAATTTCTTCATTTTTTTTAACTTTTGCCTCAATACAAAATTTCTTTGCGTTCTTTCGTTTAGAAAAATATACAACGCCAAACAGCAAAAATGAAAACAGTTCAGAAACAGTAACACCGAGCACTGCACCAGCAACGGAATAAATAAGTCCATATTTTTTGAAATATGATGCAAAAATCAAACTTAAAATTAGTTTTGATGCTTGACCAACAATTTGCATGCCACCGGTAACTGCCATCTCATTTTTGCCAAGAAAATATCCCCTGAGTGTCGAACTTAAACTGCTGAAAACTATTGATGGGAAAATTATCCAGTAACAATAAACCAATCCTTCGTTGCCCTGATATTTTGCAAGTAGTGGCGAAATTGCAACAAACAAACCCGAACATAGCAACGAAACAACAAGCGAGATGAAAAACCCGCACTTTAAATATCGTTTGGCGAGTTTATAGTTTTGCACTGAAATTGCTTTTGACACAAATTTGCTAAGTGCAACCGAAATTCCACTTGAAGAAATGACAAGCATAAAGGCATAAAGTGGAAATACAAGTTGATATAATCCCAGCCCTTGACTGCCCAAAATTTTTAAAAGCGGTATTCTAAACACCGCTCCCAAAATCTTTGTAACCAAGTTGCAAAACACCAAAATTGCAACACTAAACATAAAATTTGACTTTGTCTTTGCCATATCAACCCACTTGTTTACCCAAAAAGTCGGCAAAACTTTTCGCAACATTAAGGTCGCTTTCATTAACACTCAAATTCTCACGAAAAATTATTATCGCACCAAACACATCTCCTGCCTGACAAATTGGACAAACCACAAAACTTGAAATATTATCTCCAACAATAAGTGTTCTCACTTCACTTTTCAAAAAAATTTTTGATTGGCGAGATTGAATTGTTTTTTCAACCAACGAGTCCACTTCCTTGCTAAGATATGTATTTTTTGAAACACCAGCCGAAGCAATAACTTTTTCCATATTTGTTATAAGCGTGTTTGCGTTTATGCTTTCAGAAATGCTTTGAGCAATTTCATCGGCAAAATCACTAATCTCCAAAATTGGTGAATATTTTTTCAAAATAAGCTCACCACATTCGCCACTGTAAATTTCAAGTGGTGTGCCTTCTTTAATTTTTAATGTTCTTCTAATCTCCTTTGGTATAACAATTCTACCAAGTTCATCAATTCTCCTTACTACACCAGTTGCTTTCATCATAACTCCTTAAATGTAGTATTTTATTTTTTCAAAAAATTATGTAAAAAAACACATACTTTTGTATGTGCTTTTCCCTTTTTTTATGGTTTTGTTAAAAGATGAAATCGGTTGGAGTTTTGTCATCACGGTCATCAAGGTCACTTTTGTTTTGCGGTTCATTTAATTTCTCAGTAGTGTCATCATCTTTTTCATCACCTTGACTGTCATCATCTTTACTTTCTTCATCAGTTTCAGTGATTACAACATTCAATCTATCTTGCTCAATTGCACCACGCATATTGATGATTGTAAGCAATTCAATTGGAAATCCCAAAATGAGAAACAATGAAACACCAATGAATGCACCAAGCCAATAGAAGTTAATTGAATGGATTAACAAACTGAGCAAAAATGCAATCAAAATGCCCAAGCCAACAAATAAAATTGTAATGACTAGGTATATTATGCCAAGCCAAGCAATTTTGCCACGATAACCCTTTGCAATGCTTTTTGATGCTTTGAAATTTTCAACCACTCCTTGATTTTCGTTGTCATCAAGTGTGAATATGAAAACAAAGTTTGAAAATATCATTATTGCTGGAAAGATTATAAACACAAAGCCAATTGCTGAAATGAACATATATAAAATTGATGACAAAATAACCGTTAAAAAGTTTGCTTTGTTAAACCTAAATGCATCTTCAAATTTTGCATCGCTTAGATTTGCGAGATATTTTGAAACACCATTTATAAAAATACTCCAAACAAAAACTGAAAGCAAAATTGAACGTGTAATGAGAAATGTTATCAAAAATGCCAAATAGTGCAAAGTTGACATTGCAAAAATTGCGCCAAGTCTGCCATTTGTTGAAGCAATGCTATCATTGATAACAGATTTCAAAGATAATTTTTTATTTTTCATAATTCCCTCTATGTTTAGTATAAACTTTATTTTTTCAAAAGTAAAGAATCAAACAATATTTATTTGTATCAAAACATCAATTTTACAAAATAGCCGAAAATAATCTACACAAACTTATCATTATTTTAACAAAAATGTTTTTCTTCTTTCTGCTTTGTTCGGTGTATGGCACACAATTCTCCAAATCTTTGTCATAAATTTTTGAATATTCAACAACTTTGTCTTTATCATAAATAACAACGTTATCTTCAAAATTTAATGAAAATGACCTGATGTCTATATTGCAACTGCCAAGTGTCAAAATCTCATCATCAACCAGCACTGCTTTGCTGTGAATGAACCCTTGATATTCATAAATCTTAACACCCAAACTCAACATATCGTTCAAATAACTTAAACTTGCATAGTGAACATGCCAATGGTCAATTTTTTTAGGAACAATAATTTCAACTTCAACACCGCTCAAAACTGCCAGTTTAATGCTTCCAATAAAAGTATCATCTGGAATGAAATATGGCGTTTGAATACGTATTCTCTTTTTTGCCGAAACAATCATTTTGATTATGCATTCTTTAATTGCTTCGTTAGAATTTTCTGGACCACTGCTTAAAACTTGCATCCCAATATTGCCTGAGTCCTTTGGCGCAACTGGAAAATATTTTTCATTTAGATAATAATCAACCTTGTTTTTGTCTGCAATGCTATAGCGCCAGTCTGACAAAAATATGTTTTGAAGTGAACTAACTGCCCCACCAACAATTCTAACATGAGTGTCACGCCATGGGCTGAGTTTTTTAGAAAGCCCCATGTGGTCATCTCTTATGTTAATACCGCCAGCATAACCAATTTTGCCATCAATAACAACAACTTTTCTGTGATTTCTATAATTTGCATTGACATTTAAAAATTTAATATTCATAAATGGTGGAAAGAATTCTGCAATCATACCACCAGCTTTTTTAAGCTTTCTAAACATACGTTTGCGTGTTTGCAAACTGCCAATAGAGTCATACAAAAGCCTGACCTCAACACCCTGTTCTGCTTTTTCAATTAGCAAATTTTTCATTTTTTTGCCAGTTTTGTCATTTGCAAAAATATAAAATTCAATATGAATTGTTGATTGTGCATTTTTGATATCTTCCATCATTTTATCAAAAACGCTTTCACCTTCACAAAAATATTCAATGCTGTTGTTTTGCGTGTATATGCTATCACTATTGTTTAAATTAAGCAAAATTAAATCTCTAACTTCTTCGGGATAGTCATTTGCTTCTTTGTTTTTTTCTATTTCTTCAATTTGCTTTTTTATGTGTCTGTTATATTCTGCACTTGAAAGTTGTTTGCGTTTTATCATTGTTTTGGACATTCGGTTAAGTCCACCACCAACAAGGCAATAAAAGAACAATCCAACAAAAGGAACAAACAAAAATAGTGTCCAAGCAACAATTCTTTCAGGCTTTTTTTTGCTGAAAAATATCATTTGCAAAACAATTAAAAGACACAAAACATAGTTAATAAGCAAAAATATTTGAAATGTTGTCAATTTTTTCTCCTTTGTTACATAAAGAAACTTCTGCTAAGTTCCTCCTTAACTTTTTTAAATCTAAAAATCAAAATAAACACAAAACTTGCTGTTGCTGTTAAAAAAGCAACCAAGCTTGGCCAGTAAGTATATTGTTTGACATAATTAAAAATAAATACTGCAATGCTTAAAATTGTGAAAATAAGAAGTGGAATAACAAACTCAAAACCTTTGTAATAATTACGTGCAAAAATTATTCCCGTTGAATATAGTGCCATAAACAATATGAAAAATGGAATAGCATAAATCAATCCCCAGCCAAAAGTGTGTGTAAACAACTCCAAAAACAAAATGTAACCACAAATGCTTATGCCAACCGTTGTTGAAACTGCCGAAAAACACCACCTGTGTTTAATGGGCAAAATGATGTCAAAAAATGCCAAAATTGCACCAGCAATAACATGCCAACTATATTTGACTGTGTGGAAAATTATCAATTCAATTGCAGTGCAAACCAAAGTGCCAATCAAAACAATCCACTCCAAAATTCGCATAATCAAATTTCTTTTGTCAAACCAAATTTTGTTGTCTGGATAACACAAAAATTGTTGTGTGGCAAGTTGAGTATCGCTCAAATTTCTACCACAGAGTGGACAATGTTGAATTTCATCTGCAATTTCAAGTTTGCACTTATCACAATATCTCATCTTCTCTCCTATTTAATATTTGTATAGATTTTAACATCAAGCCCAAGTGAACTCAAATATCTGCAAAAATCTCTCTCAATGCTCTTTTCTTTTATGCAACTTGTAAAAGTGATTGAAAGTTTGTTGCCAAATGTTGCAACTCCAATATTGATAGAGTTTATCAAACTTTTGCAAAGCAAACAATCATATCTTTCAACCAAATTATCAAACTCTTTTGGTGCATTTACAACGCCTAAATTCGTTAGCACTGTTGTGTAGGCATTTTCACCAAACATACGATAAGAAAGCGAAAGTGCCAAGTTTTTTATGAAAAGTGGCATAATTCTAACAAAAAAGTTACGTTCTGCCTTAACATTTGCATTGATGTTTTTAACAAGATATTCTTTTGTTACTTTTTGCATCTGTTTTTTTATACTATCAATCAAGGTATCAATGTCTTCTGTTTTATTTTCACCATTAAACGAAACATCAATCCAACTTGAAAAGTTTCGCAGTGTTTTTGTATCAAAATACTTTCGCAAGTTAATTGGGACACTAACAACAACTGGCTTCTTTTTTGAAACCAACTGCTTTTGATAATGAATTATGCACTTTGCATAAATTGCGGTTAAAAATTGAGTTATTGTGCAGTTTTTTTCTTTTGAAAGCTTGTGAAATTGGTTTACATCAATCACTGCGGTAATAACGTCCAAAACACCATTTTGTTCTGGTGTGCCGTGAATTTGATAAGCCTTTTTTGTGTCACGCTTGTTGACTCCACTTGAGTCAGCATAACGTTTAAAACTATCTTCAATTTCTTCTGGAACCGGTCTATCTTTGTAACTTATTACAAGTTGGCTGTCATCAATTTTTTCGCCACACAAATTGAAATAGCAAGTTAAAAGCGAATTTAAAAAGCAAATTGCACCTGTTCCATCTGTAAGTGAATGGAATGTTTCAAAACTAACTTTATTTTTAAAGTATAGCACTCTAAAAAGATGTTTTTTCTTGTTTAAGTCCATCTTTCTGCAAGGATAATTAACTTCTTGTTCAACCTTTGGATATGTTGAAACCATTTGAAAATAATACCAAAACATACCACGCCTAAGCGTAACATCAAGGTTGACAAAACGCTCAATGCAAATGTTTAGTGCTTGTTGCAAAAGTTCAGGATTAACATCATTTTTTAAATATGCACTAACCCTAAAAACATTGTTCCATTTTTCGTTGCTAGACGACGGATATATCAAAGCGGCATTATCAAGTTTAAGCCACATATTGTTTTCAGTTCTTTTTTTTGCCATATTTCACCTATTTCTTATTATATAATATTTAACAAAATATACAAAACAATTAACTCAAAATTGAAATATTTCCTGCTAAATATATCAAAAACCGCCACATAAGTGACGGTTTTAATCATTCATTATTAGATTTAAAATTGATTTTGTAGTAAACAAGACTTGTGTAAGGAATTGATGAAAGCTGTTCAAGATTTGATGTGATTTCAACTTCAAATTCTAGTTTGATTGAAAGAACTGATTGAATTTCCTCAATTTGTCTATACAATTTCAACTTCCATTCGCCACCATCATTAAACACTTCCATATACTTTGTTTTTTCTTCAACTGCTTCATAGTATGTTGAAATGTTTTCAAGTGTTGGGTTATCAACAAGGACATATTCGTTGTTGACAAATGTGTAATAGTGGTGATTTGCATCAATTTCAGTATCAGTTGTTCGTTTATATGTTGTTGAAGTATGATACAAAATTTGAATTCCATTTTCTGTTGCAACTTTATAGTCACTTGCATCAACATATAAATTAACATTGTGCAAGCTTCCACTTGCAAGTCCCACTGCATTTGCATTTTCTTTAAATGCGATTTTTTGTGACAAATTTATTTCTGCATCAATTACAGTGTCAGAGAAATTGAAACTGCCAATTTCATAGTTTTCATATTTATCTTCTGGAATTTTTGGGTCTTGAGAAAGGTTTTCATAGTTAAGTTCAATTTCAATTGCTGGCAAAATCGTAAATACAAAGTCATAACTATATCCTTGCTCGCCAACACTGATTGTCACTCTTGTAACAACTTTTTCTGAAACATTTTTAAGAATGAACAATCCAACATCGTCCATATCTTCATCGTCAATATAATTGATATACAAACTGTCGTAGCTAATAACTTTTAGAACACACAAGATATTGTCATCGCCAAATTTGTCTCTAAACTCTTGAGATAAATTATCCAAATGATAGTTTTCTGGCAAATATAACTTATCGCCTTTTTTGTTTGTAAGCATAAATGCAGGTGCTTTTGTAACATTCCCTTCACCATCTGTTTTGCTTACATCTTTAAAGATATCAACAACATTTGGTGCGTAATATGATACATCTTGCTCTTTAACTTCATAATCTGCAACAAGCTCATAAACAAATTGTTCACTTTCACTGCATTCATAACCAAAATCAGTATAAACTGCAATGCGTTCATAATCTTTCGCCTTTGAAAGAGCTGGCAAAATTAACATTCCATCTTTAATTTTTGCACCAGTTTTTTTGCTTACGAGAGTTGTTCCTGTTTCATCAACAACCGTGTCATACTCTCCAGCAAACTTGTATTTAATGAAAGGTTTTAGGTCTTTTGTGAATTGACCTTTGCTGTTTACAAATCTAATTTCTTGATATTTTTCACCTTCGTAAACAAAGCCGTTTTCATCGGTGTAGCCTTCAAGTGGGTAACTGCTTAAAGAAACACTTTCACCCTCTATTGATGTTACAACTTGTTTTTTGTTTCCTGTTGTAGCAGATGTATTGTTACCTTTGTTAAATTCAACTTTTCCGTTGCTAATTGAAATAACAATTTCAACCTTATTGCTTTCAATGCTTCCACTAATTGCACTTACGTAAACTGTGCCGGGTTTATGAACAATAAATTGCATTTTGCTTACATCACCAGTTGCAGAGCCATTGCCGTCATCATCAACAATTTCCAAAATGTTTTTGTCTTCAACAAAATTGCCATCTTTTAAAACATAAGCATTTAATTCAACAAATTTACTGCTTGGGTTTTCTGGAGTGTATTTAACATCAAATTTAAGTGTTTCTGCACCATCTTGCGCATCACCAGAGGTGTCATTTACAACCCATTTGTATGTTTTGTTGGTTTCATCTAAATAAACACCAACACCATTTTCTTGTGCATTGCTTGAAAGTTCCAAATCTCTAAGCTCTGTGCTAACAATTTCCAAATTAAAGCTATAAAGCACTTCATCATCTGACTTAATGCTAATTTTAACATTGCCTTCTGCAAGGGCATCAATTTCAAATGTCTTTGTGCTTGACTTGCTGTCGGCATCAAGTTTTGAAACATTGATGTAGTTTTTGTCATTTGGTTCACAAACAACATCGTAGTCTGGGAGCAAAGCACCATTTCCTGTAAATGCAACAACAACTTTAAATTTTTGCCCTGCAAAAACTGAAACTTTGCCATCATTTACAATTGAAGTGTCTTCTTCATCAACAACGTCCCAGCCCGTTATAACTGGACGTTCAACAATTTCAAGCGTGATTAAATCACTGAAATAAATTGGGTTGTAAATTGGATTTTCGGCTTCATCAGAAATAATGTTGCCATTTATATCTGTTTCCAAAACCACAGCAACAACAGAAGTTCTGCCAGAAGCCGTTGGAATTACATAACCATATTTTTGTTCTGTTTTTCCATCAGTTTTTTCAATGCTTCCACAAATTGCATAATAATCTATATTGTTAATTGTAACTTTGATTTTTGAATCAACTTGAATAATGTTTTCTGATGCAAGAGCAAAATACATAATTTTGCTGTATGTTGCATTGCTTGGAGTTATATTGGCTGTGCTTGTTAAGTCAAATGCTTCAGCACTTGTATCAGTTTTGTTCAATGTTACAATTCTTGTTGATGGAATTTTGTTTGTAAATGAAATGCCTTCAACATCAACTTTTGTGATGTCAATTTCTGTGTAGGCATAAAGATATTTTGTGTTTCCATCTTCATCAACATCAATTGGGTATCTAAAACAAATTACGTTTTTGTTTGCATTATATTTCAAAACTGACAATTTCCAAGTGAGTTGTGTAGATGATGTTTTTTCAAGCTTAATAAACTTGTCGGTCAAAACAATTTTTTTGTCATCAACAACAATCGCATCTTCTTCATTTGTTCGTGTAATGTAACCTGCAACCGCTTCTGTTTTTGTATTTAAAAGTGTATCTTTTTGAATTTTTGAATCATTAACAGTCAAAGTGATGTCAACAAAATAATTATTTCTGTCACATGCAACAGATTGGTCATTTGATGCTTTGATTAAAATGTCTTTTTCAAAAACTGCATACGAAGGTTTAATGTCTCGGCTTATGTCACCACTTTTTTGTGTGGTAATTGAAGAAACACCAACTTCCTTAATGTTAAACACAAGTTCATTTGACCAAACTCTTATTTTGTCAAACTCTTCTTCCCACTTTGCGGTTGCATCATCACCATACTCTGCCCTAAAGTCTTCTAGATTTGGAATTTTGAAAGTGTTGTTGTAAGTTGTTATGACGTATGCTTTAACAGAAAAACTTCCTTCTGCATCTGATTTAACAGTTACAATTCCATTGCTATTTACTGTGGCTTTGCTTTCGTCATTAACTTGATAGTAAACAATTTTACTTTCAACTTGATTTCCATTTGCATCTTTAAGCACATAGTTTGATGTTGCGCCATAAGGTTGAATTGTTGTTGGAGTGTTGATTGATTTTGGAATATTTTCACCAGCCGTCAAATATTTATCTGGAGAAAAACTTGTTGCTGAAACTTTTATAACAGAACTTGACTCGGCATAAATGTCAGTTGATTTAACTTCACTGTCATCTGCAAGGCCAATTTCAATACCCTCAACAGGAATGTCAACAAAGATAAATGCATTTTTTTCAATTAGACCTTGTCTAACACTAATTTCAACCCAGCCACCAACATTAACTTCAATTTCTTTTGTTTCTTCGCCATCTGGAACAGTTATTTTTCTGGTTTGTGGTTTAACTTTAATTGGGCTTCCAAGTTTGATGGCATATTTTGTATAAACTTTTTCACCTTCTGGTTGTTCTTCGGCTGATTGTTCAGCAGGAGTGTCTTTGTCATCATCAATTTCACTTGGGTCAACATAGTGTGAAACATTTTTATCTTCAACAAGCTGAATGATTTTTGTATTCTTGATTGTTAAAATTGCATCAAGCTCAGTGCACCCCTCATTCGGAGCAACCAATATTTCATCAGGTCCATCAATCACATATTGATATGTTGTTCCAGAAGGCAATTCACTGCCATCTTTTGCAACAAATGTTATGCTTTCAAGAGGGACATAAGGTGGGTTGAAACCACCACTTGCCCAAACATAGCAAACCGATGCACCAATAATGCCAACCATAACAGCAACACAAATACCAAATATCTTTAAGAAATTTAGCCATTTTTGTTTTTTTGTCATTGGGGTTATAACAACATTTTCTTCCTTTGCCATTTATTGCTCCTTTAAACTACATTTATGTTAGTATGCACATATTATATTAAATTATATAATTTAAAAAAAACATTGTCAAATAATTGCTTGATAGTTTGCTTTGATATTAAAAGATTATAAATTACATAAAATGTCATAAATTGCAAAGTATAAAGTATGTTTAAATTTATTTTGGCAATTGTTTTAAGTTTTGCCGGTATGTTTACAAACTGCAACATAAAAAGTCAAAGTTTAAGCAAATACTCTGGCTATGTTGAACATTTGTTCATACATTCACTCATTGCCTACCCTGAAATTTTGCAACAAAAAAACAATGCCACTCAAAAACTTTATGAAAGAGATTGTTTGACATACACGCAATTTGAAGATATCTTGCAAAGACTTTATAAAAATGGCTATTGTCTTGTTGACATAAACAAAACCTTTACACTGGATAAAAACGGGAATGCAATTAAAACACATTTTAATTTTCCAAAAGGCAAAAAGCCATTTGTGTTGGGAGTTGATGATGTGGTTTACGACCCAAGGAAAAGTGGGAACGGAATGGTTGACAAAATCATTGTTGATAAAAATGGAAAAATTGCAGCAGAGACAAATATAAATGGGAAAATTAGTATTTCATACTCTCGAGAATTTGTATCAATACTAGAAAACTTTATTGCACTTCACCCTGATTTCAGTTTTGAAAGTGCACGAGCAACAATAAACCTAACTGGCTTTTGTGGAATTTTGGGTTATAGAACCAGCCACAACAATAAAGAAATAAGAGAAAAAGAAATTGAAAAGGCAAAGCCAGTTGTCGCAAAGCTAAAGCAACTTGGCTACAACTTTGCTTGCCATAGTTATGGACATTATCATACAAAAAAAGTATCAATAGAATACATCAAACATGACCTTGCAGATTGGTCAACCTATGTTGAACCATTGATAGGAAAAACAAACATTTTTGTATATCCCTATGGCGAATGGGAACTGGTTTGTGACAACAAAGTTTCAGCCAAGCAACAACTGTTGTTTGACTATGGTTTTAAATTGTTTTGTGGTGTTGGGATATATCCTTTCTTTTCATATTTGCCACAAAACTCAAGCATAAAACAGAAGTTTTTGTTTTGGGACAGAAAACCATTAGATGGCTACACAATAAAAAACAGACAAAAAGAATTGAGTCACTTATTGAGATGAAATATCAATATTTATTTGTGCCATTTAACAAAAATAATGCGCTTTAATTATTGCCAATTTTATTCAATTTTTCTAAATCATTTTTATGTGATGTGTTTAGTAATTTTTAAGCACATTGCAACTGACAAAATCATTTTTCAATGGATTGCCCTACTGTTTGTTTTAAAACAAATTTTAAAAACCAAATTATCCAGCCCTTGCTTAATATGTTTATGAATTCTCGCCTTTTAAAAAAATTGTAAAATGAATTTTTCACAATATATGCAACAAAAAATTGTATCAAAAAAACTCCCATAAGGGAGTTTTTTAATTGTTTTGATTATTTTGCAATAGATTTGCAGAAATTGAACCACCATTTGAAATAAGTGTTAATGAATTTGAACTTGATTCGCAATTAACTCCGTGAGTAATAACTTTTAAGTTACCTTCTGTTGTTGCTCCATCACAATTGTTGTATTCAACATCTCCACCAAGGTTAACTTTTACATTGCCACTTGATGACTTTGTTGTGAACATATATTGCAAATTGTCCTTAATTTTAACATCTATTGTTGAACTTGTTGAGACTTTGTTTTCTCCGACGACTTTCACAAATTCAAGTTTAACAGTGCCATTTGTTTCGATATTTATTGTGCTCTGAATGTTTGTTGCACTTACAGAACCATTGCTTGAATTTTTTACTGTAAGTTTTTTATTTACGCCGTCTGCAAAGTTAACATTTGTTGAACCTGTTGCACTTTGAACTTCAACATTTTCATAGGCATTGTCAATTTTAACATCATTTTGCTTTGCTGTAATTTTAATATCTGCATAGCAATTTTTAATGTAAACACTGCCATTTCCACAATCAATCAAACTTGTTGCAACGCTACCGGTGAGCTCTTTTGACATTTTGTTTAAATTGCCATTTATGATAATTTTTGAAACACCACCTTGAACTCCGAAATTGCCTTCGACATTGTTTGCACGGAATTCAAGATTTGGAGAATGGAAATATGTTGTTCCATAAAGTGTTCCAGAAACTTTTACAAGACCACCATTTCCCTCTTCTTGACAAGTAACTGAAAGGTCAGAATAAAGGTCATAATCACTATTTTTGTCACTCATGTCCCCAAATTCAACAAATGGGCTTCTTCCCTTGATTGTAATTTTGTTACCTTTTGCGAGTTGATTTTTAATTTCTGCAGTGCTTGTCAATTTAAGACCTTTTTTAAATATAAAAGTGCCATAGTCACTGTCAATGTTTAAATTTCCACTTATTGGAGAATTTACATAAACTCTTCCTGTCACAGATTTCATTGCTAAATTTGTAAGTTTTAAATTTTCAGGCAAGGTGTAACTAATATTTTTTGTTTTTGTGTTTAAATTTAAAGTTTCAAGTTGTGCAACATCATTGTCCGGAGTGATGAAATTGAAATCTGAAGCAGAAGTTTCAATATTAACAACCTTAACCCTAGCATCATTTGGAACGATAACAGTCAAAATGCTTTTGTTGTAAAAAGGCAAGCCTTTTGGTTCTGTTGTTTTAAGTGTAAAAGTGCTTCCATTTTCTTGTGCATCAACTGTGATTTCCTTAACATCGTCCTTAACAATTCCTTGCATTTTTGCATTCAATTGATAAGAAATTTGTGAAACCTTTCGGTAGTCAATGTTAATTTGAGTGCCATCTGTCACAATTGTAATTTCATTAACAGGACTTTCTTTTGCCAGAGAAATTGCTTCACTGTTTTTTTCAATATTGACAAATGTATAGCCAAAAATTGAAACTTTGCCAATCATCATAACGGCAAATCCACAAAGAACAACCATAACGCAAATTCCAAGCAAGATGAAAATGCTTCCAATAATCTTTTTTATGAGTTTCATACCAATACCTCTAAAATAATTATACACTATTATATCAATAAAATCAATACTACACTTCAAAAATTTTTACCCAACAAAAAAGTGAAGTTACCCTTCACTTATTTGTCTAGTAGAACACCCTTAATCCTTCTGATGCCAGCGCCACTACTTTCTTCTTTAAGAAGTTTAAATCTTCCAAGTTCACTTGTGTTTTTAACATGTGGGCCACCACAAATTTCTTTGCTGTAATCACCGATTGTATAAACAGTTACTTCATTGCCATACTTGTTGTTAAAAATTCCAAGTGCGCCTTGCTTGTGTGCTTCTTCTGGTGACATTGTTTCGCAAACAACAGGCAAAGCCTCTGCAATTTTTTGATTTACAACATCTTCAAGGTGTTTTTTCTCTTCTTCGGTCATTTTTCTGTCCAAATTAAAGTCAAAACGCATTCTTTCTGGTGTGATGTTTGAACCCCTTTGAATAACTTGGTCACCATACATTCTTCTAAGTGTTGCAAGCACAAGGTGTGTGCAAGTGTGATATTTTGTTTCAATTTCGCTGTGACCTGCAAGACCACCCTTAAACACTTGTGTTAAGTTTGCACGAGATAGTTGTTGATGCTCTTCAACAGATTTTTTGTAGCCTTTCATATCAACTGCAATATTTTTTTCTTTTGCAAGCTCTGTTGTAAGTTCAACAGGGAAACCAAATGTGTCGTGAAGCCTAAATGCAACAGCACCACTCAAAACGCCATTGTTAACTTCGGCGATTGCTTTGTTAAATTCCTTTAAGCCAGCAGAAAGTGTGTTGTTAAATTTTTTAACTTCTGCATTCAAATCTTCAATGATAACTGCTCTGTTTGTTTCAAGAATTGGGCAATCATCTTTGTAATAATCAACGTAATAATTTACAATGTCTGCAAGTTTTGAAAGGTCTGTGCCAATATTTCTTGCATAAGTTACTGCTCGCCTAATAAGTCGTCTTAATACATAGCCTTGACCAACATTGCTTGGTGTAACACGGTGCTCATCACCCAAAACAAATGTGCTTGCACGCAAGTGGTCACAAACAATTCTAAATGACTTTGTTGCCTTTTCACTTTCTTCATACTTTGATGTGCTTATCTTTTCAAGTGTTTCAATCGCACCCTTCATAACATCAATTTCATAGGCAGACTTATAGCCATTTAGGGCGGCAACATTTCTTTCAAGTCCCATTCCGGTATCAACATTCTTTTGTGCAAGAAGTTGTGGCTTGTCGCCTGCATTTTTTACAACATATTGCATAAACACATTGTTGCCAATTTCAACATAGTGGCCACAATCACATGCAGGTGAGCAATTTGGTCCACACGCCGGCTTGTCGGTGATGTAAAATATTTCAGAGTCTGGTCCACAAGGTCCTGTTTCACCAGCACTCCACCAATTGTTTTCTTTGCCAAAATAAAATATCTTTTCTTTTGGCATTCCGCAATCCTGCCAAATTTTTGCACTTTCTTCATCTCTTGGAGCACTTTCATCGCCTGCAAAAACTGTAACTGCAAGACGGTCAAGTGGCAAATCCAAATAATCTTTGCTGGTCAAAAATTCATAGGTGCTTTTTATGGCATAATCTTTGAAATAGTCACCCAAACTCCATCTGCCAAGCATTTCAAAAAATGTAAAGTGATTTGCATCGCCAACAGATTCAATATCATTTGTTCTTAAACATCTTTGAACATTAAAAAGTCTTTTGCCAAGTGGGTGTGGTTTGCCAAGCAAATATGGAATTAGTGGTTGCATACCTGCTGTTGTAAACAAAACAGAGTTGTCGTTTTCTGGAACAAGACTGCTGTCTTCAATTTGTTTGTGGTCGTGAGATTTATAAAAATCTATCCACATTTTTTTTAATTGTTTAACTGTAAAATTTTTCATCTAAATAGCTCCAATCGTTTTCAATAAAATAACATCTACATTTTAAACTCTTTTGCCACAAAAGTCAATTGTTGCGTATTACTTAAATAAAATCACAATAAAAATGAAGCGTCCTTCAACGCTTCAAATTTAACTAATTTGTTTTGTAATACAATGCACGCATACTATTTAGCACTGCCAAAAGCGTAACACCAACATCGGCAAACACCGCATAAAGCATTCCAGTAACACCCAAAGCACCCAATATTAAAAATGTCGCTTTTACAATTGCTGAAACGCCAATGTTTTGCCAAACAATTTTTCTTGTGTATTTTGAAATTTTAATTGCTGTTGCAACTTTTTGTGGGTTGTCATCAACAAGAACAACATCACTTGCTTCAATGCTTGCTTGGCTTCCATTTATACCCATACTTATGCCAACATCGGCAAGCATAAGAGATGGCGCATCATTTATTCCATCACCAACATAGCCAACAAAAGAACCTTTTTTGCCTTTTTCGTGTTCAATCCAATGATATTTATCTTCTGGCAAAAGTTTGCCAAGTGAAGTGTCAATACCAACATTAGCGCCAACTTTTTGAGCAACCTTTTCGTTGTCGCCAGAAAGCAAAACTGTTTTTATGCCCATAGATTTTAAGTTTGCAATTGCGGGTTTTGTTGAATCTTTTATTGCGTCACTTAAATATATTTGACCAATCTTTTTTTCATTTTCAAACAGCACAACACTTGTTCCACAATTTTCTGCTTCTGCTCTACCAACAAAATACTTTGCATTTTGATACTCAAACTCAACACCTTTCCCTGCAATTTCCTTAAAATTTTGAACTTCTTGCAATTGTTTTGTGTTTTCTGCCAAGATTGATTTTGCAACTGGATGCAAAGAATTTTGCTCGCCAAGGCAAGTCAGCCACAAAATATCTTCTTGCGACCTATTCTCATCAAACGATTCAATTTTGTCAGTTTTAAACACGCCAGTTGTAAGCGTTCCCGTCTTATCAAATGCCACAACATTAAGTTTTGCACAAGCATCTAAATAGTTTGAACCCTTTATTAAAATTCCATTTTTTGATGCATTTCCTAGTCCAGAAAAATATGAAAGTGGAACAGAAATTGCAAATGCACAAGGACAAGAAATAACAAGGAAAATAAGTCCACGATACAATGCTGTGTCAAAGTTTTTGCTAACTGCCCAAACAATTGCACCAACAACAATTGAAAGCACAACAACAGCAATTGTGTAATAACTTGCAACTTTTGAAATTACTGTTTCAGTTTTAGATTTCTTTTCTGATGCGTTTTCAATCAAATTTAAAATTTTACTAACTGTGCTGTTTTCATAAAGCCCAGTTGTTTCAATTTTCAAAATTCCATCTTTAACAATACTTCCACTCAAAATTTCATCGCCACTGTTTTTTGAAACAGGCAAACTTTCGCCAGTCAAACTTTGCATGTCTAGTGTGGCACTGCCATCAACAATTTTGCCATCAATTGGCACACGCTCGCCGGGTCTAACAACAATTGTTTCGCCAATCTGCACTTCTTTTGGACTAACCTTTGCTTCTTTGCCATCTCTAACAACAACAGCATACTCTGGCTCTAAATTTGTCAATTTTTCAATGGACTTACGACTTTTGTCAACAGCCATACCCTCCAAAATTTTTCCAAGAGAATAAAGCGCAACAACCATAAGAGCTTCCATGTGTTTGCCAATTATTGATGCGCCAATAACTGAGATTGTTATCAGCAAATTTTCGTTGACGACACCACGAAGCAATAGTTTGATTGCTTTGATGTAGGTTTTGTAGCCAAGCAACAAAGCACTTGCAACAAACAAGGTCCAAAACAACCACTTTGGCATTGCAATGTTTAAAACACACAAAACACCAATAGCTACGCCCAAAAACAATATTACAAAATCAACAATTAGTTTGTTGTTTATCTTTTTTTGAGATTTATTCTTATTTTCAATTTTTGCATCTGACTCAACTTGTTTTGTTAGGTTAATTATGTCCGTCAGCGCTTTGTCGCAATCTTCACTTTCAAAACTTAATTTTGAGTGGACAAAATCTATCTTTGCATTTTCAACGCTATCTATCTTGTTAATCTCTTTTTCCAATGTCTTTGCACAATTTGCACAGTCTAAGCCCAATATCTTAACAGTTTGTTTTTTTATGGTCCTTTTTTGAGATTTATTCTTACTTTCAATTTTTGCATCTGGTTCAACTTGTTTTGTTAGGTTAATTATGTCCGTCAGCGCTTTGTCACAATCTTCACTTTCAAAACTGAGTTTTGAGTGGACAAAATCTATCTTTGCATTTTCAACGCCATCTATCTTGTTAATCTCTTTTTCCAATGTCTTTGCACAATTTGCACAGTCTAAGCCCAATATCTTAACAGTTTGTTTCATCAATCATCTCCATAATGTGTTCTTTACTAATTTCAAAAACTTGTTTAACATGTTTGTCTGCCAAACTATAAAAAACTTCTTTGCCAACTTTTTTACACTTTATCAAATTCATTTCTCGCAAATTTTTAAGTTGATGTGACACTGCTGACTTTGTCATGTTTAAGATGTTTGAAATATCGCAAACGCAAAGCTCACCCTCGTCAAGTGCATTTATAATTTTAAGCCTTGTGCTGTCTGCAAGTGCCTTGTAAAAATCACTTATTGAAATGATAGTGTCATCATCAAGCATTGCTCCATTCACTTTTGAAACTTCTTGTTCGTGAATAAGATTACAGTCACAGCTTTGATTACATTTTGTCATAATATTCTCCTTTAAATAACAGTTGAACAAATATTCAACCATATTATAGTTGAGCGAGCATTCAACTGTCAATTGTTTTTATGAAGTTTTCAAAAAAAATGTCACAATAAAACAATTGTTCCCAAAACTTAAAAAAGCAACAAAAATAATCAAAAAATTACATATACTGCTCTTTTTGTTTTCTAAATTTTATTATTGTGCTATAATGCTTTTTGAAAGGAGATATTATGAAAAAATTTTGGAGCGAGTTTAAAAAATTTATAAGTCGTGGCAATGTTGTTGATATGGCAATAGGTGTTATCATTGCGAGTGCGTTCACAGCAATTGTAACATCACTAACAAACAAAATTATTATGCCACTAATCAATTGGCTTTTGGCAGTTATCACAGGTGGAAATGGTCTTGATGCAATTTACACATTCTTGAAAAAAGCATACACTGTTGATGGCGCAGGCAACCAAGTTATTGACCTTGCAAACAGTATTTACATTGATTGGGGTTCACTCATCACAGCTGTTATCAACTTCTTCTTGATTGCATTCATATTGTTCTGCATTCTTAAAGCATTTAATGGTATGGAACAAGGATTTAAAAAAGTTAGAGGCGATTTCCCAACAAGGGCAGAACGCAAAGAACTCAAAGCAAGAAATGTTGACATGAAAAACACAAGAGAAGTTTTGGCGAAAACTGCTGAACTTAGAGCTGAAAAAGCAAAGAAAGCTGCCGATGAAAAGGCAGAAGCCGACAGGAAGGCTCGTTTGGAAAACCCAACACAAGAAGACCTACTCAAAGAAATTCGTGATTTGCTTAAACAAAACACTGTTCAAAATGAACCAGTTGTATTGCCAAACACAGATGAAGACAAACCAGTTGTGCTTTCTAGCGAAGACGACAAAAAATCTGAAAAATAACAAAAAAGAGCAAGAACCCAATGGGAGCGTTGCTCTTTTTTTGTGCATAATTTCCATTTAACTGCCAACGCACTAAAGGTCAAAACATTTATGCACTTGCGTATTTTATATATGTTTTAAACTTTTGCATTTTAAATTCCCATTTCAAAATATTTTTGTCAAAACAAATATCTGTGCAACCTTCAACCACACCTATCAATAAAAAAACCACCAATAATGGTGGCTTAATGTTTAATTTTACAATGAAAACTCGTCTTCTTCGCTTTTCTCTTTTTTAGTATCTAGGTTTGCAAATGTTACAACAAGGTCTGCCATATTTGCACGCTTAACAGAAACAAGCCTGTCATCATACAATTTTTTAATGTTCATTTCGTCCATTTTGGTGTAATCATCAACATTTGCAATGGAATGATACATAATTGTTTTATTCATAAGTTCTTTGTCATAAACATCGCAAAAACCAAGCGTGTGCATCATTTCGTGCTTAACAACAAAGCTCAATGCAGTTTCATTTGTTTCAGAATCTCGCCAATCTTTAACACTTGGGTCAATTTGAATTTTAATTGGGTAGTTTATTACTGCAGTTTTTTCGTTAAAAGTTAATTGTGTATTCCCCAAAGTCATATTGTTATCAACACTTTCATAGCGAATTTTTATGTCTGCATCAATATGCCCATGGTCAGAATCTAAAATGGTATAATTCAAATTTTTGCTGATGTTGTCAAGTCTTTCAATTGCAGAAACAACTTGCTCATTGTCTTGTTCATTAAAATTTTCAATGGCAACTTTAATTGGCTCATTGGTCAAATTCAACCTTAAAGGTGCACCACCTTTTGTTTCAATCATCAAACCGTCAACGTCTTCAAATCCAGCGTGCAAATCCATCTTGTTCTTTTGGTCAATGGCAAAAATAGTTGCTGGAACAGCAATTGTAAACATCAATGTCGCACTCAAAATTCCCAGACTAGAAACCTTTTTTTTCATAATGTCCTCTGTTTTCATTATACCTTCAACGTTCTCAAAAGTCAAGTCTCAACAAATTCACAAATTTTTTTAAAATTTATTGCAATTGATATCTAAAAAATAACTATTTTGTGATAAACTTAAATAATTTTATAATCATTATCTAACCAATTAAAAAATCACCCTTATGGGCGATTTTTGTTTTAATTGGATTTTTTGCTTACTGCTACTATTATGCTGTGAAAACGAGTTGTTCAATTTGGTCAACAGAGCCAAGGTCAGTAACATCAACATATCCAAGGTCACCATTACCAAAAGAAACTTCAAAGAAAGTTTTTGTTTGAATGCATTTGCTATCTTTAAAGAAAGAGTAAGAAACAATTCCACTTGCAATTGCTATATGTGCAGCATCTTTTTGAAGTCCTGCAAAAATGTAATTGTCATCATACAATTCAAATCCACCATAAGAATAAAATTTATAATTATCTAAAAATATTGCGCAAATTTTACCATTGTTGAAAACATTTTGGCAATTTGTTGACATTGATGCATCTTTTGCAACTGTATTATGGCTGAATGTATGTCCCTTTGAAGTTGCAAATGTGTTTAAGCCATTAAGAAATTCTTTCACTGTAACACCATCAGTCCTTGAGCCCATTGCGGTCCAAAGTGTGTCTTTAAGTTGTGTTGTTTCTGCGCTATCTCCAATGTTGCCAATAATAGAACCATCGTCATCATACATATAAGGGTCATAGTTAGGGATTAAATCTGGTATTTCGTAGTCATAGTATGCAACAGCAATTGCGCCTGCGGTTATTCCACAACTGTTTGGTTTAGTGTATGAAATGAAGTCTTGAAGTGACCTTTCAGTAAATGCAGAATAATTTTCAACATAATAATCATATTGCAATCTTTCTGTAATTGGTGTTGCAGTTACAGAATCATCGCAATATCTTGTTGCTGGTTTAATTAAAAATGAAAACAAAATTGGTAATAGCAAGATTGCAGACAACAAAACAATGCCCACTTTTTTTAGCCTAAGAGATTTTAACAAAAAAATTCTCCATTAGCAGTGCACTCGCTATAGGAGAATTATATTAAATTTCATTTAATATTACAAATAATTGTGTCATTTATAGTGTCATAAATTTTTGTATTAGCCTTTTTATTATCAGTAAAATGTATAAAGTATCTTATTTTAGGTGTGTTAAAGTATAGAAATGTCTCACTGCTTCGCCTTACTGTCATTTTCTTTTCGTAACGCTCATATTTATTAGTTATTTCGTGTTCTGCTGTTGGACTTGCATATTTGTCTATATTATCAATTTCATATTCAGGGTCAAAGATTAGTGTAATAACTACGGAATACCCTTTTGTTGAATAAAATTTGAAGTCCATTGCATAGTCTATGCCATTGTCAAAATGCAAGCGACTATAATTCATATTACAATTTTTATAAAAATCCGAAACATATTCCAGCCCATGTGATTCAAGTTTTGTTGTCAATTGGTCAGTTGTTAGTTCTGTAATGATGTCAGTGTCTGCATCAGAATATCTTTTATTTTCGTTTATTTCGCCCAATTTGGCATTTGTGCCGGAAAGCAAATATATTGAGCAAAACAAAATCATTATTACAATTGGGTATGTGCCAAACCACCTTTTGCATCTTTCAAACCATTTTGATGGTATTTTAGGCTTGACATTTTCGCTTTCTGCATTTTGCGTTTGCGTCAAAATGTCAGTTGGCTCAGAACGATTTTCAGAAGTTGATGCTTGCATTTGATGTGCAAAAACTTTGCCATTTTCTGTGCACAATTTACGCTCGTGGTCTTCTGCTTCATGCAATTGCATAGAAACCTTGGCAACTTCATCAATGATTTCGTCCTTTTTTTTAGTCTTCATGAAATCTTCTCCTAAGCTTATACTCAATAACGCGTAATTTTCGTTTGATTGTTGATGGTGATGTTTCAAGAAATTCAGCAATCTCATCAAGCTCATAGCCTAAATGCCTAAATTCAAGAATTTGCCTTTCAATTGGTTTCAATTTTGCACACTCCATTCGCAATGCAAAATTAAGTTCCCAATTTTCTTGGTCATCATAATAAGTATCGTAGTTTTCAATTGCCTTGTCAATTTTTGCTTTTTCATGAATTTCTTTGTTTATGTAGTTCCATGTTTGACATCTTGCAACTGCATAAATCAAACCAAAGCAACTTGACAGTGTTCGTATTTTCCTAATTTCGATAAGAACAGTCATAAAAATGTTTTGAACAACATCTTTACATGTTTCAACATTTTTAATTTTGCCATAGACAAATGCCATAAGTGGTCCATACATTGTTTGAAAAACTTCGTCAAATGCTCTGTCATCACCATTTCGGTATTTTAACATCTGCTGATTTATCCGTTCTTTATCTATGAAATGATTTGCTACTTTTTCCAAAATATTATCCTTCGTATCTCCGCAACTTGAAAAATTAACGCATTGGTACTTACATTTTTTTGCAGTTTTTCACTAACCGCTATATAATAATCAAAATTTTTAGCCTTTAGAGGTCAAAAATGGAAAATTTTACTTCAAAAAGCTTTTTTCAACAACACTAAAATTGTCATCTAGTGTATAACAAATTGGCTCGCCAGTTGCTAATTCAACCTTTTCAATTTGTTCATCACTCAAATTTTCCAAAATTTTAATAAGCCCCCTCAAGCTGTTGCCATGTGCAACAACAAGAGCAGTTTGTCTTGACTTAATATGTTTTTTCATAAAATTTTGAAAATAGTCATCAACACGCAAAATTGTGTCGTTTAAACTTTCGCCAAGTGGCAATGGTTCGCTAACCTTTTTGTATAGCTCATCAAACTTTGGGTTGCGTTCATCATCTTGCGACAAGAGTGGTGGCGTTGTTTGAGCACTCCTTCTCCACAGATGAACTCGCTCCTTTCCAAATTGCTTTTCTGCATCTGCCTTATTAAGCCCCTGCAACGCACCATAATGGCGTTCGTTTAGTTTCCACGATTTATATATTGGAAATTTTTGTTTAAGCGTTGAACAAATCAAATCAAGCGTTTGAGTGGCTCTTATTAAAACAGAGGTAAAAGCAACATCAACTTTGATTCCGTTTTTCAAAATCAAATTGCCAGCTTCCCTTGCCTCTTCAACACCTTTTTGTGACAAGCCAACGTCTGTCCAACCAGTGAATCTATTTTCCAAATTCCAAAAACTTTGTCCGTGTCTAACCAAAACTAATTTAATCATTTACTCTCCCAATTTAAAAAGAATTGGCAATCAGAACCAAGTAGTTGCCAATTCCAATCATCTATTATATTATAACCTTAATCACTTTTTAAAGCAAACCTTTTCAAGCACCAAGCCCTTTGGGCTCATTGTTTTTGCAATATTTTGTGACCTATCACATATTTTAAGCAAATTTTCAATATCTTTTGTGCCAAGATTTCCTTTTCCACATTCCACCAATGTGCCAGCAACAACACGCACCATATTGTATAAAAATCCATCTGCTGTCAAATATATCTTAATTAGGTCACCAAACCTAACAACTTTTGCATCAACCAAATTTCTGGTGTATGTTTTCACATCATCATTGTAGTTGCAAAAAGACTTAAAATTGTGCTTCCCAACAAGCATATTTGCGCATTTTTGCATATTCAAAACGTCAAGTTTGCCTTCAACAAACACAGCATCTCTGTTTAAAAGTGGTTGTATGTGCATTCCATCATAAACTGAATATTCATAAGTTTTGCTTTCAATATTGGCGCGCAAATTAAATTTTGCGTCCACTTCACTGCTTTGTTGACACTGAATTTCATTTGGCAAAAATCTGTTTAACTTAAAGCAAATTCTGTCAGCCGGCAATTTAGTTTCGGCATCAAAAGTAAAATAAAACTCTTTTGCACTAACACCAGAATCAGTGCGCGAACAACCAGCAATTGTAATTTTTTCACCAAAAAGTTTTTGCAAACAATTTTCAATTTCAAGTTGAATTGTTTTTTTGTCACCATTTATTTGAAACCCTGCATATTGTTTGCCATTAAACTGCACTTTAACCAAAAATCTTCTCATAGTTACATTATACCACATCTTTACAATTTTGAATTGCTTTTTTAACAAGGTTACAAAAAATATTGTTTATGTCTAAATATAAATTGCAAATAAGAAAGCACAAAAACAAACTGCAATATTGTGTGTTTAAATGCTTAAACAATTTTGCTTTTACTTACTAAACCAAAACAGCAGAATGATTTTGCAAATTATAATAAATTTGACGACATAAGTTCAATTCATACTTATTTTTTTGAAAAGTGCATATTTACATCTTTGTAAATTTTTAGCAAGTCGGCATCAAGATAGGTTAATGCCTTTGCTTCAATCTCACTTGGCACACCATAAAACGCTTCTGCAATGTCGCCAGCAATTGCACCAATAAGCATAAAATTCTCCTTGTAAACATTATATCACAACATTGTTTGGGCTCCATCTTTTTATGGCATAAAAAAACAAAACATTTCTGTTTTGCTTTTTTTAAACTATACTAATTCAACAATTGCCATTTGAGCATTGTCGCCACGTCTTGCACCAAGTTGAAGAACTCTTGTGTAACCGCCACCTTGACCCAATTCTGCTTTTCTCTTTGCATATTTTGGAGCATAAACATTGAACATTTTTTCAATGAGTGGATGAGCTACATTGCCAGTTCTCTTTGCAAAATCTTCCTTAGATTCCTTTGGAAGTCTTTGTTCTTGAATGTCGTAGAGGCTTGCCATAAGCTTGCGTCTTGCATTAAGTTTCTTTGGTCCATCAACAACAACTTCTTTCTTAACTTTTTCGCCCTTTGCATTGACAACTTCTTTTGTTACTGTAACAGTGTCTTCATAAGTGTTCATTGCAAGTGTGATGAGTTTTTCAGCATAACTTCTTGTAGCTTTTGCCTTTTCAAGTGTTGTTTCAAGTTTTCCAGTCCAAAGAAGAGTAGTTGCTTGATTTCTTATAACTGCCATTCTTTCATCAGTTGGTCTTCCCAATTTTTTTACTGCTGCCATATAAATTACTCCTCATCATTTCTTAAACCAAGGCCATAACTTTCAAGTTTTTTGATAACTTCATCAAGTGATTTCAAACCTAGGTTTCTAACTTTTAACATATCATCTTTAGATTTTTTTGTTAAGTCTTCAATAGTATTGATACCTGCTCTCTTCAAGCAATTGTAACTGCGAACTGAAAGTTCCATGTCATCAATGCTCATTTCAAGAACTTTTTGTTGTTTGTCTTCTTGTCTGGTTTTGAGAACACTAAGACCTTTCATACTTTCAACAAGGTCAACAAACAATTGTGTGTGGTCTTGTATAACTTTTGCAGAAAGGCTTGTTACTTCTCTTGCAGAAAGTGTGCCATTGGTTTCCACTTCAATGGTCAATTTATCATAGTCCATTTTTTGTCCAACTCTGGCATTTTCAACACTATAGTTAACTTTTTTAACTGGTGTGTAGATAGAATCTACTGCAATCCAACCAATATCACTTATGCGTGTTTTGTTGATGTCCGCAGGAACATATCCTCTTCCACGACCAATCATAATTTCCATTTCAAAAGTTGCATCTTCCATTGTGCAAATGTGCAAATCTGGATTTAAGATTTCAACTTCTGGATTTGGTTCAATATCACTTGCCTTAACTTCGCCAGCACTATACTTTTTGATGTAAAGTGTTGTTGTAAAGTTTTCATCAAGGCTAACTGTTTTAATTGCCATGCTCTTAATGTTAAGAACAATGTCAATAACATCTTCTTTAACGCCTTTGATTGTGGAAAATTCATGTTGAACGCCATTGATTCTGATTGCAATTGGTGCTGCTCCTGGAAGTGCAGAAAGAAGTGTTCTTCTAAGTGCGTTTCCAAGGGTCAAACCATATCCTCTTTCAAGTGGTTCAACAACAAACTTGGCAAATTTGCCATCATCTGTTTCTTCACAAGTGATTTTTGGTTTTTCGATTTCCATCATAAAATTTTTCCCTCCAAAAAATTTGAAAATTATTTATTACTTAGAATACAATTCAACAATCAATGTTTCTTTGATATTCATATCAATGTCATCTCTTTGTGGCTTTGCAACAACTTTGCCTGAAAGATTAGCCATGTCAAGTTCAAGCCATTTTGGACAAACAACTTTCACATCTTTTAGAGCTTTGAATATTTCATAGTCTTTTTTGCTATCTGCAACAGCAACAACATCGCCAACCTTAACTTCGTAAGATGGAATGTCAACTCTCTTGCCATTTACAGTGATAAGACCATGATTTACAAATTGACGAGCTTGTGCTCTTGAAGCACCAAATCCCAAGCGGAAAACAACATTGTCAAGTCTTCTTTCAATGAGTGACAACATTTCTTCACCTGTAACATTTTTTGATTTTGAGGCTTCTTCGTAGTAACTTCTGAATTGTTTTTCAAGAAGTCCATAAAGTCTTTTAACCTTTTGTTTTTCTCTTAACTGTAAACTGTATTCACTTGGTCTTTTCATAGATTTTTCATTTCCATGAGCACCAGGAACAGTTGGTCGTCTTTCAAATGCACATTTTTTTGATAGGCATCTGTCACCTTTAAGGAACAATTTGCAACCTTCCCTACGGCACAAACGACAGTCAGCATCTATATATTTTGCCATTTATACTTATCTCCTTAACTAAATTCTTCTGTGTTTTGGTGGTCTGCAACCATTGTGTGGAATTGGTGAAACATCTTTTATAAGTGTAACTTCAAGTTCTGCTGTTTGAAGTGCTCTTATAGCGGCTTCTCTTCCATTGCCAGGTCCTTTAACATAAACCTCAACACTGTTTAATCCTTGTTCTTTTGCTGCCTTTCCTGCAATTTCTGCTGCTTGACCTGCAACAAATGGTGTTCCTTTTCTTGAACCCTTAAATCCAAGTTTACCAGCACTGCACCAACTGATTTCGTTACCAGCTTCATCAGTGATTGTTACAATTGTGTTGTGCTTTGTTGCTTGAATATGAACAATACCCTTATCCAAGTTTTTTGTAACTTTTCTTTTCTTCTTTGTTTGTGTTGCCATAATTCAACTCCTTTTACTTCTTAGAAGCGCGTTTTTGTGCAATTCCCTTTGCAGTATGAGCATTACAACGAGTGTGTTGTCCTCTTACTGGAAGGTGTTTTCTGTGTCTAACGCCCCTATAACAACCAATTTCTGTAAGTCTTTTGATGTCCATTGCGGTATCACGCTTCAAGTCACCTTCAACTACGATTTGGTTTTTATCAATATAATCTCTTATTTTTGCTGCATCTTCCTCTGACAAGTCTTTAACTCTTGTGTCTGGATTGATGCCTGTTGATTTAAGAATTTTTTGAGATGTCTTCAAACCAATGCCATAAACATAGGTAAGGCCGATTTCAATTCTCTTTTCTCTTGGTAAATCTACTCCTGCAATACGAGCCATTTTTTCCTCCATTTTGGTGCGAAGCACCATAGATATTATAATTTATTTTTTAAAACAATTCAAGTAATAGGCAAAAAAACCTATCAGCCGCCTCAAATTGTGAATTTTTTACATATGTTCATATATAAAAGTGTGGAAACAATTTTGTAAAAAATATTCTTATATATAAACACAGGTAAGTGACTAACCCTGTCTTTGTTTGTGTTTTTTGTATTTACTGCAAATTACATAAACTTTTCCATTTCTTTTAACAACTTTGCAACTACTGCAAATTGGTTTTACAGATGGTCTAACTTTCATATAATTTTTCTCCTTTTTGACTTTTAATTTTTATCACGCCAAGTTATTCTGCCTTTTGTTAAGTCATAAGGGCTCATTTCAACTTTGACTTTATCGCCAACCATAACCCTGATGTTGTTTATTCTTAACTTTCCAGCAAGATAACCAGTTATAATATGTCCGTTAATTAGTTTGATTTTAATATCATCTTTAAAGATATCAGTAACAACGCCTTCAATTTCCAAACAATCTTCTTTTGGCATCTATATAACTCCTTTTGTTTTTTTTGCAACACTGTGAATTTTGAAATTTACTATAAAGTTAAAATTTCAACGCCTTCATCTGTGATTGCAAGTGTGTTTTCATAGTGTGCTGATGGTTTTCCATCTTTTGTCCTTGTTGTCCAACCATCTTTATCTATGACAATTTCTTTTTTGCCCATGTTAATCATAGGCTCAACGGCAATGCAAAGTCCGTTTTCAATTGTTGGTCCAAAGCCTTTGTGACCATAGTTTGGAACTTCTGGATCTTCGTGAAGTTCTCTTCCAATGCCATGTCCAACCATTTCACGAACAACTGAAAAGCCAAAACTTTCGGCATATTTTTGAACTCGTTCGCCAATATCACCAATCTTGTCGCCGACTTTAAGTCCTTTGATGCCCTCAAAGAAACTTTGTTTTGTTACATCAATAAGTTGTTGCTTTTCTTTTGAAATTTTGCCCACAGGGAATGTCCTTGCAGCATCGCCATTGAAACCTCTTATGTAAGCCCCACAATCAATGCTGATTATGTCGCCCTCTTTCAAAATGACATTTGCCTTTGGAATTCCATGAACAATGACATCGTTTATGCTGGTGCATATTGACCCTGGGAAACCGCCATAACCTTTAAAGTTAGGAATTGCCCCTTGACTTCTACAATAGTCCTCTGCAATTTGGTCAAGTTCCAGTGTGCTAACGCCGGGCTTGATGTTTTTTTCAACAATGTCAAGCATACCTTTTGTAATTCGGCACGCCTCTTTCATAAGTTCAATTTGTCTTTTTGTTTTTAAATAAATCATATTTATTCACTTTCTTTATCACTTTCAATTATTGAGCAAATTTGGTCAAATACTTCGTTTACCGATTTCTCACCATCTATTTGATGATATTCTTGTTTGTTTTTGTAATAGTCAATCACTGAATGTGTCAATTTTGTGTAATCGTTATATCTGTTTGTTACAATTTTGATTGTGTCATCTGACCTTTTAACAAGCTTTCCGCCACATCTTTCACAAATTGAAAGACCTTTTTCCTTAAATGAATAATTTGTGCCACATTTTTCACAAATAATTCTATCTTCAATTCTTGAAATTATACTATCTATTGACACTCTAATTTCAAAAATATAGTCGATTTTTAAGATGTCTTTTAACTGTTGTGCCTGACTAAGCGTCCTTGGAAAGCCATCTAGCAAAATTCCATTTTGCGCATCAATTTCATTTAAGTATTTTTTAAATACTTCAACAATAATTTCATCTGGAACAAGCAAGCCTTTGTCAACAAAACCTTTAAGGCTTTGTGACAAATCTCCCTTTTCTGAAATGATTTTTCTTATTGCATCTCCTGTTGAGAGATGAAACAAATTGTATTTTTCACAAATAAGTTTTGCCTGTGTGCCCTTTCCACTTGCTGGTGGGCCAATCAATACAATGTTCATAACAAACCTATAACCTTACTTTAAAAAGCCTTTATAGTTCTTCATTAAGAGTTGTGCTTCAAGTTGTTTGTTAATTTCAAGTGCTACACTAACAACGATAATCATACCTGTTGCGCTAAATGCTGAAACAAGTCCTGAATCACCGATTGCTTTGAATATAAGTGTTGGCACAATTGTTAAAAATGCCAAGAAGCAAGCTCCAAAGAATGTAATTCTCTTGTTAATTCTGTTCAAGTAATCTGCTGTTGTCTTTCCTGGTCTAATTCCCGGAATGAAACCGCCGTTTGATTGAATTTGTCTTGAAATGTCATCTGGCTTAAAACTCATCATAGATGTGAAGTAAGCAAAGAACAAAATCAAAATTCCAACCACAACGCTGTATGCCCAACTGCCTGCGCCCATGTATGTGTTATACCATGTTGCGGCACTGCTGTTTGGTGCAAAGATACTCATAACAATTTGTGGGAATGACAACAAACTCATTGCAAAGATAATTGGCAAAACGCCTGTAGCCATCATTTTGATTGGAATGTATGTGCTTTGTCCGCCATACAATTTTCTGCCACGAACTTGTTTTGCATATTGAACTGGAACTTTTCTTTCAGCTTGGTCCATCAAAACAATCATAGAGAAAATCAAAATAAGTGCAACAAGGAACGCAATAATCTTCCAAAGTTCATCAATGTTGCCATTAACTGCGCCAGAAATTGAGTTTGAAATTGCAACGCCAGCTGTTGACAAGATGCCTACAAAGATAATAAGTGACAATCCATTGCCAATGCCGGTGTCTGTAATTTTTTCGCCAATCCACATTGTAAACATTGCGCCAGCAACAAGCACAAGCACAACTTCAACGCAGGTAAGCCACTCAACGCCAAAGAACAGTCCTGATTCAATACCGCCTTGTTTTGAAAATGCAACCACAATGCCAATTGCTTGAGCAAGAGCCAAAATCAAAGTGAGAATTTTTGTGTAGTTTGTAAGTTTTTTTCTACCCTCTTCACCTTGTTGACTCAATTTTTCCCAACTTGGGATTGCCATTGACAACAATTGCACAACAATTTGTGCGGTAATGTATGGTGACACGCCAAGCGCCAAAACGGCACCGTTCGCAAGAGCACCACCGGTTATGCCAGACAAAAGTTCTAGGAATGTCTGTCCAGTAACTTGACTACTAAAAACAGAATGATTGATTCCCGGGACTGGAATCCAGCAACCAAGCCTAAACAAAAACAACAATCCCAAAACAATAAATATTTTTGTTCTGATTTCCTTGTTCTTGAAGGCGTTTTTAAGAGTTGTAAACATTATAACACCTCAATTGTTCCGCCTGCTTTCTTAATTTTTTCAATAGCAGATTCAGAAAATTTGTTTGCTTGAACATGAAGTTTCTTTGAAAGCTCACCGTTTCCAAGAACTTTCAATCCAGCATTGCTTGCTTTTTTAACAAGCCCTTTTTCTAAAAGTGTTGCATAGTTTATGGTTGTTCCGTCTTCAAATTTATTCAATTCTTCAACATTAACAGTTGCATAAACCTTTTTAAAATTGTTTGTAAATCCAACTTTTGGAAGTCGTCTCAAAAGTGGCATTTGACCGCCTTCAAAGCCAGGGCGAACACCGCCACCGCTTCTTGAATTTTGACCTTTTTGACCTTTTCCGCAAGTTTTTCCTAATCCTGAACTCGTTCCTCTACCAACACGTCTGCGTGCTGTTTTTGAGTTAGGAGCAGGTGTTAATTCGTTTATTTTCATAACTTATTTGCTCCTATATATTTTCTACACTTACAAGATGCTTAATTTTGAAAATCATACCACGAACGGCATCATTATCAGGCAAGATGTTTGTGTCATTAAGTTTTCTAAGTCCCAAACTTTCCAAAATTTTTGCTTGCTTTTTGTTATAGCCAATGCAACTTTTTGTGTAGGTAACTTTGATTTGCTTAGCATTTTTTGTTTCAACTTTTTTTGCTACTGGTGCTTTTGCTTCAACCTTTTTTGCTTCAACTTTCTTTGCTGGAGCTTTTTTAACTGGAGCTTTTTTAGCTACTGCTGTTTTTGTGCTAGCACTTTTTTTAGCAGCAGTGGTTTTAGTAGCAGTTTTTGTTGTCTTTTTTGTTTCTGCCATAATAATTTACCTTCCTATATCTCTTCAACTGCTTTTCCTCTAAGAGCAGCAACTTGTTCTTTTGTTTTCAAAGAAAGAAGTCCGTTTAATGTTGCCTTAACAACATTAATTTTGTTTCTTGAACCATAAGATTTAGAAACCATATTTTTGATGCCTACAAGTTCTGCAACAGATCTAACTGGTCCGCCACAAACAATACCAACACCATCACTAGCTGGCATCAAGAGAACTGTGCTCTTGCCAAACTTACCTTTAACTTCGTGTGGGATTGTGCCATCAACAACTGGAATAGCAACCATGTGTTTTTTAGCATTTTGATAAGCCTTATCATTTGCCATTGTAACATCTGCTGCTTTTCCACTTCCAAATCCAATTTTGCCCTTATGGTCACCAACAACCATAGAAACGCTGAAATGCATTGTTTTTCCACCCTTAACAACTTTTGTTACACGACGAACGCAAATGCTTCTTTTGTCAATATCAGAATCTTCTCTTTCTTTTTTATTGAACCTTTTGTTTTTGAAATCCGGTTTTGATTTTTTGAAACCATCTTCTTTTTTAAGGTCTTTTTGTTCTTTTTCAGCCATTATTTCCTCCTAAAACTCCAAACCAGCACTTCTTGCGCTGTCTGCAAGTGCCTTAACTCTACCCATGTAGAGATAGCCACCTCTATCAAAAACAACTTGTTTAATTTTGCCTTTCAAAGCTCTTTTTGCAATTGTTTCGCCAACGATTTGTGCTTGTTCTGTTTTTGTTTTGCCAGCAAGTAATGGTTTAACTTCTTTGTCGAGTGTGCTTGCACTATAAAGTGTTACACCCTTTTCATCATCAATAAGTTGTGCATAAATTTCGCTTGTACTTCTATAAACACTAAGTCTTGGGCATTGAGAAGTTCCGCTAATTTTGTTTCTTATTCTTTGATGACGCTTTTCTCTTGCATCATTTTTATTAACTTTGTTAATCATCTCTCTCTACCCTCCTTACTTCTTTGTAGCTGCTGCTTTTTTGCCTTCTTTCTTTGTCAAGTGTTCATAGTCATAATGAATACCATAAAGATGATATGGCTCAACAGGTCTAAATCCTCTAATTTTTGCTGCAACTTCACCAACAACATCTTTGTTGATTCCTGAAACAACAATTGTGTTGGCATCTTTTGTTTCAAACTTGATGCCCTCTGGTTCTACATATTCAATTGGGTGTGAATAGCCAAGGCTCAAAACAAGTTTGTTACCTTGTTTAACTGCTTTGTAACCAACACCGGCAATGACCAATGTTTTGCTGAAACCTTTTGTAACACCTTCAATCATATTGTGAATGAGTGCTCTGTAAAGTCCGTGCAATGCTCTGTCCATATTTTCGTCACTGCTTCTTGAAACTAGAACTTGAGTTCCTTCTTGTTTAACTGTAATTTTTTTGTCAACTGCTTGACTTAAAGTGCCTAGTGGTCCGCTAACTGTAACAATGTTATCACCTGAAATGGCAACTGTTACATTGCTAGGTATATCTATAGGCATCTTTCCAATTCTACTCATCTTATTTTCCTCCTACAAATTACCAAACGTAAGCGATAACTTCGCCACCTAGTTTAGCATTCCTTGCTTCTTTGTCTGTCATTATACCTTTGTTTGTAGATATAATAGCAATTCCAAGACCATTGAGAACTGTTGGCAAATCTTCAACGCCACAATAAACTCTAAGACCTGGTTTTGAAATTCTCTTAATGCCACTAATAACTTTTTGGTTGTTAGCACCATATTTGAGAACAATTTTAATAACTTTGTTTACGCCTTCACCTTCATATTCTGCACTTGCAACATAGCCTTCTGATACCAAAAGGTCAGCAATTGCTTTTTTGATTTGAGATGCAGGAACTTCAACATAACTATGTTTAACTGCTAACGCATTTCTAATTCTTGTTAACATATCTGCAATTGGATCAAATTTCATATCACTTACCTCCTTACCAACTAGCCTTCTTTACTCCGGGAATTTCGCCATTTTGAGCTTTTTCACGGAAGCAAATTCTGCAAATACCATATTTTTTGAGAACAGCGTGAGGTCTTCCACAAATAGAGCAACGAGTGTATTCTCTTGTAGAAAACTTTTGTTTTGATTGTTGTTTATTTATCAATGCTTTTCTTGCCATTTTCTATCTCCTTACTCTGCAAATGGGAATCCAACTTTTGTTAAAAGTTGAAGTGCCTCTGCGTCATTTTTTGCTGTTGTAACAACAACAACATCTAATCCTCTGATCTTCTCAATTTTATCAAAAGAAATTTCTGGGAAAATTAAGTGTTCCTTAATTCCCAAAGCATAATTTCCGTGACCATCAAAACTCTTTTTGCTGATACCCTTAAAATCCCTTACTCTTGGAAGAGCAATTGAAATAAGTTTGTCAAGGAAGTCATACATCTTATTGCCACGAAGTGTAACCTTTGCACCAATAACTTGACCTTCTTTAAGTTTGAAGTTAGAAATTGCTTTCTTGCTTTTTGCAACAATAGGTTTTTGACCAGCAATCAATCCCAATTCATCAACAGCAAGGTTTAAACTTTTTGAATTGTCTTTAACATCGCCGAGGCCCATGTTCAAAACAACTTTTTCGATTTTTGGACATTCATTTACATTTTTATATCCATTTTCTTTCATTAAAGCAGGAACAACTTGTTCAACATAAAATTTCTTTAATCTGCTTTCGTATTTATCTGCCATTTATTTTTTCCTCCTTACTTTGACTCTTTTGTCTTTTTTGTTGATTTTTTTGCTGGTTTTTCTTCTTTCTTTGCAACTTTTGTTGTTTTTGTTGCTTTTTTCTTTGTTTCTTTTACTGCTGGTTCTGGTTTTGGAGTTTTGTCTGTTTTAGAAGCTTTTTTAACTTCCTTAACAAATTCTTTATCCAAACTTGCACCGCATTTGCAAACTCTTACTTTTTTGCCATCAATAATTTGATGAGAAACTCTTGTTGGCTTTCCGCATTTTGGGCAAACAACCATAACGTTTGAAGCATCAATTCCTGCTTCTTTCTTTATGATTTCGCTCTTTTCTTGAGCGCTTCTTGCCTTTTTGCATTTAGAAACAACGTTAACTCCTTCAACAATAACTCTATTTTTCAATGGACTTACTGCAAGGACTTTTGCTTTTTTACCCTTATCTTTTCCGGCAATAACCAAAACAGTATCGCCTTTTTTAACTTTAAGATTACTCATTTTGCTTATTACCTCCTTATAGAACTTCCGGAGCAAGTGAAACTATCTTCATGAAGTTCTTTTCTCTCAATTCACGAGCAACCGGCCCAAAAATTCTTGTTCCTTTTGGTTCGTTGTTGTTATCAATGATAACTGCTGCGTTGTCATCAAATTTAATGTGAGAACCATCTGGTCTTTGAATACCCTTGTGTGTTCTTACAATAACAGCCTTAACAACATCACCTTTCTTAACAACACCACCTGGAATAGCGCTTTTAACGCTTGCAACAATTACATCACCAATGTTACCACTCTTTCTAAAAGAGCCACCATGAACTTTGATACACATAATCTCTTTTGCGCCGGTGTTATCTGCTACTTTTAATCTTGTAAATGGTTGTACCATAATCAATCTCCTTATTTTGCCTTTTCAACTATTCTGCTAACTCTGTGATATTTGTCTTTGCTAAGTGGTCTTGTTTCAGTAATTTCTACTGTATCACCAACTCTGCATTCGTTGTTTTCATCGTGTGCTTTATAAACTTTTGATCTTTTAACAAACTTTTTATAAAGAGGATGTTTAACACTGGTTTCAACAGAAACGCAAACTGTTTTATCCATCTTGTCGCTTACAACAACGCCAATTCTCTTTCTTCTTTCATTTCTTTCTTCCATACGAATGCTCCTTAATTAGACTTCGTGATAAGTTCACGTTCTTTCAAAATAGTTTTAATTTTAGCAATATCTTTTTTGGTAGTATTAAGTACCATTGGATTTTTAAGTCCGCCTGTGGCATGTGAGAAACGAAGATTGAAAAGTTCAACTTTAAGTGATTTAAGTTTTTCATTCAATTCTTCATTTGTCATTTGCCTTAATTCGCTAGTTTTCATTATTCGTTACCACCTTTTTCACTAGATTCAGTAACAACTGTTTCTCTCTTGATTACCTTTGTCTTGATTGGAAGTTTGTCAGCAGCAAGTTTAAGTGCACTGTATGCATCTGCTTCAGAAATTCCACTCATTTCAAACATAACTCTTCCTGGTTTAACAACAGCAGCCCAGAATTCAATTGCACCTTTACCGCAACCCATTCTCTTACCAATTGGCTGTTTTGTAACTGGTTTGTGTGGGAATATGTCAATCCATACTTTTCCACCACGTTTAATAAATCTTGTCATTGCAACACGTGCTGCTTCAATTTGATTTGAAGTAATCCATGCTGGTTCAAGAGCAACAAGACCATAGTCACCGTAAGCAAGCTTATTACCACGAGTTGCCTTGCCCTTCATCCTGCCACGATGTTGCATTCTTCTTTTAACTTTTTTAGGCATTAACATCAGAGTTTACCTCCTCTTTTGCAGATTTTTTTGCAATGATGTCGCCATTGTAAACCCAAACTTTAACACCGATAACACCAAATGTTGTTTCAGCAATAGCAAAACCATAATCGATATTTGCTCTTAAAGTTTGAAGTGGAAGTGAACCTTCATGGAAGTGTTCGCTTCTTGCAATTTCAGCACCATTAAGTCTTCCGCTAACCATAACTTTAACACCCTTTGCACCGGCTTTCATTGTTTTTTGAATAGCCATTTTGCAAGCTCTCTTAAATGCTACACGTTTTTCAAGTTGAGCAGCAATTGATTGAGCAACAAGTGTTGCATCAATATCAGGTCTTTTAACTTCTCTGATATTGATTGTAATTTCTTTGTCAGAAGCAATTTTTGCAATTGCTTTCTTAATAACTTCAATTTCAGCACCCTTAACGCCAATAAGCATACCAGGTTTTGAAGCATAAATGTTTACTGTTAATTTTCTATCGGTTCTGTCAATAACAACTTTTGAAATTCCACATTGAGCATATTTTTTGTTGATAACTTCTCTAATTTTGTGGTCTTCTAAAATGTATTTAGCAAAAGATTTTTTGTCTGCATACCATTGACTGTTCCAATCTTTATTAACACCAATTCTAAATCCATTTGGATTAACTTTTTGTCCCATTATCCTTAACTCCTTTGCTCAACAGCGTCTAAAACTATTGTGATGTTTGTTGTTCTTTTAAGTATTCTAACGCCTCTGCCCTTTGCTCTTGGCATCATTCTCTTAAGCATTGCGCCATCGCCTGTGTAGCATTCTGCAACATACAAATCATCTTTGTTCATTCCAAGATTGTGTTCTGCATTTGCAGCAGCTGAGCACAAAACTTTTTTAATAACATCACTGCTTGCATGAGGAGTAATGTCTAAAATTGCAAGTGCTTCTGAATATTTTTTGCCACGGATAACATCAAGTACTCTAACAATTTTGCTAGAACTCATTCTAACATATTTTGCAGTAGCACGAGGTCTATTATCTTTGTTAGCAATTCTGTTTTCTGTTTTTTCTCTCATTCTCTTTGCCATTTTCTAACTACCTCTCTTACTTTTTAACAGGTGCTGCTGCTTTTGCAGTGTCACCAGCAGTGTGTCCTTTGAATGTTCTTGTAGGTGCAAATTCACCAAGTTTATGACCAACCATATCGGCAGTGCAGTAAACAGGAATATGTTTTCTGCCATTGTGAACAGCAATGGTGTGACCTACAAATTCAGGATAAATTGTTGAACTGCGACTCCAAGTTTTGATAACTTTCTTTTCGCCGTTCTCATTCATCTTAATAATTCTTTGTTTCAACCTTTCTTCAATATAAGGTTTTTTCTTTAATGATCTACTCATCTTTCCTTCTCCTATTCCTACCTATTAGTTGGCTCTCTTAATTATAAATTTTGTTGAGTTTTTCTTGTTGTTTCTTGTCTTATAACCAAGTGCTGGTTTGCCCCATGGAGTCATTGGACCTGCGTGTCCAACTGGGTTTTTACCTTCACCACCACCATGTGGGTGATCGCAAGGGTTCATAACTGCACCACGAACTGTTGGTCTAACGCCCATGTGTCTTTTTCTTCCAGCTTTTCCAAGGCAAACGATACCGTGGTCGAGATTTCCAACTTGACCAACTGTTGCACGACATTTAAGGTCAACTGTTCTCATTTCTCCACTTGGCATACGAAGTGTTGCTCTGCCATTTTCTTTTGCCATAAGCATTGCTTCAATGCCGGCACTTCTTGCAACCATACCGCCTTGTTTTGGTTGAAGTTCAATGTTGTGAACTGTGATACCAACTGGCATATTTTCAAGTGGCAAGCAGTTTCCAACGCTGATTTCTGCGTTTGGACCACTCATAACTTTTGCGCCAACATTAAGACCTTCTGGAGCCAAAATGTATCTCTTTTCACCATCTGCATAGTTCAAAAGTGCAATGTATGCTGAACGATTTGGATCGTATTCAATGCTTACAACTGTTGCAGGAATGTCATCTTTATTTCTCTTGAAATCAATAACTCTGTATTTTTGTCTATTTCCACCGCCAATGTGACGAACTGTAATTCTGCCATAAGAGTTTCTTCCGCCTGATTTCTTAACAGGTTTAAGCAAACTCTTTTCTGGAGCCTTTTTTGTCAAAACAGAATAATCTGCTGTTGTGAGGCTTCTCATTGATGGAGTGGTAGGTTTTTTACTAATAATAGCCATTTATCTTTCCTCCCTGATTATGATAGACTGTCAAAGAATTCAATTGATTTGCTGTCTGCTGTAAGTGTTACATAAGCTTTTTTGTAACTTGCAGTGAAGCCATGAGTTCTTCCTCTATCTTGTGATTTTTCTTTTCCAGAAACATTTGTTGTGTTAACTTTTGAAACTTTAACACCAAAAATGCTTTCAACAGCCTTTTTAATTTCAGGCTTTGTTGCGTTCTTTGCAACAACAAATGTGTATTTTTTGTTGGCAATATCGGCATAACTCTTTTCTGTTAAAACAGGTTTAATAATTACATCATATTCTTTCATTATTTAACGTAAGCCTCCTCTATTGTCTTAATTGCATCTTTTGTTGCCAAAACGTTTGTGCTTGCAACAACTTCATAGGTGTTTGCAAGTTTTGCGTTAACAACCAAAAGATTTTGAATGTTTGCACTTGCTCTCAACAAATCATCGTTTGCTTCATTGATGATGAGAAGTGTAGGTTTGTCAAATTTGAAAGCGTCCAAAATTGATTGAACATTTTTTGTTTTTGGACTTTCAAGTTTAACTTCGTCAAGAACATACAATTCGTTTTGTGCAAGTTTTTGACTTAGAGCGCTAGAAAATGCAACTTTCTTTGCCTTTGCATTAACTTTAAGAGAAAAATCTCTTGGTTTTGGAGCAAATACAACGCCACCACCTGTAAATTGTGGACCTTTTGTATCTCCATGACGTGCTCTACCTGTGTGTTTTTGTGCCCAAGGCTTTTTGTGATGACCTCTAACTTCTGATCTTGTTAGAGTGCTCTTGTTGCCTTGGCGTTGGTTTGCTAAGTATGCAACTACAACATCGTGAATAAGTGATTCTTTGTATTCTGCGCCGAACACTTCATCTTTCAAAGTCATAGTTCCACAAGCCTCTGCTTTCATATTATAAACTTTAACTTTTGGCATAATTTGTTACTCCTTTTCTCTTACGCTTTAACCGCACTCTTAATTCTTACTATTGCGCCCTTTGGACCTGGAATTGCACCCTTAATTAAAAGCACATTTCTTTCAGCATCAACTTTTACAATTTCAAGATTTTGAATTGTAACTTTTTCTGCACCATAGTGTCCTGGCATTGGCATGCCCTTGAACACTCTTGATACTGCTGATGTTGCGCCATTTGAACCAGGTGCTCTATGAACAAGTGAAACACCGTGTGTCATTCTGTGACGACCAGCGTTCCAACGTTGAATAACGCCTGTAAATCCACGGCCTCTTGTTGTTCCGCTAACATCAACTTTTTCACCCTCTTTGAAGATGTCGCATTTAACATCGCTTCCAACTTCAACACTTGACATATCATCAAGTTTGATTTCTGCAACGTGTTTTTTAACAGAAACGTTTGCTTTTTTAAATTCGCCCATTTCTGCTTTTGTTTTTAAATTTTCTCTTGAATTGAGAAATGAAACTTTAAGTGCTTCATAGCCGTCTTTTTCAACAGTCTTCTTTTGAAGAACGCTACATGGTCCAGCTTCAACAACTGTAACTGGAACAATAAGACCATTTGGAGCAAAAATTTGTGTCATTCCCAATTTCTTTCCAATAATTTCTTTCATTCTTTGTTTCTCCTACTGATTATAGTTTAATGTTAATATCAACACCAGCTGGGAGGTCTAATTTCATAAGACCATCAACGGCTTTTGCGTTTGGTGAGATAATATCAATAACTCTCTTGTGAGTTCTGATTTCAAATTGTTCACGGCTGTCTTTGTGTTTGTGTGGTGAACGAATAACTGTAACAATTTCCTTTTGTGTTGGAAGTGGAATTGGACCACTAATCTTACATCCAAGTTTTGTAGCAGTTGCAACGATTCTTGTTGCTGCTTCATCAATCAAACTGTGATCAAACGCTTTTAATTTGATTCTGATTTTTTGTGTTGCCATCTGTATCCTCCATTATTTTTAAGCAAGATTTGTTATTTACACTGCCCCGTGTGTTTCACGCTGCGGACCTTAAAAAAGCGGGATAATGTTGCCTTGCCTATCGCCCAAATTATTTTGGACTTGTCCACAAAAGTTTTCTTCCAATTTAATGGCACCGGAAGTAACCTTTTGCTTCAACCCATAAATCCACAACTACCTAGTATTATACCTCATAGCAATACCCTATGTCAACCCCTTTTACGATATTTTTTAACTATTTTTTATGTGGTAATTTTTGGCTTTTATTTTGCAAAAAACAAAACCCCAACAATCAATTTTTTTTGATTGTTGGGAGTATTTTTATAATTGTTCTTTAATTTTTTCAACAAGTTTTTCTTTTTGTGAAATCATTGCGTTTATGTATCTAATTTGAGTTATCTCTTCATTGATGTCAACAATTTGTTTTTCACTAAGCTCAATATTTGCATCAAGTTCTTCCTGCTTTCTTTCAGCACTTTGTCTTGAAAGCGTTGCGAAATATATGTTTGCTCTTTTTTGTTCTTGTTTTAATGTCGCAAGCTCTTCACGAAGAACATCAAGTTTGTCATAATCATCCAATTTATCAAACAAGTCTCTATATCTCTTGTTGGCTTCGTTGTATTGCTCAATTAAAAACATTGCCGTTGTTCTATAATGTTCATCATAAACTTGTTTTTCTTTTGCAGTGAGTTTTGCATACTCTTCTCTTGTCACAGGCAAATATTCAAACACAAAGCCCTCTGGAACAACAATGTTGCCATAAGTGCTCAGCGTTAAATTTACATTTAAGTTTTTGCCTTCTCTTTTAAAATCAGCACATCTGCTTGCGATTTCATTAAGCAGTCTGCGTTTTTGACCAATAACAAATTTCAATCTTTCGTTCATAACAATCTCCTAATCAACTTCATTAAGTTTTTTCAAAAGCAATTCAAGGTCACAATCGTGAACTTGTGCAGCCTCTTCCAATGTTTCCATTTGGCTGATTGGACAGGTGAAGCAATGCATTCCAAAACCGGTGAGCACTTCAACTGCATTTTTTCTATAATTTAACACTTCTGCAAGTGTCATATCTTTGTTTATTTCAACTTTTTTCATATTTTTCTCCTATATCTTATATGGATATTATTATAATATATAGCAAATTAAAAAGCAATGGCTTTTGAAAAATTGCAATAAAATTTATCACTTCAATTTAGACTTGCAATTGAAACATATTTCTGCATTGACAGAATTATATGCCCCGCATTTTTCGCATTGCACATAAGAAATTGTTTTTTGAACAACATCAGATGCATTTTGCGCATCGTTTGATTGCACATCATTTACTTCATCAACTTTTTGCTCTGTTTGATTTGATGATGTTTCATTAAAATTATTTATTTCTGCAACATTCGAATTTTCAACATTTATGTTGTCTGTTTCTGGTACAATTTGCTTTTCACCCTCATTTAATAACACAGGCGTTTCTTTTTCTATTTGTTCATTTTGAGAAGCTTCAACTTGCATTGGTATTTCAGACTGAAAGTCAGGATTTGCTGGTTGTTTAACTTCATCATAGTCAAGCGAAACATTTTTGTATATCTTTTTAGGAAATTTCGTTTCAGTAACCTCAATGCGACTAACTCTTATTCCACAGTCAAACAATTCTTTGCTAACATAATCCGCAAGTCCTTCAAAACAATTTGATGCACGACCATACAAATCTTCAATATTTGGCTTGTTCTTTTGAACCTTTCTAACCGCCAATGTCCCAACAAGTTGAGAAATTTCATATTTTGCCATTTTGTCCGTAACAAGACCATATTGAGTGAACATTGCTTCCATAAAATCAACAGCATTAAAAACACAAAAGTCAAAATTTCCAGAGAGACCAACCTTTACATTTTTATAGTTTTTACCCTTTGCAACGACATAATCCAAACTTGAAAACGGCAGACGTTCAAACTGCTTTAAATTGATGTAATAAATATCAACCTTAAAACTATTTGGCAGTTCGCCTTTTTTATTCGGTTTTGTCAATTTTAAAATTCGAGATAAAAGTGGCATATTGTTTGTGTCAAGCCTATAACTGCCTTCTGTAAAAACATCGGCAACTTTGTTTTTTGCAACCAGCATTGCAATGCAATTGTTTGCAACATCAAGTTTTTGACCAAACTTGATTTTTGCATTGTTTTTTGCAATGTAAACAAGGTCATTTTCACCAATGCCATTGCCATTTATATCTCTTTTGAATAAATTTTTAATCTTTTCAAAAAACTTCATATCAACCTACAAATTTAGTATATCACAAAAAATTTTTTGCAACAAACTATTTGCTTAAAATTGCAAATTGCCAACAAAATTTAAAGTTGTGTGCTAAACTAAACAATTTTTAACATATAATACCTTAACCAAACTTGGAGGAATTATTTTGAAAAAAATATCTGAATTATTAGGCAAACCTGTAATAAGCATTTACAACGGAAACATAGAAGGTTACATTAACAATGTTTTTTGCAACAGCAAACTAACTAAAATTGAATATTTGCAATTTTTTAATGATGAAAATCAAGAAGAAAAACTTTCAACCATCAAAAATGTTTACTGCCTTGGAGAAGATGCCATAACCATTAAAAATAGTGACGATGTTTTTGTTGAAAACACAATTATGGACATTGGCATAAATCCAATAAATTTTGACCTATACACCATAAATGGCAAAAAGATTAGCAAAATTAGTGATGTTGAGTTTAATGACCGATTTATCATAAAAAACATAATTTGCCAAGATGGACAAACTCTGTCAAACAAACAAATTTTAAAACTTGGCAAAAATGTAGCGATCAAAAATGAATCAAAAAACGCCGTTAAAATTTCAAACTTTAAAAGCAAAGCAAAAATCTTAAACAGCGATTCACACCAAAACATTAAGGTAGAAATTCAAAATGAACTTCCCCTAATTCCAAAATCAAAAATCAGCCCATTTCCAAAAAAGCTTGTGACTGGTGGTTATGAGTTTTTGATTGGAAGAAAAGTTGACAAAAATATTTATGCCGACAACAAAGAATTGATTATTAAAAAGCAAAGCAAAATCACAAGCACAATTATTGACGTTGCAAGCAAAAATGGAAAGCTAAAAGAACTCACAACAAGCAGTATCGCATAAAAAAACTCAATCAACTGATGAAGTGAACCCCATTTTTGCACCTCAATAAAAAAACACTTCAATATATAAACCTCCTATGGTACAATTACATAGGAGGTTTTTTATGGCATCTAAAAATCAAAAATTTAATTCTTACTCTAGTGAATTAAAACAAGAAATATTAAACAAATACAACTTGGGACAATCTTCTAACTCTCTTGCTAGTGAATACAATGTCTCAAGAAATACAATTTTGAATTGGGTTAGAAAACAGAAACTTGGAATAAATGTTTCTATCGACCACAGACCTTTATATTCCGGAAACAGAAAAGATCAAAACATAGATTACAAAGAAAGATATGAAATACTAAAAAATTACCAAGCCTTCCTAAAGGCACAACGAGAGAAAAAGTAATTTTCATCAATGCAAATAAATATAGATACAAATTGCAAAATATGTTCTCTGTGCTAGATATAGCCAAAAGAACATATTATCGCTATCGCAACAGTGAAGATAAAGACTACTACGACTATCTTCTAATTAAAGAAATATTTGATGAAAGTAAAAGAACTTATGGCTATCGTAGGATACAGGAAGGCTTACTTGTTAAATATGGTGTAATATTTAACCACAAAAAAATTGCTAGAATTATGCAAAAATATAATCTTAAACCAGAATATATTAAAAGAATTAGACCAAACAACTACAAAAGAATTGAATCTAATGTAAAACCTAATTTAATTAAAAGAAATTTTAATGTAGATAGTCCAAACAAGGTTTGGACTACCGACATTACTTACTTAATATTTAACAATAAAAGACTTTATCTTTCTACAATTCTAGATTTGTATGATCGTAAAGTTGTTGCATATAAAATATCTAAAAGAAACGACATTCAACTTGTTGCAGATACATTAAATGAGGCTATTGCAAAAAGAAAAGATGTGAAAGGAACCATAATTCATAGTGACCAAGGTTTCCAATACACATCTTACGAATACAAAGCCATTTGTGAATCCAATGGAATACAAATTTCTATGTCTAGGAAAGGTACTCCTATTGATGACTCTCCAATGGAAAGTTTTCATGGGATTCTCAAAAAAGAAACTTTGTATAATAATGATATCAAATCTATTGAAGAATATCAAGCACTGGTAAAAGATTGGATAGCATTTTACAATACAAAAAGATTAAAAAATAGGAAGAAATCTAAAATTTCTTCCTAAGAGTTTTTTATTCAAGTGACCCCTACGGGGTTCACTTCACTGATTGAGTTTTTATTTTTATTTTGATGTATTTTGTCCATCATCTTTTTTGTCAGAAGCATTTGAACCATCGGCGCCATTTATTTCTTGCATAACTGATTTCAATTGTTCATTGAATTGTGCAAGACTCAAATCTGCAACAGTAACCTCATCAGCATTTAATGGAGCTGAATTGTCTTGAGCTTTTGTTACCTTTTTTGAAGGTTTTTTTGTTGTAGGCTTTTTTGCTGTTGACTTGGCTTTGCTTGTAGCCTTTGCTTTTGACGTTGGCTTTGCCTTTGCTGTTGACTTCTTTTTTGGAGTTGTCTTTTTAGCTGGCTTTTTATCAGCTGATTTGTCATCTACCTTTTTTGTTGTCTTTTTTGTTGTAGATTTTTTAGCTGTTGGCTTTTTTGCTGTTGTTGATTTTTTAGCTTTTGAAGCAGTTGTTTTTCTTTTTGCTCTTGGCTTCTTTTCTTTTTTGTCTTCGGAATCAGCAATTGCCTTTGTTTCTTCTAGTTGATTTGAAAGGTCTTTGTGTTGCTTTTCAAGTTCTTCATTTTGTTCTTGAATTTCCTTTTCAATATCTTCTATGCTTTCTGTTTCCTTTAGTTCTTCAGAAGTTACGTTTTGTTCTTCTGCTGGCTCTTCTTCAATTTTCTCTTTTTCAAGAGGTTCAACTGTTTGTTTTTCTTCAGCTTGTTGCTCTTCAACCGGTGCTTCTTCAGTTGATGCTTCAGAAGTTGTTTCTGGTTCAGTCATAACTTCAGAATTTTCTGGTTGTTCAGTTTTAGGTTCTTCGGTTTGAGTTGTTGCTTCTTCCGCCATTTCTTCGGCAGGTTCAACGTTTTCAACTTTTGGCTCTTCGGCTGACTCAGTAGAATTTTCTTCTGGTTCTGCTACTTTTTCTTCTTCAACAGGTTTTTCTTCAGTTTCAGCTGGTTGTTCAGATTCGCTAGATTCGTCTGCTGTTTCATTCAACTTTTCTTCAATTTCATCTTGTTGTTCAGCAGATTCTTCTTTTCTGTCTTCTTTTTCAACTGGTTCTTCTTTCTCGAACTTTTCAGAGGAATTACTGTTTTCCCAAACGAAGTCATAAACTGGTTTGTGGAACTCAGGTTCTGGTTCTTTTGCAGATTTTTTCTCTTTGTCTTCCTCTTCGGCTTGTTTTGCTATTTCGTCCAATTGTTGTTGAAGGTCTTTTGCATCGAGTGTGTTATTACCAGAAACTTCATCAAGTGCTTTTGGCTTTTGAGTTGTGTTGTCTGCATTTTCTTCGGCTTCTTGCTCATTATTTTCTTGTAAAGGTTCTTCTTGTAAATCATCTCCATCAAGCTTCAAATCTTCATCACTAAATCCAAGTGCATCTTCGTTAGAACTTTCAACAGGCTCAGCAGTTTCGTTTTTCGCTTCACTTGTTGTTTCTGGTGCTTGTTCAGATTTTGTTTCAGATTGTGCATCTTCTTCTACTTTTGATTCTTCTGCAACATTTGTTTCATTTGTTGGTTCTTCAATCTCTTCTTCAACCGGCAATGTATTTTGAACATTTTGCTCGTTTTGACTGGTTGACTCTTCGGTTGATTCACTTTCAGCAGTTTCTTCAGTCATATAAACTTTGTTGCCATTTTCATCTAAATAGTAAGGGTTGTTGTTTTCATCAACATAAAATTCATTGCCGTTTGCATCAAAATATCTGTAAACTTCAATTTGTTTTTTGCGTTTGTATTCTTTGATAAGTTCTTTTTGCTTTTCAATTTCTTGATTTTTCTTTTCAAGTTCAAGATTTCTGCTTTCAAGCTCTTTCTTAACTTCAAAGATTTCTTTATCTTTGTCTTCTGCTTCACTCTTAACTTGACTTGCCTCATCAATTGTTTCCTGTTGTTCAGCAAGTTTTTTAGAGTAGTCATCTAACAAAGCAAGCTTTTCGTCATAAACTGCATTCTTTTCAACAATGCATCTATCTCTTTCTTCAATATCAGATTGGAGCTTTTGGTTTTCTGCCTTAACTCCATCAAGTTCTTCTTTAACTTGACCTTCTGCAACATCTTTAAGTTCAGTATAAATCTTGTCGCTGTATGCTTTAAATTCGCTGTTAAGAGCATTTTCTGCTGTTTTTCTAAATTCTTCAATTTCTGCTTTCTTCCCAGCAATTTCTTCGGCAATCTTTTTCTTGTCTGCATCAAACTTGTTGTTGTCTTCATCAACTTCACGTTCAAGTTGTCTTTGCTTTTGAATTTCGTTTTCTCTTTGTTTTCTAAGGTCATTACCAACAATGATATTTGTTGTGCTGTCAAGTTTATCTTTCAATCTATCCAAAGATTCTTTGATATCACGCAATTTTCTTTGATTGGTTTTATTCTTTTCATCGTAACTCTTTTCGAGCATATCTCTTGAACCTTCAAGTTCTGAGATTTCTGCCAATATTCTCTTTCTGTTTCCAAGATAGTATTCGCACTCTCTCATGGCTCTTTCCATAATCAAACTGCCATTTACACCAAGTGCAGAGAAATCATAGTGCTCGTGTTCAACCTGACTTTCTTTTGCCTTTTTAATTTGCTCTTGCTCATACAAAGCACGTTGTTGCAAATATTCTTGCAAAACAGGAATGCCAGAAACGATTTCTTTTCTTGTGAACAAAATTTCATAGTCAACATAATCTGGAAGTGTTGTAACTGCTCTATCAATATATTTTTGGAAATTTGCAAAATTGTAGTAAAGGTCAGAAATTGATGAGTTTCTTCTAACTTTTAAAAACAATATGTAAAGTTCGCCAACAAAATACAATGCAAGAGAAAGAAGCAAACTTTCAACCAATACAGTTGCAAGATTTGTTGCTCCAACATTGATAAGTGCACCACAGCTCAAAACAAATGCCAAGATAGAAACACAAATGAGACAAGTTCTCACAGCGCCAACATGGTTTTTGTATGAACTTACCTTGAAAGGTTTTTCAATGCAATTTTCTTCAGAGAAAAATTCGCTTGGCTTTTTGTCACGGTTTACCATGAATTGTTGCCATTGCACTCTCATTGGAGATGGAATTTTTTTCATCATCTTGTTAAACTCAACAAGATTTTCATCGTTTATAAATGGATTTGACTCCAAGTAAATATTTAATTTTTCAATTGCCCGTGTTGTTCTAAGTTCAATTGAAAATTGTGTGCACAAAAAGCTTATAATAAATGCAAGAAGCATTATTGAAAGCCCTGCAACAGCAATCCAACTCAACCCAAGGTATGAGCCAACTTGAACAATGAAGTCAACAACAGAACTAAAAGCATCTAATAACATATTCAACTCCCTTTTAAGTTTGATACAAACAAACAGTTTAGTATAAACTAAATTCACAAATAGTATAAAATTTGTTTTTAATTTTGTCAAACAATATAATTAAATAATTATCAGTTTATTTAAATAGAAACTATAAACATATTTTTTGGTGACAGGTTTTTGATAAAAATTCTCAATGGCTTTGGCATATATATCAAGTTGTGTTTTATATTTTTTTGCAAAGTCTAACTCATTTTTTAGCCTACTTGTCTTGTAGTCAACAAGATATATTTCCTTTGGTTTTATGATGATTAAGTCGGCAATGCCCTGCACAAGCACACGCTCGGTTTCGTTAGTATTTACTAACAAATTCGCAGGAAAGTATGACAAAAACTTTTGCTCTTTCAAAATTTTGTCATCAAAAGATATAATTTCATTTAGCCTTTCAATTGCAGTTTTTATTTTTTGCAATTCAACATTTTCAATTTCTTTTGAATACAGCACACCACAATCAATCAGTTTTGAAATTTGTTCGTCAATTTCATTTGGCTTTGAAAAGTCCAAATATTGCATAAATTTATGATACTCTGTCCCAATTAACAAAGCATCATCAGAATTTGTTTCTGTGCCCTCTTCAACAAAATGAGTTGAATATGTTTGCTCACCTTGCATAATTTGAGTTACTGATTGCTTTTTTAATAGTTTTGAATGTGCAAATTTGTGGTTTAAAATTTCAATGGTGTCACTGCAATTAAAAGCCTTTTCGGATTTTAATTCGTTTCGTTGAGTGATAACGTCGCCACTTGAATTTTCAAACAAGAACAAAACTTTACTATTTTTAAGTTGCTTTTCAAAACTATGCTTTACTTTTAAGGCTTCAATTTCGTCAAAAGTCAAAGCACTTAAAATCCAAGACAGATAACTGCCACACATTTTAATTTCAAATTCAGATTGCGCAAACTTAATATCATCAGCACTGCCAACAACATACAAATTGTTTTGGGCTCTTGTCAGTGCAACATACAAAAGTCGCATTTCTTCTTTTTTCTCTTCTTCCTTAATTTTTAATTTTTCGCCAATTGTAACAGGGCTTGCATAAGAAACGCGCTTTTCAAAATTAAAGTTGTTGCAGGCAAAACCAAAATCATTTTCCATAAGAATTTTGTTTCTTAAACTTTGGTCACTAAATTTGCCACCTGCATCAATCAAAAATACAATTGGATATTCAAGTCCTTTGCTTGCGTGAATTGTGCTAATTTCAACGGCATCTTCACTATCTTTTATATTTTCTTCAAAAACGGATTCTGAGGCAAATGTGTCAACATAGTTCAAGTATTGCGCAAGGCTGTAATCTTTAAGCTCGCCAATATTTTGAATAAGCAAGTGTATGTGATTTTCAAAATCTTCAGCCATATTGTTCATTGCGAAATATGTTTCAAAGTCTTCATCATTAACAATTTGGACAATAAGTTCGCACAAATTTTTGTTATAGGCGACTTGTCTATATCTATCAATTTTTGCAAAAAATTGATTTAATTTGTCTGTTATTTCATCTTTAATTTCTGTTTGAAATTTCAAAACTGCTTGATAAAAATATTTTTCGTTTGGAAATTTTGCCCTAATTGTTGCAACATCATCAAATGACAACTTTCCAAAATGACTTGTCAAACTGCTGACAAGTGGGATGTCATTTTGTGAATTGCTTATAACTTTTAAAATGTTGATAATAATTTGGACATCAAAATTTTCAAACAGTTGGTCACTGAACAAACACATTGCAGGAATGTTTTGTTGTTTCAAAACTTCTTTTATTTGCAAAATGGTGTTTGCCTTTTTTCGTGACAAGATTGCAATGTCTGCAAAGGTGACTGTCCTTTTTGCTTTAATTTTTGCGTCATAAATTTCCGAACCAACAAGTTCTTTAATCTTTTTTGCAACAACAAATGCTTCCTTTTGAATTTGAGTTGTTCCATCAAAAGTCATTTCAGCATTTTTAACAGAATATACATCACATTCCTTAACAACTTCTGATTTTTGCCTTTGTGGTTTGTTTAGCACAATAACTTCAACCTTTCCCACATCTTCATTTTTTATTCCACATTCAAGTTCAGCAGTGTGTTCGTAGTCTAGGTCGGCAGTCTTTTCTGTCATAATTTTGTCAAACACCAAATTTGCAAATTCCAAAACGCCAGCTCTACTTCTAAAATTTTTGTTAAGTTCAATAACTTTGCCATTTTGCATATCTTTGTAAAGTCTATACTTATTTACAAAGATTTTGGGCTCGGCTTGTCTAAATCTATAAATGCTTTGTTTAACGTCGCCAACCATGCACAAATTTTCGCCTGTTGTGATGTTTTTGATGATGCTTTCTTGCATATCATTTGTGTCTTGATATTCATCAATAAAAATATATTTGTATTTGTTTTTAAGCTCATTTGAAATGGTTTGGTCTTGCAGAATAACGTTTGCAAGTTTTTCTAGGTCTGCAAAGTCAAGAACCGCATAGTTCTTTTTCATCTTTTGATACTCAATATCAAATTCTTCAATCAAATTTAAAATGCCAAACAAAATATTTTTTGAGTTTGATAAATCTTTTTTAACCTGTTCAACTCCAATTTGTCCAAAACAACCGGCAAAAACTTTCAATCTTTTGTTGCAATCGGCACGCAAAGTGCCATATTTATCTGCAATCAACTTTTCGTTGTCATCAAGTTTTCTTGTGCCAATGGTTTCAAGCGAATTGCCAAGTGACAGCAATTTTATGTTTTCTTCAACATCACTTCCGAATGAACTCAAAAGCCCAATAGAACCATTTAAAACTTCACATATATTTGTTGAATTTATTGCTTGTGCATCAATAAACAGTTTCTTAATTTCTGCTTTATAATAGTTTGCAGCTTCAAGCAACTTTTCATTGTAAAACTTTGTGATAATGTTATCGTTAAAATTCTGAGAATAAGTTTCATTAAGTAAATTTTTGTAGTGGTCAATCTCTACAGATTTACTTCTCAAAAAAGCATACAAATTTATGATGTTAACTTTCAATTGTTCAATGCTTCGGCTATCATAAAAGAAGTCCAAAACATGAGCAAAATTTGCATCAAAATTTTTGTTGTGTTTTGCCAAAACATTGTCAAGTGCTCTGCTTTGGAAAAATTTTGACATGCCTGCATCACAAACACCAAAATTTGTGTTTACACCAATTTTGTAACCAAATTCTCTAATTACTTTAATGCAAAGCTTGTCAAATGTTAAGATGTCGCTGGTTGACAAATCATCAAGTTGAGCAAGCAATTTTTCCTTTTGCGAATTTGAAATTTCGTTTGACAATCTAGACTTAATTTCTTGGCTGGCATCATTTGTAAATGTCACAACCAAAATATCTTTAAGCTTTGCATAATCATTTAAAATGTAGTCAACAATTTTAGCAATTAAAACTTTGGTCTTTCCACTTCCCGCAGATGCTGAAACAAGCAGGTTTCCAGTTTTGTGATTGATAACTTGCTGTTGTTCTTCTGTGAAATTTACGTTTTCGTTTTTATTTTCCATTTATTTTCCCTATTAAAATGAATTTTTATCTTTTGGCTTTATCTCTCTAAAACCATTTTGTTTTGAGTTAAAATGACACATTGACTTAAACTGACAAAAATCACAACTTGTTTGTTGCTGAATTTTGTATGGCTTTGGCGCAACATAACCACCAAGCATTTCATCAACTGCCTTGTCTATCAATTTGATACAATACAATTTTAATTTACCAAACTCTTCATTAGTCAAAGCAAATTTTTCAGTGGCGCTGTTAAATGAGCCATCTTTCTTCTTTTTTACATTTATGATGTCACTTTCGTTTTGGTCAATCAAGTTTTTGTCTATTCTAAAAACAACAGATTCATCCTTCAAAAACACACCGTCAAGTTTGTAGTTTAAAACGCCTTCTTCATCATCAAGACTACCAAAAGAATTTTTAACCGGCATATACATTCCAGCAACAGCATTGTTTTTAAATGTTTTTTCTAGCATATCAATGTAAACAATCAACTGCGTTTTTATGCCATAAAACACTTTTTTGTAGTCAAATTTATCAGAGCCAGTTTTGTAGTCAATAACCCTAAATGTTCCATTGTCTTTGCAAACATCAATTCGGTCAACAACGCCATTAACAAGCAAACCACTTTCTAGTTTAACGCCCAAAAATGCGTATTCTGTGTATTTTGGTTTGTAATCGCTATTTTCAATTTGATGATTGATTGCGTTTAAGAATCTTACAGCTTCTCGTTTTAAACTTGAAACTTCAAAATTCATAGACTTTAAATTTGAATATTTTTTATCACTAAAAATTTTGTCAAAGTATTTATCAATGCATTTTTCAGTGTTTAATGGCGCAAAATTGTTTTGCATCAATTCTAAAACATAAAGTTCGGCAATTTTGTGCAAGATTGTGCCAATATCTTTTTTTTGCAATTCATACTTTTGCTGTTCTCGTGGTCTGATTCCGTAATTTACAAATTGCTTAAACGGGCACTGAAAATAGTTTTCAATTTGGCTTATTTTTGTATAGCCATTTGGGAAAAGAACTTTTTCTGTTCCGTGCAAACTATATCTTTGGTCAGTTTCTGCAAGTTCACTTTGCTTTTGAGAAACAATCTCAACTAACTCATTTTTCATCATTCGTTTAACAACAGCATTTTTTGGTGAATTGCTTTCAGAAATTTTAATTGCGTTTTTCATCGTTCCAACAAGCATTGCTGGAATTTTGTAGTCGCCTTCAAACGCATCTAAAAACAAAGAGTTATATTCTCTAATTTCAAGTTTTTTGCCATTTTGATACAAAATATCACACAATTTAACCACAAAATCGCTTGGCTTTGATGGTGTTCCATTTGTTAAAATGCTGTATGTGACTTCAAGTTTTTCACTACCATTTAACATCAAATTGAAAAGTTTAAATTTTTCTCGTTTGTTAAGTTCCTTTATTGTTGGCGTGATTTTTTTAACACTTTCAAAGCGTTCAATCTCTGCATCTGTAATTGTTCCACTGTCAACAGAAAAATTTGGCATTCTGTCTGAGGTTGCACCCATAACAAACAAAACCTTGCTTGGCAAAAATGTGCTACTTGATGCATCTCCGACAAAAACGCTGTCACATTTAAGTGGTATGGTTGAAATTTGTGTTGATTTGAAAACAGATTTAAAAATGTCAAACACAACTGAATTTTCAAGTTCATCTACACCAAGCATTTCCCTTGCTTCACTAGCAATTTCAATGAATTTACCATAAATTTGCTCATCAATAGATTTGTCAACTGGGTCTAGTTGTTTTTGAGCAATGCTCTCAATTGAATTTTTTGCATCAGCTTTTGCCAAAAAATCCATTATTGCATCAAGTTTTTCATCAACGGCTGTTGCTTTTGCAAGTTCATCGGCAAAAGTATTTATTACACCAAAAACGCCATTTCTAATTTTTTCAGCAACAATGCATTCATCACTATTTTCAAAATTAAATGACTTATAAAACTCTTCGCCCATAACATTAAATTTGATGCAAAAGTTTTCAAAAGTTTCTTTTTCTGCAAAATCAAAATTTACAATTGGATTTTTTACTATTGAAATTGCATCAAAAAGCGTATTTCTTCCAAGAACAAAGTCGAATACATTTGACAAAAATTTGCAAAAATAGTGTTCACTCATTGTTTTTGAAACATCAATATAATATGGCAAATTATATTCATCAAATATGGTTTTAATTTGCAAAGCATAATCTTCAAGCCCATTCACTGCAACAACCACATCTTTAAACTGAAATTTATTTTCCATTGCAAGTGACTTAATTTTGCTGGCAACCAACCTAATCTCTTGTGTTGTGTCATCACACTTAACAATTTCAACATCATCTGTTTCAAATTTTGGGACATCGGTTGTAGAAAAATAATTGTTAAGCAAAAAGTTTTGGCGTTTGCTTCCATTGAAATATACATTTTTAATCTCTGGGCTTATAAATTGACTTTCAAACGCTTGTTTAACTCTTTGAAAAACAACATTATCATAAATCATTTTGTTGTTTTGTGTTGTGTTTGCACAAAGTGAAATTGTCAAACTCTTTGCAAACTTTCCAAGTTGAACCAAAGATGAAATTTGAGCGTTAGTAAAACTGTCAAACATTGCAAAATATATGTGTGAATTGTTAATCAAACTGCAATCTTTAATTTTTTTGTCAAACATTTCAAGTTTTGTGGTTGCATCTATCTTGTCCGTTTTTAGTTGTTTTTCATAAGCATCATAAATAACAAAAATGTCTTTAAGTTTGTCACCAAAATTATCTTGTTTTATGTTCGCTTTGATTTCAGCTGGTGTAATTCCACTGCTTTTTAACAAATTTATTGCATTAAACATTGTTTCAGCAAGAGAATAATCATTTGCGACCTTTTTGTATGCTGTGATTTTATCTCTATTTTTTGCAATAATTTCACCAACTAACATTGTGCCACTTGATTTAGACAAAATTTTGCAGTTCTCCAAATCATTTTTCAAAACTTCGGCAGTTAATCTTGAAAGTGTTGTTAACCAAACATTAAAAATTGTGTCACATTTAAGTCTATCAAAAACAATTTGCTCGGCATTTAAACTAAATTTGTCCGGAACAACCAAAATTATATTTTCAAATTTGTCTTTTTCAACCTTTTGCTTAATGTCATCTAATGCGCCATAAAAAGCAGAAAGATATGTATTTGACAAAATTAAATTGACCTTGTTTTTCATATAGATATAATACCATTTTTATAAAGTTTTGTAAATTTGTTTTTATGCATCAAAATAAGCCAACTTTTGACACTTTTTATTCCCAAATAGCCCGTTTCCTTAACAAATTATTATTAAAATTTGTTTATAAAATTTAATCATCTCCCACAAAAGCAATCGTAAAATTCAAATTGCTTAATTTTTAAATTTATGAGGTTTAATTACAATGAATATTACAAACAATTTTATTCGTTTTTTTTTGCACAAAAAAATTGCAATCATAAGGATTGCAATTTTAATTTAAAGTTTAATTACTTCAAAATCTTTGCTACAACGCCTGAGCCAACTGTTCTTCCGCCTTCACGGATAGCAAATCTCATACCTTCTTCCATAGCAACGTCTGTAATAAGACGAATTGTCATTTCGATGTTATCACCTGGCATAACCATTTCTGTTCCAGCAGGAAGTTCAATTGTTCCTGTAACATCTGTTGTTCTGAAGTAGAATTGTGGTCTGTAACCATTGAAGAATGGAGTATGACGGCCACCTTCTTCTTTCTTCAAAACGTAAACTTGTGCTGTGAATTCTGTGTGTGGGTGAATTGAGTTTGGAGCAGCCAAAACTTGTCCTCTCTCAACGTCTGTTCTATCAATACCACGAAGAAGAACACCAATGTTGTCTCCTGCTTCTGCAAGGTCAAGTTGTTTACGGAACATTTCAACGCCTGTAACAACTGTTGGTTTCTTTGCGCCCATACCAACGATTTCAACGTTATCGTTAACTTTTACAACACCTCTTTCAACACGGCCTGTAACAACTGTGCCACGACCTGTGATTGTGAAGATGTCTTCAATTGGCATCAAGAATGGATGGTCAACATCTCTCTTTGGATCTGGAATCCATGAGTCAACTGCATCAAGCAATTGATAGATGCATTGACATGCAGGGTCATCTGGGTGACCAGCTTGTGCAGCTTCAAGAGCTTTAAGAGCTGAACCACGAATGATTGGAGTATCATCGCCTGGGAAACCATATTTGTTAAGCAAATCTCTGATATCCATTTCAACGAGGTCAAGAAGTTCTGGATCGTCAACTTGATCGCATTTGTTCATAAATACAACGATGTATGGAACACCAACTTGTCTAGCAAGCAAAATGTGTTCTCTTGTTTGAGGCATAACGCCATCTGTTGCAGCAACAACAAGGATTGCTCCATCCATTTGTGCAGCACCTGTAATCATATTTTTAACATAGTCTGCGTGTCCTGGACAGTCAACGTGTGCGTAGTGTCTTTTTGCTGTTTCATATTCAACGTGAGAAGTATTGATTGTAATACCTCTTGCTTTTTCTTCTGGGGCTTTATCGATTTCATCATATCTCATAGCCTGTGCTTCACCTTTAGCAGCAAGACAGCAAGTAATTGCAGCTGTTAAGGTTGTTTTACCGTGGTCAACGTGGCCGATTGTACCAATGTTAACGTGTGGTTTTGTTCTAACGAATTTAGCTTTTGCCATTTTAAATCTATCTCCTTATATTTTTTTATAATACACGCTAATTATAGCGTAAATTATTTATTTTAGCAAATATTTTAATGTGATTTTTAATTAACTAAACAATTAGTCAATCTTTTTTGCTCTCTCGCCAATAATACCTTCGGCGATTGATTTTGGGACTTCTGCATAGTGGTCAAATTCCATTGTGAAAGTTCCTCTTCCTTGTGATGCACTTCTAAGGTCAGTAACATAACCAAACATTTCTGCAAGTGGAACTTGCGCTGTGATTGATTGAACTCCATCAACATTTTCCATACCTTGCAAGATACCTCTACGAGAAGTGATACCTCCCATAACATCTCCAAGATATTCATCTGGAACTTCAATGCAAACTTTCATGATTGGTTCAAGAATTACTGGGTGAGCCTTTTTAGCGCCTTCTTTAAATGCAAGTGAACCAGCAATGTGGAACGCCATTTCTGATGAATCGACTTCGTGGTAACTACCATCAATAACAGTAGCCTTAAAGTCAACCATTTCATAGCCTGCCAAAATGCCATTTGCTGCGGCTTCTCTAATACCATCATCAATTGCAGGAATGTATTCTTTTGGAATTGCACCACCTACAACTGCATTTTCAAACACATAACCCTTTGTTGGTTCAAGTGGTTCAAATCTAACAAGACAGTCACCATATTGACCTTTACCACCACTTTGACGAATGTATTTTCCTTGTGCGGTAACAGTATCACGGATTGTTTCCTTGTAGGCAACTTGTGGTCTGCCGATTGTGCACTCAACACCAAATTCTCTCTTCAAACGGTCAACCATAATGTCAAGGTGAAGTTCTCCAACACCGGCAATAATTGTTTGTCCGCTATCTTTGTCTGTGTATGTTTTGAAAGTTGGGTCTTCTCTTGTAAGTTTGATAAGAGCAAGAACCATTTTTTCTTGGTCTGCCTTTGTTTTTGGCTCAATTGATTCTTCAATAACTGGCTTTGCAAAGTCAATTCCACTCAATGCAATTGGGTGATTTTCATCGCAAAGTGTATCGCCAGTGATTGTATCTTTAAGTCCAACAAGGGCTGCAATATCTCCTGCATAAACCTCATCAACATCTGTTCTGTTGTTGGCATGCATTCTAACAATACGACCAATTCTTTCTTTTTTGTTTGTTCTGCTGTTTAAAACATAAGTTCCTGTTTTAAGAACACCACTGTAAACGCGGAAGAATGTCAAACTTCCAACAAACTTATCATCCATAATTTTGAATGCCATTCCAGCGAATGGTGCGTTGTCATCTGTTGGTCTAACCTCTTCTTCACCAGTTTTTGGATTTACGCCAACAACGTGGTCAATGTCAACAGGGCTTGGCAAATAATCTACAATTGCGTCCAAAAGTGCTTGAACACCTTTGTTTTTGAATGCTGAACCACATGTAACTGGGCAAGCCTTCATTGCAATTGTTGCTTTTCTGAGTGCAGTTTTAATTTCTGCTTCAGTAAATTCTTCGCCATTGAAGAACTTTTCCATAAGCGCATCATCTGTGCCGGCAATTTCTTCAATCATTTGTGCTCTATATTTTTTTGCTTCTTCAAGCATTTCTGCTGGAATGTCTGTAACTTCAAACTTCTTTCCATCATCATCTTTGTAGATTTCTGCTTTCATTGTAACAAGGTCAATAATTCCTCTAAATGTGTCCGCAGAACCAATAGGAAGTTGAATCGGAACTGGGTTTGCATGAAGTCTTGTTTTCATTCCTTCAACACAACGCATAAAGTTTGCATCATCTCTATCCATTTTGTTGATGAAAGCAATTCTTGGAACTTTGTATTTGTTTGCTTGACGCCAAACAGTTTCTGATTGAGGTTGAACACCTTCTCTTCCTGCAAAAACTGCAACTGCGCCATCAAGAACTTTCAAACTTCTTTCAACTTCGGCTGTAAAGTCAACGTGTCCCGGAGTATCAATAATGTTAATTTTCTTGTCACGCCAATGACATGTTGTGCAAGCACTTGTAATGGTGATTCCTCTTTCTTGTTCTTGAACCATCCAGTCCATTGTTGCAGAACCATCGTGAACTTCGCCAATTTTGTGATTGATTCCGGTGTAATACAAAATTCTTTCTGTTGTTGTTGTTTTTCCAGCATCAATATGCGCCATAATACCAATGTTTCTGGTATTTTGCAAAGAATAATCTCTTGGCATAATTTTCTCCTTTTGTTATATTTTTAAGTTTAACCATAATGTTGGTTAAAAAACAATAATTTTCTTTTTTGTGCAAATTAAGATTAGAACTTGAAGTGAGCAAATGCTTTGTTTGCTTCTGCCATTCTGTGCATTTCTTCTTTTCTCTTAACTGCGCCACCTGCGTTGTTGTAAGCATCTACAAGTTCGCCTGCAAGTTTGTTGTCCATATCTCTTTCACTTCTTTGACGAGCAAATTGAACAATCCATCTAATTGCAAGTGTTTGTCTTCTTTCTGGTCTTACTTCAACTGGAACTTGGTAGTTTGAACCACCAACTCTTCTTGCTTTTGTTTCCAAAACAGGCATAACGTTTTCAAGTGCTTTGCTGAAAACTGCAACGCCATCAACGCCCAATTTTTCGCCTGCCTTATCAAAAGCACTATATACTATTTCCTGCGCAATGCTCTTCTTTCCACTCATCATAACTTGATTTATAAGTTTTGCAACAACAATGCTGTTAAACTTTGGATCTGGAAGAACACTTCTTTTTGCAGGAGAATTTCTTCTTGGCATTTTTATTTCCTCCTTAAATTGATATAGGTTTCATCCGAAACTTATTTAGACTTTTTGGCACCATATTTGCTTCTGCCTTGCTTTCTATTTGCAACACCAGCAGCATCCATAGTTCCACGAACAATATGGTATCTAACACCTGGCAAGTCCTTAACACGACCACCACGGATAAGAACAACACTATGTTCCTGCAAATTGTGACCAATTCCTGGAATGTAAGTTGTGCCTTCTTGACCGTTTGAAAGTTTAACCTTAGCAATTTTTCTCAAAGCTGAGTTTGGCTTTTTTGGTGTTGTTGTTGTAACAGTTAAACAAACACCTCTTTTTTGTGGACATTCGTTCAAAATTGGTGTTTTAGATTTTTTTGTTACCTTTTTTCTGCCTTGCTTAATAAGTTGATTAATCGTTGGCATATTTTTTCCTCCTTACAAAAATCGGATGAATTAACCTTCAACCCAAGGTTAATTTCATAATATAGACCACTTCGCTTCACACACACTTTGTTTGTCGCAACACAAATAAGCGTAGTATAAAATTTTGTAAGCCTAGATAAAGCATATCGCACACCTCAATGCTTTAATAACCAAGCAAAATTTTTACAATAAAAAATTTGTAACCTAGTTACGCTCATTATTTTAGCAAAAACAAGTGGTTTTGTCAACAATTTTCAGAAATTTTGTCGCCACAAAATAACATTGCAATTTGGTGATTGAATAAATCATATTTTTATCATTTTTTGCAACAAAAAAGATTGCAAATGCAATCTTGATTATAGTGGTGGAAGCGAAAAATCGTCATCGCCATCATCACCCGAATTTTTGCTCTGTTCAAGCTTTTTTTCAATAAGTTCATCTCTTGACTTGTCTGAGCCCATATATGTGTCATCAACATCTTCAAAAATGTCAGAACCCTTTGAAATTTCTTTTTCTTTTTTACCAACTTCATAATCAACAGCAACAAGCATAACAATTTGACCTTTGTTGCCTTCTACCACTGTTTGATATTCTGAAGGCTTGTCAGGAGATTGCCCAAGTTCATAGCAACACTCAATATATGAAAGCAAATATTTTTGTGCGTTTTTGTAGGCTTCTTCAATTGTATCACCATCAGTGTATATGTTTACATCTGGAAACGCAACGGCATAGTTATTGTATTCTTTATCAAAATAAAATATTGCTGGATATACAAAATGCTCCATTTTCACTCCTATTTGCAAAATTACTCAATTTCATTTTATCACACTTTATAAAAAAACAAAAATATTTTAATACAAAAAATATTTTTTTTGTGTTTGAGTGTATAGCATATATTATGCGCTATAAATATTTTATATAAATATATAATCCATAAAAGTTACAAAACAAAACTTTAATGCCAAAATTTGCAACAAAAAAAATGGCTTTTAGTCAATGCTGTTTGGAGCTAGCAAAATAAAAGCACTTTAATCCATAAAAGATTAAGTGTTCTTTACTTTCTCTTAACTGAAAAAAGAAACAAATATTACTTAAGTTGTCAAGGATTGTCGCAGAATGCGACATACATTTTAACCTTGACAACAAAGAATATTTGTTTACCATAATAAAAAAGAGAAAAAAATAACAGCAAAAAGCGAAAGTGTGTTATGTTTACCAACACTTTCTCTTTTTGTATGCTTTAATTTAGTTTATAGGCGTGCGCTTGTCTTCGGTGGAGCAAAGCGACACCGACTTATATCAAGACAAGCACACGTTTAAACGCCAAGGTAAATTTTTAGTTTATTTTATTATTTTAGATCTTTTCCTTAATGCGGATATTTTTCTTCTTGGAGATAGCTTATGTTTGTTATCTTGTATGTTAAGTAAGTATAAATTATCACTATGTGCCAAAAAGTCAATTTCAATGTTATGAATTATTTCTTTTGCTTCTTGAGATTTTATTGGTTTATCAATATAAAATGGTTGGACATATAATTTATCAATAAATTCATTGGTTTCTTTTGTTAAGTTCATATCTTGGTAAAGAATACTTGATATTGTTTGTCTCAATGTAGATAAAGTTCCGTTTCTTACTGCTGAAGGGGAATTGATTTGATTTATGTGCCAGTTCAATCTATCTCTAACCGATTCTTTAATGGCAACACCAATGTAGATACAAAATTTATTGTTATATTTTTCCAAGTTATCAATTATGTTTGTTTCTAGATCTAAATGTTTAAGCAATAACATTACTTCTTTTTCTTCTGCCCACCACTTATAATATCCAGGCTTGTTTTCAATCATATTTTTAAGATTGCTTTTATCTCTTAATTTATTTGTTTGTATTAAGTTATATTGCATTATGCAATTCCTCCTTTATGTCAAAAATAATCTGTCTCCCATTATATTTTAAGATGATGCAGTTGAGTTTACTTTTAATATATTTGGTATAACTACTCCCAGCAAATAATACAAAACAAATATTTTTAATATCATCACCAAATCTGTCATTCAATTGACTTAATACTTTTTCTGCCCAAAGTTTTTTAAAGCTCTCTGTTTGTTTGCCTAAGTATATATCATAGTAACATATTTCATCATCTTGATCTAAAAGGCAATAATCGTAATTACCAGAAAGAATGTAGAAATGATCTTCACAGTTTAACTTTTTTATTCCTTCAATTTTGGACTTTTTGAAGTTATTACCCAAATACATATCTTTTGCAAAATGCGTTCTTCCATCATTCAATTTTCTTTTTGAACAACCAATCAATGCTATCTTTCTCATATATATATGATAGCATGTTACATGATTTAATGCAAATTATATAAAAATCATATCTATCTTATAAAAGAGAGTACACGTTTAAATGCCAATTTATACTTGAAGAAATCATTTTTAAGTTAGTTCCACCAACATTGGCATTTGCTGTTGCAAAACAATGTGTTGAGTTGCTTGATAAATACTATAAGAAAAAAATAAATAATTAAACAAAAAGGAACTTTGCATTTGTTTTGCATTGTCCCTTGTTTTTTTATTCTGCTAGTTTCAAAACTGCTAGCCCTTAATCCATTTTTTATAGTTTTTCTGAAAGTGTATCTTCTGAAACAAATTCTTCATTCATACTATTTTTAACAATGATAGCAGTGCCCTCATAGATGTTTTTTGCACTATAATCTTTATCAAGAGCAACAGTGTAAAATTCAACTGCATTATCAAAATACTCTTTTTCACCTTCAATTGCATTTTCTGATTTTTCAGTGAAAATTTCTTTTGCATAGTCACAAAGATTTGTTTTATAAAGTGTAAGTTCTCTTTCAATGTTTTTTACTTGAGCTTTTGGCATAAAGAATTTTACGCCAGCTTCTGCGTTAAAGAACAATTGACCATTTTCATTATCAACTGACTTATCTGACAATATTTTTGCTGTTTTAACAATATAAGTTTTCTCGTTCATTTTTCTTACTCCGTTTTATTACGATTTGATTATAACACATAAAAATAAAAATGTAAATACCTAATTTTAAAATTTTTTATTGATATTTATTATTATTAACAATATGTGATACAAAGTATCAATAATGCTTACATCTTGCATTTACTTTCAATGCAAGTCGCATCAAAAAAACTAGATATTCCTTACAATTTTAAACTATGAGCACATTTTAGTCGTGACAACAAAAAAGCAACCAGTGGTTGCTTTTTATTATCTATCAATATCTGCACTATTTAAAACGCTTGCATCGTGCTCTTCAAAAACTTTATTAACTTCTTTTGGCATAAGGTCACGATATTTTTTGATACCTGTTCCGGCTGGAATAAGTTTTCCAATCATAACGTTTTCCTTAATACCAGTTAAGTAGTCAACTTTACCCTTGATTGCTGCATCTGTCAAAACTGCACTTGTTTCTTGGAATGATGCTGCACTCAAGAAGCTTTCGGTGTTGAGTGATGCCTTTGTTATGCTGAGTAACAACGGTTTTGCACTTGCAGGAACTTTTCCGTCATTGAGAGCGGCTTGGTTTTCATCTTCAAATCTGTTGATGTCAACATAATCTCCTGGAAGAAGATTTGTGTCGCCAGCATCTTCAATTTGAACCTTTCGGCACATTTGACGAATGATAACTTCAAGGTGCTTTGGATTGATGTCAACGTCTTGTCTGCTGTAAACATTCAAAATTTCGTTAATCAAATAGTCTTGAACGTGACGCATACCTTGTGTTCTTAAAATATCATTTGGATAAATTGAACCCTTTGTGAGTGGTGTGCCTGGGTTAACAGAATCGCCTTCCTTAACAAGCAAGTCGCTTCCATAAGGAAGGACATAAGAAACATCGCCCTCACTTGAATGAACAACAACTTCATCAAGTTTGTCAATTTTGTTAATTGAAACCTTTCCTGAAACTTCACTAAGTGTTGCAACGCCCTTTGGTTTTCTAACTTCAAACAACTCTTCAACACGAGGAAGACCAGTTGTGATATCGCTTGCCGTAGAAACACCGCCAGTATGGAAGTTTTTCATGGTAAGCTGTGTTCCTGGTTCACCAACTGATTGTGCCGCAATAATACCAACTGCTTCGCCAAGGGCAACCAACTTGTTGCTTGCCATATCTTTGCCGTAGCATTTTGCACAAATACCATTTCTGCATTTGCAAGTCAAAACTGTTCTGATTTCAACTTCCTTAATGCCTGCCTCATCAACGGCATCTGCCATTGCTTCGGTAATCATTGTGTTTGCAGGAATAATAACTTCTTTTGTCTTTGGATTTACAACTTCTTTTGTTGAGAATCTTCCAACAATACGTTTTTTAAGTGAAATAACTTCTGTGCTATCAATTACAATTGCACTAACTTTTGCACCCTTAACAGTTTCGCCAAGTGTTGCAAAACAATCGTCATCAGTAACAATAACTTCTTGTGCAACATCGACAAGTCTTCTTGTAAGGTAACCAGCATCGGCTGTTTTCATAGCAATATCGGCAAGACCTTTTCTACCACCACGAGCACTCATAAAGTATTCAAATGGAGAAAGTCCATAACGATAGTTAGATTTAATTGGAATATCAATCTTTTCACCACTTGTTGCACTAATTGGTCCACGCATACCGCAAACCTGGTTCAACTGTGATGGGTTTGTTCTTGCTTTTGAAACAGCAATGATGTTAAGCGGGTTAAATGTTCCAAGATGTGCTTGAACTGCTTTACCAACTTTTTCTGTTGCCTCTTCCCAAATTGCAATGTTTTTGTTACGTTTGTCATCAAGTGACAACAAACCACGTCTGTAAAGTTTTTCGTTTGTTGCAGAAAGTTCTTCTGCGCCTTTGATAATTTCTTCTCTCTCTGGTGGAATAATCATATCAAATATGTTCATTGTAATGCCAGAAAGTGTGCTGTATTTGTAGCCAAGTGCTTTGATTTTATCCAAAGTTTTTGCTGTTTCGGTTGTTCCATGAATTTTGTAAATCAAACCAACAATGTTGCCAAGTTCTTTTTTGCCAACATTATAGTTAATTTCATATTCAAGGCAATGTGCTGGGTCTGTTCTGTCAACAATTCCCAAATCTTGAGGGATAACTTGGTTAAACAAGATTCTTCCAACAGTTGTTTTAACTTTGCCAGTAATAACTTGACCATTTAAGTTGTAAGATTTTCTTACATAAATAACTGATTGAAGTGCAATATCTTTTAAAGTATAAGCCATAATTGCTTCATCTTCTGAAATAAATGCACTGTTTTCGCCCTTTGCGCCTGGTCTTTCCATTGTCATGTAGTATGAACCCAAAACAATATCTTGTTGTGGTGTTACAATTGGAGAACCATCACTTGGTTTAACAATATTGTTGCTTGCAAGCATAAGGAATCTTGCTTCTGCTTGTGCTTCCAAACTTAGTGGAACGTGAATAGCCATCTGGTCGCCATCGAAGTCGGCATTGAAGCCAGTACATACAAGTGGGTGCAATCTGATTGCGTTGCCTTCAACCAAAACTGGTTCAAAAGCTTGAATACTCAACTTGTGAAGTGTTGGCGCACGGTTAAGCAAAACTGGGTGGTCTTTGATAACTTCTTCAAGAATATCCCAAACAATTGGTTGTTCTCTTTCAACCATACGTTTTGCACTCTTGATGTTGTAACTTTGATTAAGTTCAACAAGACGCTTCATAACAAATGGCTTAAAGAGTTCAAGTGCCATTGTTTTTGGAACACCGCATTGATACATTTTAAGTTCTGGTCCAATGACAATAACGGCACGACCTGAATAGTCAACACGTTTACCCAAAAGGTTTTGTCTGAAACGACCACTCTTACCTTTTAATGCTGCTGCAATAGATTTAAGTTCTCTGTTCTTGCTTCCACCAACAACTGGTTTACCACGTTTTCCGTTGTCGAACAAAGCATCAACTGCTTCTTGCAACATACGTTTTTCGTTTCTAACAATGACATCTGGTGCACCAAGGTCAATAAGTTTTTTAAGTCTTATATTTCTTTGAATAACTCTTCTGTAAAGTTCATTCAAATCATTTGTTGCAAATCTGCCACCGTCAAGTTGAATCAATGGTCTTAAATCTGGTGGAATAACTGGAATGCAATCCATAATCATCCATTCAAGTTTGTTGCCACTTTTTTGGAAGGCTTCCAAAACTTCAAGACGCTTGATAACCTTAACACGTTTTTGACCTTTACTGTTTTTCATTTCTTCAGTAAGTTCGGCAACTTCTTTATCAACATCAACTTCTTTCAAAAGTTGCTTGATTGCATCACCACCCATACCGGCTTTGAAACTGTTTGATCCAAAAGTGTCTTCTGCTTCACGATATTCTCTATCCGTGATAATTTGTTTATATTCAAAATTTGTTTTTCCTGGGTCAAGGACAATATAGTTAACATAATACAAAACTTGTTCTAGGTTTTTAACACCAATATCAAGTGCTGTTCCAATCCTGCTTGGATTGTTTTTAAAGAACCAAATATGTGAACAAGGAGTTGCAAGCTCAATATGTCCCATTCTTTCGCGACGAACACTGCTTGTTGTAACTTCAACACCACATTTGTCGCAAATTAAACCTTTGTATCTTATTCTTTTATATTTTCCGCAATGACATTCATAGTCTTTTCTAGGTCCGAAAATTCTTTCGCAAAACAAACCATCTGGTTCTGGTTTTTGAGTTCTGTAATTGATTGTTTCGGCTTTTGTAACTTCACCATGTGACCATTCTCTAATCTTTTCTGGTGAAGCAATACCTATTTTAATTGCGTGAAAATTACTTAATTCAAACATTCGCTTTATCTCCTATTATTCATCAAAATCATCAAACAAGTCTTCTTCATCAAACATATTGTCATCAACTTGTGGCTCTTCATTGTTTTCAAGTGAAGTTTCTTGCGAATCATCCATTTCAATATCTGTAAGTTCTTGTTCTGCACCTTTTGTTACTGGGGCATCTTCTGGAGCAAATTCACTAACGCTCAACTCTTTGTTGTCTTCTGTCAAAATCTTAACATCAAGACCAATTGCTTGGAATTCCTTAACAGCAACTTTAAAGCTTTCTGGAATACCCGGTTCAGCAATAGGCTCACCCTTAACAATGCTTTCATAAGTTTTGGTTCTACCTTGAACATCATCACTCTTTACAGTAATCATTTCTTGAAGCAAGTAACTTGCGCCGTATGCTTCAAGTGCCCAAACTTCCATTTCACCAAATCTCTGACCACCAAACATAGCCTTTCCGCCAAGTGGCTGACGAGTAACAACGGCATAACTACCAATGCTTCTTGCGTGAATTTTTGTTTCTGACATGTGTTCCAATTTAATCATATACATGATTCCAACTGTAACTTTATTTTCAAATGGTTCACCAGTTCTTCCATCATAAAGTTGAACTTTTCCATCTTCTGGCAAGTTGTTTTCTTTAAGCATTTCCTTGATGTCACTTTCTTTGCAACCATTGAAGTTTGGTGTTGCAACTTTCCAACCAAGTGTTTTTGCAATCAAACCAAGGTGAACTTCCAAAACCTGACCAATATTCATACGTGATGGAACGCCCAATGGGTTAAGAACAACATCAACTGGTTGACCATTTGCCATAAATGGCATATCTGCTTCTGGCAAAATTCTTGAAACACAACCTTTGTTTCCGTGTCTTCCTGCCATCTTATCGCCGACAGAAATCTTTCTCTTCTTTGCAATGTAAACTTTTACAAGTTGATTTACGCCTGTTTCAAGTTCATCGTGATTTTTCCTTGAAAATACTTGAACATCAACAACAATACCGCCTGCTCCGTGTGGAACTTTAAGTGAGTTATCTCTAACTTCTCTTGCTTTTTCACCAAAGATTGCTCTAAGAAGTCTTTCTTCTGGTGTAAGTTCAGTTTCGCCCTTTGGAGTAACCTTTCCAACAAGGTAGTCACCAGGTCTAACTTCTGCGCCAACTCTAACAATACCATCTGCATCCAAATTTCTAAGCAATTCTTCTGGAGCGTTTGGAATATCTCTTGTAATTTCTTCATCACCAAGTTTTGTTGAACGAACACTGCATTCTTCAGTTGTGAGTGCAATTGATGTGAATGTGTCATCTTTAACAAGTCTTTCGTTAAGCAAAATGGCATCTTCGTAGTTGTAACCTTCCCAGTTCATAAATGCAATTGTAACGTTCTTTCCAAGTGCAAGTTCGCCGTTTTGTGTGCTAAATCCATCTGCAAGCACATCACCAACTTTAACTTTTTGACCTTTTACAACATTTGGTTTTTGGTTGTAGCAAGTTTCTTTGTTTGTCTTTTGGAATTTTGTGAGTTTGTATGTTACAAAATCATCTTTTGTTTTAACTCTAATTTCTCTTGCATCGACATAATCAACAACGCCATCAACAGTGGAAATTATCATTGCGCCACTGTCCATTGCAACTTTATGTTCCATACCTGTTCCAACAATTGGGCTGTCTGCTCTAAGAAGTGGAACTGCCTGACGTTGCATGTTACTTCCTGTAAGGGCACGAACTGTATCATCGTTGTCAAGGAAAGGAATAAGTGATGTAATTGCACTGATAAATTGTCGTGGAGAAACATCAATAAAGTTTACCATGTCGCTCTTGACATTTTCAAATGCACCTTTCTTACGGCAAATAATTCTGTCGTGAACAAATGATTTGTCATCATTAAGAGGTTCTGTTGCTTGGGCAATGTAGTATTTTTCTTCTTCATCTGCCATAAGGTAAACAATTTCGTCTGTAACTTTGCCATCAACAACTCTTCTGTATGGTGTTTCAATGAAACCATATTCGTTAATTTTTGCATAAGCAGCAAGTCCGTTAACCAAACCGATGCTTTGACCTTCTGGGGTTTCGATAGCACAAATTCTACCATAATGAGAATAGTGAATATCTCTGACTTCTGCACCTGCACGCTCTTTCTTAATGCCACCAGGACCAACCGCAGAAATTCTTCTCTTGTTGGTTAGGGTTGCGGCTGGGTTAAAGTCTTCTGTAATTTGAGAAAGTTGTCCACTTGAAATGAAATCTCTCAATGCTTTGTTAACTGGTCTTGCATTGATAAGTGAGCTTGGAGAAAGTTCACTTATTTCATGACTTTGCATATTTTCGCTTATGCTCTTTGCAAGTGCTGAAACGCCCTTTCTAAATTCATTTTGGAACAATTCACCAACACTGCAAATTCTTCTGTTTGCAAGGTGGTCGATGTTATCAACTTCGCCAAGTCCGTTGTCCAAATCTCTCATATAACTGATTGTTGCAATAATATCTTCAACAGTCAAGTGAGTTGTAACAAGTTCTTTTGCGTTTAACTTAATTGCTTCAAGACGTTTTTCTCTTGTCTTGTTGTCTTTCAAAATGTTTGCAAGAAGTGGATAGTAAACCTTTTCGTTAATTCCAAGTTCTTCTGCATTGCAGTTGATAACTTTTTCAAGGTCAACTCTTGCGTTGCCAATAATCTTTCTTGGTTTGCCTTGCCATTCAATTCTAACTTCATTGATGCCAGCATTTTGAATGTTTTCTGCAACTTCTTCAGAAATTGTTTCACCTTTCTTAACAACAACCTTGTCTGCAATTTTAACATCTTCCGCTGCAACATGATTTGCAATTCTTGTTGCAAGAGAAAGTTTTTTGTTAAACTTGTAACGACCAACTCTTGCAAAATTGTAGAATGTGTTTGAGAAGAAAGTGTCGTTTAAATATTTTTTAGTTGCTTCGGCATTTGGAACTTCGGCAGGACGAGTTTTCTTTGCAATTTCAAGCAAGCAATCTTCTTCGGTTACTTGTGGTTCCTTATCCAAAGTGTTTTTGATAAATTCATCATTATCAAACAATTCCAAAATCTTTTCATTTGTAAAGCCACATGCTTTCAAAAATACGCCAGCACTAACTTTGCTGTTTGCATTGATGATAACACGCAAAATGTCATTGTGGTTTTGTTCAATTGAAAGTCTTGTGCCACGTGGTGAGTGCAAGTTTGCAACAATGATGTTTTTTCCTGACTTATCAATTGTCTTTTCAAAATATACAGATGCACTCTTAACAATTTGGCTGATGATAACCCTTTCAACGCCATTAACAATGAAATAGCCTTCTTCGCTCATAAGAGGAATGTCGCCCATGAACACTTCTTGTTCAATAACTTCGCCAGTTTCCTTAATTACAAGTCTTGCATTAACTTTAAGTGGAACTGTGTAGTTAACTCTAGAACGTCTGCATTCTTCTTTTGTGTATTTTGGCTTGTCGCCAACTGAATATCCAGTGAAATATAATTCGGCTTTATCGCTTAAATCTACTATTGGCGAATATTCTTCGAGCACCTCCCCTATTCCTTTTGTTAAAAACTCTTTGTATGGTTTTTTTTGAATTTCCAAAAGATAAGGTGGTTCAATCTGTTCATCAATTTTTGCGAAACTGTATCTTTCAGCATTGCCATACTTTATCTTTTTGATTTTGAGAGTATTTTGCATCGATTTCAATTCTCCTTCAAATAAAATAAATACTATTCTGTTGTATTGCCGTGCAACTGGCGCAAAAGCTTTGTTTTAGTGCAAACTTTTAATCTTTAAAGTATAACTTTAAGGTTTAAAAATTTAAAATTGTTTCAATTTGTTTGCGTGCAAAAGCTTTTACTACGCATAGCTTAAAATATATTAACACAAAAAATCAATTAAAGTCAACTACAAAATAATATATTTATAAATATTTTTTAAAAAATACTTGACAAAATTGCACAAAATATACTATTGAAACTCAAACGCAAGCAAGCGAAAAAAGATTTTTGCAGGTGCCAGACAACTATGTGCGCAATAGCATCAATAAATACCACAAATTTTTAGTAATAAAATTGACTTGTTAAGAGACTTGCAAAACAACATTTCACATTTTGCAATTGCTTAACAAATTGATTTGACATAAATTGAAATTTTTTGTAAATTTTATTTGAAAGGTATTTTATATGGCAAAGATAAAAGAATTTATTGATGAAAAATATCAAGACCTAAAACTCGCTTACAGCAAAGGGCTTACAAGCTTGGGACTTAAACTTGTGACACGCAACAAAAAAGTTAAGGGCATTTGCGTTCAAAAAAACATTGAGTATGGCACTGACAAAAGACAGAAGTATGATTTGATTTACAAAAACTACGACAAGCCAACAAAATTGCCATTGATTTTTTACGTTCATGGTGGAAGTTGGTGTGGTGGAGATAAATACGGCTACACAATGTATTGCTCAAAATTTGCAAAGCAAGATTATGCCATTGTAAACATCAATTATAGACTTATGCCAAAAGTTGGCATAAGAACAGTCATTTTGGACTGCATAAATGCGATGAAGCATTTTACAAAAAACAGCAAAAAGATATTTAAAATTTTAAACAAAAATGTTTCAATTGATTTTGACCATGTTTTCATGATTGGAGATAGTGCCGGTGCACACATTATAAGTTTGATTGCCGGCAGAAAAAACCTTAGTCAAATTAAACTAAATTTCAATATTTCTGCACTTGGACTTTACTACGGAGTGTTTGATTTTAGGGACATTGAACACGACCCATCACCAATTATGACTGATTTGGACAAATATTGGAAAACTTGCGAAAAAGACAGAAAAAAACTTTATAAAGATATGAGTTCAACTCTGTTTGTAACAAGCACCTACCCGCCATGTTTCGTAACATCTGGCGAAATTGATAAGCTTCACCACCAAACAGAACTTATGGTTGAAGCACTTAGACAAAACAATGTTGAATGCGACTACTTATCTTTTGCAAAAAATCGTTTTGATGGCTCTCACGCATTTTTAAATGTGTTAAAACTTAAATCTTCAATTGAAGCTTTTGAACGCATTTCAAATTTCTTTAACAAACATAGAGGTGCATCAAATGAAAAAGAATGATGAGTTCACAGCAAAAATATTAAATTATGGTTGCAATGCAGAAGGTGTTGCCAAGGTTGATGGACAAATAGTTTTTGTGCCCTACACTCTTGTGGGTGAGCAAGTTTCTGGTGTTGTGATTAACGACAAAAATAAATTTGCAATTGCAAAAGCAAATGAGATTTCAAACCAAAATTCAAACAGAACTTTGCCACCTTGCCCATATTTCAAAAAATGTGGTGGTTGTCAACTTCAACACGCAAACTACAACTATGCACTTGAAATCAAAACACAAATTGTGCAAGACGCAATCTCAAATATCGGCAAATTGCAAACAAAGGTTTTGCCTTGCATTGCAAGCAAACAACAGTATGAATATCGAAACAAAATCTCTTTGCCAATTGACCCAAAAACACGAAAACTTGGAATGTATCGTTTGGCAAGTCACAGCATAATTGACATTGACAAATGTTTGATTGAAAAACCCGAAATAAACACTCTTATTGAGATTTTTAATCAATACCTTTGCAAGACAAAAAACAGCATTTACAATGAAGAAACAAAAACTGGACTTCTAAAGAGTTTGGTTGCTCGTTTTGTTAGTGACAATTTACTTGTGACAGTTGTAATAAACGGAGACAAACTTGATGATGTAAATTTGCTTATAGAACTGCTTAAACAAAAGTTTAACAAATTTGGACTAAATCTCAATATAAACAAACAAAAAAACAATGTGATACTTTCAAACAATTTTGTTGAAGTGTATGGCGAAAACAAAATAACGCTTTCTGAAAATGGAATTGCCTACTCCATTAACAATCGAAGTTTTTTACAGATTAACGAAGAAATTAAAAGCGAAATTTACAGCAAAGTTTTTGATGAAATTGAAGGTGGAATTGTTATTGATGCATATAGTGGCGCAGGTCTGTTGTCGGCAATGATGTCAAAGCATGCAAAAATGGTTTATGGCATTGAAATTGTAAAACCGGCAACAGAACTTGCAAACCAAATTAAAAAGCAAAACGAAATTCCAAACTTGCAAAACATAAATGGCGACTGCTCTTTTGAACTTCCAAAACTTGTTGAGCGCCTTAAAGATAAAAACAAAATTTCAATTGTGCTCGACCCACCACGCAAGGGTTGTGATACAAAAGTTATTGAAGCCGTTAAAAACTCAAAGGCAAACAAAATTTTGTATATCTCTTGCAATCCAAGCACACTTGCTCGTGACTTAAATATGTTGGTTGCAAATGGTGGCTATTCTATTTCACTAATTCAGCCATACGATATGTTTCCACAGACAAAGCATGTTGAAACACTTGCAATACTTTCATTAAAAAAGGCCAATTGATTTGGCTTTTTCTAATGTGAAATTTTGTCTATCAAAACTATATGTTAATTTTTAAATATAAAATTTGCTTATCAAATCCAAATAAAAACACAACAGCATACATAAATGAACATAAATTTTAGCAATGTTGCATTTTGTGTTGAAAATTTTTTTAAAAAATGATATATTAGATAGTATATAAAATTTTGGAGATAAAAATGATTCACTTTGTAGTAGATTCAACATTTTGTGTTGATGAAAAATTTAAACAAGAGCATGACATAAAAGTTGTGGGGCTTTCCGTTTTGCTTGATGGAAAAACATACAACGAAACAAACACCGAGCATTGGCAAGAGTTTTATGAAGCACTAAAAAACAGCAAAAACTTTCCAAAGACAACTCAACCAAGCCCAGAAGAATTTACAAACACTTTTGATGAAATTTTGAGCAATGACAAAGACGCACAAATTATTGTTTTAACTTTGACACAATCTTTCAGTGGAACATACAACTGCGCAAAAATGCTTGCCGAAAGTTATAATGGAAAAGTTACTGTAATAGACAGCGAAAATGCTTGTGAAAGTGCCCTTTTGTTGCTTGAAGAACTTGTTAAAGCAAGAGATGAAGGCAAAAGTGTGCAACAAATTGTTGACCTCGCAGAAGAACTTAAACCAAAACTCTCTGTTCAATTTGTTCCAACAACAATGGAATATTTGCGAAAAGGTGGAAGAATAAGTTTAATTAAGTCAATCATTGCAAACATCTTGCAGTTTAAGCCAATAATCAGAACAAAACAAAATGTTTTAAGCATTGCAAAAAAATGTTTTGGAATGAAAAAAACAATTGAAGAAATGCTAAATATGTTTGTGGGAAAAGTTAAAAAGATGTATATCGTTTATGTTTATGAATCACCTTTCTTGCAATACATTAAAGACAGAGTTAAAACACTATTTTCTGACCTTGATGTTGAAGCAAAGTGCGTAAGCCCAGTTATTGGAAGTCACGTTGGCATTGGTGCTGTTGGTGTGGCTTGCCTAGAAAAATAAATTCATATTAAACAAAGCAAAAAATTGCTTTGTTTTTTTATTGGACATATTTTTTATTTGTGGTTTTTTCAAAAACAATTTTTTAATTGTTTAACTTCTAAAGAAAATTTTTTATGCCTTAATTTATTAACATGTTTAAGCCATCACTTTGATTTTTGCTCTACTCCATTTTTGAAATTTACATCAAAATAGCAATGGCAAAAATTATAGCAAATAGTTTTCAAAAAAGAACTAAAAGTTTTTTGCCCATCTTTTGATATGCTTTTTTGTTGCAAATAATGTGGCAATATTTTATAATTTGAATATGAAAACAAAGTTTAATCGAATTTATGTTGAAATAACAAATAGTTGCAACCTTAACTGTGATTTTTGTCCAAAAAACAACAGAACAAAACAATTTATGTCAGTAACAAATTTTGAGCAATGTCTTAAACAAATTGACAATTTAACAGACAACATATATCTTCATGTTATGGGCGAACCACTGCTCCACCCAATACTGGAAGAAATTTTGAAAACAGCAAAACAATATGGCAAAAACATAAATCTGACAACAAACGGAACTCTGCTTTCAAAAAATGTAGAAATATTAAAAAAAGGCTATTTGCGAAAACTGACCATAAGTTTGCACAGTTTTGAAGCAAACAAAAGTTTAGCAAGTTTGGAGCAGTATTTAAGCGAAGTTGTTTCGACCGTTAAGCAAATCACAAGCACAACAAACACAATTGTTGAGTTCAGGCTTTGGAACAAAGATGAAAACAACCTAAGCGCAAAAAACAGTTTAAACAACAAAATTATTGATTTTATTGCAAAAAGCTTTAACGCGCAACTAAACATTGATGAGCTACAAAACAACAACACTCTTGCACCAAACATCTTTTTAGGCTTTGACAACAAGTTCACTTGGCCAGAAGAAAGCAACAAAAATTTAGCAACAGAACACAAATTTTGCTATGCACTTCGCACCCATTTTGCTATTTTGGTTGATGGCACAGTTGTGCCTTGCTGTTTGGACAACAACGCATCAATGCCACTTGGAAACATATTTAATCAAAACATCTCTGATATTTTAAATTCCGAAAAAGCAACACAAATTTATCAAAACTTTTCAAACAGAATTGCAACTGAACCCCTTTGCAAACAATGTGAATACGCAAAGCGCTTTGACAAATAAAAACAAAAAGTATAGGATTTTTCCTATACTTTTTTACTTAACAAATTTGCTAAACCATTTTTTGTTGGCATTTTTTGATTGTTTGCCCCTTTGTTGTGAATTTTTGTAGTTTTGTTTTTGTTGATTCTTTGATTTTTCTTTAGTGCTTACCACTTTATTGCCGTGTTTGTTTGTCTTAAAAATCAATAAATCTTCGCCTTCATCTCTAAATCTATTTCTATCGTTTTTTCTATAAGACTGCTTTGTGTTATTACTTTTTGACATTTTGTTCTTTGAGTCATCAAATCTTTTTGCGCCACGATTTTTGCCATTTCTGTTTTGCTTTGTTTTAGAATTATATTTTTTATCATCAAAGCCCTTTGAATTTTTTGTTTTGTTATATGGCTTGCTGTTTGTTTTCTTATCTCTTAAATTTCTGCCTTTTTTATTTGGCCTTTCATCATCAAAATTATCAAACGCAGAACTTCCAAAACTCTTGTTTTTGCCATGCTTTGCAAAACGGTTGTTTTGTTGAGCCAATTTTTTTGTGTCAACAAAATATTGTTTCAAATTTTCACTGTTTGTTTCATAAGGCAAAATTTTTGCATTTGTAAGTTTTTCAATTTCTCTCAAATTTGAAAGTTGACTTAAATTTGTAATGATGTCAACAACTTTTCCACTCTTTCCTGCCCTTGCAGTTCTGCCAATGCGGTGAACATAAAATTCAAGTTGGTTTGGCAAGTCAAAGTTCACAACATACATAACTTCCTTAATGTCAAGCCCACGAGCAGCGACATCAGTTGCAATCAAAATGTCTATTTTGCCGTCCTTAAACATTTTCATAACTCGTGTTCTAGCACTTTGACGCAGGTCGCCATGCAACGCTTTTGCTGAAACTTTATTTTTATTTAAAAATCTTTCCAAGTCTTCCGCATAATGTTTTGTGTTTACAAAAACAATTGTTTTGTCAAAAATATCACTGTAAAACAATTCTTTAAGTGCTTCTTTTTTATTCTTTTGGTCAACAAACATATATCTTTGTTCAATTTTATCAAGCGCTTTGTTTTCTGTTCCAACTTCAACCATCACGCTATCGGTTTGATATGTTTTGATTATTTCCTTGATTTCATCTGGAATTGTTGCACTAAACAAAATAGTTTGGCGTTGCTTAGCAACATTTTGCAAAATTTTTTCTATGTCTGGTCTAAAGCCCATATCAAGCATTTCATCGGCTTCATCAAGAACAATTTTTGATGTGCTTGCAATTTTCAAAGCCTTACGCTTTAACAAGTCAATAATTCTGCCTGGTGTGCCAACAACAATTTGTGGCTTGCGTTTAAGCGCATCAATTTGTCTATCTAAATTGCTTCCACCAAAAACGGCACAAACTCTAACACCAAGTGGCAAAGCTACTTTTTTAATTTCATCTGCATCTTGCATTGCAAGTTCTCTTGTTGGACAAACCACAAGTGCTTGAATGGTTTCATCATCTCTATTTATATTTTGAATAATTGGCAAACCAAAAGCAAAAGTTTTGCCACTTCCTGTTTCACTTCTGCCAACCACATCCTTGTTTGCAATCAAAAGCGGAATTGCCTTTGTTTGTATTTCTGTTGGAACTGTGTAGCCAAGATTCGTGAGAACATCAACAATTTCCTTGCTTAGTCCCAAATTTAAAAAATCCATATTTTCTCCTTAAAAAAATCAAGAATAACATAATTCTTGATTAAACATCATTTGTTATACGCTAAATTTTAGCACAATGATGCAAAATAGTCAATTTACACACAAAAAAAATCTTAATGCAAAACTGCATTAAGACTATTTTTATTTTTCAAGTTCTTCAACAACTCTTTTAAGCACTTTAAGTGATTCTTTATCTTTTATCACTTGGCTTAAATTATCTATCATTTTTATTTTTTCAATGGTGCTTTTTTCAGAAACAATTTGTTTTGCCACATCAGAAATTGGCTCGCCACAATATGGGCAAAAGTTGAAATTTTCATTCAAATCTTTTTTGCATTTGTTGCATTTTGTTTGTTCAATCATAAAACACCTCATTTAATTAAATCATCAGATTTAATTTTTTCATCAATTTTTTCTTTGACAACTTGTGCAATTGCTTCTTTTTTGCGCTTTAAATATTGAGCCTCGTTTTCAATGTCAAAATTTGTTTCCTTCATAATTTTGTCACCACTACCCAAAACAATTGTAACATCGTTGCTTGCCTCCGGAACCAAAAGGAAAACATTGCCCGTGTTGACCATTTGTTCTGGATATTTACCTTTTTGCACATTTTGATATTGCAAATTGCCCGATGGATAAATTATGTTGTCGTGAAATTCTGTTGCGGTGAAATTTCCATTTGTTCTAATAATTACATCTGCCGTAGATTTTCCGTTGTAATTTTTTGCATATTTGCTCATTGTTGCTGGGTTTGCACTTTTTGTTGAAATGTTTGTTTCAATTTTGATTGTATTATAAAAATGCTTATTGTTTGAATTCTTTTTGATAAAATTGATGTTTGCAGATGTGCCTTCGCTGATGTAATGAAGATTTTCATTGTTAATTTCTTCATAAATTTCTTGCATAATGTCAAGCCCAACCCCAAAGGTTTTGTTGTTCAATGCATCAAACTCTTGCGGACCTTTCATCAGCACAACTTCTGCACCACAATCAAGTGCTCTTTTGATTTGTTTTTTCAAAATTTGTTTTCTCTTTTGAAGTCCAACAAACATACGCACATTTTCAATGTTTCCGTCTTTCTCTACTTTTGCATTGAAAAAGTTTCTAAAGCTTGCAAGTGTCCACTCACTGCCAATAACATTCCCCGCAAAAAGCGCAATTGGTTTAACATTATCTGGCGTATTTTTAAGTGCTTTGTAGTTCTTTTCCAAAATTTCGTTGTCTGTAAAATTTGATGAATCACCAATTCGTTCATTTGCAAAACAAACAATTTTCACTGCATTTTGCTCAACGGGCAAAACCATTTCATAATTAGAAACTTTGTTAAGCTTTTTCTTTTTAATAAAATCAGTAAATTCTTTATATGTTGCACTTCTTGAATTGATAACATCTTGATTTTTTGCATAGTTTATTTTGGTTGATGCCTTAGAACCAAAAGTTTCAGCCAACCATGTTTTAACCAAAAATTCTTCTTTTTGTTTGTTAGATTTCCAAAAATCTGCCATTTGCTATAACTCCTTAATCATTTCGTCCAGTGAACTATTTTTATGTTTTTGTTTTTCTTTTTCATACAAATCATAATCTTTGTTGTGTAAATTGTAGATTTGCGCCAAAACTGTGTAGTCATTGCTGTTGCGCCTTAATATTGGAAATTCAACAACATCTAAAACATCTTCTGCTTCATCATTGTTTTGCATTGGATTGAACTTGTCGTTGTGAATATATCTAAAATCTACCACATTCAAATTTTGATTTATGCTGTCAGAAAATGAATTGTTGAAAGATGACGACTGCTTGCTTGCAAATGTGCTACACTCTCTAACTCTAACAGTTTTTGAGTAACTTCCAGTGACTCTACCAAGTTTGTTTGTAATGTTACATTCAACATTATAGTCGCAATTTGAATTGCCGTGAAAGTGGCCACCAAAAATGAAATCTGGAACAATTGAAGTGCCGTGCAATTTGTTGTATTGTTTCATCACTCCCATGCCTTGCTCATACAATTTGTTTGCAGAAGCAATTCGTTCAGATGGTGTTTTGCCGTGGCCATGCAAAGTTAATATGTAAACTGGTTTGTGATACAAAAACTTTCTGTTTTTGTTGTAAACTGGCATATCTATAACATAGAGCATTGCATTTGGAGAATACGGAATTTTGTTAACTTCCATAATTTCACGAGCAGCAGACATATAAACATCTTTTAGCCTGTCGCCTTGCTGCGGCTCGTCATGATTTCCACCAACACTGCCAAGTGTTTTGTGTGCGTTGTAAGCAACTTCCTTTTTTGTTAAAAACATTTCATCTTGAACATTAAATTTTGATTCTTGAGGTTGCGCATTGCCATAGTTGTTTATAGATGCAGTTATCAAATCACCGAGATAAAACAGTGCCAAATTTGTGTTGTGGCAATATTCCTTAACAGCATTCCAACGGGAATAAACCATTTCATCAGTGTGCAAGTCGCCAATACCACAAACGCCAAAATGTTTTCTATTGTTTTTTAAATAAACAGTTCCACATTGGTCAATGTTTGGTCTTTCATTGCTCAAAAGTGAATATAAATCTGTTTCTTTTTCTTTGTTGAAATCATTATCGACCATGATTTTTTGATTGTTTCCACTATGGATGTAATCTTTAAAACTCATCGTTCCTCCTGACTTGATTTAATTATACCAAAAATTGATATATGTGTCAATAATACTTTTTAAAATCTAGCAATTTGCGTTATTTATTTATAACATACCATATTAGTATAAACTAGAAATAATGTCCAAAAAAATTCTTAAAAAAATTTTTTTGAGTCAATTTTTTGACAATTTTCGACAAAAGCAAAATTATGTATCATATATCACTAAATTCCATAATAAATTAACATCACAACGCATACTAAACTCTTCTACCATTGTTTTATCAACGCAACAAATTGATAGATATGACAATATAATCTTTACCAATAAATATTGATAGTTTAACACAAAACCAATTCGGCAGGCAAAAATATCAAACGGCAAGCAAGTAACACTAACTGGGAGTTAAAGGCAATCACCATATAAGTGATTTGTTAATAATTGATGCCATATTTAAAGAATGATATTGTTAGTTATAGGAATTTGTCATGACAAACGTGGTGAACACAACAACATCATTTGTTTCTTATTATATTATTTGGTGCACTATGTTATTTGTGAATAACATAGATCTAATATCTTCACATAAAAAATATGCTGTTATACTCTATATATGGAAAAAGCTGAGACGCTGTTAAAAATAACATATATCAAGTTAGATAATAATATAAAAAAATAAACACACAGGAAATTTTAATTTAGTTAAAAGCCAAAAAAAGACGCAGATAAACTGCGCCCTTAATTGAATGTTGGCAATGAACTATTTTTCCGACTTGTTTCCAAGTAAGTATTTTCGCCGCTGTAGATCTTAACTTCTGTGTTCGGAATGGGAACAGGTGAACCTCTACGCTAAAATCACCAACAATGGATGAATGTATTAAGTTAAACACATTCACAACTGCATAAATATTAAAGAAGAATATATCAATATCAAGTTTTAAACTTGCATCGTCTAAAACCGAAAATCATTTTGTGATCAAGCCCTCGTTCTATTAGTATCAGTCAACTACGCGTCTTGCAACGCTTCCATCTCTGACCTATCAACCTCGTAGTCTACAAGGAAACTTACTAGCTTATGCTATGGGATATCTAATCTTATGGCGAGTTTCACGCTTAGATGCTTTCAGCGTTTATCTCTTCCGCACTTCACTACCCTGCTATGCCACTGGCGTGACAACAGATGCATCATAGGTGCGTCCACCCTGGTCCTCTCGTACTAGGGGCAGCCCCATTCAAATATCCTACGCCCACGATGGATAGGGACCAAACTGTCTCACGACGTTTTGAACCCAGCTCGCGTGCCACTTTAATCGGCGAACAGCCGAACCCTTGGGACCTACTACAGCCCCAGGATGTGACGAGCCGACATCGAGGTGCCAAACCTCCCCGTCGATGTGAACTCTTGGGGGAGATCAGCCTGTTATCCCCAGGGTAGCTTTTATCCGTTGAGCGATGGCATTTCCACTCACATACCACCGGATCACTAACTCCAACTTTCGTTACTGCTCGACCCGTCGGTCTCGCAGTTAGGCTGGCTTCTACGTTTACACTCACTGCACGATTTCCGTCCGTGCTGAGCCAACCTTTGAGCGCCTCCGTTACTCTTTAGGAGGCGACCGCCCCAGTCAAACTGCCCGCCTGACAATGTCCCGAACCCGGTTTCACGGTTTTCGGTTAGAATCGCAGCAACCGAAGAGTGGTATCCCAAAGTTGACTCCGCCAAGCCCGAAAACTTGGCTTCTCTGTCTCCCACCTATTCTGTGCATCAGTTGCCGAGATTCAATATCAAGCTACAGTAAAGCTCTACGGGGTCTTTCCGTCCAGTCGCGGGTTAATACGCATCTTCACGTATACTACAATTTCGCCGGGCCCCCTGTTGAGACAGCGCCCAAATCGTTACGCCATTCGTGCGGGTCGGAACTTACCCGACAAGGAATTTCGCTACCTTAGGACCGTTATAGTTACGGCCGCCGTTCACTGGGGCTTAAGTTCTACGCTTCGGATTGCTCCTAACATTTCCCCTTGACCTTCCAGCACCGGGCAGGCGTCAGCCCCTATACATCAGCTTGCGCTTTAGCAGAGACCTGTGTTTTTGATAAACAGTTGCTTGGGCCGTTTCACTGCGACCAGTATTGCTACTGGCACTCCTTCTCCCGAAGTTACGGAGTCATTTTGCCGAGTTCCTTAACAATGGTTATCCCGTCCGTCTTATGATTCTCTCATCGTTCACCTGTGTCGGATTGCGGTACAGGCACCTTATAACTATCTAGCAGATTTTCTCGCCAGTGTGAATTCGTAGGCTTCCTTACTAAATTTCATTCCCCATCATCACCTAGGTTGCACTACAAACGGACTTACCTATTTGTAACCCTCATGATTTAGCCGTGCATTTCCATCCGCACGGTCCTACTATCCTACTGTGTCCCTGCCTCGACTCTTAATCGTTATACGGTGGTACAGTAATATCTAACTGTTGTCCATCGACTACGCCTTTCGGCCTCATCTTAGGTCCTGACTTACCCTGGGTGGATTAACCTTCCCCAGGAAACCTTGAACATTCGACGGTGTGGTTTCGCGCCACACTCTCGCTACTCATGCCGGCATTCTCTCTTGTATGCAGTCCACAGCCCCTTTCGATACTGCTTCTGCCCACATACATTGCTCCTCTACCGCTTGACAAATAAATGCCAAACCCTAAACTTCGGTGATAAGTTTTAGCCCCGGTTATCTTCGGCGCTCTGTCGCTCGACCAGTGAGCTATTACGCACTCTTTAAATGAGTGGCTGCTTCTGAGCCAACATCCTGGTTGTCTGAGTAACAAAACATCCTTTACCACTTAACTTATACTTTGGGACCTTAGTTGTAGATCTGGGCTGTTTCCCTTTTGACAATGAGACTTATCTCACACTGTCTGACTCCCTGCAATCAATTGACTGGTATTCGCAGTTTGATAGGAATTGGTAATCGGTGAAGATCCCTCTTCCATTCAGCGCTCTACCCCCAGCAATCTTTAAACAGAGGCTAGCCCTAAAGTTATTTCGAGGAGAACCAGCTATATCCCAGCTCGATTGGAATTTCTCCCCTATTCACAAGTCATCACCGTCTATTTCAACAGACGTGTGTTCGGTCCTCCACAAGGTGTTACCCTTGCTTCAACCTGCTCATAAATAGCTCGCCAGGTTTCGGGTCTATGACACGCAACTAAATGCGCCCAGTTAGGACTCGCTTTCGCTTCGGCTCCGTTACATAATAACTTAACCTTGCTACGCGCCATAACTCGCCGGCCCGTTCTACAAAAAGTACGAGATTGCACGTGATATTGCTATCGTAGTGCTATCTCCGCTTGTAAACATATGGTTTCAGGTTCTATTTCACTCCCCTCCCGGGGTTCTTTTCAACTTTCCCTCACGGTACTATACGCTATCGGTCACTAGGTCATATTTAGCCTTCGGAGATGGTCCTCCTATCTTCACACTGGATTCCACGTGTCCTGTGCTACTCTGGATACTTGCTCGGGTTGTCAACCATTTAACCTACGGGGCTATTACCCTGTTTCGCTTAGTTTTCCAAAAAACTTCGGCTATGTTTGATTATTCCCTTTGTTGCAAGTCCGAACCCCAAGGTTATTTCTAACTTTGGTTTGGGCTGTTACCCGTTCGCTCGCCGCTACTTAGGCAATCGTTAAATTACTTTCTTTTCCTACAGATACTAAGATGTTTCAATTCTCTGCGTTCCCTTTATTACACTATGTATTGGTGCAATAACACTGATTGATTAGAACCAGTGGGTTTCCCCATTCAGATATCTACGGATCACGGATTGTTTGCATCTCCCCGTAGCTTATCGCAGCTTACCACGTCTTTCTTCGGTGCCTAGTGCCAAGGCATCCACCATACGCTCTTTATAGCTTGATCGTATACGTCGATTTTCTTAGCTTTGCTAATTTTAACTCAGCGTAAATTGTTTCGCTTGAAACGACAAATTTGATTTGCCTTTTCAACATATGAATGATACATTATTTACACTATTTGTATTGATATTTGATATCGTTCTTCTTAAATATTTATGCAGTTGTCAATGTGCTTGCCGTGAAAGTGAAGCGTGCGCCTCATTTGACAGCTCTTGTAGTTTATCACAACGCATTTTGTATGTCAACAATTTTTTTAAAATTTTTTTACTTTTTTTTATGTTTTTTTTAATATTGTTTTAGACTATTACATTTTACTAACAATTTTAAAAATAACTTTTTTTAAAAATTTTTAAACTTTTTTTAAAAACAACAAAAAAAAGACATTTTTATCTGTCTTTTTTGCTTTCAATTAAATTTTTTATTGCTACAATTTTTGGATTTTGTTATTTGCACAAAGCTTCTCCATCATCAAATACTACTGGAGTGTAGGCACTTAAAGCAGATGAATTTTTGACGCTTAATGTATCTTCGCCAATTTTGATGGAATTTACTTCTGTTGTTTCTCTATTCATTATCTCATAAATATAATAAAGTCCATCAACATTGTAGTTATCAATCAAATCAGCATCAGCTTTATACTCTTTTGCAAACTTTTTTTGAGCAAGCGTGTAATCGCTATCACTTATAGTGCTTGTCAAAGTTAAGTTTTCAGTTTCCTTTTCGTCTGAAACTGTTCCGTTAAGCATAAACAAGTTTTGTTCATCGGCTTTGTCCAATGTTACATATTTAAAATCAATTTGTGTAATTTTAGAACCTAACTTGTTGTTGAGCTCATCTTTATACATATCTTCAATTTTTTGTTCAACTGGTCTTACCTTGTCTGGCAAAACATTTTTGTAAACATAGTAGCCACCACCAGCCAATGCACCGGCTGAAAGCAAAACGCCTCCAAACAAACCTAAATTAAAACATAACAATCTGTGTTTTCCCATATATATTTCTCCTCTTTCCTTATTATATCAGTTTAAGAAACCATTTGCAACATTAAATTTCAAAATGCTCTTTGTATCTTTGTTTTGCAACTGCAATTGCAAGTTTTGTTTCTTCAACGCCAAGCATCTTGCCCTCTACCACTGTTTGATTTTCACTTTCATCTTTATAAACTTTAAAAAAATGAATCATTTCATCTGCAATATGTTTTGGCAAGTCATCAATTGATGTATATTCGTTATACAATGGGTCGTTTACTGGAATGGCGATAACCTTTTCGTCTTCTTTTCCGCCATCTAACATAATCATCATTCCAACTGGATAGCACTTTACCAAAACAAGTGGGTCAAGGCTTTCACTTGAAAGCACCAACACATCCATCGGGTCGCCATCGCCACTTAAAGTTTTTGGAATGAATCCATAGTTTGCTGGATAGTGTGTGCTTGTGTGCAAAACCCTATCCAAAATGATAAGCCCTGTTTCCTTGTCTAGTTCATATTTCTTTTTGAAGCCTTTTGCAATTTCAATCACTGCAATAAACTCATCAGGGGTAACTCTTTTTTCATCTATATCGTGCCAAATGTTCATATCAAATCTCCATTTTCATTTTTGTTTTTATTTATTGTATATATTACATATAATAACTTAATTATATTATATAAGCAAGTCATTCACTTAACAATCTTTTCATCTAAATAAGTTGCCATCATATCTGCCATTGCAAGCAAAACTGCAACGGGATATTTGTAGTATGCATCACTGATTGCATAACTGCCACCCTTAACACGCATGTCAAAACCACTCATGTGCCAATTGATTGCCATTGCTTCTTCTCTTGAAAGTCGCATAAAGCCACTTATCATATAAACACTTTTTTCGCCATGCCCATAAGGCAGTTCATCGGCAACACTAAAGTATGGTTGTTGTGTCCAAACGCCATCAACCTTAACGTTTCTATAATCTGTTTTGTAGGTGTCAACTTTGCAAACATCGTGCAAAAGTGACATTACGGCAATGCTTTCTTCACTGACCTTTTCAGCATAATTATCGCCATATTCATTTTTAATTAAACTTTTAAATCGTTTGTAAACATTAACGCTATGGTCACAAAGCCCACCTGTATAGTTGCTGTGAAACTTTGAACTTGCAGGCGCAGTGAAAAAATCTGTTCTTTCAAGCCACTCCAAAAGTTTGTCTGCTCCATCACGCTTGATGTTTGTTTTATAAATTTCAATAAATTCATCTTTCATAATTAGATTATATAATTTATTTTGTTTGATATCAAGCAATTAACAACTAAAAATTTTACAAAAAAATTCACAAAACGCCATAAAGTATATGTATTTTTTAATTTTTTTTGCGTCTAAAAGGCATTTACGACAAAATTCTTAAAAATTCGCATTATTATTTGTTGAAATTAAACTATTTATTATATATAATATTGAGCGGAAGGTTATGATTATGGATAGTATAGAAAAAACGATAAAAGACAACAAACTTTTTAAACGTGGCGAAGTTGTTGGAGTTGCTTGCAGTGGCGGAATGGACAGTATGTGTCTTTTGCACTACTTAAACAGCAAAAAAGATGACTGGGATATTGACATTGTGGCAATTAACATTGACCACTCAATTAGACCAACAAGTGCTGACGACTCTGCTTTTGTTGCATCATATTGCAGAGAAAACTTTATTAAATGTTACAAATTTAAGGTCAACGCTGTTGAAATTGCAAGAGAACAAAAAATTGGACTTGAAGAAGCAGCACGAATTGCAAGATACAAAATGTTTGATGCTTTGATTGAAAAGGGCTATGTTGACAAAATTGCAATTGCACATCATGTTCAAGATCAAGCCGAAACAATTTTGCTTAACATTTTTAGGGGCGCAGGTCTTAAAGGCGCAAGTGGAATGGAAGTTGTGCAAGGCAAATATGTTCGCCCACTTTTAAACACAACAAAAGAAGAAATTTACACCTACATAACTCAAAATATGATTAGTTATGTTGAAGATGAAACAAACAGCAACACAGAATACAGCAGAAACTTTTTGAGAAATGAAATTATGCCAAAAATTAGGCAATACTGGAAAAATGTTGACAATAATCTTGTTTCTTTTGGAAAGATTTGCAAGCAAGATGATGATTACATTTCAAGTCAAATTGACTATGACAATATGGTTATAGAAAAAAATCTTGTTCGCATTCCTTTAACCTACTTTGTTTACCCTGCTCCAGTAATAAACAGAGTTTTGCGTTATGCTTTTAACAAACTTGGACTTTCAAAAGACATTGAGAAAAAACATCTTGAAATTTTAAAAGGTCTTGTTAAGAGCGGAGAAAACGGCTCAAAAATCAGTTTGCCAAACAGTTTAAAGGCAAGTTTGGAATATGACTACCTAACACTTTCTGTTGCAGAGAAAAAAGAAAAACCTGTTCCAAAAGATTTTAAAACAGGGAAAACGACTTTTGAAGGTTTTGGAACAATCAACATTAAAAAGACATCAAAATTTGCACTTAATGGCGAAAATCAACTTGTTATTGATGCAAAAAAATTGCCGGCAACAGCAAAATGGCGAACAAGAGAAACTGGCGATGTGTTCAAAAAATTTGGCAGTGGCGAAAAGAAACTCAAAGATTATTTTATTGATGCAAAAGTTCCAAACAGAATAAGAAATGACATTCCTGTTTTGGCAGATGGCAACAAGATATATTGTGTTTTGGGCTATGAAATTAGTGATGATGTTAAAGTTGATGAAACAACAAAACAAGCCTATGTAATAAGTTTAGAAAAGTAAACAAAAAAGCGTTATTAAATTTATAACGCTTTTTGTTTTTTAACTTTTAAGTTTTACAATTTAAGTTTCACTTCGCAATTGAACAACTATCTATCAACTGCAACAACATAGCAATAGTTCATATCTTCAAGTTTTTGAAGCATTTTATCATACTTGCTTGCACTAATCTTGTTGCCAAAAGCAAATGGCTTGGCATCTTTTTCGGCAAACATTTCAAGTTCATAATATTTTTTGTTTTGGTCATCAACACACAAAACTTCAATTTCATCTTCGCAATAATTCATATAAACATCAAGTTTGCCAGCATCTTTATATATCTTGCTATAAAACTTGATTGCAGAAAGATAGTCAAAAAGCACTTCTTCTCTGCCATCTTGATACTCACTTGATGAAATGGCATCAAGCAAGTTTGATATTTCCCACTTCGCAACATCTCCAATGTTTTTAGGTGGTTCATCTGTCAAAGAAAAATAATCTTCTGCCATAACAATCCAGTTGAAAGCATTTGCCCAATCAGACAAAAAGTAAATATCAATTTTGCCAATTTTAAACAAATCAAAAATTTTTTCAACACTGCTTATGTTAAAATATTTTTCAAAAGAATTTTGTGTGTCATATTCATTATCTTCAAGATGCACGCAAAACTCATCAAGTTCGTGTCTTGAACAAGTTGCGTCACAAATTTTTTTGTATAGTGTTTTGTTAAACATTTTTTCTCCATTAACTATTTTTCATCGTTAGGTATGCATTTATAAAATCAAGAATATCTCCATCCATAACAGCGTTGATGTTTGAAGTTTCAAAGTCTGTTCGGTGGTCCTTTACAAGAGTGTATGGGCAGAACACATACGACCTAATTTGGCTTCCCCACTCAATCTTTTTAAGTTCACCTTGTATGCTCTTGCGCTCATTTTCTTCTTGTTCTTGTTTAAGTGCTGCCAATTTTGCCCTTAACATTTGAAAGGCAGTTGCTTTGTTTTGCATTTGGCTTCTTTCAATTTGGCAGTTTACAACAATTCCGGTTGGAATGTGGGTTATTCTTATGGCACTTTCGGTTTTGTTTACATTTTGACCGCCTGCACCACTAGAATGGTATGTGTCAATTCGCAAATCTTTTTCATCAATCACAATGTCGGTGTCATTTTCAATTTCTGGCATAACATCAACACTTGCAAAAGATGTGTGTCTTCTTGCATTGGAATCAAATGGCGAAATTCTGACCAAACGATGAACGCCTTTTTCACACTTCATATAGCCATAGGCATTGTCGCCTTCAAGCATAAACGTTACAGATTTTATGCCAACAACATCGCCTTCTTGCAGGTCCATAACTTTAAGTTTAAAATTGTTGCGCTCTGCAAATCTTGTATACATTCTATAAAGCATACTTGCCCAATCTTGACTTTCTGTGCCACCAGCACCACTATGAATTGTCATAATGGCATTGTTTTCATCGTATTTGTCATTTAAAAGTGTTGACAAAAATGTTGTTTCAACCAACTTTGAAAGTTTGTCAAGTTCGGTGTTTAGGTCGGCAAGCATATCATTGTCATCTTCCGTTTTCAAAAGTTCCAAAAGTTCAACAATGTATTGCCTGCCATCTTCAATCTTTTTGATTGTTTCAACTTTGTTTTCCAAAATTTTTAATTCTTTGCTAACCTTCTGGGCATTTTTTTGGTCAGTCCAAAAATCAGGAGAGTTTTGCTCTTCTTTTAAACTTTCGATTTTTTTTTCAATGTTTTCCACATTTATGCACTTTTTGATGATTCCAATTTTTCCATCAAGTTCGTTTAGTGCATCTTGCTGTTTATCTACAATCATAATTTTTCCTTTAAGTTAAGTATATTGTATAACATTTTTGTGGTTTACACAATAAATTTTTAAATCTGTTTAAATTTTTTGCGTCAAAACACAAGCATTTTATCAAAAAACCATTCTCAAACAAAAAAGTGCTCACATTAAGCACTCATTTTTTTATCTTTGCATTTGGTCGAGAATCAAGTTTAATGTTTGCAGTTTTTTCAACTCCGTTATGAATGTAACCAACTTGAACGTAATCGCCAACATCAAACGAATATAGTTCTGACTTTAAATCTTTTGCAAGATTGATGGGGGCTTTATTAAGCATAACAATAACATCGCCCTTTTCTATGCCAGCAATATCTGCAGGACTGTTTTTTGCAACATCTTGCACATAAACGCCTGTTGCAACACTGCCAATATTTTTAAGTTGGTTGTCAAAACCAAACACGCCCAAATAGGTTGGTTCAAAACTTCCATTTGCGCTAACACGCTCAACAACATTTTTAAATGTGTCAACCGGAATGGCAAAGCCCATGCCTTCTGCATCAGTAACCTTAACGGTGTTTATGCCAACAACTTCGCCTTTCATATTTATAAGCGGACCACCACTGTTGCCAGGGTTGATGCTTGCATCGTGTTGAATCATATTGTATAGCGTAGTTGTCCCACTATCTTCATTGTCAACAGAAATTGTTCTGTTGATGGCACTGATTATTCCCTTTGTTGCACTATGCCTAAAAGCAAGTGCAAGAGGTGTGCCAATGGCAATGACTTCATCGCCAGATTTATATGTTCCACTTTCTGCAATTGGCAAATATGGAATTGCTTTTTCACTTTTTATCATTGCAAGGTCACTTGATGGGTCAGTCCAAACAACAGTTCCACCAGTTGTTTTGCCGTTGCTTAAATATAGAGTTGCGACATCACTATTTTCAACCACATGATTATTTGTTAAAATATAATTTCCATTTTTTATACAAACACCTGTGCCAATGCTTTGATACTTGCCATTTGTTGAAACAATTCCAACAACGGCAGGTTTGCAAACTTCAACAACATCTTGATAATTTGAAATTTTTGATATGTCAATTGCTGGGCTTGTTTGAGTTCGAATTTTCTCATTTAAGCCACCAAAACTACAACCACAAAAAATGGTTGAAATGGCAAACAAAAACAAAACATATATCACTCTTTTGCAAATTTTCATAATAACCTCAAACATAGTTTGTGCAGTTTAAGGCAAAAAAACATTTAAAAAATGTCTAAAAATTGGCAAAAAATAGTGCAAAAAGTGATGTTTTTAACCAAATTTTGTGATATAATTTGTTGCATAAAGGAAAATGATATGAAAATTGTTACTCTTGGAAGTGGAAGCAAAGGCAATTGCACTTTGGTTGCAAGCGACACCACAAAGGTGCTGATTGATGCAGGATTGCCACTTTCTGAAATTGAAACTAAACTAACTTTTTTAGGCGTTGAGCCAAAAAATATAAATGGAATTTTAATCACTCACGAACATAGCGACCACATTAAAAGCATTGGAATGTTCAGCAAAAAATATGACACTCCAGTTTTTGCCCACCTAACCGAATGGCCAGTTTTAGACAACAAAATAAAGGGCATTGCACCTCAAAACAAAGTTGCGTTTTCAGATGCCGATTTTTATGTTGGCGACCTAACAATTTCAACCTTTAAACTCAGTCACGATGCAAATCTTTGTTTGGGCTACTCTGTTTTTAATAATGGCGCAAAATTTTCAATTGCAACTGACCTTGGCTTTTGTCCACCAGAAATTGTTGAAAAACTTAAAGGAAGCAATTTGGTAATTTTGGAAGCAAATCACGATGAAAATTTGCTTGCAAACAACAGCAAATATCCCGTTGTGCTTAAAAAACGAATACTATCAAAAAAAGGACACCTTTCAAATCGTGCCAGCGCAGAAGTTATTGCACAATTGGTTGGTGGAACAAATCAAGTTGTTTTGGGTCACCTTAGCGAAGAAAACAACAGTCCATCACTTGCCTACAACACCATAAAAGCAATTTTGGCGCAAAAAGGAATTATTGAAGGCAAAAATATTTTTATTGATGTTGCAATGCAACACCGACTTGGCAATATTTTTGAAATCAAAACCAAAACTGCCCTTAAAAAAGAAGCATAAAAATATCTTGACAAACATAGTAGAATATGATTTAATTATAGTAATGGAGGATTAAAATGAAAAAATATGTTAAACCAAGTTTAGAGGAACTAAATACTAATGATATCCCTTTGTTTATTGGTTGTTCCTCATATGCTTCCGATGATGACTCTTGTTATTATGGTGATGATGGAGAAGATTAGAAGCAAAATATTCCTAAGTACAAGCAGAGTCTTAAATGTTGTTCATTTAAGACTATTTTATTTTAAATGTGGTGAAATATGAGAATTAATGAAAAATTATCTTATGAAAAAATCAGTGAAAAGTATGTGATAATGAATAATGACGATTCACTCTTTGATAACTCTACTATAATAATTTTAAATGAAACAGCATCATACATCCTTGATTGTCTAAAAAATAAACTAGACAATGAACAAATAGTTAAAAACATAACTAAAGAATACAGCGTAAGCTATCATGAAGCTTGTCATGACCTAAATGGGTGCTTAGAAGATTTAAAAGCAAAAAGGATTTTGATTGATGATTAAAAAAGAAATAATGGAATATATTAAAAAAAATAAAATAAAGAAGATCTACTCCGAAAGAGCATTAGAAACAGCCACGATAGAAATTTTAACTTCTTGCAATTTTAAATGTATTCATTGTTATAATCAAGATATTGAACAAAGGCTTTTGAAGTTTAATGATTTTAAATCTATTATTGATCAACTTTTAAAGCAAGGCTGCAAATATATCACAATTACGGGAGGTGAACCTCTTCTTCATCCGGATTTTGAGAAAATATATCATTACTGTATTAATAAGGGGCTAAAAATTAGTCTTTTTACGAATGGCTATTTTATAGATAAATATTTGGAACTTTTTAAAGAATATGCTCCAAAAAAAATTGAAATTAGTCTTTATGGTGCAAACAACAAGACCTATGAAGATATATGTAAAATAAAAAATGGTTTTAATAAAGTAATTAGCAATATTAAGCTTTTAACTTCAAATAAAATCAATTTACATCTAAAAACTGTTATAATGGAAAAAAATTGCAAAGATTTTGTAAAAATGGAAAAGCTTTGTAGTAAAATGGGGTTACCATTTAAGTTTGACTTAATCATTTTAAAAAGCAAAAATTTTTCTAATAATCAAAGCTCAAATATAATAAATAGTAAATTTACAAAATTTATGAACTATATAAAGGATAAAAAATTAAATGAATGGAAAACATATCCATCTCGATATAAGGATAAAAATAAAATAGATTTTTTATATAAATGTTATGCAGGAAGAAAAAGCATTTATATTGGTTCAAATTGTGGTGCTAGGATATGTAACTTTGCTGAATTTAGTGAACAAAATTTAAAAAAAATTTCTCTTTCAGACGCATGGAAAAGTTTTGATAAATATATGCTTTTGCCAGATGATAAATCCTCAGAATGCTACAAGTGTAAATATAGGTCTTGTTGTGGAAATTGTCCAGTCAGCACTTATATGAACAACAAGACAGATGGTAAGAACATCTTGCCAGTAGAACAAAACTGTAGAGAGGCGAAATTTATATATGAAGCTATCAAAAACGACAATTAAAAACTTATTAATAAGTAAAATTAAATCAGGGAAAATTAAACAAATCACATTAAAAGGTTCTAGCATGCTACCAACAATCGCGTCAAATGATACTGTAAATATAGTTCCAATAAAAGACTCTTCAAAATTAAAAGTTGGCGACATAGTTGTTGCAGCAGACAATAAAGCACATAATTTCATTGTCCATAGAATAATAGAAATTGACAGAAATAATAAAATTTGCAAACTTAAGGGTGATAATCAAAATGACGATGATGTTCAAATATTCAGTTTTAACCAAATATATGCAAAAGTTGAGGCAATAGCATTAACAACTGAAACAAAAACCTTCATTGTTCTTGACATACCATTTCACCCAGCAAATAGTTTTAACACAAAAACATATGAAATTTATCAATCACTTAGTGCCAACAATAATTGTTTTTTCTTTGATTTAAACTGCGAGTTTAACAGATGGGTTTATGATGAAAAAAAGATAAATGAATTTAATAAAACTATGAAAACAAGTGCAAACACAGTAAATAACTTGTATAATTATTTGGCAAAAAGAAGAATAATCTATAAAAAAATATACAATTTATATCAATTCACATTTTCTACTTTATTATTATGCGATTATCTAGATGAAAAGAAAATTAAACGAACAATAAATAATTATAGGTCAACTATTTATTATAAATTTTACAAAGAAAGAATTTTAACAATATTGCAGAATAATATTCTCAAGAATTATAATTTTATCATTTCATTTGAAAAATTCGAAGGATTAATCTCAGCTGTTATTTTCTCTTTAACATTATTTGAGTTAACAAAAAAGAAAGCAATTTTAATAGATAATGCTACAATTATTAATGGCAAGTATGATTTTTCAACTTGGAGTAAATATTTTTCTGTAGTTTTGTCTATGTCGCAAATTTGCAGAACAAATAAAGCGCAAATTACAACATATAAAGGAATTAATTTTTCTAATTATATCCCAGCCAATAATGTGGCAACCATTAGGTTTATGCAAGAATGCTACTATAAAAAATGCCTTTTTTGCGACAGACATAGTACAGACAATTTCTGCTACAGCATAAATAATATTTACAACAAGATTTATAATTTATCAAAGATGAATGTAAACAGGATAGTGTTTGTTGATGATTGCCTTGTCCCTACCGCAATGATTAAACTGTTAGAACTTTTACATTCCAATGGCATAAATATTTTTTGGAAGGGCACTTTTCGATTCGATAAGGCACTTAACAACGAAGAAATAATATGTAAACTAAAAAAATTTGGGTGTAAGATGTTATTTTTTGGATTAGAGAGTTTTGATCAAAAGCTATTAGATAAAATGCACAAAGGTATAAAAATAAATGATGCATTGGCAATTTTGAAACTTTGTAAAAAATATAACATTGTAACATCAGTTAGTCTTCTATTTGATTTTCCGGGTGAAACCACGCATAATTTAAAAATCACGAAAAAGTATCTAAAAAAATATTTAAATTTAATTGATCACTGCGAGTTTAATGATTTTATAACAACAGCCAATTGTAAGATAACAGATAAATGGGATTCCTTAAGTTACTATAAAATTAACACAGTAAAATGCGACGCAAAAAAAATTAAAATTAAAAATGACATCCATTCTATCGCAAAAGAAAAAACAAAGAATTCATTCTATTTGAAAAATTTTATGATATGGGAGTAAATATGATTGATTTTGAATTAGAAAATAACTACTTGCAAGGTGTTGAAAATGTGCTTAAAAAAATAGTGGACAAAAATAACAGCCAAATTGAGATTTTTAATGACGACTACAAAAAAAGCCACATTGACTATATGGACAAAACAACCGAATCTGAAACTAGAAAATTTTTGTCTGCACATTTAAAGCAATTGGAATCTTCAATTGAATATCTCCAAAATGAAAATTATAGATATGCCAAAATTAAATACTCTCCATATTTTGCAAAAATTAACTTGACCGAAAATTGCGAAAATTTGTGCTATTATATAGGCACAAAAAACATAACAAATTATAGAGATGAATTTTCTGTTATTGACTGGCGAACCCCAATTTGTTCATTGTTTTACAATTCAAGTTTAGGAAAAACAAGTTACATTGCACCAATGGGCAAAATTGATGTAACACTAAAAAGCAAAAGGCAATTTAAAATTGAAAATGCTAAACTGATTGATTATTATGACATAGATTCAAACTATTGTGATGATATGTTGCGTGACTCACTAAACGCTACTTCTACTCCATATATGAAAAATATAGTTTCAACAATACAAAGCGAACAGGACAAAATTATTCGTGAAAATCAATATACTTCTGTTGTTGTAAATGGCATTGCCGGTAGTGGAAAAACATCAATTGGAATGCATCGAATTGCATATCTTTTATATCTTGATAGAGAAAATTTAACAAGCAAAAATGTTTTGATAATTTCGCCAAACAAATTATTTACAGAATATATTAGTCATTTGCTACCAGAACTTGGCGAAGAAAATGTTACGACATTAAATATCGTAACAATTTTTAACAATCAAATGAAGGACATAGGTTTTGCAAGAGAAAAAAGCATCTTAATTGATGACCTGATTGCCGGCAATGAACTTAGATACAGTGAATGCACAACAAAATATGGGTATCAATTTTTTGAAAAACTACAAAATTTTTTGTCAAAATACAATTCAACAGACAAAATAATTGATGATATAAAGATTTCAAACAAAACACTATCACCCGAAATTATAAAAAATTATTATTTTTGTCCTAACCAAATGGACATAAAAAAATCAATTGAAGTAACCGCCGACCGCATAACCAATGAATTTTTCTATCAAAAAACAAATACAGCGCAATCAAAAATAAAAGAACAACTTGTTTCATATTTTTATAAAAAGGTTTTTAGTGACAGCATAATTGATATATACAAAAAATTTTTGGATTTAAACCATCTTTCAAAAAACATTTACGATAAAAATGACATACGCTTTGAAGATATGCCTGCACTTTTGTATATTAAATCTAAACTTTATGGAATAGAACAAAACAATTTTATAAAGCAAATATTTGTTGATGAAATGCAAGATTATGACGCTATTTCAATAGCGTTGATAAAAGAAATATTTCCACAAGCCAATTTCACAATGGTTGGTGACTATGACCAAAACCTAATTTTTTCAGAAAGCAATGAAAAAGCAATTGGCGCAACTTTTAATAATGCAAAATTTTACAATTTGACAACAAACTATCGTTCTACATCAAACATCTCAAAATTTGCTTATAAAATTGTTGGCAAAACATATTGCAGTAATTTTATTCGAAATGGCAAAGAACCACAAATTATAGAAAGTTTCAACTTTGAAGAAAACATTAAACAACTAAAAGCACAAATTAAAACCCTACAATCCAAATATGAAAGAATTGCGATTATTTGTAAGTCTAACGAAGAAGTTAAAAAATATGCAAAATATCTAACAAACTGCTATACCTTGACCGAAAACAAAACACAAATAGAAATAAGCAAGCCAATACTAACAAGCGTGTTTTATGCCAAAGGACTTGAATTTGATGCCATAATTTTGCCAAATGTTTCAAATGAAAATTACAATTCAACAATAGACAAACATATTTTGTACGTTGCTTGCACTCGAGCGTTGCAACAATTAAACATTTATTATGTTGGTCAAAAATCTCCACTTATTGAATTTGCAGAAACAAAATAAAAAAGCCATAGCAATTGAAGTGAACCCCATTTTTGCACCGCAAAAATAAAAAGGGGTTACTTCAAATTA
>ERZ808240.38-NODE-38-length-161132-cov-29.787512_pt1 | contig 161132 bp, 116 predicted proteins | sample MGYA00521084_ERZ808240 | MGnify/ENA primary metagenome ERZ808240 (study PRJEB31516, sample SAMN03275571) | gut metagenome | biome: mammalia-associated habitat; material: feces | host: Papio cynocephalus | place: Kenya | collected 2012-08-06 ...
TTCAGGCTATGCACAATTTTCGGGTAGCCTTCCACGGAACTTTGCTGGTGAGCCGAGCAAGGTCATACACATAGCCGGTTTTGTCTATGTAAAGATAGCCTCCCTCTATAACCTTCCCGAAAGTCTGCACACCTATCGGGTATAATATCTCCTTGTTCACCATATCGTCAGTCATTTATACTGAAAACTCAAGCCCTGCATAACTTTCAGCGCCAAAGCCATCAAGTAATCTCTGCCAAATCTGCGGCAACTTATTTTTGCCGCTTACTAAAGACAAAAATAGTAAAATTTTGCCTTAAAAATTTAGTGGAGCAATTGGCCATAAGTCTTATACAACACTGTTTTTCCAGGAACGCAGATGACTGCTCCAGGTTAGAGCACTTTCCACATTTTTTGCTATAACCCGAGAGCAGAGAAGCCACAGGACGACGATTTCCCAGCCAGGTTAGAGCATTATGCCGCCATTACACTCTAACCTGAAAACGGAAGTCGGGAACCACAAGCAATTCGTTCGCTCGCCCATTTGACACTAAAGCCAAGGTCAGCTATCTGCTCGGACACAAGAACTAATTCCGGAAACGCTCTCTATACATGTCCACGCGGTTTATATTAATTATTTTGACTATCAATACATTAAATAGGGCGATCTGTCCATACAGACAAAGAACGGAGAATAGGATTACCTTGTAAATTTGCACTCACTATCAGATACTAAAGATTTTATATGAGAAAATTGGTTTTATTGGGAGCGATCCTGCATTTTGTGATCGGCGCGGGGCATCTGGCTTGTCTGTTTTGTTTGGAGACTGTATTCCATATCTATGGGATAAATAGTATAATGGATGAGATAGCCACACATGGGGCTGCCCTGCCATATTTGATAACTGTCTGCATCGCAATGGCGTTTTTTCTCGCCGGGAGTTATGGATTATCTGTTTTAGGACTCATCCATCGGATGCCGCTCCAAAAGGCCGCAGTCATCACGATGTTAATTGTCTTCTTCGGAAGAACAATCTGGGGCTTAACTATGCTGATCGAGAATTTTTCATGGCTTGAAATGTCATCCACAGGTGTCGCGTTTCTGCTTGGAACCTGCTATGTTCCTTGCCTGAGCATTATCCGGGAAGAAGACTGAAGAGGATTTGGTGGAAAATGACATTTTACCATAAAAAAATCTGGTGGAGCAATTGGTTGTTCTATATTTGGGCATAAATATGATGAGGAGCGGAACAAAATGATATTTACTTCAAGCGAAAGATTTACAATACCATGCTCAAATGGAAGTCATGAGTACGGATATGTTTCCGATTGTAGCCATAAGTCTTATACGACACTGCTTTTCCGGTCCGCCAGTATGGAGCCAAAGTTCTCTATAGCCCAGCCGATAAGCGAGCCAATGTGAGGAAGCAGGCGCGGCCTCGGTAAAGGTCATTGAAGCACATCGTGCCGTTCCGCCCCAGATGACCGCTCCAGGTTAGAGCACTTTCCACATTTTTTGCTATAACCCGAGCCCAGAAAAGCCACAAGACGATGATTTCCGAACCAGGTTAGAGCATTATGCCGCCATTATGCTATAACCCGGAGCCGAAGGAGATGTCTGCAAACATCATTTTGTGATTTTGCGCTGCAGTGAACGTTCAGTATCGGCAACAAGTCAGACACGTGCGTAACTTGAATTACGAGTCTACCGCTTGATACATTCAAGTATCGGGTCAAGGTATTTTTTGTCAGTCCAGTCGCATTTGTCATCCCCGGCTTCCATCAGCGCCTTTTCCCACAGTTCGTATTCTGACGGATCTTTCTTCTCTACCGACTTCCTGAGCAATTTGCATAATGTCCTGTCTTTAAAGGACATTGCATCCAAATCCCACGCACCTCGGCAGTAAAAGAGAGGAATATCAGACAAGTCACCTTTCATGTTATGCTCCCTAATCTGTTGAATTGCCTTTTCCTCATACGGAGATGCCCCGCAACAAAACACGACAATCTTTTTACCCGCCAATTTTTTGATATTCTTTTTCAGAAACGACAAGCCGGCAATACCGGAAGCATATATCGCTCCCCCTAAAATAATGGTGTCGTATGTAATGATTTCATTGATGTCAGCTTTTTTTGTCTCGATACACTTGAAACCGGTTTCTTCTGAAAGCCAGTCGGCGTACCTTTTTGTAGCACCATACTTCGATTGGTACAGGATTACTCCATTCATGATTTTATGATTTTATGATTTTATGATTTTTAAAACCCTGACTTTCGCGCCGCCTACCGGAAAATATCATTCAGCACTGAAGCGAGGCGGAGACCGGCACGGAGGAGCTGGTTTTCAATCACCGGTGCCCATCTGCTCACATAATCGTAAGACAGCTTGGATCCGACAGGAGTCTCATCGTAGACAGTTTTGCATATCTCATAAGTTTCTTTCGCCCATGACTCCGGAGTGCCCTCGGCGAATCCCTTGTTCACCTCCTTGCTGTTGGTGTCGATCTGCTCGACCCACTCGGTGTATGTCCACTTGTGGGCGCTCTCGATAACTGAGGAATCCCAGATGGAATGAAGGTTGGTGCCCTTTCCGAAATACTGCACCTGCCATCTGTTGCCACCGCGGTCAGATTTGTGTCCCATGTGCATAGGACAATGCAGATCCCCCATCAGGTGGACCAGGAACTTAAGGGAAAGCACCTGCTCCTCCCTGCTGAGCTCCCCGCTTTTCAGCGCGGCGATCTGCTCATTGATTGCGCGGACGACATCCCCGTCTTCGTTGAGGGCGGCGTTTTCAAAAGTCTCGTCAGCGTCAATATTCTTGTAATGCCATGTGCTTGTATACCTGTATTCGGGGGTGTGGCTGGCATTGTCCATCCAGTTGGCCCAATAAATGATTGATTTTCCGTCAAGAAGCTCGGTGATCCTCTTTTCCGCTTTCTTCGTGAGGTGCTTCTGTGCCACGGCACAAGTCACGTCATGACCTTTCTGCCCCCAAGAATAACCGTTGACTGACAATGCGAGAAGACCCGCCCCCAGGCAGATCATCTTCAAGAAACTGCTTATCCTTTCCATGCCTGCAAAGATGCACAATTTTTTTCGCATGCGCACCTTTTTTGTTGCACCCGACACACAGAAAAAGGGCCGGCCAAGGTCGGCCAGCCCCAATGAGGACATTATGAAGTCGGTTATTTCGTCTTGAGTCTGTACAGTCCGGACGCATGAGGGCGGAGCGTCTGCGCAAACTTGCCGGACACCTCCCCGAGGCTCTCCCCCGTCCAGAGGTCCACCGCTTCGCAGGTGCCGTCCAGCCCGAGATCAGCGAGGCTGACGCCGACCTCACGGTCCTTGTCATCACCCTTGTTGAAGAGAGCGAGATACACTTCCCCTGTCTTCGGATGGCGGGAGGTGATGGCCACACTGCTCTCATCCTGGAAGAGCTGGCGGACATCAGCCGCCTCACGGTGCATCTTGAGCACCTCCTCGTTGGTGAGAAGAGAGAGAGTGAAGTCATCGTTGCTCGGCATGTCTCCCCCGAACATGAGAGGAGAGCGGAAGATGGTGAAGAGCGTCATCAGCGAGTATTGCTCATCCCGGGTCAGGCGGGTCATCCTGTCCACTCCCACTTCCCCACGGACAGAAATGCGTCCGAGAGGGATCATGTCACAGTCCGGCCATGTGCCCGGAGCGATATATGGATACCAGCCTTGGGCGACATCCAGCAGGTGGACAACATCTTCCCACTTGTCCCATACATCCTCCACCATGCGCCACATGTTGGCGTGTGAAGTCACATGAGAGGCCTCGGCGACAGGAGTCTGGCCCGGGGAAAGGCTGAGCACAATAGGGCGTCCGCAGTGGTCTATGGCATTGCGGACAAGTTCTATCTCCTCCTTATGATAAGGACTGCTCATGTCATCGACTTTGATGAAATCCACTCCCCATGAAGCATACAGGTCGATGATCGAGTTGTAGTACTCCTGCGCACCGGGACGGTCTGCGACAATGGTGTAGTTATCACGCAGCCAGCCGCACTGCCCTTCAGGAGAATAGATCTGGTCGGCCGTGACTCCGTCCGCGCCAAGCACAGGCAGTTTTTTCTCGACCGCCACCTTCGGGATTCCCCTCATGATATGGATGCCGAACTTCAGACCCTTGCTGTGCACATAGTCAGCCAGTTCCTTGAAGCCCTTGCCGTCCGCCGCGGAAGGGAAGCGGTTCACGGCAGGCTGATAGCGCCCATATTCATCGAGCACATACTGAGGGTCAACCTGGTTGTATCCCCCGGCCGTGTCGTTTGCCACGAACCAGCGTATATCCACCACAATATATTCCCAGCCGTATTGTTTCAGCTTTTCCGCCATGTAGTCAGTGTTTGCCCTGACCTCCTTCTCCATCACCGTCGGGCCGTAGCAGTCCCAGCTGTTCCACCCCATAGGCGGGGTCTGTGCCCACTGCTTGAATTCTCCCTCGGCAAACGGAGCCGGCTTCTTTTCATTGCCGCCGCATGACATCATGAGCAGAGCGGCAGCAAAAGCATACAGTATATTCTTCATCTTCAATTCTTTTCAGGCTTTACAGCACTCAGAGCCCGAGGAAGCCATACGGACATCTCCCCGTCGCCTCGATGAGCCCAGGCATAATACGGAATCAGCGACACTTCCACCTCCCTGGTCTGGAGCTGTCCCTTGTCATCATAGTAAAGGGACTGGCCGGAGGTCTTGATCATGTCGATGCCGCTGAGTTGTTCAGGCTTTTTCTCGACCTTCAGCACCGGATTCTCCGGCAACAGGAGGCTCTGGAGCTTGAAGTCGTTGTCAGGCCACTCGGCGCAGTACACCAGAGGTCCGCGCTCTACGGCGATCCTGCCCCTGTCGGCCTCCACTTTAGGGTTGGCCTTCACGATGCGCGGCTCCATGTCGAATTCCACTTCTACCTTGTCGCCCTTCTTCCAGATCCTGTCGATGCAGAGGTAGCCGTTGTCCATCTTCTTCTCGACTTCGGCCCCGTTCACCTTGACGGTGAAGTCTGAACCGGCATTGTCGTCAAAGCTGTACAGGTTGCTCGGCACCACCTCGCCCTGCAGCCAGCCCGGGATGCGGAGCCTGAGGGTGAACTGCTGCTTTCTGCGCGGCGCCACCTCGATCTGCATGTCCCCGTCCCAAGGGTAGTTTCCCGTCTGGGTAAGGGCCACCTTCTTGCCGCCCACCTCAATCTCGGCCTTGTTGCTCATGTAGAGGTTGACATAGAGATTGTTGTCTTTCACTGCGTATAGGTATCCGGGGAGTGAAGGGATGAATCGGCTGAGGTTGGAAGGGCAGCAGGCGCAGCCGAACCAAGGCTGGCGGTGAGCCGCTCCCTGGCTGAACTTGTACACGCCGTCAGACTCCAGAGGATTCGGGTAGAAGAAAGTGCCGCCGTCCATGGAGACGCCTGAAATAAGGCCGTTGTACAGGGTGCGCTCCAGCACATCGTAGTACTTGGACTCTCCGTGCAGGAGGAAGAGGCGGTGGTTCCAGTAGACGTTGGCGATGGCCGCGCAGGTCTCGCAGTAGGCGGTCAGGTTCGGGAGTTCGTAGTTGTCACCGAAGGCTTCCCCGTCATGGCGTGCTCCCAGACCCCCGGTGAGGTAGAGCTTTTTGCCTGTCACGTTGTCCCAGATCCTGTCGATGGCGTCGATATAAGCCCTGTCCCCGGTGAGGGCGGCCACATCGGCCATGCCCGAGTACATATAGAGGGCACGCACGGCATGGCCCACGGCCTCGTCCTGCTCAAGCACAGGCTTGTGGGACTGGCTGTACTCACGTTTCAGCTCAGTCTTGCCCCTGTTTTCAAGGAAGAATTCAGCGAGGTCGAGGTATTTCTTGTCATGGGTGACAAGATAGAGTTTGGCAAGCGCCATCTCTGCGATCTGGTGGCCAGGGACCTTGACCTGCTGGCCGGGGCCGTTGCCGATTTCACGGGCAACGCAGTCCGCATACTTGATGGCGATGTCCAGAAAGTTGCGCTTGCCGGTAGCCTGATAGTAGGCCACGGCACCCTCGATCATGTGTCCGAGGTTGTAGAACTCGTGGCTCAGATCCTCCACCTTCTCCCAGCGCTTGCTGCCCATCCACTCGTGAGGGTGCTCAGGGTTGCGGGTGCGGAAGGTGTTGAGGTAGCCGTCCGGCTCCTGAGCGGCGGCCACAATGACCAGCACGCTGTCGATGTAGTGCTCCAGCTTCTTGTCCGGATGGGTCTGCAGGGAGTATGCGGCGCCCTCTATCGTCTTGTAGACATCCGTGTCATCGAATGACAGGCCCTCCACGCTGTTGTCCGGGCTCGGATGGGCCGCCATCACGAAGTTCCTGTACCTCCCGGTCTCTTCACATTTGCTGAATGCCAGCGGGATGGTCACTTCGCGGCTGGCTTTGAGCCTCTGCCCCCAGAAGTTGTCCGTCACTTTTACCGAAGTGAAAGGAACGGGGGTTATCGGATATTCCTGCGCGGTCGCGGCAGTTGTCGCTGACACGGCGGCAATTGAAAGGAATAATGTTTTGAAATTCATTCTTTATAGTGTTATTTGGTGTATCCGTCGTTCTGCTTGAGGTTCTTGTTCTTCTCCCTCTGGCTTCTCGGGATCGGGAGCAGGGTGCGGTAAGACTCGTTGGTTGCATCATGGGAGAACCATGACTTGGTGGTATACACCCCAAAGCGGATCATGTCCTGGCGGCGGCGGGCTTCCTGGTTGAACTCCCAGCCCAGCTCGTCCAGCATACGCCCGTACTTGACGTCGGCTCCGCCCTCTTGGGTCGTAAGACGGTTGTCGCGCCGTCCATAGTCGTAGCAGCTTCCCTTGAGCAGATCCTCCCCTGTCACAGTAGCCTTGTCCTTGGCGGCGCCCTTGGCATATTCGCCCTTGAAGTTCCTCTCGCGCACGCGTGTCACGAGTTCCGCCGCACCTTCGGCATCTCCGGAACGCAGCATGGACTCGGCCTTCATCATCAGCACGTCGGCATACCTAAGCAGAGGCCAGTCGTTGCTCTGCTGCTTGCGTGAGCCCATCTCTATCTCGAACTTTCCGTAGCGGAAACCATGCACCTCCTGGGACTCCGCGATGCTCGGCACCTCATTGATGTAGGACAGCGGCTTGCCGGAGTATGATCCCATCGTGCAGATTAGCAGCTCTCCGGAAGCGGAATACTGGTCACCCTTGATCCAGTTGTTCTTGTAGCGCTCGTCATCCTTGTCGAAGGTGTCTACAAACTGAGGCATCGCACAGATGCCTCCGTAAGGGGCTTCGTTGAGATTGTAGGTGAGCTGGTTCTCCGGTTGGAGGGACTGTATGAAGAGAGAGGTGATTCCGAAGTCGTTGATGTACCTGTTGTCGAAAGGTATGGCGAAAATCATCTCCTTGGCATTCTCGTTCTCGACTGCGAACACGTCCGTCTGGCTCGCGTCCAGATCGAAGAGACCGCTGCCAATGATCTCATCGCAGACCTCGATGCACTCCTTCCACATCGGGGTGCCCGTGTAGACTTCGGCATTGATGTACATCTTGGCAAGAAGGGCCAGGGCTCCCCATTTGTTGAAACGCCCGTATATGATGCCGCCGTTCTGCTCGCTGAGCAGAGGGAGGTTCTCCTTTATCTCCCCGACTATGAAATCAAAGACCTCCTTGCGGGTGGACTGCTCCGGAAGGAAGCCCTCCGGAACATCATACTTGGTGATGATAGGGACGTTGCCGTAAAAGTCGCACAGCATATAATAATATGAGGCTCTGAGCACCTTCAGCTCTGCGACGGTGGACTCCTTCTCTTCGCCGACAGGTATGCTCCCGGACTCGATCTGGTAGATGATGCGGTTGCAGTTGTTGATGCCGGCATAGAAGGTGCTCCAGTTGTTTTCAACATGGACATCCTCGTCCGTCCAGTTATGCTCGTGCAGGATGCGGTACTTGCCGCCGTCCACCCAGCCGTTCGGACGGGCGGGGATCACGCTCTCATCGCTGGTGAGATCCATGATGCGAGTGTAGTTGTCCCAGCAGAACAGGCATTCGCGCCAGTTGCCGTAGGCCGCTCCCACCAGTGAGGAGATATCTTTTGCTGTCGGATTGAAATCATCGGAGATGATGAGTGAATAGCTCTTGTCCTCCAGCTTGGTACATCCTGAGGCGAGGGCTGCGAGCACGAGGATACAATATGTAAGTTTCTTTTTCATCTTTCAGTTCTTTTTACAGTTAAAACACAATGTTTGCCCCGATGGTGAAGGTACGCGTGGTAGGGTACTTGTCCCTCTCGTCGTTGCCAGGGGACAGGCCAACCCTGTTGACCTCAGGGTCAATGCCCTTGTATCCGGTGATGGTCAGCGCATTGGACATGGAGGCGTAGAGCCTTATGGAATCCACATACTTGATTCCGGTCTGCTGGAAGTTGTAGCCGAGGGTGATGTTGTCGATCTTCCAGAAGTCGCCGTCCTCGATGTAGTAGCTGTTGAACTCGAGAGGCATCTCCTTGTTGAGGACAGCCTTGCCGAAGACCTTGTCCTGTGAGGACTTGAGACGGTTGTAGTTCATGATGCCGGTGTTCTCGTAGAACATCCTCTGGAAGTTCAGGATCTGGAAGCCGAAGGCGCCCCTCATCGTGACGGCGAGATCCCAATTCTTGTAGCGGAAAGTGTTGTTCCAGCCGCCGTAGAACTTAGGGAGTCCGTTGCCGAGGATGTGCTTGTTGTCCGAATTCCTCATCCCCGCGAAATCATCGTATCCCACACGGTTGCCCTCGCCGTCAAGATAGATCCACTTGCCCTCGTCATCCACATCCACAACCTTGTATCCGAAGAAGTTGCCTATCTTGCCTCCTATCTCGATGCGGTGCGTTTGGGTCTGGATAGGATCACCTGTCCAGCCCTCATAGATGTAGTTGGATGAGACCTCGTACAGGTCGTTGGAGAGACTCACAAGCTTGTCTTCATTGGTGGAGAAGTTGACGCTTGAGTTCCATGTGAAGTTGTTGGTCTGCACAGGCACGAAGTTCACGAGAACTTCGATACCGCGGTTGCGCAGCTTGCCGACATTGGCCATGGTGGTGTTGACGAGATTCGGCGGTACCGGCACCGAGAAGTTGTAGAGAAGATCCTGGATGTCACGGTTATAGACGTCCACGGATCCGTTGATGCGGTCATTGAGGATGCTGAAATCAAGTCCTATGTTCCACTCGTGCTTCTCCTCCCATTTCAGGTTCGGGTTCGGGTTGCGTGAAGGCACCAGAGTGTGGATCCACTTGCCGTCGGAGAGGAAATACCCGCTGTAGGTGAGGGTGGATTTGGCAAGGAAAGACTGGCTCGGCTGGCTTCCGGTGACACCGTAGCCGACGCGGAGCTTGAGATCCTCGAACAAGCCGAGAGACTTGATGAACTCTTCCTCGCTGAGCCTCCATCCAAGTGAGACGGACGGGAACAAACCCCATGCGTTGTTGGTGCCCACCAGCTGGCTGGCCCCCTCGTAGCGGAGACTTCCCATGAAGAGGTAACGGTCCTTATATGAATAGGTGGCGCGGCCGAAGAAGCCGATGAGGTTGGTGCGGCCCATGTCACCGTTGAGGCTGCTGAGCTTGTTGCCGAGGCCCTCGCCGAGCTGGATCTGGGAATATCCGAAGATGTCTGTCGGGAAGTCCTGGTTCTGCACCCAGAAGTTGAACCACTCGTTGCTTGAGTAGCTGTATCCCCCGAGGAGGGAGAAATTGTGTCCGCCGATCTTCTTCTTGTACTGGGCCGTGAGTTCCATGAGCAGGTCCTTGGTGGAATCCTCGCCGTTGGAGACGAAGCCGTTCTTGGAGTCGCGCACGGTCGATATGTGCTTCATGCTCTCGGCGTATCCGCGGGTCTGGTTGTACTTGCTGTATGAGAAGAGGCCGGTCAGCGTGAGGTCAGCTATAGGGGTGAAGACCAGGTTGGCGTTGAGACGTGAGAACTGCTGCTCGTTCTTGCCGGTGCTCTCCTCGATCCTGGCCACAGGGTTCTCGTACTGGAAGAGGCCGGTCTCCTCGTACCAGGTCCCGTCCTCGTATTTGACAGGGGCGGTAGGGTTCATGATCTGGGCCTGACGGTAGGTGAAACCGTTGAAGCTGTACCCGTCGCCGGTGGTGGTGTACTTGTTCTGGGTGTTGAGGATCTCGAAGCTCGCGGTGAGCTTGTCATCGAACATCTTATGGTTGATCTTCGCCCTCGCGCTGAGGCGCTGGTTGTCGGATTTCTTGAATATGCCCTGCGCCTGACGGAAGTTCACGTTGAGCAGGTAGTTGGTCTTATTGTTGCCGCCCGTGAAGCTTAGGTTGTGCACATGGCTGATGTTGGAGCGGGTGATCTGGCTGAGCCAGTCGGTGTCTGACCCCTTGTCCCAGCTGGCGTCCCTGAAGCCCTCGGATATCTGCCTGCGGTAGTCGGCGGCTGTCAGCATGTCCATCTTGCGGGCGATGGTCTGGGTGTAGGCGTATACATTATATTCCACCCGGTTGTAGTTGGTCGCGTTGGCCTTCTTGGTCGTGATGATGATCACGCCGTTGGTGCCGCGGGTACCGTAGATGGCTGCGGCGGAACCGTCCTTGAGCACATCTATGCTCTCGATATCCTCCGGAGCCACCATGCCGAAGTCGCCCGGGACTCCATCGATGATGACGAGAGGGTTGGTGTTGGAACCGTTGATGGTGGAGCGTCCGCGGAGCAGCATCTGGGTGCTTGCGGTAGGGTCACCTGAGGTAAGCGAAATGGTAAGTCCGGCCACCTTGCCCTGGATGAGCTGGCCGACATCCTGGGACATGCCCTTGTTGAAGGAGTCCGACTTGACTGAAGCCACGGAACTTGTGGCGTCCCCCTTGCGCTGCACACCATAACCTATAACGACAACCTCGTCCAGCGACTTGGTGTCATCCTTGAGCACGATTTTGAACTCAGTCTTGCCGCCGACAGCAATCTCCTGGGTCACGTAGCCCAGGGAACTGATCTGGAGAGTGGCCTTGGCGGAGGAGACTTCAAGCGTGAAGTTTCCGTCCATGTCGGTTGTGACACCGTTTGTGGTCCCTTTTTCGACCACACCGGCCCCGATTACCGACTCACCATGCTGATCGCTCACGTTTCCCTTGATCTTCAAGGTCTGCGCCGAAGCGACACCGCATAGCCCAAAGAAGAATAGCAGTAGAGATACCAGGGCACGGATGCCCGACAGGTTTCCTGTCCTTAATCTTGAATGTACCATTTGGATAATTTTAGATATTAATTATGTCGGGGATAAAGGTATGCTGTTCTGCGGCAAGTGCTTCACGGCTTTTTAAACATAAATGGCAGGCGGATGCGACAGACGTCATTTTGATAAAAATGCCATGGTTATATGCTCAATTCATCGGGGATGCCTTCCTTTTTTGGTATTCGCTCGGGGTCATGCCGAAAGTTTTCTTGAAAAGGCTGGTGAAGTGGTCATGGTCGTTGTACCCGAGCGCGGCGACGACTTCGCTCACCGTCATGGCGGGGTTTTCGAGCATCCGGCAGGCGTGTCTCATCTTGATGTCGCGGATGAACTCCAGCGGAGTCTGCCCGGTCACGGCCTTTATCTTGCGCGAAAGGGTGATACGGGTCATGTTCAGCCTGTCGGCAAGAACGGCGATATTGAAGAGCGGGTCTCCAAGGTTGGATTCCACCAGCTGCTGAGCGCGGGCCACGAGCCGCTCATCCTTGGAGGATGTCTCCAGGCTGCTGATCTCGAGAACCGACGGTTTCCTTGACGCTTCCTGCTTATGCCTGCGTGGCCGCAGCAGGTTGGTGATCTTCCTTTTCTCCTGCTGTCTTACCTTCTGCACATAGAGGTAAAGCACCATGAATACCAGACCTGCGGCCATGGCTGACCAGAGCAGAAAAGCCCACCAGGTCTCGTACCAGGCGGGCAGCCGGGTGATGCTGATACTGGAGACCCGGTCGCTCCAAAGTCCGTTCTCATCCGTAGCCTTCACCTGGAAAGTGTATTTTCCCTTACCGAGCCTGTTGTAGAAAGCGGTGTTGCCGCCGTTGGTGTAGTTCCACTCCTTGTCCACCCCCGAGAGCTTGTAGGCATAGCGGATTCTGGAGGCGTTCCAATAGTCCAGCGTGGAGAAGCTGATCTCTATGTTGTAGCTGTCCGGCCCGATTTCGAACTTGCCCTCAGACGGGATGTGCCTGTCGAAAAAGAGGGATTCCCCTCCCACGCTGACATTGGTGATGAGCGGCGTGGCAGGTTTGGCCAGAGATTCGAGCCTGTTGCTCGCCTTGATGGAGATGAATCCGGGTATGCCGCCGAAATACAGAGTGTTGTCAGCAGCCATGTATGCCGCCCTCGGAAGATAACGTTCGAGCATATACGGCTTACCCGGAACGGTATAGTCGCGGAACGAGCCGTTGTGGGGGTTGAATTCCTTGACCTGCTGGTTGGTAAGGATCCACAGGTGGTTGAATTCATCGACCAGCATCATCTCCAGCACATCGCCTTTCATGCCGCAGACGGAAGTGAAGTCCGCATAGGTGCCGTCAGAAGGGTCCAGATACAATATCTTGGAACAGAAACTCCCCAGCCACAGCTTCCCGTCCGAGGTCGCACCGATACAGGAAAGGTTCTCCCCGCTCGGGAAAAAGCCTGTCACCTCCCCATCCTCGAATTTATAGACTCCCGCCTTGCTGACACAGACCCACACTGAGCCGTCGGTCATCTCCGTTATGCCCGCGGCATTGCCTTTTATGCCAGGCACCGCCAGAGGTTTCCCGCTGCCCGGACGGAAAATGAAAAGTCCGGTCGTGGTGCCCATCCACAGATTGCCGGAACTGTCCTCATAGATGGTCTCCAATGTCCCGGGGGCTTCGCTCACCTCCCCCAGATCAATCGTGTCTTCCCAGCGGACCGACAGGCCGGTCCGGCGCAGGCCGTATACTGTAGCATAATCGTTCATGGCCCAGATCTTCCCCTTCTCTTTGGATTTTATGATATATGGAATCTGGGTCCATGGAAAATCTTTCATTCCGGGGCTGTCACTGACAGGGATGAGTTTTTCAGACTCCGGAGAATAGAGGTATATCCCATGCCTGTCCTGGGAGAGCCAGAAGACGCCTTTCTCATCATCCTCGCAAAGCGACACTATAGCCGGATTGACATTCAACATTCTGCGCAGGGCCAAAACTCCATACTCTGTTATGTAGCTGTCCTGCAGATTGATGATGAAGCTGTTGCGGTCATAGGCCGCCACCCAGAGATTGCGCCCCCTGTCCTTTATGACATAACTGAGCATCTTGTTCTCCCCGGACATATACGGTGATGTGTCTTCGAGTTCCAGCATCCCGCGGGCGTCGATGTTGAATGTCAGGAGGTTGTTGTACGTGATGACCCAAAGCCTGCCGTCCACGTCGTCCTGAACCATATTGATTATGCAGTTGTCATGCCGGCTTTGCCGGCTGTAGGCCGCCGGCTGCGGAGTGTATCTTTTCCCCGGTGCAGCACCAGGGTCGAAACGGTGGATACCCTCTCCCCATGAGCCGACCCAATAATATTTCCGGCTCCTGTCCTGGATTATATAGCTCTCATCGGAGTCTCCACCACGGGAAAAACTTTCAATAGCCCCCGTATCTGGATCCAGGCGGCACAGCCCCGCCCCTCCCACGCATATCCAGATCCCGTGCTCGAAGTCCTCATAAAACGAGTTGATTGTGCCATGACCCATGTCCACCGTGTATTTTCTCTTGAGCTTCCGGTCCGGAGAGAAACGGCAAAGTCCGCCCGGGATGCATATCCAGATGCTCCCATCGGAAGTGGAGTTGACATAGGAAATCTTGATACCGCTGATCTCAGGATAGTCCAGCGGAGATATACTATATGTGGACTTATCCAGTATGTAGACTCCCCTGTCCGTGCCGAACCACAGCTGGTTTGCCGAATCCTCAGCAATGGAATAGATCAGGTTGCTCTGCATCAGGTCGGGAGTATGGAGGTCTGAACGGAAAACCTGCACCTTGTATCCGTCATCGCGGCACAGCCCGTCGGACGTGCCGTACCATACATAGCCTTCACTGTCCTGGAATATACGGTGTACGGAGTGTATAGGCAGCTGGTCAAGCTGAGGCAGCTCCATTATCTGCTGGGCTATGGCGGCAAAAGGGAGGATTGCCATGGCGAACAGGAGAGCAATATACTTTTTCATCAGTTACGGTGTCATCAACGTGGCTAAATTACAAATAAATCCGGAAACGGCAACACCCTTGCCACGCTACGCATGGCAGTGCCCGGCAGCCGTCCACATCGGAACCTACTGCCCATCGACGGTCACACTTTCAATCCTGAGTTGAAACGTCCCCGACGGAGCATGTACATCCACCACATCCCCGGCTTTCCCGCCCATCAGAGCTTCACCGATAGGGGACTTCAAGGAAATTTTCCCTTCCTGGAGATTCATCTCGTGAGGGCTGACAACCGTATACGTCATTCTGGCTCCAGTCTTCAGATTGGTGAACTCCACCCGGCTCAGGAGATTGACCTCGCCCTGCGGCAGCTTGTCCGTGTCGATGACCCGTGAGAACTGGAGAACCTTCTGCAGGAAGCGTATCCTGCTGATGGCCTTGGCCTGGGCACGGCGCGCAGTACGGTACTCGGCGTTGTCGCTCAAGTCCCCCTGGGCACGCGCTTCGCAGAGTTCATCCTTGATCCTCGGATACTCCTCATCAATCAGTTGCTTGAGCTCGGCGACAATCTGGTCGTGACGCTCCTTTGACAGATATTCCATAACGGGCCTTTTCCTGCAAATATAAGCAGAATCCGGCAGTCCGTCGAAATGTGTTTTTTACAAAAAACATTTTAGCAGTGTTTTTGTTTTTTACAAAAAACACTACTTTTGTGTCATCAAAAAACAAAAAGATGGAGAAGTTATTTCAACGGCACGATGATTATATGAGAGTCACCCCGACAGACTATGTTCGCGACTTCATGAGACGAGTCAACTGGGACAGCAGGCTCATCTGCATAAAAGGGCCTAAAGGTGTCGGAAAATCCACATTGCTCAAGCAACGGATCAAACTCAACTACGCTGAAGACGACCGGCACATCCTTTACTGTTCGGCCGATTCCGGATACTTTTCCAACCACACCTTGCTGGACACGGCTGAAGACTTTGTCAAAATCGGAGGCACACACCTTTTCATTGACGAAATCCACAAATACGACAAATGGAGCGTGGAAATAAAGGAGATCTATGATCTCTATCCCCAACTGCATGTGGTCTTGAGCGGGAGTTCCCTGCTGGCTCTGAAAACCGGTCTGGCGGATCTTTCCCGCCGAATGCTTCAGTACGACATGCCCGGGCTGTCTTTCCGAGAATATCTGCATCTCGAAAAGGGCTTTGACCTGCACCCGGTAGAGCTTGAAGGACTGCTTGAAAAGCCCTCCACTTTCTGTACGCGAGTGAGGGAACTCTGCAATCCACTTGAACATTTCCCGGAATACATCAAAAAAGGGTACTATCCATTTTACTTTGAAGACAGGGTAGCCTACGCACCGAGGGTGGAAAATGTCGTCAATTTCACCATAGAGAATGAACTGACATCACAGTGCGGTGTGGACATGGCAAACACACGCAAGATAAAGGCTCTGATGCAAATCATCTCAGGGATGATACCCTTTGATGTCGACATAGCGAAAATGTCCCGCAATCTCGGCCTGCAAAGACTAACCCTACTGCAATATCTCAAACATCTTGAGGACGCATATCTGATACGGCGGCTGTTCGCCAACCTATTATCTACCAGAGACTTGCAGAAACCGGACAAAATTTTGCTGGACAATCCGAATCTTATGTATGCCCTATGCCCGACCACCCCGGAGATTGGGACTGTGAGGGAAACATTCTTCTGCAACCAGCTTGCATCCGCCGGACATGTGGTGGAATATGGTGGCATGAAGACGGCAGACTTCAGGATTGACGGCAAATACGTCATTGAAGTAGGAGGAAAAGACAAGGGATACTCGCAGATTGACCGGAATGAAGACGGATATGTCGCAGCCGACGGCACCGACTCGGCCGTTTTCCGCAAAATACCACTTTGGGCATTCGGATTTCTGTACTGACTTCAGCTCCTTTTCTTGAACTCCGACGGGGTGCAGCCGAACTCTTCTTTGAAGATCTGACGGAAATAGGCAAATGAACTGATGCCTATGTTCCAGGCAGTCTCCGAGACATTGAACTCTCCGGACGAGAGCATCTCCGCTGCCTTGCGGAGTTTTATCTTGCGTACGTAATCGTTGGCCGAAACCCCTGTGAGGCTCTTGAGCTTTCGGTACAGCGAGGAGATGCTGACATTCATGTGGGCGGCCATGCTGTTGATGTCCAGATCCTCTGAAGAAAGGTTCTCCTCTATGTAGGCTGTCAGCTTCTGGAGGAACTTGTTGTCCAGGGTCGAGAAACCGTTGTCCTGCTTCTCTCCCGGATCGGACGGGCTGTTGAACTGATGCATGTACTGCCTGGCAAGCTGGCTGCGCGACTGGATAAGGTTGGCGACCCTCGCCCTGATGAGTTCACTGGTAAACGGCTTTGTGATATACGAGTCGGCCCCGACCTTATAACCTTCACTCTTGTCGCTGAGCGTATCCCTGGCTGTGAGAAGCACCACCGGGATATGGCTGAGGCGGATGTCAGCCTTGACGCGACGGCACAACTCCAGCCCGTCCATCTTCGGCATCATGATGTCACTGATTATCAGATCCGGTATGAACTGTATGGCCGCCGCAAGCCCTTCCTCTCCATCTGAGGTCTGGAGCACTTCATAATCGCCCGAGAGGATGGTGGAAAGATAGTCACGGATATCGGCATTGTCCTCGACGACAAGAATCCGCTGTATGGAGGCCCCGCTGTCAACCTGCCCCTCCGGGATTTGGCAGCTGTTCTGCTCGGCCTGCATCGGAAGCCTCACCGTGAAGCAGCTGCCATGGCCGCGCTCGCTGTCCACGCTGATGCTGCCGCCATGCTGCTCCACGAATTTCTGGACTATGGACAGGCCTATTCCGGAGCCGTTGACATTCTCCCGGCCGGGGACGCGATAATACCTCTTGAATATCTTGCCCAGCTGGTCCGGGGCGATCCCCTCACCCGTATCCGCCACCGTGATCACGGCCTCGTTGCGCTCCCCTTCCGTCTCAGCATGAAGCCCGAGCACTATCTCTCCGCTTCTGGTATACTTGACGGCATTGGAAAGCAGATTGTTGAGCACTGAGGATACGATCTCCCTGTCGAAAGACATGAAGACATCCGGAGAAATGTCGAAACGGAAATGCAGTTCTTTATTGGTATTGGCTTCGGCGAATATCTTCCCGATGCTCGTCACATACCCGCTCAAACTGCCCCAGGTCGGGTTGAAGCGTACGTTGTCCGTCTCGGCCATCCTGAAATTCAGCAACTTGTTGATCAGTTCCATAAGGTTGCCGGCATTTTTGTAAATCAAGGACAGCTTATGCCTCGCCGCCGGATCCAGACTGGTATCCCCCATCATATCCTCAGCCGGACCAATGATAAGCGAGAGAGGAGTCTTGAGTTCATGGGTTATATTGGTATAAAACCTCAACTTCTCCTCGTTCATGTCTCTGATCTGCGCGATTGCGGCCTTGTCCATCCGGCGGCTTGTGACGGCACGGACGACAAGGAAGCAGAGCAGGGCACAGGCTATGACATAAAAGATCAGAGCCGGAACGCTGAGCCAGAACGGAGCTGCTATGCTGATGCCGAGGACGGTCTCGCACATGGACTCGCTGCTCCACGGATATCCGGCCCTCACGCGCAAAGTGTACCGGCCGGGTGACAGTTGGAGAAACGACAGGGAGCGGACGTCGGTGCGGTGCCAGTCCTTGTCGAGCTGGTCAATCCTATAATAGTACCTAAGATTGTCGGCCTGCGAAAAATCATCGGAGGTGAACCTCACCACGAAATTGTTCTGATACCACTTCAGTCTGACCTGGTCCTGGAAAGGCATCAGCGCCGGTCCCCTGCCGGCATCTTTATGGCTGCCGCTGTCCTTTACTTCAAGAGAAGTGTAATGTATGGCGGGAGCCGCCACGGAATCCATCACGCACCTGTCCAGAAAGACTATCCCGTCCGAGGAGCCGAAAGCGATCAGGCCGTCACCACGCAGAGCAGCGGCTCCCATGGAGAAACTTCCGTGCAGGAAACTCATCCCGGCAGTATAATCGACCGCCTTCCCGTCACGCAGGAAACCGATCGACTTAGCCGTAGTGAACCAGATCGTGCCGGCCTTGTCTTCAAGCACAGACATTATGGCCTCAGAGCAGATCGGATCGCCCTCAGTGTATTGCATATACGAAAAGCTGTCCGCATCCGGGAAACAGATCAGGCCGTTATCCGTCGCAGCCCATATCCGTCCGGAGCCGTCCTGCATCAGATGATTCACTGTCCCTGACGGGAATCCGCTGTCCGAATTGAGATGTGCAAGCAGATCAAGCCCGGCATCAAAGACATAAAGTCCGGAACGGTATGATCCGACCCAAAGCCGTCCGCGGCTGTCCCGGCAGATGGACTTGAGATAATTGTCATCAAGTCCGAAGCCGGTGCCCAGCCGCCGTTCAGAGCGGAAAGTCTTCTTGTCGATGGACCATAGCCCGGACACGCCGGACGCGGCCCATATATGGTCTTCCGACTCGCAGAAACCGCGTACCTCTCCCACCTGGACCGCAGCCCTCAGTCTCAAAGTGCTGTCCACGACAGCTATTCCGTTGTTGAATGTCCCTGCCCAGAAAAGGCCCGAGGCATCCCTGAAAGTGGAAATCACGTTCTTGTCCGGAAGGGAGGCCACCTCGCGGCGCATCAAGTCCGTATCCGCACTGACAAGGCTGATCCCGCCTCCGTCCGTGCCGGCAACAAGATTCCCTCCGGCAGTGAACGCCAGTCCCCTTACAAGTTTCTCGGGGAAATCCTCCGGGTGACGGACTCCGAATATCCCAGAATGGTTGTGGGACTTATAATACAGGCCCTTGCCTGCCGAGCCGAGATAGATGTTGCCATACTTGTCCTCAAGCATGGAGCGGATGCCGATGTCACTCATCCCCTCGGGCATGACGACCTGCCTGAAGCGTGGCGCCCCTTGAGAAAGGTCGTCAAGATCCATAGCCCATAGGCCTCTGGTGTCCGGTGAGGCGAGAATGCGGTTGTCGGAAGTACGCATCACGGAGAAAAGAATACCGTTTGGCAGACCGGAGGAGGCCTCGTTGAAAACCGTAAAATCCTTGGTGACAGGACGGAAAAGGGCGAGCCCCCGGCCGGTGCCGAGCCAGACGTTGTTGTCTTTGTCAATGAAGATACTGCCTATTCCGCTATTTGGCAAAGCTCCCGGCTTCCCGGTACGGACATACTGCTCAGCCGTCATGGCCTCGGGATTGATCACAGCTAAGCCCTCACCGAAATAACCCGCATATACCTTCCCGTCCGGAGAGAGCTCGATGCACCTTATGTTCCCTTCGGCCATACCCTTTACCGTGGAACTGTCATAAGAGGTGAATGTTCCGGAACTGGTGTCGTATCTGCCGACGCAGCCGGTGTAGGTGCTGAACCATATATCACCCTGTGCATCCTGCTTCAGACAGGTGATCTCATCCGAGAGCGGAGAATCAGGATTATTCTTGTCATGCCTGAAAAACACGGACTCCCCCGTCCTCCAGTCGAAATACCCGAATCCGTCCCGCTTGGTGGCGAACCACACTCTGTCCTGGAAGCGGTCGGCGAGCACGGCATTCAGCTCATTGCCTGATATCACCCCTGCCCCTCTTGTATATTTCACCATCTCAGAACCGTCATAGCAGGCAAGTCCGTTCTCTGTTCCGATCCACAGACGCCCATAGCGGTCAAAATCCAGAGAGAGGACATAATCGCTCGGCAATTCATCACGGAAAGAGCCCCAGGAACTCGAGAACGAGCTTGAAACCTCCCGGCCGGCAAGTAAGGACGGAAAGAACAACGTCAAGGCTATAAGGCCGGAAAGGAATGCGGTTCGGTGTGACATGCGGTCAGTTTCTTAATACACCCCAAATATAGGAAGTCTTGGTTTAAGAGCGAACGGCAAGACCACGCCAATCCGACTGTATCTCCCCAAAAACCGCCTCAGAAAGGTCAAAAGCCGCATCTGATCCCATCTACGGCGTTTCCCGCTCCCACATACAAAGAGAAGGTCAAGAAAGCGAAGCTCACATCAATTTCAGAACATCTTTCTTTGTGAGTCCGGAGTATTTTGCCACGGTCTCCGCCGGAACACCGTCCTTCAGCATCCGTCTGGCGATGGCGGCGGCTTCACTCATTCCTTCTGCCTTGCCTTCTGCTCTGCCTCTTGCTTCTCCGATGGCTTCGCCTTCAGCGAGACCTTCCGCTCTACCCTTGTCCAACGCGTAGTCGTAGCGCAATGCCAAATCAAGCTCTGTAACCATATCATTTTCGTATAAAATCCTCTTGTCGGCGGAGAAGCCGGCGAGCTCGCAGGCATCGGTGACACCTTCGGCCAAGCTGCTGTGACTCAGCTCCTCCGGCAGCTCTTCCATCACTCCGCTGTGCCGGAACAGCCAGAAGAGCGCATCCCTGTCGTCCCTGAACTCGGTGGCACTCTTGTTGAACCTCTCCAATTCCGCAAATATACACAAAATAGTGTCAGGCGCAAGTTCTCCCGTGCGGCTCTCCGTGAAGCGGTAGCAGGAGACTATGTTGAAGTCCTGTATGGTAGACTCCGGCACCGTAGTAGACACATCTCTCGAAGAAGGCGTTCTCGGGTTCGCGCTGCATCTCCACTATGAAGGTCCTTTTGTCCTCGCCCCGGCAGACGAGATCCATTCTTGTAGTCTTGCCGTCGAGAAAATCCGGCCCGGTCTCGCGGTCGAGATACTCGACGATGTCCTTGACCCTGGCCTCCGGCGGCAGGAGGACGTTGAGCAGGCCGATGAGCAGGGCCTTGTTGCTCCTGTCGGCGAACACCGCCTTGAATCCGGCGTCAAGCGTCAAGTCCACGTAACGTCCCGGGACTACGGCCCCGCACTTCTGCCCTGCAGCCTTGCCGCCGGCAGAATCCTTCTTGAAGTCTTTCATTGTTCTTTGTCTAAATTGTTGCGCTGCAATGATAGTGCATTCCCGGCTTCCGCGCAACAAAGAAACTTCAAAAGTGATAAGAAACAGAAAAATCTGCGCCGGGCGTGAAAAGTGGTCTGGTGTCCACAGCACCGATTCACTATGGCGTCTGGAAAAGGTTATAGAGAAATATTGCAGAAACGCTATAACCTTGCGCCGAAATTGCTTTCTATCGGCATATTGGTGTTTAGGTTAGAGCGCCGGAGCCTCAAAACTCTATAACCTTGAGGCGATTCTCCGTCCGGTACAGAAAAGGGGCCTTCTGTTGTACGCGAGCCGCTTTCAGGCACGTCCGGTACAGAAAAAGCCCCCCGCTGTACGGCAGGCACCTGCAAGACCGTCCTGCAACGAAAAGCACCCATTCCTGTACGAGGAGCGGTCGCAAGACTGCGCGGTACAGAAAACGGCGCTGTGCTGTACGGCAGGTCTACTTGATAGTCGATGGGTGAACTTTTGAAGGCGGAAAGAGAGTGGCGCAGGGGTCTGGTGCAGTCCGGAGGTAGGGGAGAAAATAGCGAAAAATACCCCAACCTTTGCTGAGGGGATACCGCAGAAAGCCGTGCAGTGGCAGTGCCGCTAGAAGGTAGGGGAAGAAAGCGCCAAAAACGCCCCAACCTTTGCTGACGGGGTGTCGCAGAGCACTGCAGACGGCCAGTGAGCCCATGCGGGAAAGGGGCGTTGGCTGACGGCGCAGTGGGCAGAGGTGGTAGGGGCTCAACAAAAAAGCCTCGCCCCTGCCACCTCCCGCCCCTGCCGCCACTGGTCCGCGCCGCATCCGCCTCTGCACCCCTCCGGTCCGTGCTACATCCGCCCCGTACCCGTCTGGTGCGCACGAAGTCGATTCCGTTCGGGAGAGGACGGGTTTGCCGTACGGAATCTTTGGGAAATCCCCGAACTGGGTTATAGCAGAAAATGATTAAAATGCTATAACCTAACTCGGGGATCGGCCTCTGGGAATGTTTTAGGTCTTGGGTTATAGCATAATGCAGGGAAAATGCTATAACCTAGAAAATCTATTCTGCGGTCAACTTGACCTGCGCACCATCGAGAAGAGGCGAGGTGAAGCTGACGGTGATTTCGCCAGGTTCGCCGGTGGTCTGGATGTAGGCGAGCAGTCGGCCGTTGTAGACCCTCTGCTTATTGTCGCGGTAATCGCCCATGTCGGTATTGTCCGCGCCCTCGAGTCCGAGCAGGCGTGCCGGACCCTCCACGGTGCAGGTGATGTTGTTGTCAGCGAGCTTGACCATCACCCCTTTCTCGTCAACCACGGTCACGGTGATGTGGGCTGTGGCCTTGTCGCGTGACAGTTCCGTCCTGTCGGCTGTAGCGCGAATGGCGTACGGATGGCCGGAGGTGGTTATGCTGTACTCGGAGAGCACCTTGCCGTCCTTGTCGCAGCCCTCGGCCTTGAGGGTGCCCGGGCGGAACGGGATGTCCCAGTATATGATTCCGCTCTTGTCGTCGTAAGGCTTCATCTCCCCGACCTGCTTGCCGTCCAGAAGGAGGCGTGCCTGAGGGGCGTTGGTGTAGCAAACGACGCGGATCTTCTGCTCCAGGGCGTAGTTCCAACTGTCGAGAGCATCGGTGGAGAGGAATACGCGTCCGTCGCGGCGAACAGGTCCCGGTCTGCGGTTGCCCGCATCGGCAGGGTATGTGCCGATATAGGTCACTGGCTCGGTGCTCCACATGGAGGCGCGGAAATAGCCGCGAGGCTTAGGGAAGCTGGCGAAGTCGAGAAGTCCGGTCCCGAGGCCGCGCGACGGCCAGCGGTTAGACTCACCGAGGTAGTCGGTCCCGGTCCAGATGAACTGGCCGAAGATGTAGTCGTTGTCGCGCACGGCGAGCCATGCGTCACGGCTCAGGCCGTTTTCACTGCCGTAGATGACGCGCTCCGGGTAGGTGGCGTGATCCTGGGCGTAGCGGTTCTCGGTGTAGTTGTAGCCCACAACATCCACAGCCTCAGGATACTCGGTCTCGTTGGACATCACAACCCCGGCAAGGGCTCCCGTGATAGGACGGGAAGTGTCCACGGCACGTACGCAGGCTGCCAGCCTCTTGGCTATCTTGCCTATGCGCATCGCGTCCGGCGCCTTGGGGTTGTAGCCCCCGAACATCGGCTGATTGATGCTGCTGCCGTCCAGGACCGGGTGGGAGTAAGGGTCGTTAGGATAGTCAACCTCGTTTCCGATGCTCCAGAGGAAGATGCTGGTGTGGTTGCGGTCGCGGCGCACCATGTCGGTGATGTCTGTCTCGATCCACTCCTCGAAGAAGTCGAAGGTGCCGTCGTAGCCCGGAGTGCCCACGTTCCAGCCTTCGAGCCACTTGCGCTTAGGGAACTCCCACTCGTCGGACACCTCGTCCATCACCAGAAGTCCCATCTCATCGCAGAGGTCATAGAGGACAGGGGCCTGCGGGTTGTGGCTCATGCGGATGGCATTGGTGCCGATGGCCTTGAGGTTCTCAAGACGCCTTCTCCAGACTTCCTCTGGCACCACGGCTCCGAGCACGCCGGCATCGTGGTGCAGGCAGACTCCCTTGACTTTCATCCAGTTGCCGTTGAGGGCAAATCCTTTGTTCGGATCGAATTGGAGAGTGCGCAACCCCACGCGGGTCTCAGCCCCATCGATCTTCTGTCCGTCCTCGAGAAGTTCGGTCTTGAGGGTATACAGATACGGATCGTCAAGATTCCAACGGTGAGGTTTCTTGACCTTGAGGTCAATGTTGAGCTTGCTCTCTCCCGGCTCCAGATCCTTGACAGCGGCGCTGCGGCTTGCCACCTGGATGCCGGAAGCATCGTAGAGAGTGGCCTTAACCGTGAGCTTGCCGCTTACTGGGAGGTGCTTCTGCACTTCAACATCAACATCTACAACCGCCTGATTGTCAGAGATGGACTTGGCCTTCCAACCCACACCCCAGAGGGCGAAATGGGTCTGAGGCGCCGATACGAGCCAGACATCCCGGTAGATGCCGGAGCCCGTGTACCAGCGCGAGTCGGCGTAACGGCTGTGGTCAACCCTGACGGAAAGCAGGTTCTCCCCGTCCCTGAGGTAAGGGGTCAGGTCATACAAGAACGAGACGTAGCCATTTGGACGCTTGCCGAGCAGCTGCCCGTTGAGGTAAACCTCGCTGCGGTTGTAGACACCCTCGAAGTAGATGTAGTGACGGGGAGAGTCATCGCTCACCGTGAAATGCTTGCGATACCAGCCGATGCCGCCCGGGAGGTAGCCTGTGCAGCTGGCGAGGGTCGGAGAGAGCTGCCCCTCGACGGACCAGTCGTGCGGAAGGTCGAGCTTGCGCCATTTCGAGTCATCGAAGGAATTGTCTTTGTACGCGGTGCTGTCGGAGAGGCTGAAGAGCCAGCCGTCATCGAATTTGACGGCGTTGCCGAACGAGGTCTGCGCCGGTGCGGACAGGCAGCAGGCCAGAGACAGCAGAATTGTAAGAATGGAAAATTTTTTGGTCATAGTTGTTTGAAATGTCCTCAAATATCGGAAAATAAGCCGGAGTCCGCAAGGGCAGACCCCGGCCGGGATACAATTTTTTAAGGAATTATTGACGTCTTGCAGGAGTCTCGGCGAAAGCGATCTCCCACTCCTCAGCGAACTTGCCCTTCTCGACGCTGACCTTGACCTTGCTTGAGAGCAGGGTCTGTACGTCGGTCTTGAGCTTGAGGGCGAATTCGGAGCGGCTCTTGACCTTGGCGAGATCCACGGTGACGGTCTTGCCGTTCTTAGGGTTGGTCCAGGAGATCTTTCCGGTCACTCCTTCCTCGAGAGGCTGGTAGAGCTTGATGTTGAGCACATCAGTCTCCTTGATGCCGAACTCGAGAGGGAAGCACCACTTGGCCCATGCCACTGCGGAGGCGTCGCGTGCGTCAGCATCCTGTACGGCGATGGCAGCCTCGTCGGCGAACACGCCGCTGCCGAGGTACTCGAACGCGCCTACATCAGGGTGGCCGTCGTTTACCGGGAGACCGAAGAAGTCGCGTCCGCCGTTGTTCGGCATGTAGAGACCAGCGTTGATGCAAGGGGAATCTGCGCGCAGCATATAGCCCTTGAGAGTGCACAGACCGGTGCCGCCGGTGCCCGGAGCCACGAACTTAGGATCAGCCACGATGGCCTTAGGGTCATCTGGAAGACCGTTCTTCCAAGGTCCGAAGTAGCAGTTGTTAAGGAAGAGGCTGCCGGCAGGGAGGTTCGGCTTGAGGGTGTCGTCGAATGTCCTGTCCCAAGCGAAGCCTGTAGACCATGCCGTGCGGAACTGGCCCTGACCGGTGGCGTAGAAGATGTTGTTGTAGAAATGTGCGCCGAGATCATCGATGTTCTTGGCCTTCTCAGGGTAGTCGCCACGGAAGTACTCAATCTCTGAAACGCCGTGGTCTACGTAGAACACGTTGTTGTAGAGGATGTTGTTGTCGTTCTTGAGGCTGCCCTGCATCTGGACGAGGTGGGTCTTGTCGTTCTCGGAGATGTTGTAGCGGGCCACGTTCTCGAAGATGTCGTACATCAGGAGGAGGAAGCCGTGGTTCTCCTTGCTGTAGTTGTACTGTGCAAGGCACCTCTTGCAGTAGAAGTCGAAGTCGTATGCGAAGCCGTCGCCGTTACGGATCTGACGGCCGGTGTCATAGACCTCGTTGAACTGCATGATGGTCTCCTCGCAGCGGATGATCCAGCAGGCTGCGGTGTGCGGCCACCAGCCCTCGCCTTTCTCGGCCCAACCTGTATCTCCAGGGAGGTCAAGAGAACCGGAACGCAGGCAGGAACGGTGGATCTCGTTGAACTCGATGAGAGCCCTGTACGAGCCGCCTACGACGATACCGTCACCGCCCAGATCGTCCATGTAGTTGCGGCGCACGCGGAGCTTGCCGATGCCGTTGGTGGTGATGCCGACCTTGTCCACCCTCTCGATCCTGTTGCCCTCGATGAGCACATCCTCAAGGGTCGGAGGGACATAGGCTACAGGAGAATCTCTCCACGGACGGTTGACCCCGCCAGTGATGGCAGCGCTGCGCAGGCGGGTGCCGCCCATCTGGCCCCAGATGTCATGGATGAAGTTGTCCTTGATCACGATGTAGTTGAAAGCCTTGCCCGGCTCATTCTCATCGATGAGGATGCCGTTGCGGCCCACTCCCACTTCCGGAGCGTAGCCGCTGGTGATCTCGAATCCGCGAACTTCAAGCCCGTCGGCGTTGAGGATGGTGATGGCTGAGCCTTCCTTCTTGCCCATGTTGATCACCGGACGGCCCTCTCCGTACCCGGAGAACACGATCGGTTTCTCCGGGGTGCCGGAACTCTTGATGACGAGGTTGCCGTAGAATGTGGCGCCGCCCTCGAAAAGAATCTTGTCGCCGGCCTGGAAAGTGGCGGCGTTGACCTTGTCAATGCTCTTCCAGGCATTGCGCACTGAAAGTCCGTCCGCAGAGTCACTTCCCTGCGGAGATACGAAGTATGTCTTGTCCTGCGCCTGAAGTCCAAGCGCGGCAAGAGCGAATATGCTGATTACTAAACTAACTTTTTTCATTTTTATCTGTTTCTTTGTTCAATTTCTTTCACCGGAATCTCGAATTCTTCACTGAACGAGCCGTTGGTGAGTAATACTTTGACCGCTGTGCCGTCCGGGACGCTCAGTCCCTCCTTGACCGGCAGGGTCAGGGTGCGGCGGTCTTTCAGTTTGGAAATGTCTAATTTGTATGTTTTACCCTTGACAGGGTCTGTCCAGCTGACGCTGCCCGTGATGTCCCCGGTGAGGGCCTCGCGCAGGCGGATGCTGAACCTGGCAGGACCGTTGGAGGCTATTGCCTGAGGGAAGCTCCATCTTGCCCATGCCACTGACGATGCCTCGCGGGAGGCCTTGTCAAGTGCTGCCTCCTTTTCTGGGTCGGCCTCCGGCACGCTTCCGAGATACTCGAACGCTCCTATGTCGGTCTTGCCGTCATACAGAGGCTGTCCGAAGAAGTCGCGACGGCCGTTGTCCGGGATGTAGACTCCCGCACCGATGCACGGGGAGTCCGCTCGGAGCATATAGCCCTTGAGAGTGCACAGACCGTCCCCTCCGGTGCCAGGCGCCACGAACTTCGGGTCTGCGACCAGAGCCTGCGGATCATCCGGGATGCCGCTTTTCCACGGGCCGAAGTAGCAGTTGGCAAGGAACATGCTTCCTGCCGGGAGGTCGGGCTTGAGGGTGTCGTCGAACTTCCTCTCCCAGGTGTAGCCTGTGGAGTATGCGGTGCGGAAACGTCCCTGTCCGGTGGCGTAGAAGATGTTGTTGACGAAGCGGGCCCCTAGGTCATTGATGTCCTTGGCGCTCTCCGGGAAGTCACCCCTGAAGAAATCAAGGTCAAGCAGGCCGTGGTCTACATAGAACACGTTGTTGTAGAGGATGTTGTTGTCACCCTTGAGACTGCCCTGCATCTGTACGAGGTGGGTCTTGTCGTTCTCGGAAATGTTGTAGCGGGCCACGTTCTCGAAGATGTTGTACATCAGCAGCAGGAACCCGTGGTTCTCCTTGCTGTAGTTGTACTGGGCGATGCACCTCTTGCAGTTGAAGTCAAAGTCGTAGGCAAAGCCGTCACCGTTGTAGAGGTTGCGGCCGGTGTCGTAGACTTCGTTGAACTGCATGATGGTCTCCTCGGTGTCCTGAATCCAGCATGCGGCCACGTGCGGCCACCAACCGTCATCTCCCGGGAGATCTGGAGCTCCGGCCCTGAGGCAGCTGCGGCGGATGACGTTGTACTCGATCAGGCCGCGGTACGGGCCGTTGACGAAGATCCCGTCGCCGCCGAGGTTGTCCATGCGGTTCTTGCGTACCACCACGTTGTCCCTGGCTCCCCAGCAGACGATGCCGCACTTGTCGATACGCTCGATAGTGTTGCCCTCGATACGCACGTCATTGATAGTGGACGGTTTGTAGGACGGGTCGCGGAACGATTCGCGGTCACGCAGAATCCTGACGAGGATGGCGGAACTGTAGTAGCCCACGTTGTCCCCGCGTCCCCCCATCTGTCCCCAGATGTCGTGGATGTAGTTGTCCTCGATGACGATGTGCCGGATGTCGTTGCCCTGTCCGGAGGCTGTCACGGCTATGCCCTGACGGCCCGTCCCGATCTTGAACGGGGCACCGGAAGTGACTTCCATGCCCTTGACCTCCCAGTAAGAGATGTTTTCGAGCAGGATGCCGGCACCTTCAGCCTCACCGAAATCGATGACAGGCCGCTCCCCGCCCCCGTAGGAGGAGAGGACGATTGGATTGCCCTCCGAGCCGGAGCCGCGGGGCTTGAGCTGCCCCTTGAAAGTGGCCCCGGATTCGAAGAGAATCTTGTCTCCGGGCTGGAAGACCGTGCCGTTTACTTTGGCGATGGTCTTCCAGGCACCCTCGACAGAGAGTCCGTCCGAGCTGTCATCCCCTCCCGGCGACACGAAGTACGTCCTCTGCTGCGCAGAGAGCGACAAGGTGAGGAGGGAGAGCAGGATGAGAGTTGAACTTTTTTTGAACATCACTATTATTTTTTGACAAACACAACTCTGTTGACGGAAAGTGGCTTGACATCGATGCTTTTTGCACTCTTTATGCTGCGGGTGCTGAAGCTGATGTCAGAATGGTCAGCATAGGCGCGTGAGAGCCTGTCCGGTGCTGAAACATCCTCTATTCTGACGGCCTTGTAGCCTTTCGGAACTGAAAGGTTGAAAGTCAGAGGTTCGGTTGACTTGTTGACCAGATAGACATTCATGCCTTCTGAAGTCTCGCATGCGGAGAGTTTCACAAGTTCATTCTTTGAGCGTCGGTTGACGATGAGAGGGAAGTTCACCTCTGTGGCTGCAACATTGTGAACCCTCTCAGGCATGCTTCCTGCTTTAGGCTTCATGTTGGTTTTCATCTCGGTTGCAAGAGGATATTCATCATCCCTCTGTGCGAAGAAGCGGAACACTTCACCCATCGGGGAGAGCCAAGCGGCTTCCTTGGATGACTCTATCACATTCTGACCCCAGGTGTTGACACAGTTGTTGAAGTTTGCGAGGTAGTATTCGCCGCCATAGGACATGTAATCCATCAGCTGTCCCGCTCCATTGAGGGCGTAGAACCAATGTATCTGCCTGTATGAAAGCACTTTCTTGTAGTCGTTGACGAGTGAAGGTCTCCAACCGTAGAACTGAGGCACTTCCGGATCATCGAAAGGCTCCGGTGAGGCTGAGTTGGCAAGCCACTCGGTGTTGACAAGCTTGATGTCGGTGCCGTGTTTCTTGTTGTAAGCCCTGATGGAGTCGAGAACCTTGCTGACGAATTCAGGTTGTCCGTTGCGGGCTATGAGATAGTCGATATAAGGTCCTGCGATCTCCAACTGCTGGTCGATGTAATACGAACTGTTTGAGAATGAATATGTCATCATCATGAGTTCGATGTCTGGATCGACGGCTTTCATGGCCTTGGCGAAGTCAACGGTGTATCTGGCATACTGGAGAGGGGTCCACTTGCGTCCTGCCTCGTTGTCCATTTCGAACATACGGACTTTGCGGGTGCGTGTGGCGCCGTTGCTCTGACGGAACTTGCCCATTGGGGTGTCATCGGCACCATTGAGGTACTCGACGAACTCGGCAGCCTTGAACGGGGTGCTGGTCATCATGTTGATGCAGATCTGCGGTTCGCAGCCGACCTCATCGCAGAGTTCGAGGAACTCGTCAATGGAGGCGTCGTTGTCGTCGAAGCCGCCCCAGTAGTAGCTTGAAGTAGTAGGGCGAAGATCCTGCGGGCCTACATAGTTGCGCCACTGGTAGAAGCTGGCGTAGCATCCGCCAGGATATCTCAGGACAGGAACCTTGATCTCCTTGAGGAGGTCGATGACATCCTGTCTCCAACCCTTGAAGTTGTCTGAAGGCATGAGAGAGCAGCAGGACAGACACATGTTCCCTTTCCACTCGTAACTGAGTTCAAGGATCGCGTTTCCGGTAAAACCGAGATCAGGAATGCGGCAGGTGAATGTCTGCTGGTATGCCCTCATCGGGAAGGACTGCTGATACAATATGCGTCCAGGGTCGTTCTGGTCTCTGAGTATTACCTCGAAAGGCATTTCGATATCTTCCTGACCTTCGAGCGGCTTGAATCCCGGGAGAGAGGCCGAAAGTTTCGGATATGTCTGTCTGATGCCTGCCAACAGACGGAAGTCGTAGGATCTTCCTTTTTCCAGATAGATTCCTTTCTGGGCGATGCCGGCACGTTTGTCGTTAGGCTTGGTCATCTGCAGCGAGCCGTTGCCCTTGTATGATTCAGCACCGATGATCCATGAGAGCGTCATCAGTTCCGGATCGGTCACTGTCCAGTCGTCTTCATCGTATCCGCTGTGCCAGAACGGGGCGTTTGAGTTGTACATCTCCTTGGAGAACATCCACCACTGCTGTGTAGCTTCCATGTCTCCGAATGCCGGGATGGTGCCCGGAAGCTGGAAACTGCGGTTGTACACCATCTCGGACCACATTCCGCTGACTTGGCGACCGAATCCAGCCTCGACGAAATTACCGAAAACGAATGGGCTGATCTCTCTCTCGGAGAGCCGTGTGAGGGATACTTCTCCCTTAACTTTGTTGGACGTCCCGCCCAGGGCTGGCCACAAAGTGGCCAGACCGAGCGCGGCGACGAGTAATGTTTTTTTCATTCTGAAAAGTATGTATGTCTATTATTTGGAGTATCCTGGATTCTGCTCAAGGGTGTATTCGCCCTTGTAGTAGGATGCATCGATGGCTACCTTAGGTATAGGCAGATGAGAATGATATTCCTTGACATTCAAGCCTTTCTCGTGCTTAGAAGCATCGTTGCCATAGTTTTTGTAGTACTCTGACATCACCTTTACAAGACGCCCTGTCCTTGCAAGGTCGAAGTAGCGGTCATACTCAAGTGCGAGTTCCACGCGGCGCTCATGGTATATTGCTTCACGAAGCTCATCCTTGTTGGTGGTCGTCACCTCAGGAAGTGCATTCGGGTCATCTCCACTACGTCTTGCCCTACCGCGTACTTTCTCAAGGTAGGTGAGAGCTTCGCCGCTCTTGCCAAGTTCGTTGCAGCCTTCCGCCATATAGAGAAGAATGTTCGCCCAGCGGAGAACGATCTGGTTACGAGGAAGGTCGTCTTCCCATGAGTCGTCAGTCCTGTATGCAAAAGGAACATAATCTTTCTTGCCCTGATATCCGGAGAAGGATGAAAGGTTGAAGTGAGTATGACCGTCATAATATTCATTCGGGGCGATTACAGTGGCCTTTAGGCGAGGATCACCTGGCTCGAATGCATTCACAAGGTCGAGTGTAGGGCAGTGCAGAGACCAGCCTGTCCACTTCTTGAGATATCCCTTAGGGGTACCGTCGGAGTTGATATTGTCCGGGAACTCCTCAAGCATCTTGTTATAGACGAAGTCGTAGATGTCCTTGCCATTGATGTTGTGCAGAGTGGTCACGCTCGGATTGAGGTCAGCATTGGTGATGCCAGCGTCGTGCCCGTAGAATGAAGAGTTGTTTCCGTCGTTGTCAGAACCCCATCCTGTCTTGGATGTTGCGAACTGGATGGAGAAGCAGCACTCTTTACCATTCTCGTTCTCCATGCTGAAAATGTCCGCGAAGTTGTCTTCAAGTTCGAAGTAGTTCTCCTTCTCCATCTCCTTTACGAGATCATAGAGTTTTTGCCATGTCTCGTTCTGCTTGTTGTAGCTTGCGTGGTAGGCATAGGTGCGTGCGAGCATGGCGAGGGCAGCACCCTTGGTGGCGCGGCCGCGTTCACTTGAGTTCCAAGTTCTCGGAAGTCCGGCAGCAGCCTCTTCGAAGCCTTTCTCCACGAACTCCCATGTTTCCTCCTCGGAAGAGCGTGGGGTGAAGAATTCCTCGTACTGGAGAACATGGTCGATGACAGGCACGCCTCCGAACTGTCGTGTGAGATTGAAGTATGCGAGGCTGCGGATGAACTTGGCCTCGGCTATATAGCGCTCGGCGTTATTGATCTGGTTGCTGTTCTTGGTGATGTTCTCGATGGCGTAGTTTGCCGTCGTGATGGTGAAGTAGCAGTCTTCCCAGACACTGTTCCCCGCAAATGAGTTGGACGGATCCACATCGAACCTCATCAAAGTAAGTGCATTGCCGGACCACTTTACGCCGTCGGAACGCGAGTTTCCGATTTCGGTGTCATCAGACATGTTGTCTCCGACATGGATATAGTGATACGTGCCCATGGCTCCACTTCTTCTCAAGGTGCCGTAGAGTCCCATGAGAGCAGTGTTGGCATCATTTTCGTTCTGGTAGTAGTTTTCTACCGCCAGATTGACCAGAGGCTTCTTGTCGAGCAGGTCGGAGCAGGAAGAAAGTGTAAGTGCTCCTGCAACTGCAAGTATGATCAGTGATTTATATGTTTTCATTTCCAGTTCTGTTTAAAGCTTGACATTCAATCCGATGACAAAAGTACGTGGCTGCGGGTACTGACCGCGGTCTACCCCGATGCTCGGAAGTTCAGGGTCAACTCCTGAATATTTGGTCAGGGTAAGGAGGTTGTCAGCAGAGACATAGAGTCTCATGCCAGGGAACTTCTTGCCGAAATCGAAGTTGTATCCGATCTGGAGAGTCTTCAGGCGGAAATATGAGCCATCCTCGATGTACATTGTGGAAGGAGACCAGTTGCGGTTGTTCCTTGCGGTTCCGCCACCTGCGTCTGCAAGCATGATAGGAGTTGTATCGGAGGTGCCTTCACCGTCCCATGCTGTCATGTAAGTCTTGGCGAGCACATTCTGGCGTCCGTCGAATTTGTTGAAATAAAACTTTGAAGCGTTAAAAATATCGTTACCGACTGTGCCTTGGAAGAGCATTGAGAGGTCGAAATTCTTCCATGAGGCATTGAATGAGATTCCGAAGGTGGCGGCAGGATTAGGATCACCGATGCGGACATAGTCGCTTTTATCGATTGCACCGTCTCCATTGATGTCACGGAATATGGAGTCTCCAGGTTTGGCATCCGGCATGATCATCTTCCCTTCGGAATTCTTGTAGTTGTTGATCTGCTCCTGATTCTGGAAGATTCCGAGGAATTCATAGCCATAGAACTGTCCGTAAGGGAGACCTACATAAGAGCGGATTATGTTTGAGAACTGGGACGAGAAGTCCATGAGGGCGTTGTCGTATGCGAAGCCGCTCTGAAGTACGCCTGAAGATCCGAGATCTTTGACATTGTTCCTGACGAATGAAGCGTTGGCATCGATGCTGTAGGAGAAGTCACCAAGGTCGTCTTTCCAACCGAGCACGATTTCGATACCCTTATTCTCAATGCCGCCGACATTACGGACGAATGAACCGGTTCCGGAAGTTCTAGGGACGGTTTCGTAAAGGAGGATGTTGTCAGTGGTGCGGATGTATGCATCTACGGATGCGGTGAGCTTGCTGTTGATGAAAGCGAAGTCAATACCGATATTGGACTGTTCCGAAGTCTCCCACTGGAGATCGCGGTTACCAAGGCCTGAAGGCGTGGAGCCGTTGACGCGGTGTTTGTCATCGCCGAGATTGTAATACCTCTCCTGAACGATATTGGTCTGATAAGGGTAGGATGAACCTATGCGCTCGTTTCCAATCTGTCCCCAACCGAGACGCAGTTTGGCGGAGTTGAACCACTCAGGTGCGTGCTCCTTGAAGAGAGGCTCTTCAGAAACCTTCCATGCAAACGCTCCAGAAGGGAAGTATCCCCATTTCTTTGAGTCTACGAAGCGTGAAGAACCGTCAGCGCGGAATGAGGCGGTGAAAAGGTAACGGTCAAGAAGGTTGTAGTTGATACGTCCGAGGTATGAAAGCATGCCAAGGGCGGACGCGCTTCCGCCGAGGTATGGTGACGTGTCAGAGGCGGCGTCAAAATAGCGGAACTGCTCGGCTTCACTAGGAAGGTTCTTCTTGTTACCGGAATACCACTCATAGTAGTAGTCGCGTGCGGACATGGCAGCCATGACGGAGATGTCATGCACTCCAACCTTCTTGCTGTAGGTCAGCATGTTTTCCCATGTCCAGTCTGTTGAGAAGCTGGTTGTGCGACTGGTTGCGGTGTTGCCGCTTGCGATGTTTGAGGTCTCGAAGTAGATAGGGGTGAAGTTGGAATTGAGGTCAATGTTGTACTTGTACCCGAATCTTGAGGTGAAAACGAAATCCTTGAGGAACTTGACATCTGCGCTGAAGTTACCTACGAGGAAGTTGCGTTTGTTGACGGCGTAGTTGCGGGAGATTGCGCCTGCAGGGTTGGCCATACGCATCGCCGTGATGCCTGAGTAGTAGTTTGTCACATCATCCCATACCGGTACATCAGGTGGTGCGATAAGGGAGAAGAGGAAGATGGAATTGTTGTTGGTTCCGTCCGCTCCAAGAGGATTGGCCTTGGAGAATGTTCCGTTGAGCGACGCTCTGAAAGTAAGGAAATCAAGAGGCTTATACTCAGAGTTTGAACTGAGAGTGAAGCGGTCGAAGTTGGTAGACTTCACTGTTCCCTGACGGCTGAAGTAGCCTGCGCTGAACATGGTCTTTGTCTTTTCAGTGCCGGCGGAGAGCCTTATGGAGTAGTTCTGGTACTTACCGGTGCGCATGGTCTCATTGAACCAGTCTGTTGTCTGGGTTGCTCCCGGATTGGTGTACTTCGGGTCGCGTCCGGTGTTGGCCAAGGCTTTGTTGGTCATCTCGGCATACTGAGGCCCGGAGAGCATTTCCGGCTTGCGAGGGGTCATCTGTATACCATATTCGATTTTGATGTCAGTCTTGGTGGCACCCTTCTCCGCTTGCTTTGTGGTCACCATCACGACTCCGTTGGCTCCTCGTGATCCGTAGATGGCGCAAGCGGAGGCGTCCTTTAGGATCTCTATTGATGCGATGTCATTAGGGCTCAGATAGTTGATGTCGGTCATAGGGAAACCGTCGACAACGAAAAGAGGATCCGATCCGTTAGGCGAACCTGTACCGCGGATTTTAATCTCTGCCACGGCATCAGGTGAACCGCCCGCAGTCACAATCTGCACACCTGCGGCACGTCCCTGCAGCGCTTCAATAGCATCACCGGAAGAAAGCTTCTCGATGGCTTCTCCGCCTACCGATGCGACGGAACCGGTCACATCGCTCTTCTTTACAGTACCATAGCCGATGACCACGAGCTCTTCGAGCAGGTTCTGATCTTCCTTGAGAGTGACGTTGACAGTCTCGCTAGAGCCAACTTTGACCTCCACGGTCTGGTAGCCCATGAAAGAGAATTCAAGGGTGGCCCCTACAGGGACATCCGGAAGGTTGAAAGAACCGTCCTGGTTGGTCATCATACCTGTGGTGGTGCCCTTGATTAGGACATTGACACCTGCCATAGGTCCTACAGCATCTTTTACCACGCCTTTGACGGCGTGTGAGTTCTGTTGCATCAGAGCGTAAGCCGTGCTTTCCGCATAAGCGGGTCCAGCACAAAGCGACGTCATCAGCACAGCAGCAAACAACATTCTGATCTGATTCTTCATCTTGTTGATGGTTTTTAGTTTTGTTGATAAAGTGGTTAATTAAAGTGTCGCAAAACTAATACTTCTCAGTTGCGGCGCAAATGGTCTCTTGTTTCAGAATGGACTGTTTCAGGTATTTGACGGTTTTGAGGCGGTTTTTGGGAGAATAGAGGTGGGATTTTTCGACCCTGCCAGGTAAGCGACTCCGCGATTACGATGGTTCTATGCGCACGGGGCGGAGGTGGCAGGGGCTCAACACAAAAACCTCGCCCCTGTCACCTCCAGCCTCTGCGCCGCCAGCCAACGCCCATTTCCCACATGGACTCACCGCCATTCTGCAGCGCTCTGCGACACCGCGTCAGCAAAGGTTGGGGCGTTTTTGTCTGTTTTTACCCCTACCTCCTGGACTGCACCAGACCCCTGCTCCACTCTCTTTCCGCCTTCAAAAGTTCACCCTCCGACCATCAAGCAGGCCTGCCGTACACCACAGCGCCTTTTTCTGTATCGCATGTATCCGCAAGCGGCTCGCGTACAGGAGAGGACTCTTTTCTGTACCGGACGGAGAATCGCCTCAAGGTTATAGAGTTTTGAGGCTCCGGCGCTCTAACCTAAACACCAATATGCCGCTAGAAAGCAATTTCCGCGCAAGGTTATAGCGTTTCTGCAATCTTTCTCTATAACCTTTTCCGGACGCCATAGTGAATCGGTGCTGTGGACACCAGACCACTTTTCACGCCCGGCGCAGATTTTTCTGTTTCTTTCGTCTTTTGAAGTTTCTTTATTGCGCGTCAGCTGGGAAAGCACTATCATTGCGGGCGTAACAATTTAGACAAAAAACAATGAAGAACTTCAAGAACGATTCTGCCGGTGGCAAGGCCGTGGGGCAGAAGTGCGAGGGAAAAGGAAGCGGAAACGGAACCGAGGCCGGAAGCGGAGACATGAGAGGCAGCGCAAGCGGCGGCTGGAACGTGGGCCGGAACAGGGGCGGAGACAGACGCGCGAATGCCGGCGGAAGGAGGAGAACCGCCGTCAAGTCCACCGTAGTCCCGGGACGGTATGTGGACCTGACGCTTGACGCCGGATTCAAGGCGGTGTTCGCCGACAGGAGCAACAAGGCCCTGCTCATCGGCCTGCTCAACGTCCTCCTGCCGCCGGAGGCCAGGGTCAAGGACATCGTCGAGTATCTCGACCGCGAGACGGGGTCGGACTTTCTTGACGGCAAGTCCACGAGAATGGACCTCGTCTGCCGGGGAGAGGACAGCAGGACCTTCATAGTGGAGATGCAGCGCAGGCCCGAGAACGCCTTCTTCGAGAGATGCGTGTACTACGGCGCCGGAGTATACCACACGGGGCTTTTGAGCAGGGAGACATACGAGGATGACCTGAAGGCGGTCTACATCGTTGGCATCCTCAACTACTCCCTGCCGCACGAGGACGAGTCCCTCTGGAGCTCCGACAACATAGTCTCCTGCTACCGCTTCATCGAGAGCCGCACGGGAGAAGTTGCGCCTGACACTATTTTGTGTATATTTGCGGAGCTGGAGAGGTTCACAAAGAGTGCCGCCGAGTGCGTGGACGACCGGGATGCGCTGTTCTGGCTTTTCCGGCACAGCGGGGTGATGGAAGAGCTGCCGGAGGAACTGAGTCACAGCAGTTTGGCAGAGGGCGTCACCGATGCCTGCGAGATAGCTGGCTTCTCCGCCGACAAGAGGATATTATACGAGAAAGATATGATTACAGAACTTGATTTGGCGCTGCGCTACGACTACGCTTTGGACAAGGGCCGGGCTGAAGGCGAAGCCAAAGGAAAGGCGGAAGGTCTCGCGGAAGGCGAAGCCATCGGAGAAGCAAGAGAAAAATCCGCCATTGCCCGGCGGATGCTGGAGGCTGGACTTCCGCTGGATGTCATCGTAGAGTGCTCAGGCCTGTCGGAGGACGAAGTGCGAGAACTGGCACAGAGTACTAAGTCCTGATCTCTGAGGACTGAAAGTTGAAAAGGACCGACAATCTCCCCAACCCAGATGCAGAATTGGAGAGGTTCAACAAGAGCGCCGCCGAATGCAGGGACGACAGGGACGCGCTGTTCTGGCTGTTTCGCCACAGCGGAGAGATGGAAGAGCTGCCGGAGGAGCTAAGTCACAGCGGTTTGGCAGAGGGTGTCACCGATGCCTGCGAGATAGCTGGCTTCTCCGCCGACAAGAGGATTTTATACGAGAAAGATATGATCACAGAACTTGATTTGGCGCTGCGCTACGACTACGCTTTGAACAAGGGCCGGGCTGAAGGCGAAGCCAAAGGAAAGGCGGAAGGGAAAGCTGAAGGAATGAGCGAAGCCGCCGCCACCATTGCCCGGCGAATGCTAGAGGACGGTGTCCCGACGGAGACTGTGGCAAAATACTCTGGGCTCAAGGAAGAAGATGTGCTGAAATTGATGTGAGTTCTGCTGCATTTCAGCAATGGCGGAGTTGTCCTCCGCCATTACCGATGCTGCACAAATTGGTGTTATCTGGTGGCGCTATTGAAATATTTCGCCCAGATGTTCGATGGATCAATTTCCAGAGATTCCGTGAAGAGCCTGTGGGCGGACGCGGTGTCTCCCTTTACGATATCGGCAAGTCCCTGCAGATAGAGGTTGCGGGCCTTGATGGTGTCGCTTGAACCGTCCTCGCCGAACTTGGAGTAGATGTCAACGACAGTAGTAGTCGCTTCTTTCTGCTTGTCCACGTAGTTCTGTATCTTTGTTATCGTAGCTTCGGCTTCAGAGTTCTGTCCGAGTTCCTTCTGGGACATCGCCACGAAATACATGCTTTCATCTGCGTAGTCGCCTCTCCCTGACCCTGTCGTCAGTATGCACTTCTCGAAGGCTTCACGGGCTTTATCGCTTTCTCCGAGCGCCTTGTATGCGAGTCCCTGATGATAGGCGACCTTGGCTACGAGAGGTCCTGTCGAGAGTTCGTTGGTCTCAAGATTGCGCGGGAAGGTGCCGGCCGCGAGGAAGCTTTCGAGGGCCTTGCGGTTGCGGTGGCGTGAGAGCTGCGAGAGGCCATAGAGGAGATTGGCATCCACGAACTGGGTGTAAACGGTGGAGCCTCCCTCCCATACGCGGAAGTGTCTGGTCTCAAGGATGTCCAGAGCCTTGCGGTATTTGCCGTTTTCGGTCAGGAGGTGAACATAGCGTGAAGTTGCATCATCAGACTTCTCGATGGTCTTGCGGTACTTCTCCATGCGGGCGAGCCTCTTCTCTGAAGACACTTTGAGCGCAGATTCCACATCCTCGAGCTCCTGGAAGAAGATAGGGTCGGAGCTATCGGCCTTGATGGCCATGGCATAGTAGTCGGCCGCGAGCGCCTTGTCCTTGAGGTACTTGTCGGCTGAATGGCCGAGGTTACGGAATACCATGCCGTAGCTGCTGTTGAGCTCTGCGGATGACTGCCAGGCGGCGATGGCCTCGTCCTTGCGGTCGTAGTAGTAGAGCAGGTTGCCGAGATAGTAATATGCCTTCCAGTCGGTAGGGTTCTTCTTGACCACGTCCTGGAGCATCTCAAGTTCCTCGGTGCGGAACGGGAAGCAGTAGTCCGGAGACATGGCGGCAGCCTTGCCGTAGTAGTCGAGGGCTTTTGCCTCATCGCCCGCCTGCGAGCTGTACCATCCGGCCATGTAATTGAGAAGAGGTGACACCGTAAACGGCTCCACAGCATTCTGCTGCATAGGGGTGGATGAGTACGGCGTGCCGTTTGCCATGGCGAAATCGAGGAAGTCAACCGCATCCTTCCATGCGCCGATGGAGTTGTAGAAAGTGGTCGCCTCGAGCACTTCCTGAAGAGGGATGCCCATGTGGGCGATGGCACGGCTTGCAGCGGCCTTGTCCCCCTGGATCCTGGCTTTCTCGATGATGCTGAGGAAGTCCACAGGGTCGGAGGCGATGTTCTCATCAAGCAATGCCAAAGCTTCGGCCTTCTTGCCCATGGCGCTGAGGAAGTGGGCCTTGACGAATTTGCTCTGGGTGCTCTTGCCGCTCAGGGCGATGGATTCGTCAATGGCTTCGAGGGCGTCCTTAACCTTGCCCTGCTTCCAATACATCTCTGCTATATAAAGGTAGGATGCTGACTGGAATCCAGGATACCAGGTGGATTTCCAGAAGTAGCTTTCGGCCTCTGAGGTCTTGCCGAGGGCCCGTGCCACGACTCCGGAGTAGTAGAACATCTCCCCGTCCTTAGGGTTGGTGTGGTAGATTACTCCTGTCTTGTCGATCTCCGGCATATAGTGCAGGCCGGTGAGTCTCTTGTAGGCGCGGTTGAGGTATTTCTCAGCCACGGTCCATTCGGCGCGTTTCGCATAGTAGATGCCGAGGTTGACATTTACGCGGGAGTCGAGGGAGTCGCGGCGCAGTGCTTCCTCGTAGTATGGGAGAGGGTCGAGACGACCGTTGTGGAACTCCTCAAGCCTCTGTCCTGCAAGGAGCAATTCCTCCACAGAACTGTATTCCGACGGATTTTTCGGGCGGTCCGCTGGATGAGGGCGTGTGTACTCTTCCTTCTCCTGAGGGGACCAGCTGACCAGTTCCACGCCGTCGCTGTCATACAGGCCGGCGAAGAACTCGCTGTCCTTGAGGCTTGAAGGAACCTTGACGTTCTTGATGTAAGGAGTGTCCGGATCTATGGTGACGGTCTCTTCCGAGAGAGTCTTGCCGGCCGCCTTGATGATGACCTTCGCGTTTTTGTAAAGGGCCGTGGAGTTGAATCCGACCGCGAAGCTCTCAGGGGAAGTGCGCTCGATGTTGACGGCCCCTTCGAGGGTGACGTTCTTGGCTCCGCCTATGCCCTTGATCGGATACCAGTACTGCTTCGTCACCCTCACTTCATTGGGGCCTATCCAGCTGTAGTCAGGCTGGTTGTCGGAGTATCCTCCAACCATGAGTTCGAGGTATGCTCCGTCCTCTTCGGTAAGCATCTCGTTCCATACACTCTCCGTGCCCCACAGATAAAATTTCTTGCCCGGGACGAGGTGGTGGTTGGCCCAGTGGGCTGTGCCGGCGTTTTTGCCGAAGTCGTAGCCGACGAGATAGTCCTGAGAGTAGTTGACTGCGAAAGTGGAGTTGGCATATCTGAAGTTCTTCCACCAGCTGTTGTCATCTGTCTCGGAGTTGCCCCAAATCCGTGTATGCGGCCAGTCGGTGTACTGCACCTTGCTGTGGGTTGTACCATATATGGTCTGTGGAGGGAACTGCACTTGATAGTTCTCATCGCAGTGCACGGAGACGTTGGCCCAATAGAGAAAGCTCTGCATCAGAGGGGTGCGGTTCTGCATCTTGAAAGTGGCCTCGACGTAAGATTTGCCGGGGAACATGGTCAGCCCGATGGTCCACTTGAGCCTCTGGCGGAGTTCGGTCTCGCCGATCCAGATGGTCTTGCTGCCATCCTCGTTTTCTGTGATCTCATAACCCGCGTTGAGGGTAGATGATGCGCGATGGTGATGAGGGATGTTCCACTCCACGCCGCCTGAGATCCAGGAGCCGATCATGCCGATGAGAGCCGGGCGGATCACGTGCTGGCGATAGAAGAAGTTGTAGCCGGTCTGCTTGTCCTCGGCCTGGAAGATTCTGCCACCGATTTCGGGAAGTACGCCTATCTTGGTGTACTCATTCTCGAGGGTGAGGTATTTGTAATCCCTGTCTACACGCTCGTCGGTGAGGTTGTCGTACATCGGGTAGGGGTAGACATGACCTGCGGCACCTTGATATGTCCTTCCGTTGAAGAAGTACGGGTACAAATCAGGATTGCCCACGAGATAGGTCGGGATGGTCTCTGTGGTCTCCTCGACTTTCACCTGGCTCTGTGCATTCAGCGCGACAGCGGACGAAAGCAGCAGGAGGATACTGATGATTCGTTTATTGGTCATTGTTGTTTTGTGTTATGTGTGCCAAATCTAATACTATTAATATGTGGTGCCGGTGTCTGCTTTTTTCAGGATGGACTGTTTTAGGTATTTGACGGTTTTGAGGCGGTTTTTGGGAGAATAGAGGTGGGATTTTTTCGTCCCTGTGAACCATGGTCCGCCTCCGCCCCGTAAACCATATTTAGCCTACGCCCCGTGCGCACGCGGCCAGTGTTGTGCGCACCAGACCCCTTCGTGCGCACCGCGCTGAATTTCCCCCTGTCCCGTGCGCACCGGAGGCCTTTTCACGCACGGGATTATCGTCGTGCGCACGGGGAAGGCAGGTCAATGTCTGAGTCTGAGCATTCGCGCGAGACAAGATCTACTCGCGGGACGGAGCGCTGCGCGCAAGGGACGGTTGGTGTCAGAGGCGAGGCTTTTGTGTTGAGCCCCAGCCACCTCTGCCTCTGCACCGTCAGCCAACGCCCCTTTTCCACATGGACTCACCGCCATTCTGCAGTGCTCTGCGACACCCCGTCAGCAAAGGTTGGGGCATTTTTGTCTGTTTTTCCCCCTACCTTCTGGAGGCATCGCCCGTGTACAACGTTCTACGGTATCCCCTCGTCAAAGGTTGGGGTATCTATGGCAATTTCTTCCCCTACCTTGCGGGGACACTGCCACTGCACGGCTTTCTGCGGCATCTCACCGGCAAAGGTATGGGTGTTTTTCGCGATTTTTACCCCTACCTCCTAGACTGCACCAGACCCCTGCTCCACTCTCTTTCCGACTTCAAAATCTCCCCCTCCGATCATCAAGCAGGTCTCCCGTACAGCACACCCTTCTTCTGCACCGGACGGTCTTGCAAGTGCCTGGCGTACACCACAGTGCCGTTTTCTGTACGGAACAGTCTCGCGAGTGCCTGCCGTACAGAAAGAGGCCGTTTTTCTGTACCGCATGTATCCGCAAGCGGCTCGCGTACAACAGAAGGCCCCTTTTCTGTACCGGACGGAGAATCGCCTCAAGGTTATAGAGTTTTGAGGCTCCGGCGCTCTAACCTAAACACCAATATGCCGCTAGAAAGCAATTTCCGCGCAAGGTTATAGCGTTTCTGCAATCTTTCTCTATAACCTTTTCCGGACGCCATAGTGAATCGGTGCTGTGGACACCAGACCACTTTTCACGCCCGGCGCAGATTTTTCTGTTTCTTTCGTCTTTTGAAGTTTCTTTATTGCGCGTCAGCTGGGAAAGCACTATCATTGCGGGCGTAACAATTTAGACAAAAAACAATGAAGAACTTCAAGAACGATTCTGCCGGTGGCAAGGCCGTGGGGCAGAAGTGCGAGGGGAAAGGAAGCGAAAAAAATAAGTTGCCGATTACTAAACCCAGCGCAAACCCAGCACGAACCCAACGCAAACCCAGTGCGCGGGATTTTGATTTCCGATGGCAAGACACTATCTTTGCGGCCCGTTTCGCAAGACGTGAAAAACGCCGAAAAGGCGCAAAAAGTAGTGTATTTATAATATGGTGTTCAGCCCTAAGTTTTTCCACCTCTTCAAGAAGGGGCGGTACAGTCGTGAGCGCTTCGTCTCCGACCTCATCGCAGGCGTCGTAGTAGGAATCATCGCCCTGCCGCTCGCAATCGCATTCGGCATCGCCAGCGGAGTGTCCCCGCAGCAGGGACTCATCACCGCGATTGTCGCCGGTTTCCTGATCTCTGTCTTCGGAGGGTCCCGCTTCCTCATCGGCGGTCCTACCGGTGCATTCATCGTCATCGTCTCGGGCATCGTCGCCCAGTACGGCATCCAGGGACTCACCATTGCCACGATAATGGCCGGTGTCATCCTCGTGGCGATGGGCCTGTGCAAGATGGGGGCGGTGTTCAAGTTCATCCCCTACCCCATCGTGGTCGGATTCACAAGCGGCATCGCCCTCACCATCTTCTCTACACAGATGAAGGATTTCTTCGGCCTCGGAGACGTCTCCGTACCGTCCGGATTCATCCCGGAGTGGATCTGCTATTTCCAGAACATCTCCCATATTTCCCCCACCGAGACAGCTTTGAGCGTGGGATGTCTGCTGGTCATCATCTTCTGGAACAAGTGGGGGTTCCACAAGATTCCGGGCTCGCTCATCGCACTCATCATCGGCACGGCGGCCTCTGTCCTGCTGAGCCGTTTCACCGGGATTGAATTCGCCACGATAGGGTCCAAGTTTCCCGAACTGGCTGAAGGGCTTCCAATGCCCAAACCCGTGGCCCCGGCAATGGATTTCCAGACCATCAAGAGCCTCGTTTCCCCAGCATTCACCATAGCCGTGCTCTGCGCCATAGAGTCCCTCCTGGCAGCAATGGTCGCGGACGGCGTGACCGGCAAGCAGCATGACTCCAACACCGAACTGATCGGCCAGGGCATCGCCAACATCGTCACCCCTCTGTTCGGAGGCATCCCGGCCACCGGCGCGCTCGCCAGGACCATGGCCAGCATCAACAACGGTGCGCGCACCTCAGTGGCAGGCATCATCCATGCTGCCGTCCTGCTGCTCATCTACCTTTTCCTGATGCCATATGCCGTGTACATCCCGCTCTCCTGCCTTGCAGCCATATTGGTGGTGGTGGCGTTCAACATGAGCGAGTGGCGCAGTTTCCGCTACCTTCTCAAGGGTGACGCCCCGGACGTGGCGGTGCTGCTCATCACGTTCTTCCTCACCGTGATCGTGGATCTCACCGTGGGCATCGAAGTCGGAGTGGTGCTGGCCATAGCCATGTTCGTGCGCCGCATGATGCAGACCTCCAGCATAGAGGTGCTCGACCAGGACAGGCTCGCCGCCACAGATGACGACGACATGGCAGCCAAGGACGACGTGGAGATGCTCGACATCCATAAGGGCGTGGAAGTCTATGAGATCAACGGTCCGTACTTCTTCGGACTGGCAAGCCGTTCCGAGGAGTTCGAGCGGCGCAACAAGGACACCCGCGTGCGCATCATCCGCATGCGTAAAGTGCCGTTCATCGACTCCACAGGGGTCAAGAACCTCAAAAACATCATCGACATGGCCCACAAGCGCGGAGTGGAAGTCATCCTGTCCGGTGTCAACGAGCGGGTGCTCGGCACGCTGCGCAAATTCGGGGTGGACGAACTCATCGGCGAAGGCAACATCTTCCCCAACATCTTCCCGGCCCTCGCCCACGCCAACGAAGTGGCCGACAGCTTCGTGGAAGCTTAGCGTGCTGTGCCATCAGCTCAGCCAGCGCACAGAGCCATTCCGTACGGCAAACCCAGCCTCTCCCGTACGGAATTCCATGGCCCGTCCAGAGAATCCCCCCCCGACAGCCCTGAAGGTGTTTCAATTAGTTTTATTCAAGTATCAGATCATCCGGCAGCCAACACGCCGACACCGGACATATACTATATTTGCCGCATCATGAAAAGAACAAGTGCCACATTATTTCTGCTCCTCGCTGCGCTCAACCTCCACGCGCAGCCTCAAGGGGCACCGGCAGGAGGATTCGGAGGATTCCAGATGCCGGAAGTCAAGATGGAGTATTCACAGAAGTACGCCGACATCGACTACGCCGGAGACGGAGAACTCTATCACCGGCTCGACATCTACCTCCCCAAGGAGAAGAGAGCAAATTACCCGGTAGTCATCCACATCTACGGCAGCGCATGGTACAGCAACAACTCCAAGGGCATGGCCGACCTCGGCACCATCTGCCAAGCCCTGCTCGATGCAGGCTATGCCGTAGTGACCCCCAACCATCGCTCAAGCGCCGATGCCAAGTTCCCCGCCCAGATTGAGGACATCAAGGCTGTGATACGATTCGTCCGTGGCAATGCCGCCAGATACAACTTCGACACCTCGTTCATCGCCACTTCCGGCTTCTCGTCCGGCGGACACCTCGCTTCACTTGCAGCCACTTCCGGAGGAGTCGCCGGCCTCGAAGGCAGTATAGGCAACTACCTGCAGCTGAGCAGCAGCGTAGATGCCGCATGCGACTGGTCAGGACCTGTTGACCTCACCAATATGGACTGCGCCGGAGCAAGAGACCCGGGCGCAACAGCCCCGGAAGAGGCCGTCACAGGCGTAAAATATACGCCGGAGAACATCGATGTCTTCAAAAAACTCAGTGCACCATCATACATCGACAGCAACGACCCTCCAATCATCATCTTCCACGGAATCAAAGACAACGTGGTTCCTAGCTGCCAAAGTACAGGATTCTATGAATCCCTCGACAAAGCCGGAGTCAAGACCGATCTCATTTTAGTAGAAGAAGGAGGACACGGGTTCAACATGTACAGCGAGCAGAACCTCCGCACTATGGTGGAGTTTCTCAATACAGCCCGTGAAGCCAAAGCCGCCAAGAGACCGGCAGCCCCGCGCCGCAGCATCAACCCCGACGGGAGCGTCTCTTTCGAGATCCGTGCAGACGGAGCAACCCACGTGACAGCTGACATCTGCAATGTAAAATACCCGATGAAGCAAGGTGCCGACGGCATCTGGAGAGCAACCTCAGCCCCTCTCGCACCCGGCTTCCACTACTACTTCCTCGAAGCCGACGGGGCCAGGTTCTCCGATCCTCTGAGCGAAACTTTCTACGGCTGCGGGACCATGGCAAGCGCTGTGGACATCCCTGAAGAAAACACGGACTACATGAAAGTGCAGGACGTCCCGCACGGCCAGGTGCGCCTCGTCAACTACTTCTCCTCCGTCACGGGAAGCTGGAGACCGCTCCAGATCTACACACCTGCCGGCTACGAGAAAGGCAAGGGCAAATATCCTGTGCTCTACATCCAGCACGGAGGCGGTGAAGACCATCGTGGCTGGATGCAGCAGGGTCTGACCGCAAACATCATGGACAACCTCATCGCCGCGGGGAAGGCGGTGCCGATGATAGTCGTATCAGCCAACAGCAACATCCCCGGTGCACGTGGCAGCTACAGTTGGGAAGGCATGCAGAACTTCCGGGATGAACTGGTGGACTGCATCATTCCTTTCATCGAGAAGAACTTCCGCGCCAAGACAGGAGCCGGCAACCGTGCCATGTGCGGTCTATCCATGGGCGGCGGCCAGTCATTCTACATAGGACTCCGCACCCCAGAGGTATTCAGCAATGTCGGTCTCTTCTCTTCCGGAATCTTCGGCGGCATCGCAGGCGGTGGCGATATGGACTTCGAGAAAGAAATACCCGGTATGCTCAGCGCCACGGGGAAATTCAACGCCTCGCACAAGATATTCTACATCAGCTGCGGCGAGCAGGACCCGCGCATCGGCCCGACAACCAGAGCGGTCGAGAGCATGCGCAAAGCCGGAGTCGAGGTCATATTTGAATCCTTCCCGGGAGACCACGAGTGGCAACCATGGCGCAAGTCTCTGCACAGTTTCGCGCAGAAGATCTTCAGATAGCCGTAACATCTATCAGATAGCCCGTGGCATCTGTATAGCCGTACCCCACGCAGGTAGGAGCCGATTCCGCCAAAAAGGCTCACACCTGACATGGGCAAGGGTCACAGAACGCATCCATAGCATGGTGACCGATTCAGGTGGGAGCGAAAATACCCAAAAGCGCTCCCACCTGTAATCATCACCTCGACGCACCCAGACCCAATGCGCATCAAGATGTCCGGTACACGACAGTTACTTTTCGCATCCGGTACAATACTCGGTTCTTTTCGTCCGAATTTATGTATATTTGTCATTGATATTCGTCAGAATTTATGTTATATCTGATGACATATTCGTCATAATTATCGTAGTATGCAAAGAGAAATATATGCAAAACTGCTTGAGTGGCAGTCCCGTAAAGATCACAAGCCGCTTGTCCTTGACGGCGCACGTCAAGTAGGCACTTGAGTAGTTACAAGATTTCGAAATGGCCATCACTTGGCTCAAAGATGCCGGCTTGATTTACAAGGTTCATCGTGTCAGCAAGATTGAGTATCCACTGAAGTTCTACGAAGATTTCGACATCTTCAAAATATTTCCGCTTGATGTAGGCCTTCTGGGGGCAATGACTGATGTACCAGCCTCTCAGATGCTGATAGGTGACAACATCTTCAAGGAGTTCAAAGGCGCTTTTACGGAGTGTTACGTCAACGAGCAGCTTGCACACATCCAAATTCCAACATTCTACCATTCGTCCAATGACTCAGAATGCGAGATTGACTTTGCTGTCCAAACAGAAAAGCGAGTTATCCCCATTGAGGCCAAGGCAGAGGAGAACGTCAAATCCAAGTCTCTCAAAACCTATATAGACGGGCATCCGAATCTGAAAGGCCTCCGCGTATCCATGCTGAACTACATTGACCATGGTTGGATGGAAAATCTTCCGCTCCATGCCATTGAAGGCTATCTGCGGGCGGAAGAAGCCAGCACCTCAGACAGTCAAGAATAGCACACTCCGCTGTTTTCCGCGCCCCAAAAAGCTGCGAAGTCCGGGAATAAATCATATATTTGCATCATATATGGACACAGCGACCTCACTATTCTTCGCCTTGCTCCGGAGCGGCCTCTGGGGAACGGAACCGGAATTGCCAATGCCCTCTGCCACCGGCACCCCGGCAGCCAAAGACAAAGCAGGCAGCCAGGGACATAGCCCCGACATCGACACTTGGAAGCACGTCTTCCGTCTGGCGACCGAACAGACCGTCACGGGCCTTATCACCGATGGAGCCGCAGCCTGCCCGGCAGGATATGTCCCAGGAGCAGTGTCCCTAAGACTGATGTCCAGCCTCGTCGCTGTAGAAAAGCGCAACGCCGCAGTCAACGCTCTAATAGCCAAGATTATACCCCTTTTCGACAAAGCCAACGTACCGACCGTATTGGTCAAAGGTCAGGCCGTGGCGCAATGCTACCGCAAACCCGAGGGCAGGATGCCCGGGGACATCGACCTCATAGTGAGGCCTGAGGACTATGAAGCCGCAAAGGCCGTCCTCTCCGCCACGGCTGACTCGACAGATGCCGAAAGCGCTGACAAACTTCACTTCGGAGCCATGATCGGTGACATCGAAGTCGAACTTCACGGCACCGTCCACACTAGCCTCGGGGGCAGGATCAACGACATCCTCGACTCGGCCCAAGCCGAACTCTTTTCTCCAGACGGCTGCCGGACCCTTGAAATAAACGGCACTACTGTCCGCATCACCTCCATCGATTTCGACGCCCTCTTCATCTTCGTCCACCTCCTCCAGCACTTCTACTGCGGAGGTCTGGGACTCAGGCAATTATGCGATTGGGCAAGAGTTCTCCACACCCACCGCGCCCAAATCGACCTCAACCTTCTCGAATCAAGGCTCAAGCAGATGGGAATCATGAGCGAATGGCAGGCATTCGCAACTTTCCTTGTCCACTATCTCGGACTCCCGGAGCAGGAAGCCCCGTTCTACAACAGCCACGCAGAAGTCAAGGCCGCCAAGCTCTGGAAATTCATGGAAGAAGTCGGCAATTTCGGCAAGAAACGCCGCCGTCGCGACCGCAGCGGCGACCCGTATCTTATCCGGAAAGTGGAATCGTTCTTCCTCAATTCCAAGGACTTCCTCCGGCACGCCGGCATCTTCCCCCTTGACTCCGTGAAGTTCTTCTGGAAATATTTCACCACCGGCACGAGGGCAGCCCTGCGCGGCGAATAGCAAGAGACCAAAAAAACGCAGAGACAAGAAAAAATGACAAGACAATATACAATAGCGGATCATCTCATAGAAATCACGGCTCCTGACAGCTCGGTGCTCTGGGATACATGCCCCAACTACACCCCTTTTGAGTTGACCATAAACAGCAATGCCGCCCCCCTCTGCTCCCTCGAAATCGTGGAAGACCTGCAAGCCCCCGAAGCCACACCCGTATACGAAGTAAAGGAAAAAGGCTACCCCGGACTCGCCTTCAGCCGCTTCGACAAAGGCTGGCTCATCCAGATGGCCCCCGATGCGGACATCCCGACAATCGGCACGCTCATCGCAAGTGAAGACTTCCGCAGCGCCAGACTCAAACTCCTTTCCTCCACCGGGAGAGCCCTGCGGTTCGCCGTTGACAACGCCCTTATGCTGATGTTCGCCATTGCTTCAGCCCCTCTCGACACATTGGAGATCCATTCATCCGTCACCGTATGCGATGGTTCCGGGTACGCCTTTCTCGGCAAGAGCGGCACAGGCAAGAGCACCCACAGCCGCCTCTGGAGGGAGAACATCCCGGGCAGCACCCTGCTCAACGATGACAACCCGGTCATCCGCATCAAAGACGGCCAGGCCCGGATCTACGGCAGCCCGTGGAGCGGCAAGACCCCATGCTACAAAGCGGAAAGCGCACCGCTCTCAGCCATAGTCCGCATACGCCAATGCCCGGGGAACAGGATACACCGCCTCTCCACCATCGAAGCCTACGCTTCCCTGTTCTCCTCATGCTCTGCGTTCCGGGAGATCAAAGGCACGGCCGACGGCATACACGCCACCCTGCAGAAACTCGTCACCACAGTGCCCATGTACCTGCTGGACTGCCGACCGGACGCAGAGGCAGCACAGCTGTGCCATACGACAGTCTCCGGAAAATGACTCAGCTGCAACTTCCAAACGACATCCTGCTCGCCCGGGCTGAAGAGTTCCTCAAAGAAGGCCGTGAAGTCATCCTCAAGGCCAAAGGCAACAGCATGCTCCCCTTCATCCGGGACGGCAGGGACAGCGTGGCCCTGCACAGATGCGAAGATCCGCAGGTCGGAGACATCGTGCTCGTAAAACTCCCCGACAGGTACGTGATGCACCGGATCATCTCCCGCGACGGGGAAACTTTCACCATGATGGGAGACGGCAACCTGCGCGGCACCGAACATTTCAAAAAAGAAGACGTACTCGGCAAGGTGACCCGCATCATACGGGACGGCCGCCGTGAAGTCATCCCCGGCAACGGCAGGCTGTGGCGCAACCTCCTGCCCATAAGGCGCTGGCTGCTCGCATTTTACAGAAAAATTTGGACACCGCTAGCGCAGGCGGCGGCAAACAAAAGACAACATACAACAATACAATGAAAATCAAGGAAGGATTCGTGCTCCGCTCCATCGGAGACACTTACATGGTGGTCGGCGAGGGTCTGGCCCAGATCGACTTCAACAAGATAGTTTCGCTCAACGCCACGGCAGCCTACCTCTGGAAGGCCCTCCAAGGCAAGGAGTTCAGCACAGACGACGTCCGCGACCTGCTGCTTGCTCAATACGACGTGGACGAGAAGACAGCATCCGCCGACGCGGCCGCGCTCGTGGACAAATGGGACGAGGCGGGACTGCTTGAGAAGTGATGCGTAGCCTGCGCAGCTGCCTCAAAGGACTTCACGGGATGTCCGGCCCGGCCAGGAAATGGGCCGTCGCCTGCATCCTGCTGGGGCTTGTGCGCATTGCCGCATCCCTGTCGTTCGTCTGGGTCTGCAAAGAGCTTGTGGACGTGGCCACCGGCGCCTTGCCAGCTCCGCTGTCCGGACGTATAGCCCTCATGGCCATCATCATGGCGGTCCAGCTCGCGACGAACACAGCATATTCATACTGCGAAAAATACGGCATCCTCCAGACTCAGAACTCCCTGCGTCAGGACTTCTTCGGAAGGGTGCTCTCCAGCGAATGGACGGGGCGCGAGAAATTCGGCAGCGGAGACGCGGTCAACCGTCTTGAAGAAGACATCAGGATAATTTCCGAACTGCTCTGCTCCCACATCCCCGGGGCGGTGGTCACCTTGTTCCAGCTGATAGCGGCCTCCGTCTACCTGCTTCTGATGGCACCGGGCCTGCTCTGGGTACTGCTCATACTGATGTTTGCCGCCATAGGCGGCTCGAAACTGTTCTTCTTGAAACTCAGGGCCCTGACCTCCGATATCCGGAGCCTCGACTCCGACATCCAGCAGCTCATCCAGGAGAACCTGCACAACCGTATCCTTGCCCTCACACTCACCGGCACCGCCCGGGTGCTCTCGACCCTCGACAAACTCCAGTCCCGTCTCAAGACCAAGACCGCCGAAAGGCTCAACTACAATGCCCTGGCCCGCGGTCTGATGTCCCTCGGGTTCATGGGCGGCTATGCGGCGGCCTTCATCTGGGGCATACTCGGGATCAAGAGCGGCGCAGTCAGTTTCGGCATGATGACAGCCTTCCTGCAGCTCGTGGGACAGGTACAGCGCCCTGTGGCCGATCTGGCAAGGGAGCTGCCGGCATTCATCCACGCCCTGACCTCGATAGAGCGGCTCATGGAGCTCGGCAACCTGCCTCCAGAGCAGGACGGCCCGGGATGGACTTCCGTCGAGGCGGCAGGCGTCCGTTTTGACAATGTAAGTTTCTCTTATCAGGACAGTTCCGGGCACGTGGTACTGAGCTCGTTCTCCCATGACTTCCGCCCCGGCACCCTCACCGCCATAGCTGGTCCGACAGGGGCCGGAAAGAGCACTCTGGTAAAACTCATCCTCGGGCTGCTCAAGCCGGAAAGCGGCGCGGTCACAATATACGATTCCCTCTCTTCAGCCCCGGCGGGCAAGAGTGCGCGAGGCAATTTCCGCTACGTCCCCCAGGGCAACAGCCTGATGAGCGGCACGATACGCAGCAACCTTCTGCTCGCCGACCCCCGTGCCACTGGAGAAAGCATGCGCGAGGCGCTCCACACGGCCGCAGCCGACTTCGTGTTCAGCCTTCCTCAAGGCCTGGACAGCCCCTGCGGCGAATCCGGGAGCGGCCTCAGTGAAGGCCAGGGCCAGAGGATAGCCGTGGCAAGGGCCCTCCTGCAACACGGGAGCATACTCCTTCTGGACGAAGCCACATCCTCGCTAGACCCTCAGACAGAAAGGAAAATGCTGTCCAACCTGCGGGAATACATGAAACGCCACGGCCTCACCATTATCTTCATCTCCCACCGCGAAGCCGTCACAGAAGGGGCAGACGAGACCGTAAGGTTGTAAAATTCCGATTTTTATCCTTACTTTGCATATTGGTGTGGCCCCGCACGAGGCGGGCCGCATGAATAATGATTACTTTTATGAAGAAGACTGTTCTGATTGCCGCCCTCGCAGCGGCCGCATCCCTGACAGGATGCCGAAACAGCGCCGAGACCACATCCAATCCGGCAGCTTACATCACCGACCGCTCCAAACTGGAGATGATAAGGTCAATGAAAGATCTTGATAACGGCGGAGGAAGGTTCTACGAACTCGACTACACGCAAGACTACAAACTCGATGCGATGCTTGCGGCGCAGCCGACAGATGCCGAAGGCATAGTGAATTTCGTGGCCGGAGAGCTGTTTGACAAGGTTCCTCAAGCCATACCCGAGCTCAACAGCGGTGCCGCCTGCAGCGCTTTCGCAGCACCGACCCCCGATGGCAGCGCCTTCCTTATGGGACGCAACTTCGACTTCTGCCACAAGGACCCCGCTACCGGCAAGGAAATTCCGATTACGGCTGTACTTGTGAGGACATCCCCGGAAGGCGGCAAGAAATCCATCTCAATGGTCGATTCATACTGGCTCGGACTCAAAAAAGGATTCTACACCGACGGGGTCTCCGACCTCTCCGTGATGATGGCTTTCCCCTACGCCCTGATGGACGGCATCAATGAGGACGGCCTCGCAGTGGGAGTACTCCATCTTGGAGGAGAGCCTACTGTGCAAGACGCTCCGGGCAAGAGAAACATAATCACCACGGTCGCCATGCGTCTGCTGCTCGACAGGGCTTCCACTGTAGACCAGGCCATAGAGATGCTCAAAGGCTACAACCTCTGCCAGGACTCCCCCGCCGGAGGCAACTACCACTTCTTCATCGCCGATGCCTCCGGGGACTATGCCATAGTGGAATATGTCTACGACAATCCGGACTTCAGCGGCAGGCCGAACCTCATGCAGGTCCTCAGCAGCAACGACACACTGCGTTGCGTGACCAACTTCTACGTCAGCCCCGACATGGCAAGGCATCCGGAAGGAGGTCTCACCGACCACGGCAGATGGCGCTACGACAAGATGAGGGAAACCCTGAAACTCAATGCCTACAAGCTGACCACGGAGCAGGCCATGCAGCTGCTCGGAGATGTCGCCACCGATGTGGACATCAACGAACCAACATCCCATACACAGTGGTCTTCCCTGTACAACCTCAGCAGCAGGACACTTGACGTGGCCATACTCAAGGAATACGACAAAGTCTCACACTTCACATTCTGATCCCCATGCACATCCGCAGACTGACACTCACCACCCTTTGCGCCCTTGCCCTCTGTGCCTGCGACAGGCAGGACCTGAGCAGCAGTTCCGGCAGCATCAACGAACCTGACTACCCGGCAGAAGACGCCCTAAGCGTGCGGACACAGTCCAGGGCCTACATCTTCCCGCACTCCTACACAGGCAGCGCCAAGGCCCTTGTGAACCGCGTGGAAGACAAATCAGAAAAGCTTGACGCCACAGTCAAGACCGCGGTGCTCCATGACAAGGCATCATCCACACTCAGCACAGCAGATGCAGATGCCATCGCAGCCCTACTCGCCAGAGGAGGCAGTCTCGTATACTGCGAGCCGACACGGACCGGGACAGACGCCCTGCTGCGCAAGCTCCAATCTTCAATAAGGAGCGCCATCGGCAGCGGGCCTCTCGCCATCAGCACAGAAGGCAAGACCGCCATACACAACATCCTGAATATCAGCAAGGACAAGGACGGCCTGCTCGTCCCGGCATTCATCGATGACGGGGACACTGACGGGGTGCTCTGCGACATTCTCGCAGTCAGAGGCGGAGAATACCAGATTATCACCGATCTTGATGAGGCTAAACCGCTGAAAGTAAGCATCAGCGGAGACGATGAAAGCGAGAGCGGATCCTATATTGAAAATCGTGTCGAAGATGTTCCGACAGCCTACCTGTACGGGCTTCACGCCGACGCCTTGGCCAGATGGCTGGACTCAGGGAACACAATATCCATAGAGAAAGGCAGCAGCATCCTCGCCACTATTGTCCCCAACGAAGACAGCCAGAGTCTGGATGAAATCACCAATGCACAAAAAATATCCTACTCCTACAATGCTTACGCCGGACACAAGTTCGAACCGGTCACGATCTCATACGAGATTTGGGCCGCAAATGACGGCAAAGGCTCCGATTATTATCTGATTCATCAGGAGTTGCGTGCCGAGAACAGCAAGCTCGTCTGCGGCCCGACATCCGAAAAGGACTGGAACGAATACAGAGTCAAGGAGGCATTCGGCGATATTGCCAAAGATCCGAGAGCATACTGGGCCTATATGGTGAATCTAGGAGCGCAGGCAGAATTCAGCAAGAGCAACGCCACCGTAGAGCATGTATCTCCAGCTAACAACATCAAAGGGGAATCAACCTACACGGAGAACATGACATGGTCCCTTGACGGAGCCCTTACCATCACCGCAAATCCGAGCATCAAACTCGCAAGCAGCCTGACTATGTCCAAGAGCTGGACGCACAATGTGATGGATCTTGAAATGAACTTCTCCTACAACGGCAACAAGCCGAAGTGGGATTACAAGGCGGGGATTCTCCCTAAGATCACAAGAGACGTCAACAAGGATGTCCGTCACGACTTCGCGAGGCCCATTCTCAAGTCAGACTGCACCATGGGGCACAGCTGGATATGGAAAATCAGCGATGCCTCGGACTCTTACTCTTTCACCTCAAAGACATGGATAGGCCTTCAGGGCCTGTGCAAAGACTTGAAGAAGAATCACCAGAAAGGGGGCAAATACAAAACATTCCTTACTGAAGACAGCCAGACCTTGAACCTCAATCCGCCGGCACGCTACGAGCAAGAATGGATAATGACCATCTCACCTTACAATGCAAACACTGAGAGGGTAATGACGACCTATTTCCCTAAATACTGGCTTCCGTCCTTCTCCCTCTACACGGTAAAGGAAGATGACAAGGACAGCATCGATGCCCAGATCGCAGCTACTACGGCGGTACTGACGGAAAATTCCAAACTGTTGGAGGACAACAAGGTGGAGTCATTCACCCTGAGCTGGAAGCCTCTTCACGGCAGCACGGTCTACAAGACCTGGTCCTACACCGCCCCGAAGAAATAACAGGATTGCCAGAGAGGGCCGGTGCAACTATGCGATGTTTTTGTTCTGAGCATAGTTGCACCGGCCCTCTCCGGATATTTTTGACTTGTGGCGATTACTTGTCGCCGAAGAACCTCTTATAGAGCCCCTTGAAGCCTGCCCCGTGGCGGGCTTCGTCTTTCGCCATCTCATGCACGGTGTCGTGGATGGCATCGTATCCGAGGAGTTTGGCACGGGTGGCGATGGCAAGTTTGGCATCACAGGCGCCGGCCTCCGCCTCAGCGCGCTTCTTGAGGTTGGTCTTGGTGTCCCATACGATCTCCCCGAGAAGCTCGGCGAACTTGGAAGCATGCTCAGCCTCCTCGAAAGCGTAGCGCTTGAAAGCCTCCGCAATCTCAGGATATCCCTCGCGCTCAGCCTGACGGCTCATCGCAAGGTACATGCCCACTTCGGTGCACTCGCCCGTGAAATGGTCGTGCAGGCCCTGCATCACCTCGGCATCAGCCACCTGGCCATCGCCGAGCTTGTGCTCGCAGGCCCACTTGTCTGAATCATCCTTCACTTCAACGAACTTGTCGGCCTTTGCGTGGCAGACCGGACACTCAGCCGGAGGGTTCTCACCCTCATATACATAACCGCAAACGGTACATCTGAATTTCTTTACCATAATCGCTTCTAATTTTGAATTATTCTAAATTGTACCGCAAATATACGAAGAAAAACCATACCTGCAAGAGCATCTCGAAAATAATCCCTATCTTTACAAAACTAAAACTACAATATGAACAGACAAATAATTACCACACTCTGCGCGTCAGCGCTGGCCTTCGCCGCGTGCACGCAACCATCCGCCGACTCATCATCAGCATCCATGCCCTCCCCTCACCTCGAGAAAAGAGGCTCTGTCACCCAGCTCATAGTCAAAGGAGAACCGTACCTGGCCCTCGCCTGCGAACTAACCAACTCCGCATCCTCAAGCCGGGCTTACATGGCTCCTCATTGGGATGCCCTGCAGAAAGCCGGCATCAACACGGTCCTCGCCGTCGTCAGCTGGGAGCAGACCGAGCCTGAGGAAGGCAAGTTCGACTTCACCGTGGTCGATGACCTCATCGCCGACGCCAGAGCGCACGACATGAAGCTCGTCCTGCTGTGGTTCGGAAGCTGGAAAAACGGCGTGAGCAGCTACCACCCGACATGGGTCAAGAAAGACGCCGTCCGCTTCCCTTCCGCACTCACCAGAGACGGCAAAACACTCCCCATCCTCAGTACGCTCGGCACAGCCACCGCAGAAGCCGACAGCAAAGCCTACGCAGCCATGATGAAACACATCAAGGAAATTGACGCTGAGAAGCAGACTGTCATCATGATGCAGGTGGAAAACGAGGTCGGCCTGCACGGCTACACCCGTGACTACTGTCAGGCAGCCAACACAGCCTTCGCCAGTCCGGTACCGCAGCAGCTGATGAACTACCTCATCAAGCACAAGGAGTCCCTGCTCCCGGAGACCCTCGCCGCATGGAAGAACAGCAATTTCAAGACTTCGGGCACATGGGAAGAAGTGTTCGGCAAGAACGACCGCACAGATGAGATCTTCATGGCCTGGAACTATGCCTCATACATGAATAAGATCTCCGCAGCCGGCAAGGCCGAATACTCTCTGCCTACCTTCGTCAACGCATGGATAGTCCAGCCCGAGGACACCCGTCCGGGCAACTACCCCTCAGGCGGCCCGCAGGCCCAGAACCACGACATCTGGAGAGCTGCGGCCCCGTCCATCGACATCCTATCCCCAGACATATATCTCCCTGATTATCAGAACATCCTGAAGATGTACGCCCGCAGCGGCAACCCGGTATTCGTGCCGGAATCCCGCGCCGGACAGCAGGGCGCGGCCAACGCCGCCTTCACCATCGGCGAGATGGGCGGCATCGGATACTCCCCGTTCGGACTTGACAGGGACGCCCTTGATCCGTCCAACGCCACCTTCAGCGCATTCTACCGCAAGGCAGACGCCGCTTCCACCCAGATCCTCAAAGCCCAGGCCGAAGGCCGCATCCGCGCCTCATGGCTCAAAGGCTCCAATCCCATGAGGCTCAAGGAAGAGCTTCTCCTCGGAGACTACCGGGTCTGCTGCGAGCTAGTATCAAGCGGCCGCCGCAATGGTGGCGCCCCTCAGCTCACCGGCGGCACCTACGCCCCTGACGCGATTGGCTACGCCATCGTCATTCAGGAAAGCGCCGACAGTTATCTCGTACTGGGGTCCAACGTCCGGGTGACGTTCCTCCCGAAGGAGGGCAGCGACATCGTGGGGCTTGCTAAGGTCACCGAAGGCGACTATGTGGACGGCAAGTGGGTCGAGGGCCGCTGGCTCAACGGAGACCAGATCCAACTGCGCTACGACCTCGTCCCTGCCGTCGAGGAAGGCTTCTCCGGCCAGGGCCTCAATTTCGGCACCCCTGATCCGGGATTCATCAAGGTTCAACTTTACAACTACAGATAATGAACATCCTCAAGCCATTGGCGGCCGCCTCGCTCGCCGCCGCCTCCATCCTCACCCTCGGAGCACAGGACAACCCGTACAAGGGCAAGAACATGCTCCCCGGAAGGACAATTGACGTCCAGGTAACTGAGCCTGGATTCAAGGTATTCCAGTTCCCGAAGAACATGATTCCACGCATTGACGGGGAGTTTTCAGACTGGGACATGGTCCCGGAAAGCTACACCGTCCCGATGGAAGAGATGTGGGACGACAGCGGCAAGCACAAGGGCATCGACAAGTCAACACTCGACATCAAGGTCAAAGTCGGCTGGGTCAATGGACTCAACCGCCTGTATTTCTATTACGAAGCATACGATGACTTCTGGGACTTCGACCAGCTCGGTCTGCGCAACGACACCTTCGAGGTCGTGGTGGACGGAGACCTCTCCGGCGGCCCGCACATCGACGAATTCCGTCTAAACGACGAGGTCCTGAGCCGTTTCGACGCCTTCTTCCAGCTGCAGAACGTGCACGCGCAGAACTACCATATCATGACTCCCCCGACACCGGGCAAATCATGGACGATGGTCTGGGGCACGCAGCAGTGGCTCAAGGAACTCCCTTATGCCAACTACGCCTACAGCTACGACTTCAAGCACGGTGAGAGCGGCACGCTCAAGTTCGAGTTCTACATCACTCCGTTCGATTTCGCCAGTCCTGACGGGCCGGCATACTCCACCGAGAGCAGGCTCTACGAGGGCAAGAAGATCGGCCTGTGCTGGGCGATGATCGATTACGACGGCGGACGCGGAAACAACGGGTTCTGGAACCTCTCCAAGCACCACAGGATGTTCGGCAACGCCTCGATGGAGCGCCTCTTCACCCTGATGCCTCTCGAGGCGCAGTTCCGCAAGCCGGTTGAAGCCGCCTGGACGCACGAGGTCATCGACCACAGCAGGCTCGTAGCCTTCCGCGACCGCAGTTACGGCAACATCACCTCATGGAAATGGGATTTCGGTGACGGCACCACCTCCACCGAGCAGAACCCCGTGCATGAATACGCCAAGGACAATGCGCGCTATGTTGTGACCCTCTATGTAGAAGGCCCGGACGGCAAGGACCTGTGCTGCAAGGTATGGGATGTCTCCGTCCGCGACGTCAAACACCCCGCCGGCGACTACGAATAGCAAAAGATTGCGCTTGCCGTGCAAGCGCAAAAGGAAAGGCTCTCAACTGAGAGCCTTTCCTTCTTCATCATAGAATTCATATTGCAGGATGCTGTGGTCGCTGTCTTCGACCAGATCCAGCTTGCACTTGTACTTCCGTTTCCACTTGCGGACAAAAGAATTGAATCCGCGGCTCAGGTACGCACCCAGAATAGGGCTTACCTTGAGCGTAAATGTCTTCGTCCCCTTCTCCACCAAATCCGCAAGATTCCTCTCTATCTGCTCGTCTATGACGGCAGTGGAGGTGATCTTGCCGGTGCCGTGGCACAAAGGGCATTTCTCTGCTGTGTCGATCTCCGTCACCGGGCGTATCCTCTGGCGGGTGAGCTGCATGAGGCCGAACTTCGTGAGAGGCAGCACATTGTGCTTGGCCCTGTCCGATTCCATAAGTTCCCTCATATACTTGAACAGCTCGTTGCGGTGCTCAGCCTTGTCCATGTCGATGAAATCGACTATAACTATCCCTCCCATATCCCGGAGGCGCAGCTGACGCGCAATCTCTTCCGCCGCGATCTTGTTGACCTCGAAGGTGTTCTCCTCCTGGTCGTTGGTCTTGGCCCTGATGCCGCTGTTGACATCGATGACATTGAGAGCCTCAGTCGTCTCTATGACCAGATACGCGCCCTGCTTCATCGGCACGACCTTGCCGAAGGAGCTCTTGATCTGGCGCGACACCTCGAAATGGTCGAATATCGGCTCTTTTCCTTCATAGAGCTTGACTATCTTCTCCTTGTCCGGAGAGATCAGCGACACGTAGCGGCGCACGTCCTCATAGATCTTCTGATCATTGACGTAGACATTGGTGAATGTCTCGTTGAAAAGGTCGCGGATGGTCGCCGTGGTCCTGTCGTACTCTGTGAAGAGCAGCTTGATACCTTTCGATGCGGCTATCTTCTTCCAAGAGCCCTCCCACTTCTCGATGAGGGAACGGAGCTCGGCCACGAGCACTGCGGCGTTCTTGTTCTCCGCTGCCGTGCGGATGATGGCGCCGTAGTTGTGCGGCAAGATGCTGCGCACCAGGACTTCAAGCCTTCTTTTCTCCTCGCGCGAGGAGATTTTCTGTGAAACGCTCACCTTCTCCGCGAAGGGGAGCAGTACAATGTTGCGTCCTGCCAATGAAATCTCCGCCGTCAGCCTGGATCCTTTTGTGGATATAGGTTCCTTGACAATCTGGGAGATGATCATCTGCCCCGGCTTGAGGTGGTCTTCGATGCGGCCCTCCTTGGCGAGAACCGGACCTATCTTGATCTTCGAGTAGAGTTCGGCCATGTCCCTGTTGGGATTGCTCTCGCGGACGAACGTGTCGAACGCCGTGAAATACAGGCCGAGGTCAAGATAATGTATGAATGCCTCCTTGCTGTCACCTATATCCACGAAAGCAGCATTCAGGGCGGGGAGTATCTTCTTGACTCTGCCAAGATAGACGTCACCCACCGAGAAGCCGTGATCCTTGGTTGACTCCCTGTCAAGTTCGATCAGCCGATGGTTCTCCATCAAGGCTATACGGACTTCCGACGCCGAGGCGTCTACCACAAGATCTTTTTCTGTTTTCGCGGTGTTTTCCATTTGCATCAATCACTAAAAAAGCCCGCCGGATCCCCCGTCAGGCTTTTCTCGACTACTTCTTCTTATGTCTGTTCAGACGCAAGCGCTTCTTGCGCTTGTGCGTGGACATCTTATGTCTCTTATGCTTCTTTCCGTTTGGCATGTTTTATAGATTTACTTGGTCTTCACTGAAGCAACGAATGACTTTGAAGGCTTGAAAGCCGGGATGTCGTGCGCAGGGATGGTCATTGTGGTCTGCTTGGTGATGTTGCGGGCGGCCTTCTGAGCACGGTGCTTGATGATGAAGCTGCCGAAACCACGCAGGTACACAGGGTTACCCTTGATGATTGATGACTTGATGCTCTCCATTGTGGCCTCCACAACGGTCTGCACTGTGACCTTCTCGATGCCGGTAGATTTGGCAACCTCGTTAACGATTTCTGCTTTAGTCATTGTCTTAATATTTAATTCTCAATAAATTCAAAAACTTGGGAGTGCAAAAATAGATTATTTTTTTCATTATTCAAAATTGTTCTGTCAGAAGTTGTTAATTTTGCAGTGGCACGGAGATTGACAAATATGTCAGTCCGGTTTTTGCCGATACAAACACTGACAAATTGACAGAATTATGAGACAAGATAAAAAAATCACCCTCCCGTCCGGAGCGGAAGTAAGCATCATACCTGTACTTCAGGGCGAGGGAGCAATGAAGTTTGACGAGACGGAACTGCCTGATGTGCTGCCGATTCTGGCATTGCGCAATGCGGTGCTGTTCCCGGGTGCGATATACCCTGTCACGATAGGACGCGAGAAGTCCATAAAACTCATCCAAGATGCCGAGAAGGAAGGGTTCTTCATCGGTGCCGTACCTCAGGAGGACGTGATGGTGGAGGAGCCGCAGGAAGAGGATCTTTTCCGCTACGGCTCGGTGTGCAAGATCATCAAGACTCTGGAGATGCCGGACGGCACCATCACAGCCATCCTTCAGGCTTTCAAGCGCTTGGGGCTGGATGCGGTGCTCGGATACGAGCCTTACATCACCGCCAAGGTTCACTATCTTGACGATGTGCTCAAGGAGGACAACCACAGCACTGACATAAAGGCAATCGGAGAGGCGCTCAAGGACAAGGCCATCAGCATCCTCCGCTCTTCCAACCTCGGCACGCGCGAGACCATCGGCGCCGTCAAGGCCATCGATGACTTCCGTTTTCTGGTGAACTTCATAGCCACCACTATAGAAGTGGAGAATTTCGAGACCAAGATGGGCCTGCTGGAGTATGATGATGTCAAGGTCCGCGGGCTCAAGCTCCTCTCCATGCTCAACGTGCAGATCGAGTTGATGAAGATCAAGCAGGAGATCAACCAGAAAGTCAAGAGCGAGATGGACCAGCAGCAGAGGGAATACTACCTCAACAACCAGCTGCGCACCATCCAGGAAGAGTTGGGAATGGACGATGCCGAAGAGTTCGACCGCTTCCGCGAAAAAGCCGCCAAGAAGAACTGGCCTGACGAGATCGCCGAAGTCTTCAACAAGGAGCTCGCGAAACTCGAGAAATACAACCCGTCCTCACCTGACTACAGCGTGCAGTACAACTATCTGGAGTTCATGCTCCAGCTGCCGTGGGGAGAGATGAGCAAGGACAACCTTGACCTTAACCATGCCCAGAAAGTGCTCGACCACGACCACTACGGGCTTGACACAGTCAAGGACAGGATCATCGAATACCTTGCCGTCCTCAAGCTCAAGGGAAACATGAAATCCCCTATCCTCTGCCTCTACGGCCCTCCGGGAGTCGGCAAGACCTCGCTCGGAAAGTCCGTGGCGAAGGCTCTCGGGCGCAAATACGTCCGCATAGCCCTCGGAGGCATGCATGATGAAGCCGAGATCAGAGGTCACCGCAAGACTTATGTGGGAGCCCTTCCGGGCCGTATCCTCAACGGCATCGCCCGCGCAGGCACCTCCAACCCGGTGATCGTGCTCGATGAGATAGACAAGCTCAGCTCCGACTTCAAAGGCGATCCGTCATCAGCCCTGCTGGAGGCGCTCGACCCGGAGCAGAATGGGGCGTTCCACGACAACTATCTGGATCTGGACTACGACTTGAGCAACGTGCTCTTCATCACCACGGCCAACAGCATCTCCCCTATCCAGCCCGCCCTTCTCGACCGTATGGAGGTGATCAACGTCACCGGCTACCTCGCAGAGGAGAAGATGGAGATAGCCAAGAAGTTCCTCGTCCCGAAGCAGCTCGAGGAGCACGGCATCGCCAAGGGCACACTGAAAATCGACAAGGCCGCCCTCGCGGAGATCATCGACCAGTACACCCACGAATCTGGAGTGCGCGGTCTCGAGAAGCAGATCGCAAAGATCGCCCGTGTCAGCGCCAAGAAGATAGCGCTCGGGGAGGACTGCCCGAAGGTCATCAAGAAGGATATGCTCAAGGAGTATCTCGGGCTGCCTGTAGCCTTCCACGACAAGCAGAAAGGCAACGAGGCCCCGGGAGTGGTCACCGGACTCGCATGGACCCAGATGGGAGGAGAGATCCTTTTCGTGGAGAGTTCCGTATCCAACGGCAAGGGAGTGATGACCATGACCGGAAACCTGGGCGACGTCATGAAGGAGTCAGCCACCATCGCATACCAATATATAAAGGCTCATCCGGAGATGGCAAAGATGACTTCAGAGGAGTTCGCCTCCAAGGACATCCATGTCCATGTGCCGGAAGGCGCCACCCCTAAGGACGGCCCTTCAGCCGGTATCACCATGGTGAGCTCAATGGTCTCAGCCCTCAGGGGACAGGCCGTGATGTCGGGTCTCGCGATGACAGGAGAGATGACCCTCCGCGGAAGAGTCCTGCCTGTGGGCGGCATCAAGGAGAAGATCCTCGCCGCCAAGAGGGCCGGAGTACACACCATCGTCATATCCGAGGACAACCGCAAGGACATCGAGGACATCAAGCCGGTATACATCGACGGCCTGACTTTCCACTACGTCCAGAACATTAAGGACGTGATCGACTTCATCTTCTAAGACTAGAAGAGGGTCGGATGGTTCTCTTCGAGGCCCTTGAGGACACGCTCCATGAGGGCCGCCCTCACAAGGGCAGAGCGTGAAGAGACCTTGAAGCGTCTGCAATATTCATCGATTGCCGCAAGTTCCTGCTCATTGAAGAGTATGGACTTGCGGTATTTGCGTTTCAGGGAGTCCTTCTGACGGTCCAGGTAAGACGGGTCGATGGAAGAGAACTTATTTTTCTTTCTGCTTTTCCTTGCCATCTGTTATACTTATATAGTGGATGATTTCCTGCAGATTGGCGACCTCCAGCCTCCTGCCGAGTATCTCCCCGTCCTTCCACACGACAAACATCCTCGGCGTGCCCGTGACCCCATAGTATTTCTGATAGTCAGAGTCCATCTCCGGATCCCACAGATGGTGGAGTTTGATTTTCCGCCCGGGTATCTTGAAATTCCTTCGGAACGCCCTCCAGGCCTTCTTGTCTGTACCGGTATAGACGGCATAGAAATTCATAGGGAAGTCCACCTGCGCAAGAACCGACGGGAGCACCTGAGCTTCAAGCCGGCATTTGGCGCAGGAGGTGTCATAAAAGAAAAGCACCGCCACCTTGCCCTCCGCCGGCACTGTCTCGCTTCCACCATGAGGCTTGAGAAGCCTGACCTTCGGGGCCGTCATCCCGATGAGGGACGAGCGGTTGAAGTCGGCGAATATCTGGGCGTCCATAAGTTCGATGTCCGTCCCCGTATGCACAAGATGGGTCGCGAGCCAGGTGTCATAGATATGGATGGCCACAGCCTCCTCCCCCATCAGACGGGAATGGCGGTAGTGGTCGAAAATGCGGAGAGTGACATGCTGTCTGGTCAGGGAGTCCTGACAGGTGGAGATGAGATGATCGAATTCGGCGTTCTTCACCTCTATGCTCTCCCTCTCAAGCGAAGTGTAGAACTGGGTCAACAGGCTGTCAAGTCCCGCATAGCGCTCTAAATCAAGAGTATCCGTCTGCGCGGCAAGGACAAGCGCGGACAGCATCGAGGCAAGACAAAGGAGAAGCCGTCTCATATTCCGACATCAGGCAGTTTGACCCACGGCTCCATGAACAGTGACGTGTCACCGTGGTGACGGAGTATGTCACGCACAGCAGAAGAGGATATGTGCGCGAACTCCTGGGCTGTAGGGATGATGATGGTCTCTATCTCGGGGGCCAGACGGCGGTTGGCGTCGGCTATGGCCCTCTCGTTCTCGAAGTCAAGCATGTTGCGCACTCCCCTGACGATATGGCGGATGCCGAGTTCGCGGCAGATGTCCACCGTGAGCCCGTCATACTGCATGATATCCACATTGTTCAGCCCGCGGACAGTCTGTCGGATTATGTCCTGCTTCTGCTCGCCGGTGAAAAAACCCCTCTTGTCCTGATTGATGCCGACGGCTACGGTCACCTCGTCAAACATCGTGAGCGCCCTGCGCAGGATGTTGAGATGCCCGGAAGTGAAAGGGTCGAAAGACCCAGGAAACAAAGCCTTGACTTTCATAAAAGGCAAAGTTATGAAATATTAAGCATTTTCCGCCACTTGATATAGCCTGCCACAGCGATAATCACATACAGCCCGTAGAGGGAGGCCTTGAACGGGATGCCCTTATAGAAATACAGGGCGCAGGTGATGACATCCACCACTATCCATATCAGCCACTGTTCCAGATATTTGCGTGCAAGTGCCCAACACCCGACGAAACTCAGGGCGGTGGTGAGGCTGTCCGTCAGAGGGACACGGGAGTCGGTGTAGCGCACCAGCAGAAAATATATCACCCCCCACAGGGCAAGCGTAGCCAAGGTCCAGGGCAGGATGTAGCGGCGCTCGAAGTGCGTGACCGCCCGGGGCTTGTCGTCCTTGTTCTTGAGATATTTCCAGTTGATGAAGCCGTATACGGTCATGGCGATGTAGTAGAATTCCATACCGCAGTCGGCATACAGGCCGTGCTGATAGTAGAGCACGACATCGAGGCTCTGCATCACGAAGGCCACCAGCCAAAGCCAAAGGCTCGCCTTGTATTCCAGAAGGATATAGGCGAGCCCCAGGGCTGTGGTCAGGATGTCAAGCCAATGTGTGGCGATGAAGTCCTGCATAAAAGCGTTTTTTAGAATCTGAGCGTAACGTTTCCGAGAGCCGTGAATCCGGCATTCGGGACGAAGCCCAACTGGTAATAGCGATTGTCTTCAGGATGTCCATAACGTTCAGCTATGGCCGAATAAACCCAGCCGCTCGTGGCGAAATGGCTGTTGAACACATTGTTGAGCGTCAAGCCGAGGCGCAGCTCCTTGAGAGCTCCCGTGAAGCGGAAGGTATATCCTAAGTTGATGTCAGAGCAGGTGTAAGCAGGCAGGGAGCGGTCAGCGTTGGCGGTGTTGTCAAGATACTGGCGGCCTACAAAACCCGTGTGCCATACGGCATTGAAATCCCCGAAATGGAAGTCGGCAAAGCCGTTGAGGATGGCTGACGGGGAGAAAGCAAGGGTTGACTCATCGTAGTGGATCACACGGTATCCGTCCTCCTTGTCGTCCCAGTCCTCGACATATTCGTCGAAGTCAAGGATCCTGTTGGCGCTCAGGGCCGCGTTGCCCTCAAGGGTCAGCCAGCCCGTCACGTCCCAGGCAAGGGTGAGTTCAGCGCCGGCACGGTAAGACTTTGCGATATTTGTCGTGAGGTTCTCGCCGATGTCGCTGACCTGTCCTGTCTGGACGAACTGGTTGCGGTAGTCCATGTAGTAGAGGTTGACCCCGGCACGCACTTTCCCGGCATTGAGCTGGTAGCCGGCCTCGTAGTCGATCAGGCTCTCGGCCACAGGGGCCGGGTAGTTGTAATTGTCAGTGAAGTTGTTGCGCTCAGGCTCGCGATGACTCAGGGCCACGGAAGCGTATGCGCGGTGGGCACCATTGGTGTAGCTCACACCACCCTTCGGGTTGAAGAAGTTGTAGTGCTTGTCCACGTCGAGCACCTGGTTGGAATAGGTTCCTTCGGCTTTGTTGTAGACAAACTTGTCGTTGAGCCCGTCAGTGCGGTAGTCCACCCTGCGGTACTGGAGGTCACCGAAGATGTCCCAGTGCTCACCGAGGTTGAGTGCAGCCTTGACGAAGGCGCTGTAGTCGCCCTTGAAAGCGTCGGAGCCGTAGTAGGTGTAGCGTCCGGAGTCATCGAGGATGGCCGCTGCGAGAGCGTCATTGCCCACGTATGTCAGGTGTCCGAAATGGTTGGAGCGGAAGTTCTGCGCGCTCACACCGCCGATCACATCCCAGCGCTCATCGTGATAGTTGACATTGTACACTGCCCCATAGGTATGCTGGGTAAGGCCCTTCTGGCGGATGAAGTCGCTGTATTTGAGGGAACTGCCGTCAGGGTTCTTGAAAGTGAGGCCGAACTTGGAGAGCTTGTTCTGGTAGCGGAACTCGTCATAGTAGCCATAGCCGTAGGTGTAGTGGAGCGAGAGGTTCATGTTCCAATTCTCATTCACGTTCCACACGGCGGAGAGGATGTTGTGGTTCTGCTCGAAGTTGTCGGTAGTCTTGTCCCAATATGAGCCGTCCTTGAGCTTGTAGCGGGCTGTCTGATAGTTGCCGTCCGCGTCGCGCACGAAATTTCCCTTCTCGTCCGTCACAAGATACTCGTAGAGGGAGTTGTAGCGTCCCAGACCCACGCGGTACATGTCGGCGTAGGTGTGGATGCCCGTGGAAACTCCGTAGATGCCGTCCATCAGGGACAGGTCGTTGCTTCCGGCGGTCACACCGTTCCAGGCCTGGCCCGTGTGCTCGAAGTTCCCGAAATTGCGGTACTTGATGCTGAAGTCACGTCCGAGCCAGGTGAGTCCGGCATAGTAAGAGCCTGAACGTCCGGAGGTTCCGTGCACATATCCATCCGTTGATGTCTCATGGTAGGCAGCATCTATGATAAGGTGGTTCCAGAGAAGACCGGTGGAAGCCGTGATGCCGGTGTTGAAGGTATTGTATGAGCCGTAAGAGGCTGTGAGTTCGGCATAAGGCAGGAGAGATGCGGACATGCTCTTCATCGCCACAGTGCCGCCGAAGGCTCCGTCACCGTTGGTTGAAGTGCCCACGCCACGCTGGATCTGTACACCGTCCAGAAAGGAGGCGTAGCTGTTCATGTTAGCCCAGAAGACGCACTGGTCCTCAGGAGAGTTGAGTGGCACGCCGTCGAGTGTGACGTTGATGCGGGAGTCCCCCGCTCCGCGGATGCGCATATAGCTAGTGCCGGTGCCGACTCCGTTCTCGCTCCAGGCTATCACACCGGGAGTCCTCGCTATGAGGAACGGCAATTCCTTGCCGCTGCGGCTGAAGGACTTGAGCGAAGTCCCGCCGATATTTGCAACTGCGTAAGGCGCGTTTTCCTGCACCTTAACTCCCTTCACGACCGCCCCCTCAAGCTGTTCGACCAGGAGCGAATCTTTTGCCGTCTGCGCACCGGCCACGGAGGCCGAGAGCAGGAGCATCACAAAAAATACATTCTTTCTCATTAAATGTAATTATAAGTAAAACAATGTATAAGGGGAGGCATTTCCCTACGCCGGCATTACCCGGATCAGGTTATGGGTATAATCTCAGCCCCGGAAAATCCGGAGCACCCCTTAATGAATTCTAACCAAACGAAGTTTTTCCGGCGCCAAAGGTAGGAATATTTTCTTAAATTCGTAAAAATTTCAATAATGGAAGTACAGATAGAGCGGAGCTGGAAGGAAGCCCTCGCCGGGGAATTCGAAAAACCGTATTTCGCGGCCCTCGCAGAGGAACTCCACCGGGAGAAGCAGGCCGGAGAGGTGATCTACCCTCCGGGAAAAGACATTTTCAAGGCATTCGAACTCTGTCCGCTGGACAAGGTCAAGGTCGTCATACTCGGCCAGGACCCCTACCACGGCTACGGCCAGGCCATGGGCCTTTCATTCTCCGTGCCTCAAGGAGTGCAGGCTCCCCCGTCGCTGAAAAACATCTTCAAGGAAATCGAGTCCGACCTCGGGATCACGATGTCGGGAAGCCCGGATCTGCGCCCATGGGCGGAACAGGGAGTGCTGCTGCTCAACTCAGTGCTCACGGTACGCGCCGCCCAGCCGGCATCACACAGCCGCATCGGCTGGCAGACATTCACGGACGCGGTGATAAAGCTCATCTCCGACCGCTGTGACGGAGTGGTCTTTCTCCTCTGGGGCAACTACGCCCGGAGTAAGGCGGCCCTCATCGACACCGCGCGGCACCATGTGCTCGAAGCGGCACACCCCTCACCGCTGGCGAAGGGCGCGTTTTTCGGATGCAGGCATTTCTCCAGGACCAACGGAATCCTGGTTTCAGAAGGCAAATCCCCTATAGACTGGAGGCTCTAGCGCCTCTTTCCCCGGGAGACGAGAGACAGGAGCAGCCTCGCCACAAGCAGGGCGGCGAGCAGCAGAAAAGCCAGCGTGCACACCCGCCCGGCGATGTCCCCGTTGCGCACGAAGAAAGTCTCGCTCGAGTTGAGATTGACTTTGGAAGTGATGGTGGCCTCCTCCCACCACGGGGTGCGCTCAAGGATGTCACCCCTCTGGTCGATGATGCAGGAGATGCCGGTGTTGGCACTGCGAGCGATGTCACGGCGCAGTTCTATGGCACGCAGGCACGAGTAGCTCAGGTGCTGCCTGTATCCAGGAGTATCCCCCCACCAGCCGTCATTGGTGATGACTGTCATGAATTTGGCCCCCTTGCGCACGTACTCTGTGCAATACTCCCCATAAATGGACTCATAGCAGACGGCGCAGCCGAACGGAACCCCGTCGAAATGCAGGACGGAAGCCTCGCTCTGCCCCTCGCAGCGTCCCATCAGCCCCCCTACACCGGAGAGGTCCGAGAGCTTCTCATCCAGAGGGACGAAGATCTCCGGATACGGGGTCAGTTCCGTGCCGACCACCAGCCGGCTCTTGAGATATACCTCGCTCCGTCCGGCCGAATCCAGGACTATGGCGCTGTTGTGCGATGTCACCCATCCGTCACCGTACTTGCGTGCCAGGACCGAAGGCTTCTCCCCGGAAGGATAAGTCGTATAACTGCTCGCCCCGAAGAGCAGTTCCGCGCGCGGATGCCTGTCCAGCATGCTGCGGAACGTCCGCACAGTCGGAGACGATTCCAAGTGATTGAGCACCACATCGGACGTGATGGTCTCCGGCGCCACAAGCAGCACCCGCGAAGTGCTGTCGCGGTCTTCGGAGAGAGCCTTCTCGAAAATGGAGATCATGGCCTTATTCTGGTCGGCCTGGCTCACCAGCTTGTATTTATGATAAGGGTCGAAGTTGGTCTGCCCGATGATGACCTTTACCTCCCCTTCGGACTCCTCCTGATAGTTGTGATATATGATGGAGGACAGCACGAGCGGACCGGCCACAGCAAGACAGAGCCCCGCAGCCGAGCAGATCCTCGCCCAACGGGTCCATCCTCCCCAAACCCCGGTACCCAGAGCCTTTATAAGTCCGAAGAAACCGAGATTGGTCACCCATATCCACAGGGAACCCCCGAGCGTGCCGGTGTACTCATACCACTGGATGCTGTGCGTGCTGCGCGCAAAAGCGTTGCCCAGCACAAGCCACGGCCATGATATGTCCACGGAAAAATACTTCCTCTCCCAAGCTATCCAGGTCACAGCCAGGAATATATACGGCACAGCGCCTCCGAGATGTCGCTTGGCAAGACGGAACAGAGCCCACACCACCGCCATCTGCAGGGCATTGGCGACAATCGCGAAAATCCCGCCTCCCACGGTAGCATTGCACACCCAGAACGTGGTCAGCGCGTTCCAGAGTATGAATGTCCAGAGATAATAGAAGAAAAACTTGCGCACGCCGGCAGAGTCAGCCGCATAGTCCGCAAGCAGAAGAGGCACGAAGCCCACAAGGGCGAGAGCACCGGTGTGCGGCACGAGCCAGGGCAGGCTGAGCAGTACCGCCGAGATGGTGCAAAGTATGAAAAGCTTGAGTTTCATCTTATTGGATTTCTTCCGGCATCTGAGTACAATACTTGCGCCACTTGGCGAGCAAAGCCTCCATGTCGGACGGGAGAGGCGAATCGAACTGGAGCCACTCCCCCGTGCGCGGATGCACGAATCCGAGAGTCTTGGCATGCAGGGCCTGACGCGGACATATCTCGAAGCAGTTGGCTATGAACTGTTTGTACTTGGAATAGATGGTACCCTTGCGGATCTCGCTGCCCCCGTAGCGCTCATCGTTGAATATCGGATGGCCTATGCTTGACATGTGAACCCTGATCTGGTGGGTGCGGCCCGTCTCAAGTTTGCATTCGAGAAGCGTCACGAAGCCGAACCTCTCCAGCACACGGTAGTGGGTCACGGCATGCTTTCCGCGCTCCTCGTCATCGTAGACCCTGAAGCGCAGGCGGTCGTTGGGGTCGCGGCCTATGTTGCCGTCCACCGTGCCTTCGTCTTCCTTGACATCTCCCCACACCACAGCGACATAGCGCCTCTCTATGCTGTGGTCGAAAAACTGTTTGGCAAGCTTGAGCTGCGACTCCTCGTTCTTCGCCACGGCCAGCAGCCCGCTGGTGTCCTTGTCTATGCGGTGCACCAGAACCCCCATCCTCTCGTCCTCCGCATCCGGTCCCTGGCTTATCCCGAGATGGTGCGAGAGTGCGTTGACGAGTGTCCCCTCGAAATGCCCGTGCCCCGGATGGACGACCATCCCGGCAGGCTTGTTGATGACGAGCACGTCATCGTCTTCGTATACTATGTCAAGAGGTATGTCCTGAGGCAATATCTCCATCCCGCGCCGGCGGTAAGGCATCACGAAGCGGATGACATCCCCGGGACGGACTATGAAATTGGCCTTGACCACCTCGTCTCCCACATGCACATATCCGGACTTGAGGGCCTGCTGGACGCGGCTGCGGGAGGTGTCCTCCATGTGGGAAGCCATGTAACTGTCTATGCGCATGGGTGTCTGGCCCTTGTCCACCTCCAGCCTGAAGTGTTCGAACTGTTCTTCCGCCATCACTTCTTTTTGAGATAAAGAGAGACCTCCGTACCCTTCCGAACAGACTCGGAAGCGGGATTCTGGGAGTGTACCACGGCCGCCGCAGAATCGGCATAGTCACGCACCGCAGCCTCATAACGCACACGCCCTATGTTGAGGGAGTTGTCCTGAAGAATGTCCACAGCCTGAAGATAAGTCTTCCCGGTGACATCGGGAATCCAAGTCTGATCGTCGTCACCAAGTCCGAGCACCAGATTGATGGCCGTCCCGCTGACGACAGGAGTGCCGGGAGCGATGTCGAAGCCGTAGCGCTGCTGGCGGAGAACATTGTTGGTTGCTATGTCCCGGACGTAGGTTATCTTTCCGAGCGTAAGCCCGTTGCGCAGCAGCTCGGCCCTGGCCTGGCGCAGCGACACCCCGACAAGGGACGGCATATAGACCTCCTTGGCCTGCATTGTATTGACAGTCAGACGTATCCTGCGGCCTTTCTTGACATGCGACCCGGCCTTCGGAGTCTGCATATAGACAGCCCCCGGCTTCATCCGCTTGACGTATACAGAATCCGCCACGCTCACCCTCAGCCCGGACACCGCCGCCACCGTCTGCGCTTCGGCAGGAGTCATGTCCGAGAAATCCGGGACAGCAATCTCCTGCCCGTGCCGCGTCAGCAGCGAAAGAATCAGGGAAACGATGCCAACTATCACGGCCACCATCGCGGCGGCCAGAAGCAGGTTCTTGACAATCCAGTTGCTGAAAAATTCCTTGAAATTCATTTTGATTCAAATAAATGCCCCTCAAGTGGGACTTGAGAGGCAAAGATACGAAAAATTTACATCATTGGCGGTGGACCGCCAGGGCCCGGGCCGCCGGGACCGCCGCCGGGGCCTCCCGGGCCACGTTGTCCGCCGCGCCTGTTGCCCATGGTCCCGAACCTCCACGTAAGGGAGACTACCACATAGCGCCCGAGGGTGTTGTTGACAGCCTCGCTGTGGTAGTTGGCGCTGTCGGACACCGTGAGGTTCTTGGACTGCCCGAGTATGTCGTAGCCGCGCAGGGCAAGGGTCATGTTATTGTTGAACAGGAGCTTGGAAATCTCCGCGTTGAGCACGCACTGGGAAGGCTGGGCCGTGGAGTATCCGTTGTACCAGTTGTAGTCGAAATCACTCTCCAGGCTGATGCCGGTGGCCGTCCAGTTCCATGTGAGGCTGGCGGAGAGCTGGTTGTTCCACGTCGTGGTCTGGTCCTTGGTGGTCGAGATGGAGTACCAGGACTTGTTCATCCTCGTGCTTCCGCCAAGGGATGCTTCAAGAGCGGTGCCGCTGTACCTTATGCGGAGACGCTCGTTGGCGCTGAGGGTGCGGGTGGAGTTCTCGGTGATGTGCGCAGCGTAGAATGAAGGGTCGTTGAAATCAGCGATGAGTTTCTCCATGAAGCCGTAGAAATCCTGCCCGTCGTACTCGTCGATGCCGGTACCGACATAGGATGCGCTCTTGCGCCAGCTCAGGCCAAGGGAGTTGTTGATGGAGAAGCTGCTCTTCCCGATAGGGATGGTGCCGAAGCCGTTGACGCTGGCGTTGGAGGTCGTCGGGCCGTTGAACGGCATGGTGTACTGGCCTCCGTTAGCCCCGTACCAGATGAGGTTGACCACAGGGTTCTGGGTGAAGCCGCCGCTGAAGCGCATGTTGAAGGAGGTGTAGCGCTCCTTGTTGGAGTAGCGCAGGTCGCCCCTGAGGTTGTGCGAGAAATACGGGGTCAGGGTAGGATTACCGAAGCTGACGTTGAGAGGGTCGGAGTTGTCCGGCACAGGCATGAGCTGCGAGGTGGACGGCTGTGATGATTCTCCACGGTAGAAGAGTCTCCAGTTGAAGTTGTCGTTGACATCCATGAACATCATCGCCTGCGGCGAGAAGTTCCAGCGGAAGTCGCTGTATTCTTGAGGGGTATAGCTGCCGTCGGCGGAGTTGTAGCGCGTGGTGCTGTTGTAGGTTTTCGTCGGCATGGCGGCGAACCCGACCTGCGCGCGGAATCGCTTGTCCTGATAGAGGGCGTTGACACCTATCTCCTGACGGACGTTCTCGTTGATGATGCTGTTGGAGTAGTTGTAGTCCAGCTCTCCCCCGTTGAGCAGGTCGTAGGTCTGCTTCTCGGATGATGAACGGCTCCAGTTGTAGGAGTAGTTTGCCTCGACGTAGAAATGGTTGCCGAGCGGCTCGGTGTAGGTGAGGTTTCCCCAGACGGAGTAGGACTTCTGGTCGTTGTTGAAGCTCTGGTTCACGAGACTCTCGCTCACGTTGTCCCCGTCGTAGGACTTGGTCCCGTTGTTGTTGAGCCCGTCGAGGACGTTGTTGGAGAGGCTGAAATTGACCATGGCGGTCATGGTGCGCCCGGGAATCCCGAGCCTCTGGCGGAAGAGCAGGAAACCGCTCGCGCTGGCGTTGCGGTTGCTGCCGCTGTTCTCAGTGAACGCGTCGTTGAGTTTGGTGAGGTTGCCGGCGAGGTCGTCGCGGTAGGTGGAGTCCTTGCTTGACTGGCTGTAGTGGCCGGTGCCGAAGTTGACGGAAGGTTCGAAGAGGATGGAGGTGTTCTCCGAGAACTTGTGCTCCAGACGGAGTCCGAAACGGTGCCCGTCGGAGTGGGTGTTGCTGATGCCGCTGCTGTTGTAGAGGAGGTTGTAGTCGTTGAGGTAGGTCGTCTTGACGCTGCTCTCCTCGACATCGTTGTCGCTGGCGTTGTAGAGGTAGTTGCCGCCCACGTTCATCTTGTCATCGAACAGGGTCCAGGCACCGTTGAGACCGCCCATGTAGGAAGTGGTGATGCCGTTGCCGCCGCCCCAGCCGCCCTGTCCACGGCCCATTCCGCCGCCGCTCATCATCCCCCGCATCATGTTGCCGGAGAAGTTGGAGGAACCGCGGTTGTTGGTGTTGTTTCCGTTGAGTATGAGGCTGATCTGGGATTTGTCGGTGAAACGCCCGATGAAGGCGTTGCCCTGGTAGCGGACGTCGCTCTTGATCCCGTCCTGTGACGGGAGGTCATATCCAGCGCCGGCTGCCACGTTGCCGAAGAGGCCCTTCATCATCCCGGGCTGCACGGAGAGGTCGATCACCGTCTCCTCCTCACCGTCATCGATGCCGGTGAACTCGGCCTGCTCGGACTTTTTCTGTATGACTTTCAGCTTGTTGACCATCTTTGCCGGGATGTTCTTGGTGGCGAGCTGCGGGTCGTTGAGGAAGAAGGTCTTGCCGTCTATGGTGATCTTGGAGATGCTCTCGCCGTTGACCGTCACGGACCCGTCCTCGGAGACCTCGACTCCAGGGAGTTTCTTGAGGAGATCCTCCAGAACATCGTTGTCGGTGGTCTTGAACGAGGAGGCGTTGAACTCGATCGTGTCCTTCTTGACTATCATGGGATTGCCGACGGCCGAGACGGATGCCGCATCGAGCTGCTCCGTGTCCACGCTCATCTTGAGTGTCCCGAGATCAATCGCCTTGGATTCCATCTTCACAGCAGTGCTGTAGGCCTTGTAACCGAGCAGTTCGGCCTTGAATGTGTATGTGCCCTTGGAGACGGACTCCAGAGTCACCCTGCCCTTGTCGTCACTCAGAGCATACTTCAGCGGCTTGTCCTTGCCGTCCTGAAAAAGCGATACGGTCACGAACTCAAGCGGTTCACCGCTCGACGCGTCCGTCAACACTGCAGAAATCTTGTTCTGCGCAAAGAGGCCGGTTCCTGCAAACATCAGGCACGACATCAAAATCGAACTCAATACTCTCATTATAATTATTTTATTCTGTCCGGATTTTCCGCAACAAACTTTTCCCACGACGACTTGCCTAAGCCGCCGCTTGTGAATGGATTTGTGGATCGGTAAAAATGGCAGAGCGCCAACGCAAGAGCGTCAGTCGCATCGAGGTATTTATTATCAATTTGTATGCCAAGAGTTTTCTGGGCCATCAGGCAGACCTGCTCCTTGGCGGCCGCACCGTTGCCGCAGATAGCCATCTTGGCCTCTCTCGGAGCGTATTCAAAAACCTCGGCGCCTCTTGAAAGCGCCGCCACCATGGCCGCGCCCTGGGCACGTCCTAGCTTGAATATGACCTGGGCGTTCTTGCCGTAGAACGGGGACTCGATCGCGAGGCACTGCGGATGGTGGAGGTCGCACAGAGCCCCTACCTTCTCGCTTATCATCTCCAGCTTGTCGTAAGGGGAGGCTATCTTGCGCAGATCCAGCACTCCCATGTCGACATACTGCGGCTTGAGGGCCGCATCTATGCAGAGAATCCCGAAACCAAGGATGTTGGTTCCGGGATCTATGCCTAATATTACAGTTCCTTCCTTAATCAATCTTGTCGAATCCTGTATAAGGTCTGAGGATGTCAGGGATTATGATGCCCTCCGGCGTCTGGTTGTCCTCAAGAAGGGCGGCCACGACGCGAGGCAGGGCGAGGGAGCTTCCGTTGAGGGTATGGGCAAGCTGCGTCTTGCCGTTCTCGTCACGGTAACGCAGGTGCAGGCGGTTGGACTGGTAGGTCTCAAAGTTGGAGACGGAGGAGATCTCAAGCCAGCGCTGCTGGGCCGCTGACCAGAGTTCGAAATCGTAGGTGATGGCGGAGGTGAAGCTCAGGTCGCCGCCGCACAGACGGAGTATCCTGTACTTCAGGCCGAGCTTGTTGACAAGTGACTCCACATGGGCTATCATCTCGTCGAGGGCGGCGTAGGAGTTCTCCGGCTTCTCGATGCGGACGATCTCCACCTTGTCGAACTGGTGCAGACGGTTCAGGCCGCGCACGTCCTTGCCGTAAGAGCCGGCCTCGCGGCGGAAGCAAGGGGTGTAGGCGGTGATCTTCTGCGGGATCTGGTCATCGGAGAGGATCACGTCGCGGTAGATGTTGGTAAGAGGAACCTCTGCGGTAGGCACCATGTAGAAATCATCAAGATTGGCATGGTACATCTGCCCCTCCTTGTCAGGGAGCTGGCCAGTGCCGAAACCTGAGGCGGCGTTGACCATCACAGGAGGCTCAATCTCCTTGTAGCCGGCAGCGGTGTTGCAGTCGAGGAAGAAGTTGATGAGCGCCCTCTGGAGCTTTGCGCCCTTGTCCTTGTATACAGGGAATCCGGCACCGGTGATCTTCACACCGAGGTCGAAGTCGATGATGTCATATTTCTTGGCGAGCTCCCAGTGCGGAAGCGCCCCCTCCGGCAGCTTGACTTCAGGGCCGCCCATCTTTACGACCTCGTTGTCCTCGGCTCCCTTGCCCGGCTTGACCAGTGCACACGGGGTGTTCGGCATCAGCACGAGCTGGCTTTCCAGTTCTTTGGAAGCGGCGTCCATCTTGGCGAGCAGCTCGTTGGAACGGGTCTTGAGTTCGGCCACCTCGGCCTTTGCGGACTCGGCGGCGTCCTTGAGGCCCTGCTTCATCAGGCCCCCGATCTCGGCGGCCTTCACCTTCTGGCGGGCGAGCAGTTCATCGCTCTCGGCCTGGAGATTGCGGCGCAGAGTGTCCAGTTCGAGCACCTTGTCCACTATCGGCTTGGCGTCGAAGTTCTTGATCTTCAATTTATCGATGACGGCCTGAGGGTCGTCCCTGAGCATTTTGAGTGTCAGCATGGCTATAAATTTTAAAAGGGACTTACACCTTTTCTCGAAGTGCAAGTCCCTGAAGATTCCACATGAACCCCTTCGAGATTAATTCTCTAACGGGAGTACCGAAACATAAGATTTGTCGTTCTTCTTGCGGAAGAACTTCACAGTACCGTCGATGAGGGCGTAGAGAGTGTGATCCTTGCCCATGCCCACGTTCTTGTCAGGGTTGTGGACAGTGCCCCTCTGGCGTACTATGATGTTGCCGGCCTTAACGAATTCGCCACCGAATTTCTTGAGTCCAAGACGTTTGCTTTGTGACTCACGACCGTTCTTAGAACTTGATTGACCTTTCTTGTGTGCCATAATCCTTAAGCGATTTCGTTGATTTTAATCTTGGTGAGTTTCTGACGGTGGCCGTTGAGCTTCTGGAAGCCCTTGCGACGGATCTTCTTGAATACAAGAACCTTGTCAGCCTTTGCGTTGTCATCGAGGACGGTGGCCTTGACCACTGCACCCTCTACATAAGGAGCTCCGACCTTCACATCGCCTTCACCTGCGACGAGAAGCACCTTCTTGAACTCCACATCAGCATCTTTGGCGTCGGCAAGCCTCGGCACGAAGATCTCATTTCCAGCCTCCACTTTGAACTGCTGGCCTGCAATGTCTACGATTGCGTACATTTGAAACTTGTTTAAAAGTCCGGACCACAAGCGGCCGCCCTGCATGGACAGCACTTGACCTCAAGCTTGCTGGTCATAAATAATCGGGCGCAAATTTAGGCAATTTTATCTTATCCGCAAAATTTTATTAAATTTGTCCCACTAGCATTTCCGGATTATGGACATCCCATTCGTGTACAGCAAATACGTGACCGGCAAAGCCAACATCGGCAGGAAAGTCGAGGCACGTACCCTGGCAAACCTGCTGAGCCAGGGCGAGAACATAGTCATCTACGAGCCTCCCAAAGCCGGCAAGACATCCCTTGTACAGCAGACCTTCTTCAACATGAAGTCGTCCGGAGAGAATTTCACCTCCGCCGCAGTGAGCCTGCTTAACATACGGGCACTGAGGGATTTCGCGACAAGGCTCGGATCCGAGGTGCTCCGGGCGGCATACGGCAACCCCCAGGACTACAGCCCCATGGTCGGGACTCTCCTGCCCGGAACCCATTTCATATTCGACCCGCAGAGATTCGCCGACACGGGCGAGATCCTCTCCCTGAAATGGGAAATGGACCGGGACGACCTCAAGGCGGTGCTGTCACTACCCTACCGCGCGGCCCGCAAGTGCGGAAAGAAGATCTACGTACTTTTAGATGAGTTCCAGAACATAATGCTGACCGAAGACGGGGACATGGCATGCCGCCTGATGGAGGAGGTGTTCCGGACACTGGAACCGGAGGACAGGGCCGCAGCCTCATACATTTTCATGGGTTCCAAGGTCAACGCGATGCATGAGATGTTCGGGACGAAGAAGTACTTCTTCCGTCAGGCCGAAAGGGTGAAGCTCGGGGAGATCGACACGCGCGAGATAATCGACCACGTGATACGCGGCCTTCTCGCCACCGGCAAGGTCATCGACAGGGACCTGCTGCTCGGAGTGTGCAAGCTCTTCCGCAACAACATCTGCTATATCAACCACTTCTCCGCCATCTGTGACTCCCTCACCAGAGGATACATAATGGAGCCGATACTCAACGAGGCCCTCTCCACCATCCTTTCCATCCACGAGCCGCGCTTTGTCGCCATGATGGAAGACCTCACCACTTTCCAAGTGAGCATGCTGCGGGCGGTGCTGGACGGACAGACCAAGTTCACGAGCGCCGACGTCATTGAGCAGTACGCCCTCAGCTCCTCCGCCAATGTCAAGCGTCTCAGGGACGCGCTCTGCAAGAAGGAGATCATCATGTTCGACGAGGCCGGGGTGCCGGCGGTAATCGACCCGCTGTTCGAGTATTGGGCGAGAAGATACTATTACGGGATGAAGATATGAGCCTGATTACCCGGGCGGACAGCGGCAGGGCTTTGTCTTGCCGGCGGCTGCAAGGGCGGGCACAATTACTTATATGAACGGGAAAATGAGAATAGCCGTGCTGACCGGAGCCGGGGTCAGCGCTGAAAGCGGCCTGAAGACCTACCGCGACAACGGGGGCCTGTGGAACGGCGTGGATCCGATGGAGGTCGCCTCCGTCGAGGGTTGGCAGCGCGACCCGGGAAAAGTGCTGGAGTTCTACAACGTGCGCAGGGCGGAGCTCAAGGACGCCCGCCCCAACGATGCCCACAGGCTCATCGCGGCACTGGAGGAGAAGCACATGGTGGACGTGATCACCCAGAACGTTGACAACCTGCACGAAAGGGCCGGCTCGACTCATGTCGTGCATCTCCACGGCGAGCTGACAAAGATCCGGCCGGAGGACACGTGCAACGAGAGGGACGGATATTCGGAGAAATACGTCATCGACATCGGCTACGGCGAGGTGCATCTCGGAGACCTGGCCCCGGACGGGGCGCAGTACAGGCCTCACATCGTATTCTTCGGAGAAGCTGTCCCGAAGATCGAGAGGGCCATCGAGCTTGTCAGCCGCGCCGACGTGCTGCTGATAGTGGGGACATCCCTCCAGGTCTACCCCGCCGCCGGGCTGTACCGCTACGCCGCCGCCGACACACCTATATATATTGTTGACCCAGCCCCGATGCGCCTGCCCGACCACAGGATCACGCACATCATGAAGCCGGCCACCGAGGGGGTGAAAGATTTTGTGTTCTCTGTTCTTGGATTATAGAAATTAATCGCTATCTTTGCGCCGCCAAAAAGAAAAAGGGGGTGATTTAAAGAAATGATTATCGTACCAGTAAAGGAAGGAGAGAACATCGAAAGGGCTCTCAAGAAATTCAAGAGGAAGTTCGAGAAGACCGGAGCTATCCGTGAGCTTCGCGCACGCAAGAATTTCGAGAAGCCGTCCGAGAAGCGCCGCATCGCAAGGGCGAAGGCCATCTACGTTCAGCATCTCCGTCTCGAAGACGAGCAGTAGTACATCGCGGCGTGTCTCACCGGAGCATCTCCGCCTTGAGACAGACGATCATTTCAGTCACCTACAGTGACATATTGAAGCGGCAGGCCATTGAGGTCTGCCGCTTTTGCATTCTACTTTATCCCGAAAACGCACCAGCGCAGCACCGGTATGCGGCGGAGCAATTCATACAGGAACACGCTCCCGGCAGCTGTCCCGGCGAGGGCAAGGCAATAGATGCTCCACACCGGAAGGCCGGTGTCCTTGAGCAGAAAGCACAGCCCGGTGCAAACCGCCATGTGGACAATATACAGCCCGAAACTGCTGCGTGTCAGATAGTCCGCCACCGGAGAAGTCCTGTCCGCCCATCTCTTGTAGCACCCGAACATCGCAAGCGTGGCGACCCAGGCATAAAGGTTGGTCCATACACTCTGAAGACACGCCGGAGAAGTATAGTCAGCGCCGAAATAGTGCAGGGTATACAAGACAGCTCCGGCAATGGCAGCGATGAGAAGCGGCAGGCTGAATCCGGCAAGCAGATCCTGCACCATCTCATCTGAAAACACGAAATAACCCAGCAGGAACGGGACGATATAGAACGCCGGGCGGTACAGGTTCAGCAGGCCCTGAGCGGTGGAGGGAGAATCAATCTGACTCTGCGCGGCACCCCACAGCAGCAGAAACCCACCTACAAGAAGAGCGAGGCCGACTGCCAGCTTGCGGGACAGCCCGGAAGCAGGGGCCGGCCCTGAGGCTGACGTGGCGGCGGAGGTCACACTCCCGGCCGCTTGACTGTCCTTCTCCTGAAAAATCTGCCCGGGAAAAATCCGCTCTGGAATAATCTGGTAGATCACCGCCGCCAGAAGCGAATACAGCCACAGAAGCTGTATGAACCACAGCGGCCCCACCCCGCTGAGCACCATCACCGGATAACGGGCGAACGACGGGATCGAATCCCAGGCCCCGGCAATCCGGGTGTTGAAGTAGCCGAGTATCCACTGGAACACGAATAACCCGACTGTAGACGGCACCAGAAGTTTGACTGTTCGGCTACGGACAAACGCCCTCGGGCCTTTTGAAGCCAGGGCATAGCGGCTGCACACTCCGGACACCAGAAAGAGCAGAACCATAAACCACGGATAGAGGACATACATTATGCTGTCCTGATACTGGACTTCGGCAAACGACCCCAACCCGCCGAACACGCCTTCCGCATTGAAATTGTAGAAGACATGGTAGACGAGCACCGCCAGAACCACGCTCCAGCGCATATTGTCAAGAAAATGCTTTCTCATCAGTGTATTAGTATAGTAATATGGACGCAAATTTATGCATTTTTTCGGACAAAGTCCAAAAAAATTTGGAAAAGTACTTATATATATTAGCATCCGCTTTTCCGCACAGAGTACAAGCCGAAAAGCGGGCATATAACACAATGTGTCAATTGTTTGCAATCCCCTTGCCGACCTTTGTCGGCCTTTGGTACGTGTGCAATTGACCCTGTCCCGGCATCGTATTATCTGCCTATCAGAACAACCAGTTACAGCCGATCCGGGGCAGCCGGCACAATAGCCGCATTGACAGGGTGTACATCCACCCTTGAGCCGACAGCAAGGGCAACGTCCCTGAATTCACCGGCTCCATTAAGGCGGAAGGTTATGTAGCCTGCGGCCTTTACTCCCCATGGAAAGATGCCATCACCATCAATGCCGCCAAATTTAACATAACGCAAATCCCCAGCGCTGCACTTCTGCCAGGATGGCGGCAATAACACCATTAACGGTAAAGGCGTGATCTACGGCGCTGACAATAGCGATGCTGCCATCCTCGTCAACGGACAGACGCTCACCATCGGCTGCGAAAATGAAAGCGACCTCCAGATTACTGGCGGAAGTTCAAGTAATTTCGCTTCAGCCATCACAATCTGGGACGGCAAGTTGGTGATCAACAACGGCACATTTATCTCCGGAACCGACGAGAGCGGCAACAACAGCCCTGCCATCTACCTTATGCCGATGGATCAATATGATACTGCAGAGCTCGAAATCAACGGAGGAGTATTCCACCCGGCACAGGATGGCGGAAGCGCCAAGTTCCTCATCAACTGCTCTGATCCGGACATCTCAAGGTGCAAGATCACCATCACGGGCGGAATGTTCATCGGATTCAACCCGGCAGCCAGCTCCGCCGACACAATTGACGACAAGCCTGCCAACTGGGTAGCTGATGGATACGAGTCCGTAGGAACCACCGATGAAGATGGCAATACTATTTGGGCGGTTCGCAAAAAGAACTAACCGGACAAATCAATACTGATTATCGAAGCCGCCCCACCCGGAGCGGCTTCTTTGTTTACCCGTCTCATCCACCACGCAATTTGTCCACCAAAAGCGTTCCCCCGGACAACCCTTCAACATACACGGATTCTCGCGGCCCAAACGGAAAAAGTGTAAATTTACAATGGCTTTTTATTGGAAAAAGTGTAATTTTGCGCAGATCAAAAAAAGCTAAAAGTGTAATTCAGCTATGCTTTACAGGAAAATCAGCAAGGACATAAAAGCTCATCTACGTTCCGGCAGCGACAAGATACTGATTGTCGAAGGGGCAAGACAGATTGGCAAGTCATACATAATCCGCGAGATAGGTAAAAGCCTATACACGAATTATGTTGAAATAAACTTTATCAAAGATGACGAAAGCGACGGATTGTTCCGGGACATCCATAAACTGGAAGATTTCTACATGACATTGAGCATGATTGCCGGCGGCAAGCTGGGCACGAAATCAGACACATTGATCTTTCTCGATGAAATCCAGCACTACCCACAGTACTTGACAATGTTGAAATTCATGCGGGAAGATGGCAGGTTCACTTATATCGCCAGCGGCAGTCTGCTGGGCATCTCATTGCGCAACACAACTTCAATCCCCATCGGCAGCATCATCCGAAAACCGATGTTCCAGTTGGATTTCGAGGAATGGCTGATGGCCGAAGGATGGGGAAAAGACGCTCTGGACCACGTCCGTGATTGCTACAAGAAAAAGATGCCGCTGACTCAGGCGCAGCATGACAACATCATGGGCGAGTTCCGCAAATACCTGCTGGTGGGAGGTCTGCCCGATGCGGTCAACACATATCTTGGCACCCATAATATAGTAAGAGTACGTGAGATACAAGAATCCATCTTAGATCTTTACAAGGAAGACGCCTCCAAATATGAAAAGGAATCCAGCAAGAGACTCTTGATTCGCCGCATATACGACATGATTGTGTCGCAGATGGAGAACAAGAAGAAGCGCATAGTGGCAAGAGATATCCGTGACAAGAAGGGAGACCGTTTCGAGTGGTTTACAGAGGAATTTGAATACCTGGTGTCATCGGGAATAGCGCTGGACGTACATGCCATTTCAAACCCCAGATATCCGCTGTCGGAATCAGTGCACAAGAACCTTCTCAAACTCTATCTGAACGACGTGGGCTTGCTTACCGACCGCCTCTATGAGTACAACATTACTCCGGTGATGAAGGATGAAAGGAGCATCAACCTCGGTTCCGTATATGAAAGTGTTGTCGCCCAGGAACTGAAGTCACACGGTCACAACCTTTTCTACTATGACAACGCCAAAAAGGGCGAAGTGGACTTTCTTATAAACGATGCGGCCAACGTGACTGTACTACCCATAGAAGTGAAGTCCGGCAAAGACCACACAACCCACAAAGCTATGGACCGTTTCCTTGAGGACAAAGAATACAATATTCATTCAGGCATAGTCCTGAGCAACGAAAGGGAGATCCACACCAAGGGCGACATCACCTATATGCCTGTTTACTTTGTAATGTGCATCGAAAAGGCAGAAATTCCACAGGAAAATGTCACTTTCTGACGATGGTTGGCGAAAACATTTCTGAATATCACATACTGTCTAAAAATCCAGGAACAGTATATTCAACTACTTTCGTAGGAACTGACAACTACGTAATCTACGTCCCTAAAGGCTGCACAGAGACCTACAAGGCTGCAGAAGGTTGGTCAGACTACGCCGACATAATCCAGGAGGAGCAATAGTTTTTCTGCAAGAACATGCACGCGCAGGCAGAAGCGAATCCATCGCCGCTGTCTGCGCTCTGTTTGTCCTGACTTACCGCGCAAAGTCGGAAAGCGACTTCCCGGAGAGCCGCGTCAGCAGCGGAACGTCAACGGTTCCTTTATCCGATCCGCAGATGGAAGGTAAGGGTAAAAAATGCGAAAAACACCCCAACCTTTAGAGTGGGAATGCCACAGAACGCCGCGTATGGATAGTTACCTCTGAAGGTAGGGGTGAAAATAGCCCCAAATACCCCTACCTGTAAGTAAGAGCCGCGGCGCGGCGGAGAAGCCAGCGAAGACGCCCGGCTAAGGCCTGCAAGGAATGCGGTAGCGACAGTCCGCGGTTTGCAGGTAAGTTCTTTGATGGCTAATGACCTTATCCACAAGGCTGTCGGCTGGATGCTGCGCGAGATGGGCAAGGAGAGTCCGGAGGCGCGGGATGAGGATGTTCAGGACAATCCCATAGACCGGATACTTGCTAATATAGAAATCCGAATGCCCACAATGGAATCTTTTTACCATTGGCAACCTCAATATTATCTACTGCAAGAGCCGCATTGCCGATGTCATCGTCATCAATCTGGGAATAATCCTTTCCGGCACCGCCGACCTCTATGACATTCTGCCCATCTATTCTGAAATCTCCTGTCTTCATTCCTCCATATTCGACCACATGTCCAGCCGACGAAAGCTGATTGCAGAAGAAAGTTTCCCGGACTGTTCCGATTTCCGGTTCTTTCATAGAGAACGTATACAGAAGATTCGTGTTGTCCATAAGTATCTTTTCTGGTTTTTGCAGATCCGTAATCTTGTCAAGTTCCGTATACAGGCAACGTATGAGTCTGGCCTCATCAAGATATTTCAAATACTTCAAAAGCGTGACGCGGTCAATGGAAACACTTTTCGAAAGTTTTGACATATCGACAAGATAAGGCAGCATCGAAGAAATGATCTGAAGCATACCCTTGATTTTCCTCACGTTAGCGATGCTTACTCCCCGGCATTCTGTAAGTTCGCTCTCTATTATATAATTAGTTACATTTTCTATAAGTTTCCTGTATGTCTTTTTCTTCTCAAACGAAAAAGGATAGTATCCGCTGCTCAGATAATCAGAAAAATATTCCAGCGGACGACATATCCCCCTGACTTTCAGACACAAATCATTGGGGCGCGCAAGAAGCTCTGCAAGACTGACCGGTTCTGTTTCATTTCCTGTCCTGAACCACAAATACTCCCGGAAAGAGAGTCCTGACATGTCATAAACATCGGCTCTCCTCGACAAATCGGACTGTCCGTCATTTATATGCAGAAGTGACGAGCCGCTCAGAACGACACGCAGTCCCTTATATAAATCATGGATTTCCTTCACCTCCCGACTCCAATTTCCGTATTTATGGATTTCATCCAGAAAAAGATGACGACCACCATGCTTAACAAACTCCGATGCCGTTTCAATCAACGTATGGCTTGCAAAATATGCGGTATCAGCAGAACAATATAGCACTTTACGGTCCATCGGCTCATAGTTTTTCAGAATATACTGCTGCATCAGCGTCGATTTCCCGACACCTTTCGGCCCACGTATTATCACAAGCCTTGAATCCCAGTCAATGACATCCATCATTCTTCTGGTAAAAGACATCGGTACGTCAGTCAAGTACTCTATCTGCCTATCAAATAAACAGTCCATCGTTTCATTTTTGACACGAATATAGCGCTGTTTATTGCAATAAACAAATTTCAATGAAAATTGTTTATCATAATAAACCGACCGCCTGCCTAAGCGGTCCATGGTTGACCTTCCCTGAGAATGGTTGACACTTTAGAGGTTGTTTAACTGATCTTCGATTCAACTGTTTTTCTTTACAGATTCACTGATTCAGTTTACATAGGCACTTTTTTCTATTCTACGTCACCGCCCATCCGTTTTTCCAGCATCTGCGCTGCGTCCCGGACTGCGTGTGCGCCACCTCCGGTCTCCACATACGTGGTGTCTGACACCCACACCTCGTTGGGGCGCGACGGGACAAGTTCCGCGATGAGGTTCGGGTACTTCCTGTAGTGGTGGTTGGAGTCCGTCGTCTTGTAGTGGCGCCTGCGGCGGATGTGCACCATCAGGCCGAAACCTGTGCTCTCCTCGCGTAGCAGACCTACTGTTTGGTGCCAGATTCTTTTTCGCCATGGTTTCTGATGCCTGATTTTCCGGCAAAGATAACGATTCCCGCTCATTCACGTACTTGTCCACCCAGTAATAAACTGATTCTACAAACACGGAACCATATATAGTGGAATGTAAAGGAGGTTGCCTTTTGCTTCGAGGTCTCCTATATGGACAATGTAAGGCTGGGCAAGATAATTTGCATATTTTCTGATGCATTTTTCTAAAGACGTGATTGTAAAATCCGATGAAGACTTTACTTCTATAGGAGAAATATTGTGACGGCTTGTGATTGATTTCTTCGAAATCAGAAAGTCTATCTCCATTCTGTCGTCCTTGTTTTCCCTTGACGGATTCGAATAGAAAAATAATTTGCATCCGATTGCAGCAAGCATCTGGGCAACAATGTTCTCCATCAGCATTCCGGCATTCATCTCCAGCTTGTCTTTGAGAATCTTCTGATATAGTTGTTCCGAAACTATTCCTCGTTCATCAAAGGAATGACTGATCATCAGTCCCGTGTCGTTCATATAGCATTTGAGCGAATTGTCCCTTTGTTTGAGTCCCAGCCCGATGTTTGGTTCCGTCGTATTGAATGCGAGATTTACCATACGGGCATCTCTCAACCAGAAGAAAGAACTGTCATAGTCCCTGAACCTCGCATCCTTATGCAAGTCGGAGAGCTGAAACTTATGCTCGTGAAGTTGCAGCTGACCTGGAATGGCCTCGTAGATTGCCTTCACTTTCGGTGTGTGTATTCCAGCATACTGGTCTATACAATTGTTGTATAGATTCAGGATTTGCCTTTTGACCCTGTCAACATCTTCGAAAGACCTTGTCTCAAGATATTCCATTACAGCCTGAGGCATTCCCCCGACTATCATATAAAGGCGAAAGTAGTCCATCAGTTTACGATGCATTGATTGCCCCATTGGTTCTTTTATCTCAAACTTCATTCTCACGAACTCCATCAGATTTTCTTCACCGAGTGCCCATAGGAATTCCTCAAAGTCCATAGGTTGCAAGACCATTTTTTCCTCTTCGGAAGGAACGAGATAGTCTTCCTGTTTTTCATCGCTTTTCAACTTCTTTCTGGTGCTCATCTGCATACCGAGGAGAGAGCCAGTCTCTAGATAATCATAACGTCCGTCCTCTACAAGATATTTGATGGCTGCACGAGCGGCAGGGCAGAACCCAATCTCATCGAATACGATGATTGACTCCCGTGGGTAAAGCTTTGTTGAATAGAATGTGCTCAGGTATATGAAGAGCATATCCAGATTGTCCTTGTAGTTCTTGAACAGATCCTTTATGTCATCCCCGACCTTGAAAAAATCAATGATGATATGGCTTTTGTATTCGTTCTTTGCGAACTCTTCGACGATATAGCTCTTCCCGACACGTCTTGCGCCTTCTATCATCATTGCGGATTTGCCGTGCCGCTTGGTCTTCCAGATGACGAGCTGGTCATATAATTTTCTTTTCATCACGAAATCAAGTTTTGTATCACGCTAAAATTACACGAAATCAAGCTGTAAAACATTGCGTTTTTACACAAAATCAAGACAAATATACAGAAGGGAAACAACAAATGCAACTCGGATTGACCTTCCCTGAGAATGGTTGTTTTGATTTTAGTAAGCGGCAAAAAAATAAGTTGCCGCAGATTTGGCAAAGTTTTTTGAGGATAGATTACTTCTTGAAGAAGGAGTGTGCCGGTGGCACATGACTGATGAAAAAAGGAATATAGACCAAAAAGATTGCCCAAAGGTGATGCAACTTATTTTTTTAACGATTACTTATTCCAAATAGGTTCAAAATAACTTCTAATGGAAAATGTGTAATTTTGCACAATATAATACAATGGCAAAAGCGCAGGAAATAATCGATCTGATGACCTCGATGCGGGATCCGGTGCAGAGCGGGATACTTTCGAGGTTTTTCAAGACAGGCAAAGGCGAATACGGAGAAGGGGACAAGTTCCTCGGAATCAGGTGTCCACAGACCCGCAGTGTTGTCAAGGCGGTCGGACGGGAGATCGAACTTGAGGAGGTTGACAAGCTGCTTGCCTCGGAATGGCACGAGATAAGGTTGTGCGGCTTCCTCCTGCTGGTCGAGCAGATGCAGGGCTGCCTGTCTAAGAGAGTCCGGCTTTCTGTCCGGGCCGCTTCACGCCGGAGGGAGTTGACGGATTTTTATCTGGCACATACCCATCAGGCCAACAACTGGGATCTCGTGGACATGAGTTGTCCTAAAATTCTTGGCAATTTTCTCCTTAACCCCCTTCCAGACGGAACCATGCCGTCACGGCAGGTACTTTACACTCTGGCTGAAAGCGACAATCTCTGGGATCAGCGCATCGCTGTCGTCACCAACTGGATGCTGATACGCGCCGGGGAGTTCGAAGACCTCAAGCACATCTCCGACATGCTTCTCCCCCACCCTCATGACCTTATCCACAAGGCTGTCGGTTGGATGCTGCGCGAGATGGGCAAGGAGAGTCCGGAGGCGCTCGAAGAATACCTGTCTTTGAACCACGGCAAGATGTCACGGACCACATTGCGCTACGCCATCGAGAAACTTCCTGAGCCAGAACGACAACGCTGGATGAGGATGTAACCAGGGGTTGTCCGGAAAAACGGATTCGGGGTAATATGTTCCGGACTGAGGGTATATCGGCAATCGTAAAATCGCCGTATTTTTGCAGAAAATCACGGTTGCATGAAAGACATCTACATAGACACCGTACAGGCTTTCAATGACATCTATGGCCTGGGGACCCTTCACCCTCTCGTCGCTGTCGCGCGTGTGGAGAGTCCCTATCAGATGGAAGAGCACACCCTGCACTACGGGGTGTACGCCCTGTTTCTCAAGGAGAACAAAGGCTGCAAGCTCTCGTATGGACGCACTCCATACGATTTCGACGAGATGACGGTCACGAGTTTCGCGCCCGGACAAAGCGTGAGGGTGGAGCCCAATCCCGATGTGCCCGGCCCCAAATTCACCGCACTGCTGTTCCACCCTGACTTTTTGAACCGTACGAATCTTGGCAGGAACATCTCCCGCTACGAATTTTTCGACTACACTTCAAACGAGGCACTGCATCTTTCCGTCGAGGAGATTGAAATTTTCCGAAATGTCCTGTCGATGATCCGGCAGGAGCTGCACCATTCGATTGACAAGCATACACGGGAACTGATAGTCAGCAACATAGAACTGCTGCTGAACTATTGCCTGCGTTTTTATGACCGCCAGTTCATCACCCGTGAGGAGATCAACAACTCGGTTGTCAAGAAATTCATGGGTATGCTCGACGAGTACATTGCCGGCATAGCTGAATCGGAGGGCCTCCCTTCGGTGGGTTATTTCGCCGACAAATGCTGCTATTCTCCGAAATATTTCGGAGAACTTGTGAAGACAGAGACGGGAAGGACGGCCAAAGACATAATAAATGACCGGCTCCTGTCTGCCGCCAAGAGCATGCTTCAGGATGAAAGTCTGAGCATCGCCCTTGTAAGCCGCAAGCTCGGCTTCGAGTATCCGCAACATTTCGTCCGTTTCTTCAAGACCCGTACCGGCCGCACCCCATCGGATTTCCGCAATATGCCATTGATATGAAATCGTTGATATTAAGTATATTAACTGTAGTTACCATGTCTGTTTCAATTAATGCACAGTCTCTGACAGAGCGCCAAAAGCACCTCGGCGCCATTGCGGCCCTGGAGGCACAGGGAGATTTGGAAAGACTTGCTCCCGCTCTCAAGGATGCGCTCTATGCGGGGTTGACTGTCAATGAGATCAAGGAGGCTTTTTCGCAACTGTATGCCTACACCGGCTTTCCACGTTCTCTCAACGCCCTCGGCATCCTGTCAAAGGTTCTCGAAAATGGTAATCCCGCCTGGAACGAGGGCCGTGAGTGGGTTCGGCCTGTTGAGTGGGATGATGCACAGAAAGCCTATGAACTTGGTGTGAAGAACCAGACACTCATGTCCGGGGCACCTTTTTCCTATGATTTCTGCCCACAGATTGATTATTATCTCAAATCCCATCTGTTCGGTGACATTTTTGCCGGGGAACAGCTTTCTGCCGCCGATCGTGAGATTGTCACCGTTGCTGCGCTCTCGGCTCTCGAAGGTGTTGCGCCGCAACTTACAGCCCACAAGGCAGGAGCAGTGCGGATGGGTAACAGCCCTCAACAGATAGAAGAGTTGTGCCGTTTCTTGAGCGAGAATGGTCTGAGCCAGTGCGACTCTGCGGCTGATGCCTGCGCCGGAGACTGGCCTAAAGGTAAGCCGAACACGGGTTTTGCACAGTTTTTCACCGGAAAAAGTTTCCTCGCGCCTCTCTCCCCGAAGAATCTCGACCCGGGAGAAGCCACGGCCCTTCCTATGAACAATGTAACATTCGAGCCGGGATGCCGCAACAACTGGCATGTCCATCACGGAGCCCGGCAGATTCTCATCTGCGTCAGCGGCAGAGGTTGGTATCAAGAGTGGGGAAAGCCTGCCATTCCGCTCAAGGCCGGTGATGTCATTGACATACCGGAAGGGGTAAAACACTGGCACGGGGCACAGAAAGATTCGTGGTTCCAGCATATCACGACCCATGTCGCCACGGGGACGGCTGAAGTCTCGAACGAGTGGCTGGAACCGGTTGATGATGAACAATATTTGAATTTGTAAAAAATGTATATAGAGAAAATAAAGTCGCCAGCGGACTTGAAGGGGCTGGATGTCGAAGCGCTCAAAGTGGTCGCCGATGAGACAAGGCAGGCTGTGCTCAGCCGAGTGAGCAGGCACGGCGGACATGTTGGACCGAACCTGGGGTTTGTGGAGGCAACTGTGGCACTTCACTATGTTTTCAATGCTCCAGTTGACAAGCTAGTGTTCGACGTGAGCCACCAAAGTTATGCGCACAAGATTCTGACCGGAAGGGCTTCCGGATTTTTGGGAGATGTTGATCAGATGAATGCCGTGTCCGGCTATACCTCTCCTGCGGAAAGCCCTGAATATGACCTGTTTGAGATAGGGCACACCTCCACTTCCGTAAGCCTCGCGACCGGTCTCCAGAAAGCACGGGACATCCGCGGGACACATGAAAACATCATAGCCGTCATCGGAGACGGGTCCCTCTCGGGTGGCGAGGCCTTCGAGGGGCTTGACGAGGCATCCGAACTCGGCACAGGCATCATCATAGTCGTGAACGACAACGAGATGTCGATAGCAGAGAATCATGGTGGCATATACAAGAATCTGCGCGCCCTGCGAGAAAACGGAGGCGAGTGCCGGGACAACTGGTTCAAGGCCTGGGGCTTTGACTACAAGTATCTTGAAGAAGGCAACGATGTCGGGAAACTGATAGAGGTCTTCCGTAGCGTCAAAGACACTGATCACCCGATGGTAGTACATATACACACAGAAAAAGGACATGGTTTCGCACCGGCGGTAGCGAACAAGGAAGCATGGCATTACGGAGCACCTTTCAATCCTGTCGACGGCAGCAGGCCGCCGATGCCAGCGGTTGAGACTTATGAGGAGCTCCTGAGCGACTGGATGCTTCGAGAGATGAAGACTGACCCGACGTTGATAGCGGTCACCGCAGGGACACCTTCTGCGGCCGGATTCACTCCAGAAAAACGCCGGGAGGCAGGCCGGCAGCATGTGGACATGGGCATAGCGGAGGAGCAGGCCGCAGCCATGAGTTCCGGCATGGCAAAGGGTGGACTCCGTCCGGTCTGGACCGTCTACAGCACTTTCGTCCAGAGGGCCTACGACCAGATTGCCCAGGATATATGCATCAATTCCAATCCGGTGGTTATCAACGTAGTAGGTGGCGGAGTAAACTCGATGAACGACATCACTCACATCTGCCTCTTCGACATTCCGATGCTTTGCAGCATCCCGGGACTTGTCTACCTTGCACCGACAAACTGCGAAGAATATTTTGCGATGCTGCGCTGGGCCATCCTCCAGAACAAGATGCCGGTGGCCCTCAGAGTCCCTACGGGAGCTGTGGTTCATGCGTCTGGGCCGGTTGATGTTGAATACGGGTATGAGCCTGAGTATAAGACGGTCCGTAAGGGTTCTCAGGTTGCTGTCATAGCTGCCGGCTCATTCTTCCAAAAGGGCGAGGCGGTCGTGAAGATGCTCTCAGACAAGGGCATCGATGCCACTCTCATCAACCCGCGCTATCTCAATGGCGTCGATGCTGTGACGCTTGACAGGCTCAAAGCTGACCATCGTCTGGTAGTTACACTTGAAGACGGCAGCAAGGACGGCGGATTCGGGGAGCGGATCGCTGCGTATTATGGTGCTTCCGATATGAAGGCCCTGGTCGGCGGAATAAAAAAGGGACATTATGACCGCTTCGATGTGCAGCAGCTCCTCTCTGACAATCGCCTGTTGGACGAGCAGATAGTGGAGGACATCCTCGCCATCTTGGGGTGACGACGGTTTAGGCTGGCTTCGGTTTGGGCTGACTGTTGCTTAGGCTGGCTTCGGTTTGGGCTGACTGTTGCACTGACTTTATGGTGGAGTGGGCCGGTGGCAGTCTGGGCAGGTGTTATGTGATGAGCGCAGAGCAATGTCCTTCAGGTGAATGCGTCAGTGAGAGATGCGGAGCCTGCGACAGACGAAGCGGTGGCGAATAAAACATTATCAATCAGTACTTTAAACGTTTAGCCTCCCCGAATATGGGCATAGGCCATATCGCCTTGCACCTCAGTATCAGGCACTTATCCGCCACCGCTCGCACAACTTAGATGAGCATGTCATGAGCATCAGCCTTTTATCCGGCCAAAGGGCGTTTCTCTGGACATTGCCATGCCTCGTTGACACCATCTCACGTCAAGTCCGGTTTTTCACCAAACTCGGTCATGACATCATGGCCTGCACAAGCCTCCATGGCAGGCGGACATGACCAAGGGGCCTGGGAGGGTACGTCGGCTACGCCTGCCTCAGTCGGAATGCGGCCAGAGATGGCTGCCCACGACCGAGGCTGACGGATTCGCCCCAAACCAGCATCAGGCGGCGCGGGACTGTGATTGGAGCAACATGCGTTCATCAGCGGACCGCCCGGGGCCGGGACTTTGCCTGCAAAGTCGGAAAGCGACTTTCCGGAGGGCCGCGTCAGCGGCGCGGCGGAGCGTCAGAGGTTCCTCTTTCCAATCTACCGATGGGAAGGTAGGGGTAAAAAGTGCGAAAAATGCCCATACCTTCGGAGCGAGAATGCCACAGAACGCTGCGTATGGGCAGTGACCTTTGCAGGTAGGGGTATTTTTGACCATTATCACCCCTACCTCACACAATTTTCGGGTAATGGAACCGGAGGAGGGGCGAGTGATGAGCACCGGCGCGGTCGCGGGACTTTGCCTGCAAAGTCGGAAAGCGACTTGAGCGCCGCAGGGTTTCGGGGATATGCCCCGTAAATATAGTGCGGGTGAAGGGACTCGAACCCATACGCACGAAGGCACCAGATCCTAAGTCTGGCTTGGCTACCAATTACAACACACCCGCGTCAGCACAGCCGAAACCGGCTGAGCAGACAAATATACGCAAAAAGCCGATAGCTACCAAATCGTCTTTCAACGAGGGCACGACACGGCAGGACGAGGGCAATGCACGGCAGAACGAAGGCATGGCTGGAGGCAAGGCACAGCAGACTGAGGGCAAAACAAGGCAAAGCATGGCAGGACGAGAGCAAGGAAGGAGAACCAGCCCGCAGAACCTTGACAGTGGAAAACATGTCCCCGAAAAGAGAATACCCAATTCCGGCTATGGCGGCAACGTTGACAAATCAGTATATTTGCATCAGTTAGACAGATAAAACAATGAACACTACCACTATACTCGCACTTCTGATCCCGTTCGCCGGCACCGCACTCGGCTCCGGCCTCGTATTCTTCATCAAAAACGGAATACCGGACAAACTTCAGAAAGCCATGCTCGGATTCGCCTCAGGCGTGATGGTTGCCGCCTCAGTCTGGTCCCTTCTCATCCCGTCCATCGACATGTGCGCGGACAGAGGCAGGTTCGCCATGATCCCGGCAATCACAGGACTGCTTGCCGGCTTCGCTTTCCTGCTGCTCATCGACAGGATAACCCCTCACATACATGCAGGTGGCCAAAAAGAAGGCCCCAAAAGCAAGCTGTCCAAGACTGCGATGCTTGCTCTCGCCGTGACGATCCACAATCTGCCTGAAGGAATGGCCGCAGGAATCTCCGACACCATAACACTCTCAATAGGCATAGCCATACAGAATATCCCGGAAGGGGCGATAATCTCCATGCCCATGCTCGCGGCCGGCAACAGCAAAGCCAAATCATTCCTGTTGGGAGCCATGAGCGGCATTGTGGAACCTATAGGAGGCGCACTCGTCCTGATATTGGCCTCATCGGTAACGGGCATCGTACCTTATATGCTGGCCTTCGCCGCAGGAGCCATGCTCTATGTGGTCGTTGAAGAATTGATCCCGGAGACGGCAGAAGGAGAACATTCCAACCTCGGTACAATAGGATTCGCCATCGGCTTCGCCCTCATGATGCTGTTGGACACTGTGATGGGATAGAAGCCTACTTCTTCCTGATCTTCCGCAGCCAGCGGTCGAATCGCCGGTCCTTGATCGACGCCTCATACTCCTTCATCATCCGTGTCATGTCCTCCGAAGTAGAATTGAGAGCGGCTGAAACTTCAGCGTCAAGCTCATCCTGCTGCTCCTGGACCTCCTGCTGCACAGCGAACTCGTCAGCCATCTCGGCATATTTCTGCATTGTGGCATCATCCAGCCCCTCCTGCGAGGCCTGAAGAGGATCTTCCACAAGACTGCGAAGATCCAAGGTGCCGACCGCGCTCTCGTTGTGCCGCATCACGGACTCCACTCCCCTGTCGAAAATATCCCTGATGGACTTCGCAAGGTTGATCTGTACAGTGTCAAGCTGACGGGTGAACACCGGCACAGTGCCATCGTGGTACTTCGGTCTGCCCAAAGAAACTTTTGTGTGCCCGGCAGTGCCGTATATGTTGATTCCGAACAATATAGGGAACGGGGCCTTGAGCACCGACAGATGATAGAACATGCTCTTGTCAAAACCCTGCGTCCCACGCAGAGCAAAGCGGTATTTGTCTGCTCCTAGCACGAAAGGGAAAACCTCTATCCGGCTGTCGTGAATCAGGGCGTCCACATTCATATTGTCGATGTCAAGAGTCTCCTTCTTCTTGAAAAGGAGCAGGTTAGCCACCTTGCCGAACTGCCCCGTATTGGTCACGCGAAGATCCTTGCCGGACAGACGGACGAGCCCGTCAAGGGTAGGTATAATCACATTGCGGTTGGTGTCTATCTGCGCCGTGGCCGAAATGTCGCAGCTCAGTTTGCCGTCGAAAGCCTTGAGCACAGGCATCAGCGAATCCACAGCCGGAAGCAGGCGGATGATCTCCCCCGCCGACATCTGCGAAAGATTGAGGTTCACACCTGCGGAAATGTCATGCTTGGAACGAGTGGCATAAAAAGCGTCCAAATAGATCTTGCCCAGCTCCGTGGTGATATAGGTACTGGTGAGCTGCATCGTCCTGTCCTTGATCTTGATACCGGAATACACGGGCCCGATGCGCGGGTCGGAGAAGTCCACCCGGGCGGCAGTCAGGCCGACATTGACATCAAGATTGGCCGGAACCACGAAAATCGGGAACTTGTGCAGATCCACCCTGGCATCGGCCAAAGTGTCAGTGACGAAACTCTCATCATTCTCATCTTCCGTGGCCACCTCGGCGGCATTCTCGCGCCCCACGAGTACGGCAGCCAGAAACTCATTGACATTCAAGCGCCTTGAGTCAAGATTGAGGCTGGTGCGTATCATGCTCTTGTGAATAAGAGAATGCTTCACCCCGTACATGGTTCCGCTCAAGTTGACATCCGAGGTGCCGCACTTCACCCCGATGGTGTCGATATCTATCTTCTCATCGTCAAAATCAGCATGCAGGGCCGTAAGCCGCGTACGCAGCGGCAGCATCGGCGAGGCGAAGAAACCGGAATCAGCCTTGATGTGCCCGGAAGCCGACCAGTTCCTGAGATACTTGACTATAGAAGAATCCAGAGAAATGTCGATGTCCGCGAAATCAAATTCCCCGCCGTGACGATGTCTCGGACGGCGGTGGCGGTGCTCCTGCCGGGCGGCCAGCTTCTGCACGGCGGCGCTGACATTGGCCCCGCTAGCCGCATAACGCGAAGATCCAGACTTGAAGAACACCCGCTCCCCTGCAGTGCTGACCTCGATCCGGGGAAGAACCGCCCCGTCCTGTTCGACCTTGGAGATGTGTGCCTCGTTGAAAATTTTCCTTACACGGGCGGTGAGGCCAGCCCCCTTGTAGAAAAACACACTGTCAAAATCCGCATTTAGGTCAAGGCCTGAAAGTCTGGAATCCAGACGCACCCCGGCATTGTAGACACAGGCCTCGATGGAATCCGAAGGCATCTTCAGATGCAGATGCCGGCTCTCGAGAGCACCTTTGATGTCAGTCTGCGCGAATCTGAAATCCTTGAGTTCCGACTGCCGCGCACGTGCATCGAGAGTGAGATGCAGATCCCCCTCAGCATGCTCTATATCAAGCGAATCCTTTCCCGGCAACAGAGACAGCACCCTCTCCACATCAGCCCTCGCGTCAGCCGAGACACGGAAAAGAGGGTCTTTGCCGAGAAGTTCATCAGCCCCACCGCCGAGAGACAGGTCAAGCCCCGGGACGGACAGGTCCAACTGATGTATGTCAGCCTTCAGGCGACCTGCCGGAGACAAGTCCGCATCAATGTCAACAGCATGCTCAAGACGCAGACTGTCAGGAAGATAAACAGTGGCGGAAGCCGGTATGCGAAGACACGCACTCACAGCAGGCATCCTCCCCCGGGAATAGACCCCGTCAGCGCTGATGTCAGCTGTCAACAGGGCATCGGTGCTGAAGCCGGCCGCCGCCGGCAAAACCTTGTCGGCATACTCACGGAGCACTTTCTCCACACTGCACGCCACAAGACCCGCCGTAGCATCGATGACGACGCTGTCCGGGTAAACCTCAGCCGAACCCTCCAGATTCAGAGGCAGATAGGCAATCTGCGCGGTCAATCCATCCGCGCCAAGGCTCAGGCGGTCAGAGTGCTTGGAAAACAGAACAGAACCCCTGATCTCAGCCGGAAGCTCAAGCCGGCCCGCAGCAGCAGTCCCCAGACGCGCTAGAGCCGAAAAATCAAGGGTGAACTTGTCCGGAGCATCCTCCCTCAGCTCGAACTTGCCCACCCCGAGGTCGAGCGTGTCCGCCGAAGCGATGCCGTACACAGAGAGCGAGTCCATACGGAGCTGTGCATCACGCAGATACATCTCACCATCCGACATCTTGAACCCGGCCCCGGCAGCGAATCCGTCCATATCAACGCAGGCACGCAGCAAAGACGGGGCATCAGTGTAGACGATGCTGGTCCTTTCACCCAAGGAAAGTTTCCCCACGGAAATCAGCGGAGTGCTTCCGGAAGCCCCAGCCTCCGACACGGTATCGGAAGGGGCCATGAACTTGAGAATGTCAAGGTTGGAGGTCTCGGCGTCAAAACGGTGGACAAAAGCGGAAAACCCGTCCACACAAGCTTCCCCGACCTCAATCCTGCCGCCCGGAAGCCCCCACGGATTGACACTGACGCTCAGACGGTCAAACCTGAGCAGAGTATCCGCAGCCTCTCCCCTTCCGCGCGCGGAAAAGCGGCCGGCAAGGAAAGGGCGATTATAGAAAGATGCGAACCTTTCAGTGGGATAAGTCACGGAAAGGCTGTCGAGAGTCAGCCTGACTCCCGGGAAACTGCCGAGCAGCGAGACTCTCAGGCGTGAGTACCTGAGAGTCCCGTCAATATTCTCCTCGGCAAACTTGTCCACGGCCCCGGTGACCAGCTTCGAGTTGAGGGCGATCTGAAGCCCCGTGAAAAGCAGCACCAGAAATCCGAGGATGGAGAAGAGGGCTATTCTAAGCCCTTTTTTCACAGACCGAACTTCTTGAAGAAGTCGTTGCCCTTGTCATCCACGAGGATGAACGCAGGGAAATCCACCACGCGGATTTTCCATATCGCCTCCATGCCGAGTTCCGGATACTCCACACACTCGATGGACTTGATGTTGTTCTGGGCGAGGATGGCGGCAGGACCTCCGATTGAGCCGAGGTAGAAGCCGCCGTGCTTCTTGCACGCATCGGTGACGGCCTGGCTGCGGTTGCCCTTGGCGAGCATCACAAGGCTTCCGCCATAATCCTGGAACTCATCCACATACGGATCCATACGTCCGGCAGTGGTAGGTCCGAGAGAGCCGCATGGCATACCCGCAGGAGTCTTGGCCGGGCCGGCATAGTAGATCGGATGATCCTTGAAATACTCAGGCATCCCCTCGCCCGCGTCGAGACGGGCCTTGATCTTGGCATGAGCGATGTCACGGGCCACGATGATGGTGCCGTTGAGGCTCAGTCGGGTGCTCACCGGATACTTGGTGAGCTGCGCGAGAATTTCACTCATCGGGCAGTCGAGGTTGATTTTCACAGCATCGCCCTCTCCGGCGTTGCGGAGATTCTCCGGGATAAGCTCGTACGGCTTGTCGTCAAGCTTCTCGATCCAGACGCCGTCGGAGTTGATCTTCGTCTTGATGTTGCGGTCGGCGGAGCAGCTCACGCCAAGTCCGATAGGGCAGCTAGCCCCATGACGCGGGAGTCTCACCACCCTGACGTCGTGGGCGAAATATTTGCCTCCGAACTGGGCTCCGAGCCCGATCTTGTGGGCCTCGTCGAGGAGCTGCTTCTCAAGTTCGAGGTCGCGGAACGCCCTGCCGGTCTCGTCCCCCGTGGTCGGAAGACCGTCGTAGTAATGGGTTGACGCGAGCTTGACTGTGAGGAGGTTGCGCTCTGCGGAAGTACCCCCGATGACGATGGCGATGTGGTACGGCGGGCAGGCTGCCGTGCCGAGGGTCTTCATCTTGGCGACGAGGAACGGCACAAGTGTTCCAGGGTTCTGGATGCGGGCCTTGGTCTCCTGGTAGAGGTAGGTCTTGTTGGCCGAGCCGCCGCCCTTGGTCACGCAGAGGAAGCGGTACTCGTCGCCCTCTGTGGCCTCGATGTCAATCTGGGCAGGGAGGTTGCACTTGGTGTTGACCTCGTTGTACATGTCCAGAGGCGCGTTCTGGGAGTAGCGCAGGTTCTCCTCGGTGTAGGTCTTGAACACTCCGAGGCTGAGGGCCTCCTCATCGCAGAAGCCTGTCCATACCTGCTGGCCCTTCTCTCCGTGGATGATGGCCGTGCCGGTGTCCTGGCAGATCGGGAGCTTGCCCTTGCAGGCTATCTCGGCATTGCGCAGGAAGGTGAGGGCCACGTACTTGTCGTTGTCGGAGGCTTCCGGATCGCTGAGGATCTTGGCAACCTGGGCGTTGTGCGAGCGGCGGAGCATGAAGCTCACGTCACGGAAGGCGGTGTTGGACATGAGGGTCAAGGCCTCCTTTGAGACCTTCAGAATCTTGTGTCCCTCGAAGTCGGAGACGCTCACCAGTTTCTCTGAACCTGGGATGCGGTAGTATTCAGTCCTGTCTTCTCCAAGCTGAAACATCGGAGCATACTTGAACTCTGTCATATAATCAGTTTTGCATTAGATATACTTTCATGAACTCGTTGAGGTCGCCGTCCAGCACTCCCTGGGTGTCGGCTGTCTCGTACCCGGTGCGGAGATCCTTGACCATCTTGTACGGGTGCAGCACGTATGAGCGGATCTGCGAACCCCACTCGATCTTCTTCTTCTGCCCCTCAAGCTCGGCCTGCTTCTCCTGGCGTTTTTTCAATTCTATGTCGTAGAGGCGGGACTTGAGGATGAGAAGGGCCCGCTGGCGGTTGTCCTGCTGGCTGCGGGTCTCGGTGTTCTCCACCGTTATGCCGGTCGGGAGGTGGCGCACACGCACACCGGTCTCGACCTTGTTGACGTTCTGGCCCCCATGGCCGCCGGAGCGGAAAGTGTCCCACTCGATGTCGGAAGGGTTGATCTCTATGTTGATGGTGTCGTCCACAAGGGGATACACGAAAACGGAGCTGAATGTGGTCTGGCGCTTGCCCTGGGAGTTGAACGGGGATATTCGCACCAATCGGTGTACCCCGGATTCAGCCTTGAGATAGCCGTATGCATAGTCGCCCTCGAACTGGATGGTGGCGGACTTTATGCCGGTCTCGTCACCTTCGAGCTCTTCGGTGACGGTCATCTTGTAGCCGTTGCGCTCGCCCCATCTCATGTACATGCGCATCAGCATCGCGCTCCAGTCGTTGGCCTCCGTGCCGCCGGCCCCGGAGTTGATGGTGAGCACCGCGCCGAGGGAATCCCCCTCCGCACCGAGCATGTTGCGCATTTCGAGATCCTCGACCAGAGTCTTGGCATGCTCGAACGCCTCATCCGTCTCCTTGCTCTCCGGATCAAGCTCCAGAAGCACCTCAAGGTCGTCCACAGCCGAACGGGCGGCATCGAATGAAGTGACCCACGATTTGACGCCGCTCACCCCCTTGAGGAAAGTCTCGGCCTTTTTGGGGTCGTCCCAGAAGTCGGGGGCCTGGGTCTGCGCCTCTTTATCAGTGAGTTCCTTGCGTTTGGCGTCTATGTCGATGCAGCGCCCGAGCGTGTCCGTCCGGGCCTGCAAATCCTTGATCTGCTCCTGTGTTATCATAATCAAGCAAAGGTAAGCAATTCTTTCAAATAATTGGCGGGGTCGGGGCTGGAGGTGGCCGCGGTGGCTCAGTGCCTTCGTCCGGGGGAGGTTGGGGTAAAAAGTGCGAAAAATACCCCAACCTTTGAAGCCGGGATGCCACAGAGTGCTGTGTATGGGCGGTGTCCGCGAAAGGTTGGGGTAATAATCGAAGAAAATACCCCAACCTGCGGGGACGCAAAGTTACAGGACACATACTCAAGTCAGCCGAACTTGTCCTCCGATGCGGGACAAGTACAGGACAAGTTCCACACGGGCAACCCGAATATTGAAAGTTTTACTCCAGCGATATGGAACAAGCCACAGCCGGCAATGCAGCGATGCAGAGACGCGGAGGCAGGGAGACAGGGAGGCAGGCAGACACGGAGGCAGGGAGACGCAGAGACGCGGAGACACGGAGGCACAGAGGCACAGAGGCACTGCGACACCGCGACAGGTTAGAGCATAACTCCGGTAAAACACTATAACCCGAAATGAAAAGCAGCGTCCGGAAGCGTTTTTCGAGCCGGGTTATAGCAGAAATGCCCGGATATGCTATAACCTCGCCACCTCCTCAAAAGCCTTCATCTACTACTGAGACGTAACCTCATAAAACGGAACATCGGGTGCGTCTAACTCATGGTTCGCGGTCGGCGGGATGGAGACGACATTGTCCCGTTCATCATCACGGACGAGCTTAAGATGTTCCTAGGATACCCGACTGACACTTTACCATTCATCAACAATGGCAGCAGTTCGTCTTGCTCATAAAATTCACTACCTTTGTTATGAAACCATACACGTGGTTTCTAACAAATGTAGCCTACATGGATCGAGAAGTACAATTCCTCCTGTACAATATGCCGGAAGACAGCGGCAAAGTGCAGGTCGTCATAAAAGATGAAACGATATGGTGTACCCAAAAAGCTATGGCGCAGCTGTTTGGGGTCGGTGTCCCTGCCGTCAGCAAGCACCTGAAGAACATATTTGAAGAGGGGGAACTTGACAAGAATGTGGTTGTTTCCAAAATGGAAATAACCACTCCTCACGGAGCTATGGATGATAAATTCCAGACTCATAATGTGGAATTTTATCATCTGGATGCAATTATTGCTATTGGCTATCGTATAAATTCCGCCAAGGCCACTAAATTCCGTCAATGGGCGACAAAGATTCTCAACGAATATATCCGTAAAGGCTTCGCAATGGATGATGAGCGTCTGAAGCAGGGCTCCACATTGTTCGGGAAAGACTATTTCCGGGGTAACTGCTCAGGTGCCCCTGCCCTGACCATAAACGTAACTATTGTATATAACTATGATAATTGTTACATTTGTCATACAAGGCAAAGATTCGATATGTCAGATAAAATCAAGTACGCCGGACTGAACCTCACGGAATCATTCAAGGTATGGAAAATGGGTTGGAAATAAATCCCGAACTTGTCGGCAAGATGAGCAAGTTTGGCGGCGGTCACACTAAAATATCAAAGTGATGAAAAAGCATAATAGCCCATACAGCGCTTCATTCACAGCTGCAAGCATGATGTATAATGAGACGCTTGTGGTCGTTCAAATGCTTCTGAATGATGACTTGAATGAGGTAAAAAAGAAATTGAAAGAGGATGCTGAATACCTGAAGATTCAGTCTGTCTCTGCCAGGGAACGCGTTATGGCGGAACTGACCAAGCGGTATGAAACGATGCCGAAGACTTTCTGGATAGATTTCATGCCATTGCCGGAAGAGCAGCAAAGACTGGCCTTGTTCTTTGTCCTGCTGAAAACCTATAGATTGCTTTTTCATTTTCAGGTTGAACTGGCACTACCCAAATACAACTCGATTGACAGGGTGCTCTGCAGTAACGATGTGATTATGTGCCTGAATGAGATTGCATCGAAAGACGAGTTTGTCAATGGCTGGTCGGAACAGACCCGAAAGAAAATATCCAGCACCTACATCACGATGTTGAAGCAAGCCGGTCTGATAGACAAGACAAACGGAGAACTTATGCCTCCTGCTCTTTCGGATGAGGATCTTGTCCGCTATGCGCAAAGTGGTGATGTCTGGTTCCTTCAGGCCTGCTTCCTCCCGCAGTATAGGATAGAACAGATAAAGATGATTGCGATATGATACCGATGACAGTAGAGCAACTTTACGACAAACTATGCAGCAAAAGCTTTCAGGACACTGAGAGCAACCTATTCTACAATTTCTTTGTCTATCTCTATCAGGCGGATAAGGAGTTCGAGATGCGTGAGCAGATTGGCAGGATAAAGGAGAACATCAAGCGTCCGGTAAACAATGTTGACGTCCTGACTCTGGACATATTCGAGGAATTCTGCAATTTCATGAACACCCGGCCCTTCGGAAAGCACCCGTCATATCTGACATACATCTTGGATAAGGATCGCACTCAACCGGACGATGTCACCAGAGCACTGCAACGCATGGCGAACAGCGATGCTTTCATGCTATATCTGCATAACAGGATTATGGAGCATGTAAACAAGATTGATGACCAGTATATCCGCCCGTATGTCTTCATGTACGGACTTGGGAACATCTACCCATACCTCAGGACAAGCAACCTGCTGAACAGGTATGAACCTTATAACAGATCAGAAAGATACAAAATCATCCTCTTTTATCCCGGGGAACTGGGCGGCTCTTCCTTCAAACTTTTTGGAGACCTTGAAGATAACCACACATATAGAGCAATAGTATTAATGAACGAATAGCCATAGTTATGACACTCAAGCAGTTGTATAAAAATGACATAACAAGGCCACTTAACCCGGCCGTGTCAGTTACTGACAACAGCGAATCCACAGTAAAGGTGGAAATAGATGAATATGTCTTCACGGACGAAATCCTCAACGGCCTTTTCCATGTCCTTGAGGCAGTCCGCAGCAGAAAGGTCAGCCATTCAGGAATTTGGATCAACGGCTATTACGGCTCCGGTAAATCTCATTTCCTTAAGTATCTGAACTTCTGCCTGACTCCAGCGCATAGGGATCTTGCCTTGGAACGGATGCTGACAGCCGTCAAAAACGACTTCGACCCGTTGACACATCTGGACAGCAAGCTTGAACCGACACTTGCTGATTTCACCGATCTTGTGTCATGGCTCAAAAAGGCTGAAATCGACACGGTCTTGTTCAACATCGGGGACAAGATAGGAGACAACTCCAGCAACAAGACCACTTTCGCCAAGGCAATTTGGGAAGAATTCAACGGATTCCGCGGCTACCATAAATTCAGCATACCTATCGCACAGTATCTGGAGAAGCCGCTCCAAGAGAAAGGCAAATATCAAGCTTTCAAGGATGCGCTTGCGGAAGATGGCTTCAACTGGGACAGCGATGCGGAGACACTTGCCATTACGGAACTTGACTATGTCATGGAAAAGGCCGCTGAAGTTGCCGCGTTCTCAACCGATGTCATCAGGGAACAGATAAAGAATAACACGCTTGATGCGACACCGGAGAAACTCAGCGAGGAACTGAAGCGGCATGTTGAAACAAAAGGAGAAAATTATCGCCTTCTGTTCTTCATTGACGAGGTGAGCCAATTCATAGGCTCCCGTCAGGAACTTCTCCTGCAGTTGCAGCAGATTGTCACGACAATAGCGAAAGACTGCGATAAAAAGGTCTGGGTAGGCTGTACCGCGCAGCAGGATCTCTCGGAGGTCCTCGACACATGCCGCATTACTGACACCTCCGACCAGTATGGGAAGATTCTCGGACGTTTTGAGACCCGCGTCGCCCTGCAGGGAACCAATACGGAATATATCACGCAGAAACGAATCCTTGACAAGGACGGGGACGGCGTGGCTGTGCTCGGAAAACTCTATGATGCGAAGAAGAATGCCATCGAATCCCAGTTCGACCTCCCTACCGGATATCGCAAATATTCATCGAAAGAAGATTTCATAAACTATTATCCTTTCGTGCCGTATCAGTTCCAACTGATCATGAATGTGTTTGATGCCTTCGTGGCATTGTCCTATGTCGATACGGAAGTCAAGGGAAATGAACGTTCTGTCTTGAAGATCACCCATAAGACAGCACAGGATCATAAGGATGACGAAGTCGGGCAGCTCATATCATTTGACATGATGTTCTCTTCGATGTTCGCGGCCGGTCTTAAGCACGACGGGCAGAGAGCCATCAAAAACGCCAATACCATCATATCCACATATACGGACAGGGCTTTCGGACAGCGGGTTGTCAATCTTCTTTTTATGCTCTGCAACATAAGCGACAAGGACAAGCTGCTGTTCCCGGCGACATTGGACAACATCGTGACCCTCATGATGACAGAGATAGACCAGAGCAAATTGGAGTTGAAGGAAAGAATCGGGAAAGTTCTGGATTATCTGATTGAAAACAGCGTTGTCCGCATTCAGAGCAAAGAAGGCAAGGCGGACATTTACTGCTTCCTGACTGAAGAGGAGTCTGAAGTCAACAGACTCATAATGAGCCAAAGCCCTAACGCAAATACCGGGGTGAATGCCTTGAAGGGAATAATTACAAAATATATCCAGATCAGCAACCGTGAGATGTTCAACGGGAATCCGCTGTCGGTCGGACTCGCAATTGATGACCGGTTCGTCATGGGACATTCAAATGCCAACATAATTGTTGAGTTCAAGACAGATGCCGCAGATACCAACCTGCAGACATTTGCTTTCCGCAATGACCCCAAGAAAATGGTCTATTTCCTTGTAAATGACTATCAGGCAAATTCTAGACTCAAGAATGATTTCTTCTGGTACTGTAAGGTCCAGGAATATCTGAGCCAATATGCGTCAAACTCCTCGGAGCAGAGGACCAAGACGAATAATGAGTTCCGTGTGAGAGCGGCCGAACTTCTGAATGGAAGCATATATCCCGATTTCTGCAAGATGTTGGATGATTGCCCTGTTGTCATCGGGCAAAGTGAACTTGCGGCGGGGATTCTCGGCTCAAAGAAAGGAACCGAACGATACAAGGCGGCATTTTGCGAGCATTGCAAGGGCGTATATCCCTACTCTTCCTATGTCAGTGGCGCCAATGTCCCGACAACGGCAGATGCCCTGAAATCCAAAATTCTCAGGCCAATCGAGCAGAATGAATACAATTCGCTCAATCTTCTGACAAATGCCGAGCAGGAGATTGAGAATCGCCTCAACAGGCAGCCTGGCGACATGGTCCTCGGCGATCTTCTTGCCTGGTTCAATCAGGCCCCATACGGATGGAATGAGATAGCCACCGCATATTTTGTGAATGAGCTGGTCCGTCGCCACAAAAGGGCGTTTGCCTATAAGGGCAACCCGAATGTGGACAGAAGGACACTGGCCGAGCAGATTCTCCGTGACCGTAACAGTTTCACCATCATGTCTTCTCGACAGATAGACCCGAAGCTTGTCCAGGACTTCACAAAAGCATGGATGGAGATATTCAATGACTTCTCCAGATCGTATCCGCTCGACAGCTCGGAATTGTTCAATGTGTGCCATAACGACCCTGACTCACCTATGGCTGCCATCCAGAAGAATTATTCGGAAGCTTCCGGAAAACTGAGGACGAACCATGCCAACTCGTTGGCTGACGATCTGGACAGGATGGTCTCCAAAGTCAGGGACGAATGGTATGCGGAGCGTGACCCTGAAAGGTTCTTCAAGCTTGTTGTCTCTCAAAAGGATGAAAGCAAGGCGTTGATGGACAGGTGCAAGACAATCATGCAGTTTGAGCGGGGGCCGCAAATGCCGGCGTTCTGCAATTTCTATCAATATGCCGAGAGCAACCGGGACAACTTCAATTTCATCACGGATGATGAGGGCATACAGTTCGTCAATGAACTAAACGGCATCTTTACCGAGACCGACCCTATCAACAAGCTGCCTTTCTACAAGAAAAGAGTGAATGCTTTGAAACGGAAACTTGGCGACATCAAGAAGTCATTGGAAGAAAAAATCCGCTCGGCATATTCGACTGTACTGGAGGAACTTGATGATTATGCCAAGTCAGTCGGAGTCTCCTTCGACAAGACTTCCTTCAGGAACACGATCGACGCCAAGTGCGCCACAGACAACCTTTATGCCCTTGAGCGCAATGCCAACATCGATTCATTCCGCAGGAATCAGCTGAAAGAGATTGACTCGCGAATACCTGTCGAAAAAGAGTTGTTGGAGGATTCAGGAGTTAAACACCCGAAGCCCAAGAAAGTGATTTACGTTACTCCAAAGGATATATGCAAAGCCAGACGTATATCAAGCATTGAGGAACTGAACGCTTATGTGGATTCTGTCAGGAAGAACCTGATAGATGCTCTCGGGGACAATGATGAGATAATGGTTTCATAATCAGCAGGTAAGACGTGACATGCCGAATCAGAGTAAAGCATATTTTGTGACTTCCAGGAATTTCCATGGTGACAATGACTATATGGAATGGCTGAAAGAGATAAAGACCCGCTATCAGAACATACGCAATCGTGTTACTCTTCAGAATAACTGCGGCGCCATGGAGTTCAATTGGTTTTTGGGGCGCGATCTTGTTCAGAAAAAGGCGGAGTCGCGATGGGGCTCGGGGGTTGTGAATCAACTCTGCCTAGACCTCAGGGCTGCATATCCAGATGTACGTGGTTTCTCCGCCAGAAACCTTTATTATATGAAAGAGTGGTATGAATTTTATATGGCCGACGATGAGCGCAAGGCAATTTTGCACCAGTTAGGTGCAAAATTGCAAGAGGCTGAAAATCAAAACCCTATAAAATTGCACCAAATGGGTGCAGAAATTATCACTCCCGACAGATTATCAGTCATTTTTGAAGGAGACGGTATGTTGCCGGCTTTCGGGATTGTCCCTTGGAAACATCATCTGGTGATCATATCCAAATGTAAATCCGTGAGGCTGCTGGCGATGAATGTCTTGAAAGATCCCTATCGACTTGACTTCCTTACACTGGAAAAAGGATATAGTGAGTCTGACTTGGAAACGGCCATAGCCAATGACATAACAAGGTTCCTGCTTGAACTCGGGAGCGGTTTCACTTATGTCGGCAGACAACCCGAACTTGTCGTCGGCAATGAGGGCTACTTTCCAGACTTGTTGTTCTACCACATACGTCTGAGATGCTATGTCGTCATAGAGTTGAAAGTCGTTGACTTCAAACCTGAATTTGCCGGGAAACTCAATTTTTATGTGGCTGCGTGCAACAGACTGCTCCGCCAATCGGGGGACAATCCGACCATAGGTCTCCTCCTGTGCAAGTCTAAGGACCAGACAAAAGTGGAATGGGCATTCGACAGCATACAGAATCCTATGGGAGTCGCTACATACGAAGGGATTAAAGTGAAGGACAAACTTCCGTCTGTCGAGGATTTGATGAGACGTCTTGATATGGTAGAGCAAGAACTGAAAGAAAAGAAACAATGAATACAGCGCCATTGAAAAGTTTTGCGGTCCAGTCACGTAATGTGCTGAAGCAAGGCGTGCTGAACAAGATATTGGAATTGGGATTCGATCCGGACGGGAATGTACGAGCAAAAGATCCGGTCAAGGTCCAGGGCGGAGCCGTGTTCATGGGGCAGTTGAAAGCCGACGAGGGGTTCTATGGCGCGTGGATGGAACTTAAATCCAGGATTGCGGTTCACGGAATCAAGGAAGTCTGTGAAGAGGCCGCCTATACCTGGTTCAACAGGCTCATGGCCATCCGCATAATGCAGAAGAACCACTTCATCGAGCCGGTGATGGAGTATGTTGATGCCGAGTCCAGAGTCCCGGTGATCGTGGCCCGGGCGAGGGCCGGAAGGCTTACTCTCAGGCTCAATGCTCATGATGCGGAAAGGTTGAACAAGTCGCTTGCCGACCCGGCCCGCATCGATGACCAGTTCAAACTTCTCATAGAGGCCTTCTGCGAGTTGAATCCCGTCATCTACAACTGTTTCGGGGGCATTGACAAATACATTTCCCTGCTTCTTCCAGACAATATACTGGCGAAGGGCGGGTTCGTGGATCTGCTTAACAGCACCTCCTATCTTACTGAAGAGGATTTCGCTCAGTCGGAACTGATAGGGTGGCTGTACCAGTTCTACATATCCGAGAAAAAGGATGAAGTGTTCGCGAGCAAGACAAAAGTGTCGCAAGACGACATCCCGGCCGCGACACAGATCTTTACGCCTAACTGGATAGTCAAGTATATGGTACAGAACACCATCGGGCGCATCTATCTGGACAACAATCCCGGTTCCTCGCTTGGAGACGGGATGAAGTATCTGGTGGAGTCTGATGTGAGGACCCCTGAGGGAGCGGTTTTGAAGGTTGACGACATTACAGAGTACAAACTGATCGACCCGGCTTGCGGCTCCGGTCATATTCTTAATGAAGGCTTTGACCTGCTGTACGATATGTACATGGACGAGTTCTACTCGCCGAGAGCGGCAGTCGAGAATATTTTCCGGAGAAACCTCATCGGCATCGACATCGACACACGCGCCAAGCAGCTCTCGACTTTCTCCCTTTTGATGAAGGCGGCCCGAAAGGACAGGTCGTTCCTAGATGCCAAGGTTATGCCGAGGGTGCTTGACATGCCCGAGCCGTTTGAGTGCCATGGAGACTTCAAGGATTTCCTGAAGCAGTTCTTTGCAGGAGGAAGCAGTGACGTCATAGCCCAGACACAAAAGGCGTTTGAACTTCTGAAGCAGGCGAAGAATCTTGGCTCCATAATGCGATTTGACCTCTCGGAGCCTACAAGGTATCTGATTGAGACCCGGACCGCGGAATGGGAGGGCAAGGCATTTGTTCCCGAAGAGATTAAAAAGGTTCTTCCGTCAATGCGGCTCATTCTCGCTCTTACGGACAAATATACTGCCGTGGTGGCCAATCCACCGTATATGGGGAGTGGAAATATGAATCCGGAGCTCAGCAGGTATGTGAATGAGAACTATAAAGACGGGAAAGCGGACTTGTTCTCCGTGTTCATGCTGTTATCCGAAAGACTTCTTGTCGAGAACGGAAAGTATGGAATGATCAATATGCAGAGCTGGATGTTCCTTTCGTCTTTTGAGAAGTTAAGGGAACATATCATCAGGTCGCTTCACATTGACAATATGCTGCACCTCGGCCCGCGCACATTTGATGAGCTGAGCGGCGAGGTCGTGCAGAACACGGCTTTTGTGATGGAAAAGCATTCTCCGGAAGGATTGGATGGCGGTATATATTATCGCCTTGTCGATGGAAAAAACTGCTCAGCGAAGCAGTCGATGTTTCTGGAGCGTGCCAACAGGTATTCCAATGTATCGCAACGGAATTTTGAGAAAATCCCGGGATGTCCGATTGGGTATTGGGTTTCTGAAAAAATTTTCGCCGGCTTCGCCGAAAACCTCGCGTTGTCTGCCGTCTGTAAGCCTACGCAAGGATTAGCAACGGCAGACAACGCGAGGTTTCTTAGGTATTGGACAGAAGTCTCCATTGAAAATATTGGTTTTAATTTCGAAAATGCGGAGGAAGCTAAATTATCAGATTTCAAATGGTTCCCTACAACGAAAGGTGGTGGATTTAGGCGTTGGTATGGCAATATGTTTTATGTTGTCAATTGGAAGAATGGAGGAGAAGAACTAACTAATTTTAAAGGAGCTGTCATAAGAAATAGATCAAGGTATTTTACAAAATGCGGAGCAACATGGTCTACAATAGCCTCGGGTAAACCATCTTTTAGATATTTTAACAGGAGTTGGTTGTTTGAAACGAAGGGCTCAGTTTGTTTCCCTGAAAATGAGGAAGATAACAATTTTATCCTTGGATATTTAAATACGCCATTAGTGACATCTTTCTTGAATGTTCTAGCTCCTACCTTGGATTATCATGAAGGACCGGTTGGGCGAATTCCATATAAGCAAACGCACGATAGTCTTATAAATGAATTAGTTTCCGAAAACATCTCCATCTCCAAGCAAGACTGGGACGCTCACGAGACTTCCTGGGACTTCAAGGAGAATGAAATAGTCAGGCTTTTCAGGGACAAAGGATGCCACAGCGTGGAAGAGGCTGTGGGCGAGTACAAGAAATTCTGGACAGAGCAATTCGACAGGCTCCACGCCAACGAAGAAGAGCTCAACCGCCAGTTCATCGACATCTACGGCCTTCAGGACGAGCTCACCCCCGATGTCCCTCTCGATGAAGTGACCATCCTCCAGCAGGGAGAGATAAGTATTGAGGAGGGATAATTATGGACATCAAGAAATTCATAGGTGAAACCACTGAATATGACAAAAAACAGGAAGTGGAACACCGCAAAGTGAAGAGTTGGCTGAAGAGTGTAAGCGCCTTTGCCAATGGTGACGGCGGCTGTCTGCTTTTTGGCATAGCGGATGACGACACTGTCGTCGGACTGGAAAATGCCAAGGATGATTCGGAATTCGTCAGTCAAAAGATAAAAGAGCGCATAGACCCTGTCCCGCAAGTCAATATGAAGATAGAGCAGGTGGATGGAAAAGATATTCTCCTTCTTCACGTGTTGCCGGGGAACGATACACCTTACTATTATCTGGGTGATGGCCTGCTCGAAACCTTCGTGCGGATAGGCAATGAATCGGTGATAGCGGAAGCGACCGAACATAAACGTCTGGTTCTGAAAGGACACAACTCATCGTTTGACGCACGCCCGAGCGGTGAGTCTTTTGACGATTATGCCTTCACCAAATTGCGCGGCCGTTACTATTCGTGGAACGGTTTGAGCTTTGACAACAAATATTATCGTTCGTTCGGTTTGGTTGACAGCAATGGCATCCTGACAAACGCCGGACTCCTGATGGCGGATGAATGTTCATTACGCCAAAGCCGTGTGTTCTGCACAAGATGGAACGGCAAGACTAAAGCGGGAGGGACGATTGACGCGCTGGACAGCACTGAGATTACAGGCAGCCTGGTCTCACTCTTGGAAGACACGATGTCGTTTATCCGTCGCAACATACGCACCCTATGGTACAAAGAGCCTATGCAGCGCATAGAAATTCCGGAATACATTGAACGCAGCGTGATGGAAGCTGTAACGAACGCTCTTGCTCATCGCGACTACCTGATTCAAGGCAGCGAGGTGCACGTAGACATGTTTGATGACCGTCTGGTGATATATTCTCCGGGGTCTATGCCTGAAGGACGATACATTCAGGAGATGAATATAGAGGAGATCCCTTCCGTGAGGCGTAATCCTGTGATAGCAGATATATTTGCCCAGCTGGGATATATGGAGCGCAAAGGTTCGGGTATGGGGAAGATCGTCAATCCGATCAAAGCCCTGCCATACTTCAGTGAAGGAATGCTCCCGTCATTTTTCTCTGACAGGGCCCAGTTCACCATCACGTTCCCGAATATCATAGAGGTCTGGCGAGAGGAACATCCTGATGCGGAAACGGATGTTGTCGATGATATCAAGGGTGGCACTCAAGCTGGCACTCAAGCTGGCACTCAAGCTGGCACTCAAGGTGATGACTTGGATAGATGGATTGAATATCAGGTGATTGCAAATCCCGAAATTACTACTGAAGAGTTGGCGTCTCTTTCAAATAAAGGAATAAGGACAATCAAACGCCACATTGCCAAAATGCCCCATATAAGGTATGTGGGGAGTGGTTACAGTGGACATTGGGAAGTGAACAGAAAAGAGAAGGATTTGTAATTATGGCGGACAATAAACAACATATAGTCTGGCACGATGATGTGATTGCCAGGCAACTGATCAGCTATGCCATCGGATGCTGGATGGGACGCTACCGTCTGGACAGGAAGGGGCTCAACATAGCATATTATCCGAAAGATGAGGAAATTTGCTCCTATCAGTTCAATGGCAGGACTTTCACAATAGACGATGACGGCATAATTCCTCTTATGGGAGCTCAGAATCCGTTTGAGGATGACAATGCGCTTCAGAAAATCGTCAATTTCGTACACATCGTCTTCGGAGATGAGGCTCTCACGCAGAATCTGAATTTCATCGAGCACAGTCTTGGCAAGAGCATTGAGGACTATCTCGTGAAAGATTTCTGGAAAGACCACAGGAAGATGTATCAGAACCGTCCTATCTACTGGTTGTTCAGTTCGAAGAAGGGTGCGTTCCAGGTTCTCGCCTATATGCATCGAATGAATCCCTACACGGCGGAGAAGGTGCGCACCAAGTATCTCCTTCCGTACATTGAGTATCTTCAGACCCGCATTCAGCAGGATAAGGACCGCGGGGCTGATCTCTCTGCTCTGGAAAGAAAAAATCTTGCCAGGGTGGAGGCTGCCCTCAGCGATTGCAAAGAGTACCATGACAGATTGCACTCCGTAGCTGATCGCCAGATTAATTTTGATCTCGACGATGGCGTGGTTGTGAACTACGCAAAATTCGGTGACGTGCTCGCGAAAATCAAATGAAATGATACAAGATAAGATATATTCGTACTTTGACGGGAATCCGCAGCTTCATACACTTTTCGTGTTTGACGGTATGGGAGCCATACGCTCCGAACTTGAAGGTATGGAATGGAGATCTGGCTATAGACTGGAAGTGTTTGGCGGCGACTGGTTTACCATCAAATACAATCTCACGCACGAATGGAAAGAGGACAAGGTCATTCTTGTCTTCATCGGAATGACGGGACCGTCACGGAGCGATGAATTGCATTCGTTTCCGTTATATGGGGAGATGAAGGCCAATATGGTCTTTTGTGAGGAAAATTATGTGGCATTTATGCAGCTTAAGGGCATCAAGCCGGATTTCGCTCCATTCATATCGCGCCATATCGCCGAAATGCAACTGTCCAAGTATGACAGGATTCTCTCGGATTACTACAAGCCTGGTGTTTTCTCGGTAGACATCTGCAACAGGGCATTGATTTCCGGTTATATGGGAATGTCGAAACTTCTTAGTTGGGAAGACATCATCATAAGGCTTACCTGTCTCTGCGGAATCGAGTCGGAAGCTGACAAACGAGATACCTTCCTCAGACTGCTGAAGAACAATCCTGACGCCTTGGCCGCTCTGTCAGACAAAATGATGTCCATCGCAGGATATCCGTTTGACATTAATACGGATGCCAGGATGAAACGGTTTGTCGAATCATTCAAATATAACGCAATAACGCAAGGAATCCCGGTGGTCTCTGCCGATGACTACAAAGACCTCAAGATCGATGATACCGTGGTTCTTCAGCGCCTGAACAGTCTCATGGAATACGCAGCAGGCCAATCTGCTTTGTCAGAGCCATTCACCGCGGCCATTGGTAATCTGGCGTCTTCCATTAAAGAAGAGAACATAATCAAATGGTATGGGCCGGATGCGGAATATTCGTTCATGACAGAGAGTCTATGCTTTCCGATCATAGCAGCACTCGTGGAGAACTGGGCGTTTGTATCTCCTGTAGAGACAAACAGAAAGCTTCGTTCAATGTCTCTGCGTCTCCCGGAGAGTTCGGTGTTACAACCCGTGATCAGCTTTCTGTCCAATGCCTGTTTTATGTTGGAAAAATTGCAGGCGCTCGGCACATATAGGCTCAGGACTCCGCTGGAGTATATAAATAAATATGTCGGAGAATTTTCTGTCGTTGATACATACTATCGTCGGGTTGTGGACACATTCTCGGAAATTTATCCAACTGTCCAGGTATATGATTGTCTCATGTCATTCAAGAAGCATCTGGATGAGGAATACTCCAAGCAATGCAACCTTTTCAATCTTGAGTGGCTCAAGTGCGTGAGTGAAAGCGGGGTGTCTCTATCGGAGATGGACGGAATTCTTCATCAGCAGGACTTCTATAATGAAAAATTGAAGGGCATGAATGCCAAGAGGGTGGTTATAGTCAGCGATGCGCTGAGGTATGAGGTCGCGGCGGAAATCCTTAGCGGGCTCGGAAAAGACAGGCATACAGCTTCGCTGGCTCCTGCTCTTTCTATTCTTCCCACTGAGACTAAATACAGTAAAGCGACATTGCTGCCACACTCTTCTCTAAAATACAATGCCGGAACTATGCTCGTGGACGGAGAGGATCTGAATACCACCGAAAAACGTACTATGCAAGTGAGGAAATATGAGCCGGACGCTTTATGCATTGACTATGCTGAGCTGGCTAAACTGACTCAAAATCAAAAGCGCGAGCTTTTCAAGAATCCTCTGGTCTATATTTTCCACAACACAATAGATTCCATCGCCCACGACAACCCGGCGAAGACCGCCAAGGCCTGCGCCGAAGCTGTATCGGAAATCCGCAAGCTCGTTCCGTCGCTTCATGCCACATATAATGTGACCAATGTCTTTGTGACCAGCGATCACGGCTTCCTTTTCAACGACATCAAGTTTGAAGAAAAGGACAAGCACAGGATAGAGGACGCTTATGATGAACGTAAGACAAGATATTATATTACAGATGATGGGACATCTGTATCAGGAATCACCAAATTCCCGATGGAATCTGTATCGTCTATGACGGCTCCCGGAAAATATGTGGCTGTGCCTGACGGGACAAACAGGCTATATGCGGAAGGAGGCGGATACCAGTTCGCACATGGCGGGGCTGCACTCCAGGAGATGGTCATTCCTATATTGTATAGCCACACACAAAAAGAAGGAACTAAGCCTAAGGTTGGCGTGACCCTCATCGGCTCTGCGCTCAGCATCGTGTCCAGCCGTCTGAAGTTCAGCTTGATTCAGGATCAGGCCGTGTCTGAGGATTATAGAGAGAGGAAGATTGTTTGCGGCATATATGAAGGCTCGGAGCTTCTTACCGCAGAAAAGGGACTTGCCCTCAACAGCGTGGATGTGAACCCTCAGAACAGGCTTTATTCAGTTGAACTCGTCCTCATTAAACCTTCTGCCGGAGGCCTGCTTGAGCTGCGTATATTCGATGTGGATGACAGTCTGAACCCAATAGCAAAAGCCACAGTTACAAATAAGACTTTGATTGAACAGGACTTCTAGAGAAAATGGCGCTTCAGGAAAAAATAATGGATGCCTTCCAAGGGAAGGTGGTGAGGAAAGATCTTGCATTTCAGGTAAAAGGGAATCTGCCTGTACCGACCTATGTGCTTGAGTATCTGCTTGGACAATATTGCGCAAGCGATGACGAGCAAATAATCGAGGAAGGACTGGAAAAGGTCAAGAGTGTCATCCGCAATAACTATGTGAACAGGGCTGATGCCGAGATTGTGAAAGGAAAGATTCATGAGGCGGGCAAATACCGTGTCATAGATAAAGTATCCGTCTCGCTGAACGAGCGGATGGATTGCTATGTAGCATCCTTTGCCAACCTCGGACTGACAGGGATTCCGATAGCGACGAACTATGTGACAGCAAATGAGAAACTCCTCTCCGGCAATGGTGTATGGTGCATAGTGACCGTAGGGTATATACCGGGCGAAGACATAAAGGTACACTGGGAGATTCAAACGCTTAAGCCTATCCAGATTTCAAACGTGGATATACAGGAGTATATCGCGCAGCGAAAGAAATTCACGACTGATGAGTGGATTGATTTTCTTATTCATACGGTTGGACTCAACCCTGACAGACTTAACCGCAGGGAGAAGTTCATAGTCCTGGCACGTCTGATGCCTCATATAGAGAATAATTTTAATTTTATGGAGCTCGGGCCTAAGGGAACGGGCAAGTCCCATGTGTTTCAGGAACTCTCACCTTATGGGGTTCTTGTCAGCGGCGGTGATGTGACCTCGGCCCGGCTGTTCGTGAGGATGTCAGGAAACAAGGAAATTCTCGGTCTTGTAGGCTATTGGGATGTGGTTGCCTGGGATGAGTACGAGCAGCAGAAAGGAAAGTCAGTCGATCCGGTACTCATTGACACTATGCAGAACTATCTGGCGAACAAGTCATTCAACCGTGGCGGCAACCCGCATGAAGCAAGCGCATCAATAAGTTTTGTCGGGAACACGAAGCATACGGTAAACTATATGCTTGAGCATTCGCATCTGTTCGAGTCCATTCCAACAGCATTCATCAAGGGAGCGTTCCTTGACCGCATCCATCTGTACAATCCGGGCTGGGAAGTCAAGATGCTGAAAAAGGACAGTTTCAGTTCAGGCTATGGTCTTATTACGGATTACATCGCGGCTATACTTCATGAACTGAGGAATATCGACTGTTCTGGTGAATTGAAGAAATTCGCGAAATTTGACGCTTCGCTTTCGGAGCGTGATCATCTCGCTATCCGGAAGACCTTCTCCGGCATGCTCAAACTGCTGTATCCGGATGGGAATTATACCTATGATGAGGCTTTGGAGATTATAGACTTTGCAGCAGAGTGCCGCAAGCGCGTCAAGGATCAGCTGTATGTCATTGATGAGACCTTCAGGGCTGAACCGGCCAAGTTTGACTATCAGATAATGCGTTCCGGAGAAGTGAGATCCGTCAAGACTCTTGAGGAGTTGAATTGCCAGAATCATCAGAGTCCGGCAGAAAATTCGGTCGTACATGAAGAAGAAAGTACAACACGTGCCGCATCTGTCAATCATAGTGTCAAGGGACCTTTACTGATGTCATCTGTCAGAAGCATCCGCATGAACCAGACAGGCGTTTCCTATGACAGTCTCTTCGGAGAATATTTGAAGTCAGCAAAGCATATAACTCTCGTTGATCCGTTTATACGATATCCTTATCAAGTCAGCAACTTCCTTGAATTTGTACAATGCGTCAGGAAGAACTGCGCCACCCCGGAGGAACTTGCCATTCATCTCTCCACTCAGAATGACGAGGAAAAGATTCCTGAAATGATCGATATTTTCGATGATATAAAGGATGATCTCACGGAGCACGGAATAGAGTTCACCTATGACTTCAATGCTGATCACGATAGATACATAGATCTGGATAACGGATGGCGAATCAGTCTCGGACGTGGTCTTGATATATACGAGAAATATGGCAGATTCAGTCTTGATGCTTTAAATCAAGAGGACAGGCGCTGCAAGGAGTTCAACGTGTCTTATAACAACGTGAGTTCGATGAATTATGACACGCTCCACGTCAATCATATATAATATGCCAACAATAGGAATAATGGACTCGGGGGTCGGGGGATTGTCGGTGCTCCGGGAAATATTGAAAGTGCTGCCGCAGGAGAGGTACGTGTATTTCTCCGACAACGCATGGTGCCCATACGGGGAGAAGAGCCCCGAATTCATCCGGGAGCGCTGCCGGCACATCACGGATCTGATGCTCTCCAAAGGCGCATCGGCGATGGTGGTGGCGTGCAACACGGCCACTGCCGCGGCTATCCAGACTCTCCGCAGCGAATATGAGATCCCCTTCGTGGGAATGGAACCGGCGGTGAAGCCGGCGGCCCTCGGCACTAGGAGCGGGGTGATAGGAGTGCTCGCCACGGCCGGTACCCTCAAGGGCTCGAAATACCTCAACACAAAGGGCCGCTTCCAGGATGCGGTGAAAATAGTGGAACACATCGGCCAGGGCTTCGTGGAACTGGTGGAGAGCGGGGAACTGACCGGGCCGCACGCGGAAGAAGTGGTCGGCAAAAGCCTGGAGCCCCTCCTCGCAGCCGGAGCTGATACCATTGTGCTCGGGTGCACGCACTACCCCTTCCTGCTGGAGACGCTACGCAAGGTCGCCGGCCCTGGGATAAATTTCATAGACCCGGCACCGGCCGTGGCACGCAGGCTCGTGGAAGTGCTCAAAGAAAACGGCATCGGGCCCGCGGACAGCAGACCCGATGTCGAACTCATATCCTCCGGCCCGGACGAAGCCCTGCAGAGGTGCTATGCCCTTATCAGGAGATGATGCGTAACGCGCAACCTTAAATGTCTCCGCTGCCACCTCCTTGGAGACCCTCAACTCGGCACTAAGGCACAGCCATTTATCAAAGGTAGGGGTATTTCCTGCTCTTTTTACCCCTACCTTCCAGAGGCACAACCCGTACACAGCTCTCTGCGGCACCCCAGTGCCAAAGGTAGGGGTATTTTTGGCGTTAATTACCCCAACCTTCCACGGGCACGGGCACGGGCACAGGCACAGCCCCCCCCGGCACAGAGAACTTTGCGGCATCCCAACCTCCTGCCGGCGACAGTCCCCCGAAGCGGGAAGGACACCCTAATACCAGGAGCCGTCGGTCATCTGGCCGAGAACCTCGAAGTACAGTTCGCCGTCAAGAGCGACAGCACGGTAGACGGTGTAGTCCACGGCATAATATTCGACCCCGTCCAAGACGACAGTGCGGTAGTCGTCAGGCAGTTCTCTGACGACAGCCCCAGCCGGCGGCACGACCGTGGCGTAATCCCCTCCGGAAGTCCGCACGAAGAACACCCCGTCTTCATAATAATAGTCAGCCGAGGCATCGGCATAGCTCTGCACGAGCCCGAGACGTTCCGCGAGCTGATAAGACTCGTATGCCCTCTGCGCATTGTCCGAAGAGAAACGCAGACGGGAGTTGGCGGAAGCCACAAGAGAGTTGCGCTCAGTCACATAGCGAGCGAAGTCGTTGTACTCACGGTAACTGCGGTACGCGGCGAAATAGAATGCGAAACGGCAGGCCGACGCAGCAAATCGCGATGGTCTGAAAGCGACTCCGAAAGGAGGCCGGGTGACATAGTAGTTGCCGTCAAGGCAGCGGTAGAACACATCATCGACAATAAAATAAGGCACTCCGAAGAAATCCCGGCGGGCATAGCGCGGAGGGAGTCTCTTCACCCGGTAACCGAAATAATGCCGGCCACTGTCCCAGAAGCGGGACGGACGCCTATAAGAAATCGGATCGCGCTGCGGAGGCGGAACCTGTCCAGGACGCCAATCGCCGCCGGGACGTACATCAGGACGTCCCGGAACTGGAGCCGTGCCATGCCCGGGACGCTCATCCGGGCGGCCCTGCGTAGGTCGGCCCACGGCACCAGGGCGGCCAGGTCTCCCATCACCGGGACGCATCCCCGGACGATCCCCGGGACGAACCTGATTCCCAGGACGACGGTCATCTTTCCTGTCAGGAGCGGAAGCGCCGGGACGTGGCTGACTGCCCGGCCTGCCGGCAGACGGCTGCTGTGGACGGGACGGTTGTGCCGCAGGCTGCTGCGGGCGCTGTTGCCCTCGCTTCCCGTCAGCGTTGCTGCCGGTGCGGGCTGGCTGCCGGCGTTCATCACCACCGGGTCGCACCTGCCCATTCTTGTTGTTGTCCTGCGGTACCGTATATGTCTTGTTGCGGCCCGAAGAGCCGTTGCTGCGTGAAGCCGAAGCGGAATTGCCTCCAGAAGAGGAACTGTTGCCTCGTGACGCGGATGAGCCCTGTGAGGTGGACGGCCTGCGGCCCCCGCCTCTGGAATTGTTGCCGCCCCCGCGCGATTGGGCGGGCAAAGGCTGCGAAAGCAGAGAGCACAGAGCCAGCGCAGCGGCTGCAAGGTAAGTCAATCTTCTCATAATCAATAAAGATGATATTTGGCGGACAACTGCCTGAATGCCTCCACATCCTTGGACCAGAAGTCCGCAATGTCGGACACCTTGAGGCTCTGCCCGAATGTGGTGCTGACAAAATCAGTGCCGCAGACCTTGTTGAACATCGGGATGCGCTCCGCGGAGAGGGCAAACGGGTTCTTGCCGTACAACTCCCAGATGGCCTGCATCACGTAGAACTGGGTCAAGGTGATGGTCGCGGCATCGTAGTCCGTGTAGTAATACTGTACCCCGTGGATGAGTTTCCCGGAAAGCCGGCCGGATGTAGGCTTGTAGTGTATGGTTCTCCATGCAACTCCCGGAACGGCGTAACTGTCAAGAGTTTCCTTCAACTTGTCGGCATCCACCCATTCCTCGGCGAAAGTGGCGAACGGGAGGGTGTAGCCTATGCCGATGTTGAGGTAGTTGTACATCTCCCCTATCAGGCCGGCTGACGGGTAGCACAGCGCGCTCTCGGGATAAGGGATGTTCGGGGACGGGAGCACCCACGGCAGGCCCGTGTCGCCAAAGAGCATGTCGCGGTTCCAGCCTTCCATCGGCACCACGAGCAGGCTGCATTTCATGGGCTCCTCCCTGCCGTTCTGCCCGCGGTTGAGCCCCTCCTCGTTGATGAGCATGGCAAGTTCCCCCACGGTGAGGCCATAGACATAAGGGATGCGGTACTGGCTCACGAATGAGTTGAACCCGGGCTCTACCAGCGGCCCCTCTATCTTGTTGCCCCCGAGAGGGTTGGGCCTGTCCAGCACCATCACCGGAATCTCGGCCCTGGCACAGGCACGCATCACCAGCCCGAGGGTGGAGATAAACGTGTAGGAACGGCTGCCCACGTCCTGGATGTCATAGATCATGATGTCGATACCCTTGAGCATCTCGGGGGACGGTTCGCGCGTGGCCCCGTACAACGAATTGACAGGCAAGCCGGTACGGGCATCTTTACCTGATTCCACCTTGCCGCCTGCGTACACATCGCCCCTCACCCCGTGCTCCGGTGCAAACAGGGCTACAAGCTCCACGCCCGGAGCGTCATAGAGGATGTCAATGGTCGAATTGAGCTGAGAATCAACACCTGACGGGTTGGTCACCAGTCCCACCCTCATCCCGGCGAGGCCGGAAAATCCACGTTCACGGAGAACCTCGATGCCGGGTTTGACCCGGGCCTGGAGGCAGGCGGCACTCAGCAGCGCCGCCGCGCAAAGAAAGTAACGGAAACGGTTGCCAGACAGCATAACATTACAATTGTGAAGAATCCAACATAACCGGTGGCCTCCTGCAGCCAGCCGGCAAAAAAGCCCGGGAGCATCATGGAAAGAGCCATGAAGGCCGTGCATATAGCGTAGTGGGAAGTCTTGAACTCCCCTTCGGAGAAGCGCATCATATAGAGCATGTAAGCGGTGAAACCGAAACCGTAGCCCAGCTGGTCAAAGGCCACGCACAGATACACCACCCACATAGCAGAAGGCTGTGCCACAGCCATATAGAGATAAACGGCGCACGGCAGGGCCAGAGCGAGCGACATGGGCCATAGAGACTTCCGGAGGCCCTTGGAGGCGGCGAAAACACCGCCGAGTATGCCCCCGACCGTCAAGGCGATAACCCCGACAGTACCGTAAACGAGTCCGGAAGCCGCAGTGCTGAGTCCAAGTCCCCCGTCCTGTACGGAATCGAGCAGGAATGGGGTCAACATCTTGACGGACAACGCTTCCGGAAGCCGGTAGAGAAGCATGAACACTATCGCGAGCCACACCCCGTCCTTACGGAAAAACGTCACCCATGCCCTGGAAAAATCCTTGAGGATGTCCCCTGGAGCCTTGCCGGGGGCGGTCTTCTCGACTTTCGGGAGGGAGAAGAGGTGCCAGAGAGCGAGCAGGGCGAAAAGCAGCGAGGCTCCCCCGATAGTCAGGCTCCAGGCGGCGGGAATATCTCCGAGACGCTCCTCCAGAACCCCTGCCAAGACCACTATCACACCCTGCCCGAAGACTGATGAGATACGGTAAAACGTACTCCTGACCCCGACGAACAAGGACTGATCCCTCTCATCCAGGGCAAGCAGATAGAAGCCGTCAGCCGCGATGTCGTGGGTGGCCGAGGCGAACGCGATGATGTAGAAACAGACTATCGACAGCCCGAAAGCATCGGGGCTCACCGACAGGGCAAGAGCCGCAAACCCCACAGTAACAAGGGCCTGCATGGCAAGAATCCACCACCTCTTGGTGCGGATCACGTCCACGAACGGACTCCAGAGCGGCTTGATGACCCACGGAAGATACAGAAGTGCAGTGTAAGCCGCCACATCGCCGTTGGACATCCCGAGACGCTTGAACATCGTGACGGATATGACGTTGACGATGAAATACGGTATGCCCTCCGCAAAATAGAGGGTCGGCACCCAGGCCCACGGGTTACTGCTCAACTTCCGCTCCGACATAGTAGTGAGAAAGTATCTGTCTGTAATCGTATCCTTCGGAGGCCATCACGGCAGCGCCGATCTGGCAGAGGCCCACACCGTGCCCCCAACCGCGCCCGGTGAGGATGAAGTCATCGCCCTCGCGGGTGACTTCGAAAGCCGAACTCTTGAGGTGCGTGTCGCTCAGGGCACGGCGTATAGCGAGTTCCTTGCCTATCACCTCAGAACGTTTCGAACCGTTGATTTTCAAATATTTGATGCGGCCGGAAGGGCCTCTGTCAAGGGGTTCAAGAGAGAGGATATCACCGAAATCGATGCCCGTGCGGCGGCGGACAAGTTCCGAAAGTTCTGCGGCGTTGTATCTCACGCTCCAGTCGTGGAAGTCCCGCGTCTCCATGTCATAGTCGTTGAGCACCTGCGAGAGAATCTCAGAGTGCTCGCAGTCGCAGAAGCGGTCCTCCACGCTCTTAAGGTAAGGGAAGTCCTTGTCTTCCCAGCAGGTGCTGTAAAGTTCCGTGCGGCCGCCGCAGCACTTGGAATAGCGTGTGTCGCAAAGCTCGCCTCCATAGCGGAGAACCTGCCCCCAGGTCTGGTCTATTGCGCGGCGGACATTCTCCCCCACTGCCATGGTAAGTCCTTGATACCGTTGGCAATGGTCGTCAGCGCAGACATCGAAGTTTCGGTGCGGCGACGGCCGGCCTGTTTTTCTTTCTTCCATTCTGGCTTGCAGCCAGCTGCGGGAGATGACTGCGTGGGCTTTGAGAAGTTCAAGTGAAGACGAGGACTTCATCTCGGAAGATATGACGCTGAGAAGGTAATTCTCCATCCCGATGCAGTTCACCGCGGTGATGCAGTCCCCTTCGACTATGAACTTGAGCCCCCCGGCAAACTTGAGGGTGCGCCTCTGCTGCCAGTGGAAGTCAATCCCTATCACGACGTCGTACAGTATGAAAGATGCTTCGGCAAACAGGGTCGAGCGGGTGATGGAATCAAAATACAATTCGTCGTATATCATCCCGTTGTAGACAATGCGGCCGTCCTGCCAACTGACTTTCTGCGGACCGGCCCCGTCGGAGATGATCTCGAAGCGTATCTCCTTGGCTGACATTATGCCCACGCTGACCTTCGGCTGGGTGCGTGTGAGTCTCCACTCTATCATCTCCCTCTCTTTGCGCGAAATCGACACCTCGGAGAGCATCTCTTCAAGCTGTGCGGACGTGACCTTCTCGAAATCGTCCTCGAAAGGGGCCACAAAGTATCCGGCCATGTCGGCGGCACCCGGGCTTATGGTCAGATGGTCCGGCCCGTCGGAATAATAGTGGTGCGAGCGTTTGGCCTCGCGCAGGGTGACAAATGCCCTGTATTCCCCGTCACGGCAATAGGCGAAGAGGTTGAATTTCGGCTCAACCTCCCCCTCTACCTTGTCCGTGCAGTCAAGCAGGCGGTAGAAGAGTTTGGCAATGGACTTGGAGGTCATGGCCTTGAGGGCGAAGACTCCCTCGGTAAAGCCGGCATAGCGGTACAGAGTCGCGTCCTTGACTGAGGCGAGGGGTTCCCCGGGATTGTCAAGATAATAGTCGATGGCCCTCTCCAGAGGGAGGGATTGTCTCGGAACAGCCTGGAAATGAAGATGGTCCGGGGCGGATGCCCCGCTGGCGGGACCATTGTAGAACACGGTGTAGTCCCGGTATTTCATCGCAAAATCAAGCATGTCCGGGAAATGGTGCCATATCTCCTGCGGGATATGCTCCTCGCGCACTATCACAAGGTGACCCGGGAAGATCGGGTACGGGTTGACCTGTATGCGGTAGTTTCTCCCCTTGCGGCCCTCAAATTTGAGGTGAAACTGCTCCGGGGGTCTGTTTTCCTCGCAGAGGAAGCACTTTCGGGCTGCTATGGCCTCCGGGCTGGTGTCGGCTGTGCTCGAAATGACGCGCCGGGGGTTGCACTGGACGGTGCACAGCAGCCCGTCCACTGCCAGCTGCCTGGTCCTGGCGGACTTGAGAGCCCGGAAATTGGATGCGGCCAGAGGCCACACGGACAGCTGGTCGTTGATGAACTTCTCTATTTCCTGCATCACAATAGGGCTTGGAGGGATTTCTTTATCTTGTGGTATTCGGACTCGAAGTTGGGGGTGAGTATGCCTTTCCCGCAGGCGGCCTCAATCTCCTCGGGAGACCAGTACCTGCCGGCTATCACCTCGTCCCCGTCGGGCTTGAGGGTGAAATCCCCGACTGTGGCGAAGACATTGACAAGCTCCCTTTCTACCTCGGATTCAAACACATAAGAGGTGATGAAGACCGGATTGAAGTCGGTGAAGCCCAACTCCTCGGAGGCCTCGCGGTAGAGGGCTTCCAGAATATACTCACCATAGGCGACGTGACCGCCGACGGCAGTGTCCCAGCGCAGGGGCAGCAGGTCCTTGGTGGCGCTGCGCTGCTGGAGGTAGATCCGCCCGTCGCGGCTGACGATGTGGAGGTGAACCACCGGGTGGAGGGGTTTGGCGGCTTCGGGGTCTGGGGTTGCCGTACGGCCGTGGCAGAACGCCCGCGATGCCTGCGCTATGACGTTGCCGTGTTCATCCACGACAGGGAGCATCTCGGTTGAGACCGTGCGGTCGCTTCCGCGCAGGAGCGGTGCCGTAGAAGCAGGATATATCAAATCTGTCATCAGTAATTGATTATTCTGAGTTCTTCTGGAGTATACAATATCGAGTCAATGAAGTCCGGGGCCACCTGGGCGACCGTCAGAAATGCCAGCAGCGCGACTGCGGCTACGGCGAGCAGAATGAGCACCGGAACCCACCAGCGGAAGCGGCGTGACGAGTTCTGTCGCGGTTGGGGTTCTGCAGTAGGCCGAGGCTTTGGCTGCAAATGTGGCTCTGAGACAGACTGCGTGACTGGTTGCGGCTGTGGCTCGGCTGCGGGTTCGGCGGTCGGTTCGGCGGTCGGTTGCGGCTCCGCTGCTTCGCGCGTTTCCGGCTCCGCCCCCGCTCCCGTGCTCGTGCTCGTTCCTGATTCTGGTGCCGCTTCCGCCTCTGCTCCCGTGCGCACGAGAGGCACTTCCGTGCGTAAAATGCCGTCCGGTGCGCACGGGACACCATCCTCTGACCGTTCCGTGCGCACAACACCCTCTGGTGCGCACGACTTCAGCCCCGTGCGCACGGCGGATGCTTCTGTCGGCAAGGTTGAGGTCGCGGTTGAGGTCGCGGTTGAGGTCGCGGTTGAAGTTAAGACTGCTGTTGCAGCTGTGGCTGACTCGGTTTCCGCTGCTGTACTTGCCTCCGGGGACGGGGTAGTGGCTGTTTCCTGGGCTGCTTCCGCATCTGGGGTCAGGGCCGAGTTCGTTTCCGAAGCCGGAACTTCCTCCGTGGCCGAGGCGGTTTCCGCGACTGCGGCTGTGGCTGTGTCCGCGACAGCAGCAGAGACTGTTTCCCGGCTCTGGGGCACAATCGGAATCTCCACAGGTTCAGGCTCTGTTATCGCCTTGAGAGAAAGGGGTTCAAGTCCGAATCCGTCAGGGTAGATGTCCAGATCCGGGTCCGGCACGAAAAAGAAATTATTCTCCACCGTGGCGCGCAAACGCCCAAGTCCTGGCAGGGCAATAGTCTTACGTTCCTTCAGCACTGTCTTCATCTCAGTCAGGAACTGTTTGAGATACAGCGCCGCGGCCTCCTTGGAGATACCATTGGATGCCGCATAGAAATCTATCAGCAACGTATCCTCCGAGCGGCTCGGATGAAAAGAAAGCCTGCGGTACGGCGGGTTGATCGTGTAGCCTTTGTCAGAGAAAGTGGCCGGAACCACCTCCGCCACGAAGGTGCCTAGCCCGGGCAAACCGACCATGTCATGGTCGGTTATCAACTCGGAAATCATAGTGGACAGAAGAGCGACATCCATAATACAACAAAAATACGCAAAATCTGTTGAATTCCGCCAAGTCCGGTTTCATCAAGGACTACAAAGACCATCCGTCCCGTCATTCGCCCAAGGACAGTCAATCACTCTCCTATTGCCTTAACTGTCAGATCTCCCGGCAGCAGGGCGGGCCGCCGTGCCAGGTGGGAGCGGAATCGCCGGAAAAGGCTCACACCTGGACGGGGCAACGGACTCAGACGGGGCCGCAGGGCATAGGCAGCCTGCGTGGGCCGGTGGCGTGCGCACGGGAAACACTCGACACACATGTGGCCCGCGGTGTCCGGGTGGTGTGCAGCGAAGGGGCAGAGCAAGAAAAGTTTTCAAAAAATTCGGAAATATATTTGCGCTTTTAAGATTTTGCCGTATATTTGCAATCCCGAAACGCGAGTTAGGGCAAACATTCCTCTTTAGCTCAGTTGGTTAGAGCACCTGACTGTTAATCAGGGGGTCCTAGGTTCAAGTCCTAGAAGGGGAGCCAAAGCGGACAAATCATCAGAAATGACGGTTTGTCCGTTTTTCGTTTGCGCGCGGGGCTGATGGTGACGGATAAGTGTCAGATAATGAGACACAAAGCAGTATGGCCTATGTCCATATCAGGGGAGGCGAAACATTTAGCACGCTGATTGATAACGGTTTATCTGCCACCGATTCCGCGTCTCTTCCTGACGCATTCACCTGAAAGGCATTGATCTGCGCTCATCCCATAACACCTGCCAGGCCGCCTTCGCCCCGTGCGCACGGGAACGGCAAGGGACCGGGGCAACGGCCACAGACGAAGGTGCACAGCAGGAAAGCCGGCCAGAAGGTCGGGGAAGAAAGCGCCGAAAACACCCCTACCTTTGGCGTAGGAACGTGGGAACAGGGAGACAAGGGAAACGTGGGGGGCGAGAGAACGTGGAAACAGGGAAACAAGGGAAACGAGAGGACACCGCAAAACCGCAGTCCCAACCCCAAACCCAAACAAACCCAACCACAAACCCAACAGCAGTCCCAACAGCAAACCCCAACAGCAAACCCAACCCCTGAAATCAGCGCTTCCGGTATTGGGACGGGGAGACCCCGAACATCTCCTTGAAATACTTCGCAAAATACTTCTGCGTCCCGAAGCCCACAGCCTCGGAGACCTCTACAATGCTTATGGACGGATCCTCGGACAGAAGCTGCGCAGCCCGCTTCAGGCGCATGGTCCGGATGAACACCGACGGGTTCATGCCGTACAGAGACTGTATCTTGCGGTACAGGCTCATCCTGTGCATGCACACATCCGAAGCCAAGTCCTCGACAGAATAATCCGGATTGCCCATATTGGCCTCCAGCTTCTCCATTATGAGGGTCATCAGCTTCTGGTCCACCGTCGTGACCGTCACATGCATAGGAGACACGTCCGCCTTGCCTGAAAACGAGCGCATGCGCTTCTCCCGCTCCTCAAGGAGATTCGAGATGCGCGCCTCCAGCATCTCCATCCTGAAAGGCTTGGAAAGATACGCATCGGCCCCGCAGTCATACCCCTTGATACGGATGTCCTCCGACATCCTCGCCGTTATCAGGACCACCGGGATATGCGAGGTCTCCAAATCACCTTTCAGACGCCTCGCCAGCTCAAAGCCGTCCATATTCGGCATCATGACATCACAAACTATGATATCCGGCATGGAGGAAGGCAATTTCGCAAGACAGTCCTCCCCGTCACAAGCCGTGCAGACACGGTATTTCCGAGAAAGCTCATCACGAAGATAATGCCGGAAGTCAGCATTGTCATCAACCACCATAATGCACTTGCGCCCGTCCGACTGCACCGGAGTCGCACTTTCATCATCTTCCAAGGCAGAAGCCGCAGCCAAAGAAGCCGGCAACACTACAGAGAACACCGTTCCCTTGCCCACCTCAGATGTGACCGACACACTCCCGCCATGCATCTCCACATACTGTTTCACAAGGTTAAGACCTATGCCGGACCCTGTCGAAGACCCTGCATTTGAACTGCGGTAGAAACGATCGAACACATGCGGCAGATCAGACGGAGGTATACCTATTCCGCTGTCTTCCACATCAAGGCGGACCGCCCCATCCTCCGTTCTGGAAAGACGCACCTCTATAGACCCTCCTTCCGGAGTGAACTTCATCGCGTTGGAGAGAAGATTGTTGACGACTTTCTGCATCATGTCGCTGTCGAAAGACATCAGGCAGTTGTCCGAAAAATCAGTAAATCTCAACCGTATACGTTTCTTCTCCGCCCCGGCCCGGAAAGATTCCAGCACACCGGCCACGAACTCGGAAAGATTGCCCTGACGCAGCTGGAGCTTCTCCCCTCCCATCTCAAGTTTCCGGAAATCAAGAAGGTGGTTGACCATGTCCAGCAGGGATTTGGCATTGCGGTGCATAGTCTCCAGACGGCTGTATTCATCAGTCCCCTCCTTGTCTTTCATAAGGCTTTCAAGCGGCAGGATTATCAGGGAAAGCGGTGTCCGAAGTTCATGTGAGATATTGGTGAAGAACCTGAATTTCATCTGGTTGAGTTCCTCTTCCTGCCGGCGCTGGTCCTCTGCCCGTTGCAGGGACATCTTGCGCCGCGCCCGATGATAGAACAATGCCACAGCGCCCCAGATGCCTGCCATCATCAGGAAAGCATAGACGAACAGGGCCGGAGTTGACCGCCAGAACGGAGGCCGTATCAGGATCGGCACACTGGTGCAGCCGCTCCAGTCCATACCGTTGTTGGAGGCCTCGACCTCGAAAACATATCTGCCCGGCTCAAGGAAGGTATATTCCGCCACCCCGAGAGGAGACGATGGCGACATGCGCCATCCATCCTCAAAACCGGAAAGCCTGTAACGGTAGCGACTGTGCTCCGGATTCGCATAGTTCAGATTGGTGAAAGTAAAACGCAAAGACGTCTTGTCATACGGCAGTCTGACATCCGAGACGGACATCTCCTCCCCTCCGGCTGTGAAAGACGAAATCCTCGGAGCCACCCCATAGTCAGGTATGCTCAGCGACCCCGGAGCGATGACGCACATCCCGGACGATGCACCGAAATAAATGGTCCCGTCAGAATGCTTCAGCACGGATTTCGGGAAGAAAGAGCCGCAGTCAAGACCATCTTCAACACCGTAGTCTGTCCTCTGGACAGAGCCGTCTTCAGCCACTCTGACACTGGACACACCGCTCGTGGACATTGCCCAGATAACCCCGTCATCATCTTCAGCCATACCCATCATGACTCCGGAAGAAATTATCGGGCGGGACTCTGAAGCACCCTCCCTCATAGAGAGACCCCCGGACTCGGCCAGCCAAAGCCTGCCTGAAGAATCCTCAAGAATCTGGTTGGTAAAGGCAAAAGAATCCTCCTTTCTCATATCCACGACCTCATCCGCGAGCGGATCATAGCGGAAACGCCCGTTGTCCCCCGAAGCGACGATGGTGCCGTCATCCATGATGAATATGTCGCGGATCATCATATAGCGCTCAAGTTCGGGATGTGCATCCCGGAGGAGGGAAACCTGTCCGCTCTCCGGATCGAAGCGGCCCAGACCGCCATAGACAGAAATCCAATACTGCCCGTCAGCATCTCCGGTAAGGGCACGCACGCAGTTGAGATTCGGAGAAGCCTTCTGATATGACACATCGACGGCGAACTGCTGAGGCCAGACATAGTGGCGCACCCGATGCCCATCTATGCAATAAAGTCCATTGTAGAATGTCCCGGCCCATATCTTCCCGGAAGGCTCCACATACAGGCCGATAATGAGTTCATCCCGCAGTTCAGGCCACGGGGACTCCATTGCCCAGGCTGCAGGATCATACCGCAGCAATCCGTGTATGGTGCCGACGAGCACTTTGCCGTCGGGAGACTCGGCCAGACACTTGACACTCTCGTCAGGCATGCTGCCGCTTTTGAGGGTCGAGCCGTTGACGGTGTTTATGCGGACTATGTCCGGATGCCAGAACAGAAGACCCTCCTGCTGGGTCGCTATCCAGATGCCTCCGCGCGGATCGGCGTATATCCTTGATATGTCAAGATGAGGATAGACCGGAGCCGCCCCGATCCTCTCAAGGCAAGGGAAGCGGTACACGGTCCCGTCCTTATAAAATATACGCACCCCCGAACGGGCCGAGCCGACCCACAGATTGTCCTGCCCGTCCACGGCTATGGACGTAAAAAGATCATCGCTGCCCTCCGGTATATCCTCGATGTTGGAGATCCTGCCGTCATCCGGATCAAAACACATGAGATGCTTGTCCGACATGAACCAGCGCTTGCCCGAGGATGCCTGTGCCGTCTGCGTACGGCTGGAGCTGCCGTCACGGAAAAGATGGCGGAGCGTGTCCCCGGGAGCGGCTGAAGGCTGCGGAATGTCGTAGATGAACTTTTCCGTCTTCCGGTCAAACGCCCATATATGATCACGCGCATGTAGAATCACCCTGTCGCTGCCGGAATCATACACGACATGGTCCTGCCCGTTGCTGGATACACATGAGGCCGTCCGGAAGCATCAGCATGTCCCTGACATTGTTCTCCGGCAAGCCCTTGGATGCGTCGAGCATGCGGAACACATACGGCTTTTCCGCTCCGCGGGCACTGAACCCGAGAAGCAGAAAAGACAACGCTATGGCCGCAAAACGCCTCATTTCTTATCAAAAACCGACAGATCCCATTCATCCCTCCAATGCAGGATGAAGCGCCCGTCCTCAAACTCCACAGGCAGCCACACGTAGCGTCCGTCGATGGCGTTGTCCGGAGTCCAGCGGTCACCCATATATATGTATGCGTCCTTCTTGCCGGCCACCGGGATGAAGAATGTGCTCTGCGAATGGTAGGTGGTCTCACTGTCGGCGTCCACGCAAGGGTTGCCGAGCTGAGTCCAAGGCCCCCAGATGGACGGGGCCACGGCGGAGTGGCCAGGATTCGGCCTCCAGCCCGTGCACTCGGAACCCATGAAATAATACAGCCCGTCCTTCTTGAAGATGGCCGGAGCCTCCATGCGGTCCCCTATGAAAGCGCGCACATATTTGCCGCTGAAATCGAGATAATCATCAGTCAGTTCGGCGATATGGATGACGCTGTTGGATTCTGAAGAGCAGATGTGGTAAGCCTTGCCGTCATCATCGACGAAGAGGGTCATGTCACGGGAATGCTGGCCCTTCTCGAAGTCGCGCCCGAGAGTGTTGACTGAGTCGGGATGCTCCCCTTTCGCAAGATTCGGTCTGTCACTCCAATTGGCCCCCTCCGGACGCACTTTGTGCAGCGGGAGCACATTGACCGGCCATGTACGGACCACTGTCCTGGTGGCACGTATGAACTCATACGGGCCCGTGACCTTGTCGGCCTGCGCTATCCCGACCATGGCCCCGCCGTATCCTGCACCCTTCGGCTCCAGATGGAACCACATCACGAACTTGCCGGTCGAGGCATTGTAGATCACCTTGGGACGCTCCAATATACATCCGTCCGCCACCGGGGACTCCGGGTCAGGGCTCACCTTGAATGCTATGCCCTCGTCTTTCCAGTTGTACAGGTCCGTGGAGGAATAGCAATGCACCCCGACGTGGGCCTGGTTGCCGGCGCGCCCGGCAGTCTTGTGTTCCCCGAACCACCAGTATACTCCATCGTGCAGAAGAATCCCGCCGCCGTGGGCGTTGATATGCACACCTTTGTCGTCAGGCCAGATTTCCCCCGGTCTGAAAGAGCTGCGCTGGGCAGAGGCTGGCAGCACAAGTGACAGGGCTGCCGCGAGTGTAAGGAAAAGTTTCATTGTAAACAGGTTTTTATCCATATTACGCGCAACTGTGTAAAAATACTCAAATAATTTTATTTTCGATGGAGTGAGTAAAACACCTGCTCCGTCCGTATATATAGACATGAAACTGAAAAGATTGCTTTTTTCGCTGCTCATAATGGCTGCGATGCCGGCCACGGGGCAGGATTTTGTGCACCCCGGGATCCTGCACGACACTCAGGATCTCTCACGCATACGCACTTATGTGGACGAGAAGACCAGTCCGGCATACGGCTCCTGGGAAAAGCTCATCGCCGATCCGAAATCATCAGCTGAATACAAGGTGCAGGGGCCGTTCCCGATCATCTCAAGGGCTGACGAGTACGGCTGGACCAAGAAGCCATGCGAGGACGACTTCAACGCCGCCTACTACAATGCGCTCATCTGGACAGTCACCGCCGACAGGGCACATGCCGACAAGGCCATGGAGATCATCCGCAAGTACTCGGCTGTGCTGAGGAAAATCACCCCGAGGGACGATCCCCTGTGCGCAGGACTTCAGGGCTTCATCATCACCAACGCGGCCGAGCTGATGCGATACACCTATCCTTCAAGTACTTACAAAAACGGCTGGACGGAAGTTGACACTCGCGCGATGGAGAACATGCTCCGCGAGGCGTTCATCCCGGTGTTCACCAAATTCCACAACGACCCCGCCTACACCAACGGCAACTGGGGACTCTCCGTCCTCAAGGGCATGATCGGGATGGGAGTGTTCCTCGATGACCGGGCGCTCTACGATGATGCCGTCAGAAGATACCTCGAAGCCGGCTATGACAACGGCTCCCTCCCCAATTATACCGACCCGTCGGGCCAGCTCCAGGAGAGCGGGCGCGACCAGGCGCACTGCATGCTTGCCCTCGGCTGCATGGCGGAGATCTGCGAGGTGGCATGGAAGCAGGGCAGAGACCTCTGGTCGGCCCTCAACAACCGTCTGATGACCTGCTACGAATACCTCTCCCGCTACAACCTCGGCGACGACAACATGCCATTCTTCACCTGGAAGGACAAGACAGGCAAATACTGCCGCTGGGACAAGATAAGCCCTCAGGCACGCGGGCAGTTCAGGGCGGTGTTCGAGATAGCCTACGCCCACTATGTCGCCCGCAAGGGGCTGAAGATGCCGTACACCGCCCGGGTGCTGGAGAAAATCCGTCCGGAAGGCCAGGCATGGACCTGCGACAATCCGGGATTCGGCACCCTGCTGTTCTGGCTCGGTGACGACGGCATCTACAGGTGGGGCTGGATCGATTTCAACAAAAACGGGGTCAAGGACATCTACGAAGACCCTTCAGCCCCGGAAGAGGAGAGGGTCAGAGACCTCCTCTCAAAGATGACCCTTGAGGAGAAGACCTGCCAGATGGTGACCCTCTACGGCACAGGCCGCGTGCTCAAGGACGACCTGCCTACCACGGAATGGAGCAATGAGATATGGAAAGACGGCGTGGGCAACATTGACGAGGAGCACAACGGGGTCAAGAACCCCTCTTCGCCTTATGCAGCCGACTTCAAAAAGCATGTCGATGCGCTCCAGACCATCCAGAGATGGTTCGTGGAGCAGACCAGGCTCGGCATCCCCGTGGACTTCACCAATGAGGGGATAAGGGGACTTTGCAGCGTCGGCGCCACATACTTCCCGGCCCAGTGCGGACAGGGAGCCACATGGGACAAGGAGCTCATTTCCGAGATCGGCAAGGTCGAAGCCCGGGAAGCATATCTGCTCGGCTACACCAACATCTACTCCCCTATCCTCGACATCTCGCAGGACCCACGCTGGGGACGCTGCGTGGAGACCTACGGAGAAGACCCGTACCTCGTGGGCCAGCTCGGCAAAAGGATGATCCTCTCCCTGCAGGAGGGCGGAGTCGTGTCCACTCCGAAGCATTTCGCCGTCTACAGCATCCCTGTCGGAGGACGTGACGGCAAGACCCGTACCGACCCGAAAGTGGCTCCGCGCGAGATGCGCACGCTCTACCTCGACCCGTTCCGCGTGGCCTTCACTGAAGCCGGAGCTCTCGGCGTGATGAGTTCCTACAACGACTACGACGGAGTCCCTGTGAGCGGCAGCAGCTGGTTCCTCACCGACCTGCTCCGCAAGCAGTGGGGATTCAGAGGCTATGTGGTCTCCGACAGTGAAGCTGTGGAATTCCTCTACGACAAGCATAAAGTCGTTGACTCCTACGAAGATGCTGTGGCACAGTGCGTCAACGCCGGCCTCAACATCCGCACCACTTTCCGCACCCCGGAATCCTTCGTGCTTCCGCTCAGGGACGCTGTCCGTCACGGCAAAGTCAGCATGGAGACTCTCGATGAGAGGGTCGCAGACATACTCAGGGTAAAGTTCCGTCTCGGCCTCTTCGACAACCCGTACAGGGGCGACGGCGACCAGGCCCTCAAAGAAGTACACAGTCCTGAGCATCAGGCTCTTTCGCTGCGCGCCGCAAGGGAATCCATGGTGCTGCTAAAGAACGAGGGCAGCATGCTCCCTCTGTCCAAGGACATCAGGCACATAGCCGTCATCGGCCCGAACGCCGACGAGAGAGAACAGCTCATCTGCCGCTACGGCCCGGCTGCTGCACCGATAAAGACCGTGCTGGAAGGTGTCCGTGAAATTCTCCCGGGAAGCAAGGTCAGCTATGCGAAAGGCTGCGAGATCATAGACCCGCATTTCCCTGAGAGCGAACTCATGAGCTTCGAGAAGACGGCAGACGAAAAGCGACTTCTCAAAGAAGCTGTAAAAACAGCCAGAAAAGCCGATGCCGTCATACTCGTACTCGGCGGCAACGAACTCACTGTCAGGGAAGACCGTTCCCGCACTAGCCTGGAACTGCCGGGCAGGCAGCAGGAGCTCATGGAAGCGGTCGTGGCGACCGGGAAACCGGTGGTGCTGGTGCTTCTCGACGGAAGGGCATCGACCATCAACTGGGCCGACCGCCACGTCAAGGCCATCATCCACGGCTGGTTCCCTGGAGAATTCTGCGGGCAGGCCGTAGCCGAGACCATCTTCGGCGACAACAACCCGGGCGGACGCCTTGCGGTCACCTTCCCGAAAAGCGTGGGACAGATACCTTTCGCCTTCCCGTTCAAGCCGGGTTCAGACGAATCATGCGAGACCTCCGTATGGGGCGCACTCTATCCTTTCGGCCATGGGCTGAGTTACACCACTTTCGAGTACTCCGACCTCTCCGTCAGCCCGCGCGAGCAGACCCCCGAGGGCAGCATAGAAGTCCGGTGCACAGTCACCAACAGCGGCAGCCGTGCTGGGGACGAAGTCGTCCAGTTATACATCGACGATGTAGTGAGCAGCGTCACCACCTACACCAAGGTGCTCAGAGGCTTCGAGCGCATCAGCCTCGCTCCGGGAGAAAGCCGGGAAGTCTCATTCACCCTCACCCCGCAGGACCTCGGCCTCTGGGACAAGGACATGAAATTCGGAGTGCCCTCGGCTGCGCGGATGGTGAACTTGCCGTCAAGGTCGGTGGAGACTCCGTTGGACGTCCCCTCGACGATCACAGCCGCACCGGCCACGGGATTGCCTCCCGCATCGACGACCTTGCCCGAGAGCGGACTCTGCGCAAACGCCTCCATGCACGGCAGCATCAGCGCCGCGGAAAGTATCGCGATCAGAGCTTTCTTGATTGAGATCTTCATACTCTTTGGTTTTTGAAGTGTTAATTTGATATGGTCTTGAGCCTCATCAAGGCTTCAATATAATAGTAATCGGCATAACTGATCGATGCATCGATCTCATACCCGTTCGGCTTGTGGCCGGTGGCATGGAGAAGGAAGGCTGAGCACTGGTCTCCTGCCCTGTACGGAGCTGCGGAGAGGGTCTTGAGCGTGCGCTTCGCCTCCTTAAGGTAGCGTTTCGCCTGATCTTTCGGGAGATAGCTCTGGAGTTCGAGGAGAGCGGAAGCCACGATGGCCGCCGCCGAGCAGTCCCTCGGCTGGTCCTTGAGCTGCTCCCCGGCCTCGAAGTCCCAATACGGGATCCCGTCCTCCGGCAGGCGTGCCAGATAGGTTTCAGTGGCATGCACGGCAGTGTCAAGGAAACGTTTGTCCTTGGTGAAACGGTAGGCCATGGTGAACCCGTACACGGCCCAGGCCTGCCCACGCGCCCACATTGTCTCATCCTTCCACCCCTGGTGCGTGTGGCCGGCGAGAAATTCTCCCGTGTCAGGATCGAAAACGGTCACGTGGTATGTGGACCAGTCCTCACGGAACTGGTATTTCATCGTCGTCTCGGCATGGCGGAAAGCTATCTCGTACAGATCCTGACGGTCGCAGTTCTGTGCCACCCAGAACAGGAGTTCGAGGTTGAGCATGTTGTCTATGATGGTGTTGTGCCTCCATCCCATCTTCTTGACCATGTTGGGCCATGAGAGGATGGATCCGACCTTGGGGTTGTAGAGCGTGGCGAGAGAGTCCGCGGCGCTCACCAGGGCATCGAGGTACTTCTTCTCGCCCGTGATGCGGTAGGCGCTGCCGATGCTCGGCATCACCATGAATCCCACATCGTGGCTGTGCGGCGTGCGGTATGCGACCGGCATGATGGCATCGGTGACCTTCAGCGCGTTGTCCCGGAACAGGGTGTCGCCCGTACCCTCGTAGAGGTACCAGAGCTCCCCGGGCCAGAACCCGCATGTCCAGCCGCCCGGACGCGTAAATTTCCAGGTGGACGAACCCGCGTCCACGGAATTCGGGATCATATCCGGAGATGAAACAACTTCCAATGTCCGGGCGGCCTGCTTCGCACAGTAATCAATCGCCGACTGCACAGGGGAAGAGCACCCCTGCGCGGCAGCGAACCAACCAATAATATTAACCAAAATCAGAATCCTTTTCATATTCTCTTTAACTATATTGCATTTTTACGGTCTGGCGGACATCGCGGCGGGCGCGGAAGATATGGTTCTCCACTGTCCGACGGCTGATCTCAAGGCTGTCCGATATGTCCGGCACGGACCAGCCGCGATGGACATACAGCACGAACACCTCGGCCATCTTGGAAGGCATCTTCCTGATGCAGTCCGCTTCTATGCGCTCCAGCTCGTCCGCAGCCACCTGCTCGTCCGTCACACGGCTTGAACGCTGGGCATGCCCGGCAAAATACTCCTGCGCCTTGCGTATGCTGGCATGATGCCTGAGAAAATCGATGACCTGGTTGCGCGCGATCGTATACACCAGACGCGGGGCCTGCTCCCTGTCGATCTCAGTATCCGAAGTCAGCAGCCTGACGAAAGTGTCCTGTGCGAGATCCTCTGCATCCGCCTGACGACCATCGCCTATACGACGGAGAATGTAACGTCTAACGGCATCATACATCTCGGTGTAGATGTCGGAAACAAGCTTATCCCTGTATGTGAGGAGACAGTCCATCGTGCCATTAATCGTGTAGTGCAAAGATGGGGAGATGGAGCCGGACGGACGGCCACAATATCGCACAAAAAACGGGACATTCTGTAACATGCCCCGTCCACAGCGCCGTAGAACAGCGTTTTTTCAATAACGGCCTACTGCATGGCCATGACATCCTTTATGAAGCCAAGCAGAACAGCACTGTATTCCGGGTCATCCTCCGGGATGCCGAACGAAGCGGTGATGAAGTGCTCGTCACCGTCCACCACATAAGTCCTCAATTTCGAAGTGGCCGATTCGGCACGGGCAAACAGTTTCTCGAAGCACATGAACGGCACCTGTGAGTCTCCCCTGCTGTGCATCAGCAATGCCGGACGCCCGTCAAGATGCCCGATCGCCTCATAGGGTGTGGCACGGAAAGCGTTGACCCCGAACTTGGAGCTCGCAGCAAGAGCGGATGTGAGTCTCAATGGCTCCGCCAGAAACGGAGAAATGAACCTCCCGGCATGCCAGGAGATAAAATCCTGCAGGGACGAAAACGCAGACAGGGAAATCATGGCATCGATGTCCCTGTTCTCGGCGATGGCCCGTATTGCAACCGCAACCCCCATGGAAAGACCCATGACTATTACGGGCAAACAGGGATAACGGCTATTCACGTAATCCGTAACAGCCTTGACATCAGCAGTCTCCTGATAGGCAAGGCATATCCGCTCCCCGTCGCTAGCCCCATGTCCGCGGACTTCCGTCAGAAGACTGACAAGTCCCAGCTCTCTGAAAGAGCGCACATGACCATAATACGCCGTGACAGACGGGTTCTCTATGCCTGTAAGGCAGATGATGACCCCCTTCAGGGCCGACTCCGGAGCGATTTCAAGGGTCTGTATACGATAGCCGTCAGATGTCAGCAGAGACAGAGTATCTGGAGCCGGGAGACCGGCCTCAGCCGCATCATAGACACGGTGATACTCGACATGCTTTTCACATAACACATGCAGAATCACGACCGTGCCGAACGTGATGATAAACAGGTAGGCAGCAACCACCCCGACCAATGTCCATTTCATAACTTTCGATTTCATGGCCGCAAAGTTACTTAAGCATTCCCCCACGGCAATGGAAGGAATATGGACAATGCCAGAATGTAATCACCTATCTATAAATATATTACGACATAAGCCCATGGACAAGCCTCTCCATAGGCACCCTACTCCTTCCAAGGGACAAGCCCCTCTTCGTCCCGCAGGCAGGGGTATCTTTCGCATTTTCCACCCCTACCCCTGCAAGCGCCAAGCCCGGACGCGCTCTAGAGCCAGCAACCCGGCCCTGTGCCATGTAGCGATAAATATCCCCTGTGGCGGATAACGCACTGACTATCAACGCAATAAACGATAAACCTCCGGCTATTTCGGCATAGAGCAACAAGCTTTATCATTGATAGTCAAATTGTTATCCGTCACCTGCCAAATCAAGAAAACACTCTCTTTCCGCGCAGATCTGATACGTCAAGAGCAGGCAAGCGACTCCAGACAGGCGCAGGCGCAAGGTCGGGGTAAAAAGTGCGAAATACACCCCAACCTGCGGAGAGTGAATGCCACAGAACGCTGTACAGGGGCAATGACCGTCAAAGGTATGGGTAAAAACAGCCAAAAATACCCCGACCTGCATAGGTCGAAATGGTGAAGAGCCGGCAAGGAAATTTGATGTTTTCTATAGTTTTTTGTATTTTCGTGAACTAAAAGTAATGTACAATGTAACTATGAGTTTACAAAATCAACTTCTCCTAAACCTTTACAAGGACACAGCAAGTGTTTTCACTATGCAGGGGATCGCTATGACTTATGGGCAGGAACTTGAGCGGAATACTATCAAGAACAAAATGATCGGCTATGTTAAAAAAGGCGAGCTCATCAATCCGAGGAAAGGAATTTATGCCAAGCCCGGTTATGATGAGAAGGAACTTGCCTGTTTACTCTATACACCATCCTATATATCTTTGGAATATGTACTACAGAGGGCTGGAATCATTTTCCAGTACAGCGACGAAATTACTTCGGTGGGCAATTTGAGCCGGAGCGTTGAAATTGATGGAAAAGTGTATAAGTATCATAAAATCAAGAGTAAAATCCTGATTGACACAGCTGGCATCATCTGCGAAGGAAATGTCAATATTGCTTCTCCAGAAAGAGCCGTCTTGGACACTCTGTACCTTAACAGCAATTACTATTTCGACAATCCCACCTCTTTGGACAAACAGAAGGTGTATTCACTTCTTCCCATATACAATAGCAAGACTCTCGAGCAACGGGTAAAAAAATTCTTGGATAGATAATGGATACAAACAAACATAAATTCTTTATGCTGCAGCTACTTAAGGACATTTTCTCCGATGCGCTGCTTTCCTCCGTGATGGCATTCAAGGGTGGCACTGCCACCATGTTTTTTTACAATCTGCCGCGCTTCTCAACGGATCTGGACTTCAATCTTCTGAGTACAGAGAAGGAGACCGAGGTTTACGAGCGCGTCCGTAAGATTGTCCTGAAATATGGCAAAATCCACGATGAGGCCATCAAGCACTATGGCATTATCCTCGTACTTGATTATGGTATTGGACAACGGAAACTCAAAATTGAGATATCAAATCGACTATACGAGAATCACTATGAAATCAGGAACTTTTTGGGTGTCCCGATGCGCATTATGGTAAAGGAAGATATGTTTGCTCACAAACTGTGTGCGCTTCTTGACCGAACCGAGATTACTAGCCGGGATGTATTCGACTGTTGGTTCTTCCTAAAAGAAAGAACATCGATCAATAAAGATATTGTGGAATCCCGTATGGGAATGCCAATAGGAGAGTATTTGGATAAATGCATCGCGAGTGTCCAAAATGTTTCGAAAAAGAGTTTAATCAGCGGCTTGGGTGAGCTTACCGAAGGCGAAATGAAGAGTTTCGTAAAAAATGGGCTGAAAGACGAACTGATCTCTCTCTTAACCATGTTCAAGGCTTTTCCTTCTTTTGTGTAGCCCTTTAGGACTTCACAAGCGCGGATTCCGTGACCATGTCCCTGTGACGACACCCCGACCCCGGTGGCACTGTCCGATAACGGCGCTGTCCGGGTTGCAATTCTCGGTGGTACTCCCCTTTGGCACTCCCGATGACACTCCCGGTGGCTACACGACGACACCGTGCCCGGTGCCAAATCAAGAAAACACTCTCTTTCCGCGCAGATCTGATACGTCAAGAGCAGGCAAGCGACTCCAGACAGGCGCAGGCGCAAGGTCGGGGTAAAAAGTGCGAAATACACCCCAACCTTACGCAAATCCTATTTTCATCTTGAGAATCTCGGCATAACATTATAAATAAAAATTGAGATTTTCGGCAATTCTACTGAAAATAATTTCGGGACACCGAAAATTAATGCTACTTTTATCACACAAAACAAAAATGATATGAGTGAAAGAATATTCAAACGCAAGCTTTACGACACAATGCTGAAATGGAAAACCGAGAGAAACGGCTCCACCGCCTTGCTTATCAAGGGCGCACGGCGCGTCGGAAAATCCACACTTGCGGAAGAATTCGCCAAAAATGAATACGAAAGCTACATCCTCATAGACTTCGTTGAATGTAAGCCTGAAGTCAAAGACCTATTCAGCGACATATCAGATCTGAACAAACTCTTCTTCCGTCTGCAATTTCTATATGATGTCCAGCTGAAAGAAAGGAAATCCGTCATCATCTTCGACGAAGTCCAGAACTGCCCGCTCGCAAGACAGGCCATCAAGAAGCTCGTAAAAGACGGCAGGTACGACTACATCGAGACAGGAAGCCTCCTGAGCATAAAGAAAAACACAAAAGGCATAAGGATTCCAAGCGAAGAGACAAGGTTCACACTCTACCCGATGGACTTCGAGGAATTCTATTGGGCAAGAGGAAACGAAATCACGATCCCTATGCTACGCAATGCTTGGGAAAACAAAACGCCTTTAGGAGATGCAGTCAATCGTAAGATAATGGATGACCTCCGGCTATATATGCTCGTCGGAGGGATGCCTCAGGCCGTGGACACCTATCTCGAAACGAACAATCTGAGTATGGTCGATGCCGTGAAAAGAGAAATCATCGAACTCTACGCTGACGACTTCCGCAAGATTGACACCTCCGGCAAAGCCACCAGCCTGTTCTACGCGATTCCGGCACAGCTCACCGGCAATGCTTCCAGATACCAGGTCAGCAGTGTCGTGGAAGACGGCAAAGTCGATCGGCTCAGCGAAACGCTTCAGGATATGGAAGACTCGATGGTCGTTCTCATCTCCCGTCACGCCAACGACCCTTCCGTAGGGCTTTCACTGCACAGGGACATCGAGCAGTTCAAGATGTATGTGGCTGACACTGGGCTGATGATTACTATGGCCTTCTGGGACAAGTCCGTGACCGAAAACGAGATATATCAGAAACTCCTCACAGACAAACTTCCCGTCAATCTCGGCTATGTCTATGAGAATCTCGTGGCCCAGATGCTTAAAGCAAGCGGCAACGAACTGTTCTACCACACCTGGCCCACAGAGAACCGCAAGCACAACTACGAAATAGATTTCCTCCTTACACGTGGCACGAAATTATGCCCAATCGAGGTGAAAAGTTCCGGCTACAACACCCACAAATCGCTGGACGCATTCTGCGAAAAGTTCTCATCAAGAATCGGCTACCGCTACCTGCTCTACACCAAAGATTTGCGAAAAGACGGACAGACCACCTGCGTGCCGGTCTATATGACTGAACTGATTTAATGTAGAGAACTGAATATATAAAAAACCGGACTCATCACCAGCACTTATGTCTAGGAGTCCAGCACCCCGACCCCGGTGGCACTGTCCGATGACGGCGCTGTCCGGGTTGCGCTTCTCGGTGGCACTCCCCTGTGGCACTCCTGGTGACACTCCCGGTGGTACTCCCCGATGACACTCCCGGTGGTACTCCCCGGCGACACGCCCGATGACACTCCCGGTGGCTGCACGACGACACCGTGCTCGGTGGCGGACAACACACTGACTATCAATACAATAAATAATAAGCCTCCTGCAATTTCGGCATAGGCAAACGAGCTTTCTCATTGACGATCAGTTCGTTATCCGCCACCGGCGTATGCAAGTCATAACCTTTCATCAAGAAAAATGAAAGGACGGGATGCGCCGGCGGGGACGGGAGCAGCGACGCCGGACAGGAACAAGGGAAAGTTTTTCGGAGGGATGCTGGGGCAAGCTAAGGGTGAAAAGCGCGAAAAACACCTCAACCTTCAGGGCATCGGCAAGAGGAAAGTTGGGGAATGCAGCACCGCCGGCGCACTCGGGTGCCTCAGCTTCTGTCGGCTTTCCAGCCGTCGATGGTGCGGGACTCGGAGGAGAAGTTGATGCCGAGCTTTATTATTTCCTTGCCGCTTGAGAGGAACGGCTTGTCGTAGCCCTTCTCCTCTATCTGTTTCAGCGCTTCTTCCGGCGAGAGGTCGCGCTTCAGTTCGATGATGTAGACGTATTTGTCGGTGTCGAAGACTATGTCTATCCGCCCGTTGGAGGTGCGGTACTCGGTCTTGACGTACAGCCCCATCATCTTGAGCATCACCGACATGGTGTTCTGGAAATACAGCTCAAGGTCGCCCTGGATCTCATAGCTGTTGTCCGAGAGGAACGAGGTGAAGCGGTCCATGAAGCCCTGCACATCGCCGCGTTCGATGTCCTCGACAAAGTTGTAGACTGAAAATTCTCCTTGAATCAGGGCTGGGGCGTAGAGTTGACTCAGGGAGTTCAGAAACCCGGCCTTGACTTCCTCGTTTGGATAGTCAAGGGTGTAGGCGTTGAAGCGTTCGTTGTAGCCCGTGATGGTCAAGTAGCCCGTCTGGTACATCAGAGTTATCGGGGCCGGGGCCACGTAGTTCGCTCCTGTCAGTGTCTCCACGGAAACTTTGTCTTTGGAGATGTTGTCCAGATTACACTTGATCTGCTTCAGGTAGCGGACAAGGAAAGTCGGGGTACCGGTCTCGAACCAGTACATGCGGAATTCATTTGCCTTGAACGTGTTGAGCAGGCTGAACGGGTTGTATACACCTTCCGCCCGGTAGTGGAAATGATAACCGTCGTACATCGTCTTGAGCTTGGCGTAACATTCCTCCCGGCTCATCCGGCAGGCTTCGGCCAGCTCCGTCACACTTCCGTCGAAATACTCTTTCAGTTCCGCCTCCGACACGCCGCAGATGTCCGAAAAACCAAGATCCATCGAGATGTCGTTGAGGTTGTTGAGCCCGCTGAAGATGCTCATCTTCCCGAGTTTGGTGACCCCCGTGAGGAATGCGAAGCGGATGAACTCGTCCTTTCCCTTGATGACGCTGTAGAAACCCTGAAGCTCGCGGCGGAACACATCCATTAGAACTTGGTCGTCGATATTGTCCACTATCGGCTTGTCGTATTCGTCGATGAGGATCACCACCTTGCGCCCAGTCTTGCGGTATGCCGCGTCGATGACATGCTCAAAACGTACACTCGCCACTTTTTCGGAAGTCCGGATTCCGTAGATTTCTTCCTGGGCGGACAAGAAAGAGTTGAGTTTCGAATGAAGCTCCTCCACTTTGGAGTAAGCGGCTCCAGTCAGATCCAAATGCAGCACCGGATACTCGAGCCACTCTTTCTCCAGACCCTCCATCGCCAGTCCCTTGAAAAGATCCTTACGACCACGGAAATATGCCTCCATTGTCGAGACAAGAAGGCTCTTCCCGAAACGCCTCGGCCGGCTCAAGAAATAGTACTTGCCTGTCGATGTGAGGCTGTAGATCAACGCAGTCTTGTCCACATAGACATATCCGCCATTGCGAATCTCAGAAAAACTCTGTATTCCGATAGGGTACAACATGATTCACAAATATAATCTTTCGCCAAGAGAAATGAAAGAGTAAGGGGAGAGATTGCACAAGCGCGGATTCCGTGACCATGTCCAGGCGACGGCACTTCAGGTGACGACCCATTGGCGAATAACTGTCTGACTATCAAGCAAAAGAGAACTTTGCCTCCCCGCAAATCAGCATAGGCAAATGAGCTTTATCGCTGACAATCAGTTCGTTATCCGCCACCGGCGGATGCAAGTCATAACCTTTCACCAAGAAAAATGAAAGGACGGGATGCGCCGGCGGGGACGGGGGCAACGACGCCGGACAGGAACAAGGGAAAGTTTTTCGGAGGGATGCTGGGGCAAGGTTGGGGTAAAAAGTGTGAAATGCACCTCAACCTGCGGAGAGGGAATGCCACAGGACGTTGTGTGCAGGCTGACCCAGTGAAAGGTAGGGGTGAAAACAGCCGAAAATACCCCAACCTTACGCAAATCCTAATAGAAAGGACGGGATGGGATCGCGCAGGTGCGCTGAGGTCAGGAGGTGGCTGGGGCGAGGCTTTTGTGTTGAGCCCCTGCCACCTCCTGACCAGCGCGCGCCGTAGATGCCAACCTGTCTGCATCGGCTTCACCGTCAACCCGATGGCATGGTTGGCGGCATGCTCGTTCTTCCCGAAGAAGCCGACGAGCGGGGCTGTCAGCACTAGTGAGTCTCACCGCCGCAGTTCACAGACTTGAACGTGTAGCCGAGAAATTGACTGTACATGTGTCCAGAACTTCCCTTATAAAGCTGGCCGTCATCAGCAGTCCAGACATCTTTCTCCTCGACCTGGCTGAAGGACATCTGATTCTGTTCGCCTGACAAAACCAGATCAGTATACACCGAAGTTTCTACTCCTTCAAAAACACCCCCCCCAGAGGGTTCAGAAGGATTTCCATACACTTTTGTAAGAGGAGAGCCGAAGACAACTTTCTCAAGCCTACTGCAACCAGCAAAAGCAGATTCACCGATTTCTGTCACATCCGGAAGAGCTATGGAATTAAGCATCGTCCAATGTTTAAACGCCGATGACGGAATTTTCGTACATCCCATCAAAGTAAGATTTATACTGCCATTTCCTGCCTCCGCAAGCCCACCTTTTATACTATCAAACACCTCGATATCCGGCTCAGCCGCAAGGCGGATGTTGAACCTTGTCTTGCCGGCATCCACTTCACTTGCAATGTTCGAAACGACAGCGTCAATCTCCTCTAAACTCATCCCCTCCATCGAGACGACAGTCGCATCCAGGACGTAGCTCTTGCCACCCTCGGAAGCCTTTCCAAAAGTATAGCTAGCCAAAACAGCATTGCCATACTTCACGGACACAGTCGCATTATTGTCAAAGATGCCATAAAGGTAGGCATTGCCCTTGGCATCAGAATGTAGGGTGTACGTCGAAACCGGTGACGTAGAGCCAGCCGGGGTAAAGTATTCAACCGAGACAGCGACATCCACGTTCGGAAGGGTCGCGATGCGCAGACGTGAATACTTGCGTGTTGCCTCGGCAAAAGAGACTTTTATTGTCTCGCCATCGGGAATCGTTCCATTACCCTCAATGCACTCATCCATCCCTGCAACCTTCCCTTCTTTCAACTCCAACTTGCCATCAGAGCCCCATGTGTAGTCAGGGGCATAATATACATGAGGCACGTATGCAGGATCACCTTCTTTGTAAACCAGCTTACCTTTTGTAAGTCCCCAACCGTTCCCATTGTACGTAACAGTGGCATACTGAGTACCATAACTGTTATTGTCAAGCACCACCAGCAGCTCATCCCCCGCAGCCCACTCCGTCTTGCCGCGATCCTCAGTGCCCACGGCGCGAGTCCCGGGACCTCCGAACGCGGGAAAATCCCCCACCACAAAACGTATCTCATCGCCGCCAATGACGGCAGGCTCATCTAGACCACGTGTGCAGGAAGCCGCCGCAAGTGCGGCAAACGCCAACAATATCATCTTTCGCATCTTCATATCCTCCAATTATTTAAGTTCCTCATCCGACCCCCAGCCCGGCAGGCCGCCCTCGACGTTGATTTGGGTAAGCTCCACCTTATTCTTCCCGACCTGGGCGGACATAGAGTAGGCGCAGCCGCCGAGGTACTTGCCGTCAGACGACTTTTCGAAAGCCAGATCCTCCGCAAGCGTAAGAGTGTATTGCCGCCCGTCCTTAAGCACAACAGTCAGCATCTTCCCGTCTTTCATCTGCCCTGTGGAAGGATAGAAAATCGCCTCGTAGCAATTCTCCCCAGCCTTGTGCATCTTGATGTCCATGGGCAGTTGAGGAGTTGGGATTGCAAATTGCCCTCTCTTCTCATACTTATAATAGACATAAACCTTCTGCATCGTCCCGTTGAGCCAGACCTCCTTGATTTCAGGTGCAGCGACCCCGAACTCGTTGCCAAAGCTCAGATTGACAGTTAGTTTAAGCAGGGCATGATTCATCTGGACTTTGAGCTTGCCATCAGCACCCAGAACCTCCCCGGGCTTGATTTTCGCCGAATACCAGAGCCAGTCGGCATCCTCCAGCCCGGCAGACTGGTCGGAAGGGATTCCCCCACTAGGGGCTATAATCGCTTCTTGATCGTAACCGGAACCGCCGTCATCCGGCACGTAAGCATAGACCACCACCTCATCCTCAGCATTCTTCCAGAGCAGCTGAGAACTGGAGTTCCAATTGCCATCGGCATCTTTCTTCCATAAAGAGGCCTTATTGTACTTGTCATTATTCCCATAAAACAGCCCGAGACTCAACCGCGAGCCGCTGAACTCAGTGCCCTCCCCAGCCCTCGTCAGAGGCGCAGCCACAGAGGGGCTTATCCGAACAACCCCGTCCGCAGGATATCCCCCGCCCACAGGCCGCTCAGACTTCGAGCAGGCCGCAGCCGTGCAGGCAAGCGCGATAATATATAACAACTTCTTCATATCCATTACTCTATAACTTCGATGTAAATTTCCGAATCATCAACCCCATCGGCCTTATACCCATAAACAGGCAACCCCGCCGCCCCGTCAATCCGGTAGCTGTTGTTGTTGGTTGCCGTGACCCCGGACATCAGTTCCCCGATGAACACACCAGCGTAAAGTTTTCCATTTGCAGGCTTGCCTACTGAGATGCTGCCCCTATAATGGCAACCGGCCAACTCCACATTCTGCGCCGTGCCGATGATGCCACCGATATAGAACGACTGGACATCATCAAGCGCAAGCCCCTCGGCACAGCTGACTTTGCCTTTCATATAGCAGTTGAATATCTTGCTGCCGGAACTGTAGGCCGAACCCACCAGCCCGCCGATGGACGGCGAGAGATTAGTGAGTTCCACCTTTGAAATGCCAACCTCGGCATAAACATAGCTGAAAGGATACTCGAGACTTCCACCTGTGCCAAGCCAGCCCACCAGACCGCCGACATCACAAGGGCCGTCAATCTTGCCGCGGACTGTGCAGCCGTACATCTTGACGCACGAATACCCGGCAATACCGCCGCAATAGGAAGCCTTGGTGCTTCCAGCGACAGAGCAGATGACATCAGCGGTGCATAATGTTATGGATCCGTCATAATCTTTGGAACTGTTGTCCGAGTATCCCACGATGCCGCCGGCGCAGTAGTCGCTGGTCACCGTGCCGTCCACCTTGCAGTTGGAGATGGTGCAACCGGCTGAGCAGTAGGCAGCCACAATTCCGGAATACGCCTCTGGATTGTGAGGCTTGACGCTTTCACTATCCTGCGATACCGATGAGATGTTGGCGTTGCGGATGACAAGGTTCTTGACGGTGGCCCCGTTCTGTATCCAGCCGAAAAGCCCGGCATGCCACCCATCCTTGACACTGAGATTCACGATCGTATGACCGTCCCCGTCAAACGAGCCTACGAACCTCTTATATACCGTCCCTATAGGAGTCCATTCATGGCCCTGAAGATTGATATTCGCTGTAAGTTTGAAATACTTAGGGTTTTCCGGCCATGTATATTCGTCTTTACTGTTTGCCTCCTGCGCCAGATAGGCCAGCTGCGCGCCAGTGGCGATCTGATATGGGTCTTCCGAGGTACCGGAGCCCCCGGCGTAAGCCGTGGCTATTTCTGTCCCGTCCCATTCGCTGTACTCGGTCGCATCAGTGCCGAAATCATCACCAAGGCTGTCCTTTTCGGTCCACGGAGAGACTGTGATTACCCCCCCTCCAGCTTGGTTTTACCGACAGTCACCGCCATCTCGTAGGCGACGCCTGTGACATAGGCACCGCTCTCATATTTCTGTAACTTAAGGTCTTCGCCAAGAGTCAGGATATAGTCCCGGCCATCGGAAAGGGTGACAGTAAGCAACTTGGAACCTTCGGTCAAACTGTGTGGAAAGAACAGCACCTCGCAGGAGAGCTTTCCCTCCGATGAGCAGTTGTGCATCTTGATGCTGCAAGAAGTGAAAGCAGGATCCTCAGTCGCCCTTGCAACACAAGGGACGCCACTATTACCGGTTCCAGAGAAATCAATCTTAACCTTATTGCCCGACCCGTGGAACCACGCCTCCTTGATGGAGATGTTCTGCCCCTCGAACTGGGAAGCCAGCGTGAAGTTCACCGTAAGCTTGATGAGGGCGTGGCGGAATGCGATGTCGATCGTGCCGCCGTCGAAATCTTTGGCCGCGACATCCGCCTTCTTGCCCTCTTCTATTCCCTTGTACCACCACAGCAGATCCGCCGCTCCAAGGCCCTCCGACTGGTCGGTCGGGATGGTAAACACCACGCCGGAAGCATCCTCCTGTCCATCAAGGTAAGGGGCATAAGCATATACCCCGACCTTTTCGGAAGACTTGCCCCAGAGCATCTGCCCCTTCGTTGTCCAGTTGTTGGTGCCGTCATTGCTCCAGAGATAATTGAGCTTCGTGTCCGGGTGGTTTCCTTCGATAGGATCAATCCCGTAATCGAGAAACAGCCCGAGGGTGCTCCCCGAATACGGGGTCGAGCCTTCTGCCCGGGTGGCTGGAAGCCCTGCCCCTGCCGCCTCAACGCCAGAAGCCTCACCATCCGGCGAATCAACGCCGACGCTGATGCTCACAGCTCTCCCCTCCGGGAAAACGCCGCCCTCCGGCCCTTCGGCCTTGGTGCAGGACGCTACGGCCGCCACCAGCACCGGGATAATGTATAATTTGTAATATCTCATATTCATCAGATTCCTGTAATGTCAAGTTTGGTTTCGTCAAAATTATCCTCTCCAAATTTCCCGACAACCGGGTACCCCCCCGTCCCGGGTTTCTTATAGGTACAGTTTGTCGCCGTTGTTGCTGTACCGTCAAGACACGCTATAAAGGCACCGATAGTAGTCTCCATATAAGATTCTCCTTGGATAGTCACATCAATATCGCCCCTGAAGTTGAGATTGGACAGCGTTACGTCATATGCTGCTGAGAACATTCCTCCGACTATACCACTATCATAAGTGAACGAAATGCTCCCATAAACGGTGCAACTTTCCGCCTTGCCATAAGTGAATCCCCCTACCAGTCCTCCCACTTTCGGAGTCGTCCCATCCGTAGCCTTGCCTAATCTGGCATAGGAAGTACAGTTTTTCACAAGGACATTGTTACCTTGCAAACTACCGGCTATCCCGCCAAATCCGCTGTTTCCTCCATTTATTTCACCCTTGACGACACATGATTCTATTGTCAATTGTGCATCCTCATGGAAATAACCTACAATTCCTCCTGTATATCCCCAAGGTGATTCACCATGAATCTCAACATCACAGTCCGAAACAGATGTACCCCCATTGGCTTTCCCGATTATTCCACCACAACATTCCCTTTTAGCGCTTATGGTTCCATCAACGCGACAATTCTTCACTGCTCCAGAAAACACTCCGCATATCAAACCCGAATAAAGGCCGATCTCGCCACTGTATGTAATCTTCGCATTCTTCAGCACCACGTTGCTGACAGAGGCACCACTACAGTTTCCGAAAAGGCCGACACCAGAGTCCGAACTTGGTGCGGCAGTGATGGACATGTTAGTGATGATCTTGTTGTTTCCATCAAAAATTCCTTCAAATTTACTTGAGGAGTTCCCTATCGGGGTCCATTCGTGGCCCATAAGGTCGATGTTCGCTTCAAGCTTGAAATATTCGCCATGGTAGTTGGTCCCAGAATTGACATTGGCGGCAAGACCGGCGAGGTCGGCTGCGGACTTGATGAGGTACGGGTTCTCCGAGATGCCGCTGCCCGAGAATGTGTAGCCGGAAGAGACCTTCTTCCCGTCCCACTCGCTGTAGTCATCGACTTCCGCTTCGAACTTGCCGTCAAGCGTGCCCTTAGTCCAGTCCTCCACCGTGACACCTCCGATCTTGACAGTCTGCTTGCCCACTATGAGCTTGTAAGTGTAGTGCTTGCCGGCCTCTGCAGCCGGGATGTCCCAAACATATAGATCCGAATAACCTGAGGTATCATTTCCGATATAAAAACTCAGGAAACAAACGTCCTCCTTAGCTTCGCCCGGAGTGACAATCGCTGAAAACGCAGTTTTGCCGTCAACCTCGTGCTTTACAGCATAAATCCCACAAGGATCTCCGTCTGGTGAGAAAGTCCCGCCAGACTGTCTCTTTACCGAAGTGTGAGCCGAATAAATTTTTGCTCCTGAAAAACCAGGATTCTTGATATAGTCATACTGATCCTCAACCTTGTCAATGACGATGGTAACCAAGGCCATCTGGCGCTGCATCGTAATGCTGAGCTTGCGTCCATCAGGGATGGCCGCATCATCTTTATATTCAGCACTCCAGGTCATGAAGTCAGCGTCTGCCAAGGAGCCTGATACCCCAGACTGATCCTGCGGCAGAGTGAACCCGTCCCAGGATGCCGCTGCCGGATACCACGAGCGGAAAGTGACCGGGGTGTCCCAGAGAAGGTAGTCCGTCGCTCCCGACTCATCTGCCACCGGAGCCCAGGAACTGCCGCCAAACTGGTACTTCACCGTCTTTTCCACCGCCCCGTTGTCCACGGACGCGACCGCAATCTGGTCACCATTGCTGAACTTGGTCTGCTCATCATCATTGCCGAGCGGATTCGTCTTAGTGACTGTCCCCACCGAGGCCTCGATGCGCACCGCGTCCGGGTCAGCCTCCCAACCCGTGGCCGGCCTCCCCTCCTTGGTGCACCCCGCCGCAAGCAGCGCAGCCACCCACGCCGCCCCGGCCATCAATAATATCTGTCTTACTCTATTCATATTCTTGTTGTCATCTTACGTTAACATTCACGGCTAATTGCTCTGGCGCATCTTCTTTGGCAGCCCACCATCCACAACCTCACCCCACAGGCACTGCCATAATCCACACCCCCTCTCGCGCCCGGCCATAGACCAACGCCTCGCTCCGAGCCCGGCCCGCTCGTACAGCAGAAGGCCGTTTTCTGTACCGCAGGCTGTCGAAATCGCCTCCCGTGCAGAAAAGGGGGTATTTTCTGTACCGAAGGCCCCAACTAACTCGTTGCGTACAGAAAGGGGCCGGTTTTTCGCACGGGAAGCCACATAAGGCACGCGCGGAGCAGAAAAGGTGGTCGATTCCGTACGGGAAAAGGCCGTCTGCCGTACCAAATGCCTCCGCATGAGGGTTTTGTTCGGCAAAGGTAGGGTTTCCCGTACCGAACCGCTCCCAGCTCTCAAGCACACTCTTCCCGTCCGCATAGGAGCCACAGCAATCCGCTGTTCGCAAAGGCTTGCAATTCCGGAATAAATAAGTATCTTTGTGGCGGATTTTAAAGAACTGAAGTTATTGGACGCTCTCCAAAGCTGATGAGTAAGGAGCGTCTGCCCGAAGAAAGGCAGATGCTCCATTTTATTTTGAGATAATGCGGATGATGTACTCTTGACAAGCCGCTCCCAGCTCTCAAGCATATTACAACTAATTTCAAAATGTTTTTTAGAATCCAATTTAATTTTAGCTTCGGAGAGCGTCTTTGCACAGAGTGCAAGGAAGCAGTTCGCAAACCGGTTCTTGTCCGAGGCCACTTCAGAGTGGTCGGAAGACGGAAGGTTTACGTGAGGGCCCATTACCGTAAGCGGTAAGCGAAGGCTCTGATCAGTGATCCCGTCCGCATAGGAGCCGCTCCGCAGCTTTGGGGCGGCTTCTTTACCGAATATGAGCGCACAACCTTTCATAAAACCATTCCATTAAGCAGCAGCCACTTCCAGACCGGCACCACCTCTATCGCATGGCCGTCCACCTCAATCCGCCTCTCCGTATCGCGTGTGATGATAAGCCCCCGGTATTCCGGGAAAGCCTTCAGGAACTTAAGCAGACTGCCGACCTCCCGTTCATAAGTGGTGTCATCATCCAGACTGTATGCCACCTGGATGGCGATGCGCGCCGAAGGGACGCAGAAGTCAACCTCAACGTTCTTGTTGTAATAGTACAGCAGCGTCTCCTCCGCCGTGTTCCGGAAACGCCGGTTCAGCTCCACGGCCACCATGTTCTCCAGCAGTTTCGCCTCACCCTGGAAGAGGAAAAGGTTGAGTATGCCGTTGTCCGCCATATACCTTTTCTGGAGAGTCATCTGCTCGCTCATCGGCGAGGCGAGGTTCGGGACCGGGAAAAACAGGTACGCATCCTGCATATACTCCAGGTAATCCTTTACTGTCGAGAGACTTATCGTCTCCCCGGTTGACCTGACCATATTCTGGAGCCTGGATAGCGAGCACGGCTGCATCACGCTGTCCGCCAGCTTCTTGGCCAGGAAACGGAAAACCCTCGAATTGCGGATGCTGTTCCTCTCCACGATGTCGCCGAGCAGTATTTTCTGGTACAGGGCATTGAGATATTCCCGTTTGTCAGGCTGGTCAAACGACTCGGCAATGCCGCCCTCGTGGAAATAGGCCTCGAACTGGTTGACAATGACAGACTTGGCATGCTGGTCATATTCCCAGTTGTCAGCCGGTTTCACCCCGTGCCAACTGAGATATTCTCCGAATGAGAACGGGAACACCTCCCTCGGGATGTATCTTCCCCCAAGGGTGGAATACATCTCCCGGCTCAGCATCTTGGCGTTGCTGCCGGTGATCATCACCCTGTATTGTGAGTCGGCAAGGCGGCGCGCAAATTTCTCCCACCCGTCAACGTTCTGGATTTCATCAAGATAGACAAGCGGCTGTCTGCCCAGATACAGCTCCATATAGGCATCCAGAATCACACCGAGCTCCTCCGATTTGACAGAGGCCAGCCTCTCATCCTCGAAATTGACATAGAGAACATCCTGGGCCGAAATCTCGCCTGACTTTATCCTGTCCTGTATATCCTGATACAACAAGCAGGACTTCCCCGCCCTCCGGAGTCCGACCAGCACGTAGTTGGTCTTCTCTCCGAAGACGAAGTCCCTGTGTATCAGCCGGTAGTTCTGAACGGCCGCCTGCTTTTCCAGTATGATGCTCTTTATGCTCTGCTTATCCATGCGATGATTATTTTAAAGTATACTTTGCAAAAATACTAAATTATTTTAAGGTATACATTGAAATAATTTTCGAGCAAACTGCTCCGCGCAGTCCACCGCCAGTCGTTGAGCCCTGTTTCGCACAGTCCGTCTCCTCCCGTTGAACCCTGTTTTGCGCAGTCCACCGCCAGTCGTTGAGCCCACTCCGCGCTGAACCCCCACCCCTCGTGCAGAAATGGGCCGGTTTTTCGCACGGGACAGGGTTGCTGACAGGTCTGGTACAGCCAGAGGGGTGTTTTCTGTACCAAAGGCCGTCGAAGGCACCTCCCGTACAGAAAAGGGGGTATTTTCTGTACCAAAGGCCGTCGAAGGCACCTCCCGTACAGAAAAGGGAGTGTTTTCTGTACCGAAGGCCTCCGAAAGCACCTCCCGTGCAGAAAAGGGGGTCGATTCTGTACGGGAAATGGCTGTTTGCCGAACCAAATGGCCTTGAGAGCGGGTTTGGTACGGGAAAGGCAGGGTTTGCCGTACAGATCTCTCCGCGCACCACCGGACTTGCAATTCCGGAAGAAATTGGTATCTTTGTGGCGGAGTTTAATTTTTGAAGTTTTGGGCGCTCTCCAAAGCTGATGATTAAGGAGCGTCTGTCCACAGAAAGGCAGATGCTCCTTTTATTTTGAGATAATGCGTATTCAAAATGTTTTGCTGATTCTGAAATATGTCTTATCTTTGCTGATGGATTGTAATCAGTATGAATTGGGGCGCTCTCCAAGCTGATATTTATGGAGCGTCTGCCCACAGAAAGGCAGATGCTCCTTTTATTTTGAGATAATGCGGATGACGTACTCTTGACAAGCCGCTCCCAGCTCTCAAGCAAGTAATAAAACTTATTTCTTATATGGAAATAAAAATCCAATTCAATTTTAGCTTCGGAGAGCGCCTTTGCACAGAGTGCAAGGAAGCAGCTCGCAAACCGGTTCTCGTCAGAGGCCACTTCAGAGTGGTCGGAAGACGGAAGGTTTACGTGAGGGCCCACTACCGCAAGCGGTAGACGGACACCCTGTCCAGCAATTCCATCCGCATAGGAGCCGCTCCGCAGCTTTGGAGCGGCTTCTTTACCGAATATGAGCGCAAACTCTTTCATTTTATTCAGACCACTTTAACCGTAAAAAACTTTTCATCAGCAATATTTCAAGGTATACTTTGCAAAAAAGCGAAATTATTTTAAGGTATACATTGAAATAATTTTCGAGTACCCACTTCGCACAGTCCACCGCCAGCCGTTGAGCCCGCTCCGCGCTGAATCCCCACCCGCGTGCAGAAATGGGCCGGTTTTTCGCACGGGACAGGGTTGCTGACAGGTCCGGTACAGCCAGAGGGCCGATTTCTGTACCGAAGGCCTCCGAGAGCACGCGCGGTACAGAAAAGGGGGTATTTTCTGTACCGCAGGCTGTCGAAATCGCCTCCCGTACAGAAAAGGGGGTCGATTCTGTACGGGAAAAGGCCGTTTGCCGAACCAAATGGCCTTGAGAGCGGGTTTGGTACGGGAAAGGCAGGGTTTGCCGTACGGATTGGCTCCGGAAGCACTGTCTGTACTGAAGAAGAGTGGAACTTGCAATTCCGGAAGAAATGCTTATCTTTGTGGTGGATTTTTATTTTCATAAAGTTTTGGGCGCTCTCCAAAGCTGAAGTAACGGAGCGTCTGCCAAAACAAAGGCAGATGCTCCTTTTATTTTGAGATAATGCGGATGACGTACTCTTGACAAGCCGCTCCCAGCTCTCAAGCAAGTAATAAAACTTATTTCTTATATGGAAATAAAAATCCAATTCAATTTTAGCTTCGGAGAGCGCCTTTGCACAGAGTGCAAGGAAGCAGCTCGCAAACCGGTTCTCGTCAGAGGCCACTTCAGAGTGGTCGGAAGACGGAAGGTTTACGTGAGGGCCCACTACCGCAAGCGGTAGACGGACACCCTGTCCAGCAATTCCATCCGCATAGGAGCCGCTCCGCAGCTTTGGAGCGGCTTCTTTACCGAATATGAGCGCACAACCTTTCATCTGATCTTACTTGCCACCGTAATAAACAATGGCAAAATCTTTCAGCTTTATTGGAGAATTATAACCATCGGGAGTATCTCCTGCTGAATTTTTCTTGGGATACCAAAGCCCAGAGGCCTCATCAACATTACCCTCCTGATTTGCATTAAGGTATAGACTGATCTTGCTTTTGTCAAGATTGTTGAAGACACCACTTTCAAATCTCTCGAAATACTCGGACTCGAGATAGAGTTTCTCCAGTTTCGGCATCTTCCACTCACCCGAAAGATTATTTGCTGACGGACAGTCTATCACCCTCAATTCCGGACAATTAAAAGTAAATGACAATTCTTTGACATTTTTGTGACGCAGCTCCGTGATTCCGGAACTGGTGAAAACGTCTTTAAAACTCGTGACAAGAGGCATATCCGGAAGACTCTCAAGTTTAGGGCAATATGCAAACGCCTCACCCTCAACGGTAGTCACATTCTCCAATCCGGAGACAGAAGTCAAATGATCACAGCTACGGAAAGTCCTATACAACGCGACAATCTCCGGAGAGCCGATAAAGGTCTCAAGCTTGCTGCCATCAAAAGAACAATCCTTCTTACAGGTTCCAAGACTTGTCCCAATACTGGCAGAACTCAATCCTTTTATCCCCTTAAGCCCACTGATGTCGAGTTTCTTGACCTTTCCGGAACGGACATATTCAGCGATACGGGCGAATGCATCGAGCGTTGCCTCTGACATTCCGCACCAAGAATCAGCACCGCTATTGTCAAACTCCCCCGAGACAACCAGCTCTCCGCCGTCGCTGAGGGACTCATCAAGCAGCTCCGTCGTTATCATGTCAGCGAGGGACTTCTGGTTGTTCGGGTTGGCCTTGTTCCAGTCAGCAAGCTGAGTGCGCAGGTCGGTCATGCTGATAGGGTCGGAGAGCTTGTCGGCCTCCTGTTCGCCGCCACCGTCAATGAGGGGAACAGGGCTGCCCCAGTCGGAGACGGTGATGTCGCCGGCCTCAACCTTGTCCTTGCCGATAGTAAGATTGTAGGTGTAGTGCTTGCCGGCCTCAAACGCAGGGCGGCCGGTGACGTATAGTTCAGCTTTGTCCTCATCATAACCGGGCTTCCAACATACAGTGATTTTCAAAAATTGAGCATGATCATCCCCGCCGCAAGGAACTACGATAGCGTGAAAATTACCATCCTTTTCATAAGCCTTGTCATACGGATAAGGCTTCACATCCACAGGACTTCCGCTCCCAGTTCCATCAGAGCTGACGATGCTCTGACCGGACTGGATGCTCTCCACTCTGATCATATAAATATCTTTCCCCTCAAACTGATTCTTGAGCCTATTTTTGTCCACGTTGACAGTGACAAGGGCCATTTTGCGCTGCATCGTGAGCTTGAGCTTATGGTCAGTTGGAATATCATCTTTAGAGCCGCAGACATATTCATCGGTCATGAAATCCGCCTTTTCAAAGTTGCCATGATTTTCATCCAGACTTCCACTTTGATCGGTCGGCAGAGTGAAGCCGTCCTTTGCAGAAGCCGGATACCAGGCCTTGTAGGTGACAGGGGCTTTCCAGACGAGATAGTCGGTTTCTGGCTTAGGAAGCCAGGAATCTCCATCAAACCAATACGTCACGGTCTTACTGCCATCATAGACGGCAATTTCATCGTATGGGAGAAACTTGGACGGATCACCATCCTTTCCGTCCGGGCTGGTCTTAGTCTGCAACACCGAAGCCTCAATGCGAACCGCATCCGGGTCGGAGGACCAGATGCGCTCCGGGGCGGTCTTGTCGCAGCCGGCGAAAACGGCGGCTGCCGCGAGAGGCGCGAGTATGGATATTATATTGATTTTCATGTCTTTCCTCCTTTATTCAGTATACAACGAGCCTCCCGGCGTCTCAGTCCACGCAGTAGCCGAGAAGCCTCCCGCGATCACCACATCCTTGCCCACCTTGAGGGTGAGGGTGTAGGCAGTGTTGCCATTCAACGTATAATCCGCTGCCGATACCCACTCGTAGTTCTTCCCGGCAGCCTTGAAGCTGATCTTGAGCCCACCCTTAGCCACAGTCTGCGGCACGAGGATGCAGTCATAGACAGAAGAGCAGTTGTCCTGGGCATTCTCAGCCGCAGTCCAGCCCACGTTGTAAGGCTTGATATCGGAAGCCGCAGTGCCAGGTTCAACGGTGAATGAAGTCCAATCCGGGCTTTTGCCCTTGAGCTTGAAATCGCGTGCCGTGCCGGAAACCACCACATCACTGATTATATTCTGAGCCGGAACCCCGGAGACATTGAACTCCGTGCCGAGCTTGAACGTGACCGTGAAGCGGGTCAACAGGTGCGTGAACGCAAACTTAAGCTTGCCGTCCGTGCCAAGCAGCTCGCTGACCTTTTTCTTGCCAGAAGCCCAACCAAGATAATCGGAACTGCAGTCATCCTTGGTCTGCACGGCCTGCACCTCAAGAGCAACGCCGTTCTGCCCATAGTTGATATCATCAACCGACACCGTACTCTCAAGGCCGACTGACGGGGCGATGGCGTAGACGAGCACCGATGCATCGGACTTGCTCCAGAGAAGCATCTTGCTTGGTGTCCAGCCGCCCTCACCCTTTTTGAAAACGGTGTTGGTGCAGGTGTATTTGCTTGCAGGGTTGTTGTTGTCTTCCACGAGGAGATCGAATTTCGTGAGATTAGCCGTGGTGTAGCTGCCCTTGGTGGTGGCCACCTGCGGGGCAACGCGGATGACGTGATCCGCCGGGAAATTGCCCTCCGCAGGGCTCTGCACGGCCTGCTGCTTGCTGCATCCTACCCCCCCCCAAGAGGGTGAGCAGGAGCGCAAGGCCTGAGCCGCAAATTATATCAGCTTTGTGCATCATCGTCTATTTATCTGTTTATCTGTTACTTTGATGTCTGTGTCGGGGTAAGTATAACCGTCTGATCTAACTTTATCGTCTTCAGAACTTGGAATATTGCCAACCTTTTTTCCATTGAGGCTCGTTTTGGTCTGCTCGTCTATCGTGCACACGCAGTTTTTGAAAGTCACATTGCTTGCGTCTGCCCCGATGGCAATTCCTGTTGCGGAAACGTCATCACCATCCTTCTTAATCGAGCCTTCGAACTGACAATTTTCGAACTTTCCATTGCTACTAGATAAATAGCCTACAAGACCTCCGCACCATTCTTTTGTGACGGTAACGATCCCTTTCATGGTGCAATTAGAGAATTCGTGATCTCCGTTACCAAACCAACCGCAAAGGCCTCCTACATTCATCTTTCCTTTCACTGAGGCATTAGCAGAACAATCTTTGACAGTGCTTACATTACTACTTTGGACATGTCCGACAATCCCTCCAACATACTCACCATCCCAGTTACCATCCCCGCTACAGACAATTTCGCCCGAAAGAAAATGACAATTGGAAACGGTGCTGCCCGAAATGTTGCCGGCCAGTCCTCCGACATTACCACGACCGCTCACATTGACACTCGCAGTGCAGTTCTCCATCGTAGAATAATTAAAATCACCTACGATTCCCCCTACATAATGCACACTTGCCTTTACCGAGCCGGAACAAATCCTTACGTTTTTGACACTTCCATTCCTTATATTGCCAAAGAGTCCGGCATAGGAGCCTGTTATGTCCACATTCAAGTCGTAGACCTCTTTATTATCACCGTCAAAATGTCCTTTAAATTCATTTGGGAAATTCCCGATCGGAGTCCATTTTTTGCCAGCGAGATCAAAGTTCGCGGTCTGACGGAAATACTTGCCTTCGTAAAAAGTACCACCGTTCACCTGCTGAGCGAGGTAGGCAAGCTGAGATGCAGTCGCGATTATGTATGGGTCATTGCTGGAACCATCTCCTCCCTCAAACCCAGTCGCAATGGTGCCGTCCCAAGAATTTCCGTTGAGCTGGGCTTCACCGCCAGGAAGAGGGTCTTCGACATCAGTCCAACTGCCGACGGTGATGTCGTCCTTGGCGAGTTCGATCTTGTCCTTGCCGAGACGCATCTTCATCTCGTAGGCGGAGCCCGCCTGAAGGCCTCCCTCAACAAGCCCGCCTGAAGGTACGACGTAGTTGAGGACAGTACCCTCCGACATCGTGACTTTCAGCATCGTGGCATTAGGTTGCTGCCCGTCGCCAGGGAAGAATATGCCTTCCCACTTGAGGTCAGAGACCTTATGGAGCTTTATACCCAGACTTGTCGCATCGCCGGCGGCAGTGACAGTGCCTCTGACAAGTGTAGAGTTTGCGACAGAGCCTGCAGTGGCATTGAGGACAACCTTGGATGAAGTGCCGAGAAGAACAGCCTCGCTGACAGTCACGCCATCAGCGAACTGGTTGCCCTTTTCGAAGTTGAAGGTCAACTTCACGAGACTGTGATAGAAAGAGATCAGAATCTTCCCGTCAGATGAAAAGGAAACGCTCTTGTTTGCATCCGGAATTAAGTCTGGATCTCCCCAGCTGACCAGATCCGCAGCCAAAGTGCCGGCAGTCTGGTCGCCCGGAATAGTGAACTCGACCTTGGTCGGATCAGTCTGCCCTTCCACATACGGGGCGTAGGCAT